>Ga0326597_10009196_pt1 | contig 13268 bp, 8 predicted proteins | sample RVTome_12_FD_203789 | JGI IMG/M metagenome (GOLD analysis project Ga0326597, IMG submission 203789) | Soil microbial communities from uranium-contaminated site in the Upper Colorado River Basin, Wyoming, United States - RVT100D185 | ecosystem: Environmental > Terrestrial > Soil > Contaminated >... | reverse complement strand
TCTGGCGTGACACGCCAAGTGCCTTCGCGAAACTCGAAACCGACAATCGATAGTCCGGCAAGAAGTCCTCACGCAGCATCTCGCCCGGATGAGTGGGACGAACCTTCCTTGCGGTGTTATTTGGAATACTCATCTAGCACCTCCATCAATGATAATCCGTCGACTCGGCGTCGTAAACATCGCCGTCCTTGAATCGAAAACAAATTCGCCATTGGTTGTTCACGGATATGGAGTATTGTCCCTCGCGGTCCCGCGATAGCTTGTGAAGCCGATTGCTGGGAGGAACCTGCAAATCATCCAAGCGCGCAGCCAAATCGAGATATTCCAGCCTCCGCGTCGCCCGCTTCCAAATTTCTGTTGGAAATCGCGTTGACTTTCCGGTCGCGAACAACTCCTGCGTATCCCGATTCGCGAACGTTTTGATCACAAATTGAGTGTAAACTCTCGCGTGACAGTCGTCAACTTGGAGTCTTCGCCCGGAGCCTGGTGTCACCCATTTGCAGACTTGCGTAAATTGCATAACTTCACACACAAAAAGCCCCGACCTCTCTCGAGATCGAGCCTTTGCAATTTAATTCAGGCGGCGTCCGACCCACACCGAACGCGATAGATTCCAAAACTCGCGGGGCCGAAAGTCAAATTTGTGGAGCCCCACGGGCAAGTCCGCGGCACCGTCAAGTACGCCCGTGGGGCGGAATCCTGAGCGAGAGCCCCCGGCCAAGGCCGGGGCTTGAGTCGAAGGGTTGTCTACGGTTCACAGCGGTTAGATCTCCTTGTTTGCCACACCTAGGTCGCTATGGTAGCTTCCGCAGGAAAGCTATGGCCTCACTGGCACTCTATCTCCCAACGGTGATTCTTATATCTCTCGTCGGCGGCTTCCTACCGCTTCTACGAGAACTATCGCAACGCGCGCTGGCGCTCCTCTTAAGCTTCAGCGCCGGCGTCCTGCTGGGCGCCGTCTTCTTCCACATGCTACCGGAAACGGGAAAGGTTCTCACGGAAAACATCGGCTGGCCCGTTTTGTCCGGCTTTCTACTGATCTTCGTCATGGAGCGTTTCGTCTTCATTCACGCCTGCGAGGAGCATGAGTGTGATATTCATCAGATGGGCATCCCGGCTTTTCTCGGCATCTCATTACACAGCCTGCTCGACGGCGTTGCACTCGGCGCCGGTCTCCTCCTGCCGCAATTGGGCCCCGTCGTTTTGCTCGCCGTGATCGTCCATAAGATGCCCGATAGCATCTCCATTTCTTCAATTCTTTTGTCCGTAGGTTGGCCCCGGCGCAAGGTGGCCACGCTAAGCGTCTTGTTCGCGCTGACGACCCCGGTGGGCGCGTTGCTTGCCTACCTATTTTTCCGCACCCTTTCCGAGACGGACGTGGCGGTCGCCATCGGCATCTCCGCGGGAACCTTCCTGGCCATCGCCACCGCGGATATCCTTCCCCAAATCCACCGCATCGAGCAGCGCAATCCGATGACGCTGATATGCTTGGTTCTCGGACTCGCCGTCAGTTGGATCAGCAGAATTTTCGCCCACTGAGTGGCGAAACCAACCGCGCTGCAAAATTCTCAACTCTCGCGTTTATCCTTAAATCCCAATTGGTATTTGCCGGCCAACAGGTTGCGGTGCACGGCGATGGTATCGCTGAGCACGCGCAGATAGTCCGGCAACTTGACATGGCTGCGGTCGTCGTTGATCCAGCGCGCCGGGATGACGCCGATTTTATAGTTCAGCGCGCGCGCCAAAGCTAAGACCTCGATGTCGAAACCCCATCCATCGATCGTCGTTTGCGAGAATATTCGCTCGGCCGCCTCTGCGCGAAAGGCCTTGAAGCCGCACTGGGTATCCCATATGCCCGGCACCGCAAGCCGCTGCACGATCCGATTGCCGATTGCTCCGATGACGCGCTTATACGACGCTTGCGGCACCGCCTGTTCGGCGCCCGGCGCATCTTTGGGGCTACGCGAAGCGATCACCAAGTCGCAACCTCGATCGAACAGCGGCTTCATCCGGTCGAAATGCGCGATGTCGGTGGAATTGTCGGCGTCGCAGAACAGCCGTATTTGCCCCCGCGCGGCCAGCATCCCTTCCTTGACGGTGAAACCTTTGCCGCGGTTGACGACCCGGTCAATGATTCGCACATGATGAATTTCCGCCGACAGGCTTCGCACGACATCGCGGGTGCTATCCGCAGGACCATCAAGAACGACCAGAATCTCATAGCAAAAGCAGCTGGCCGCGAGATAGTCGCGAAGTCGCTTTAATGTATTGGCTATTCTTTGGGCTTCGTTGAAAGCGGGCACGACGGCCGAAAGATAGACATCCGGTGAGGTCATTGGAATTTTTATGCCGTGCTGCTATCTACAAACTTACTACGACTCTTTCGGCTCTTTCAATGTCAAAAGCGCATTAGCGGCGTGAAGCATTATACTCGTTAAATGGTAGCCGACCGGGTCCATTCCCCAAAGCAGTAATCAACCCCAAGAGTCAACCAGCTCAAGGGCTGGTAGGGATCCATGTGAATGGTCGTAAACATCCAGCGCAACTGGTTCCATCCCAAACCGCGGTAGTGCGGATTATTAAGCAGGTTCTCGTAATCGTCCCACTCAACAAAGCCGTTCCACAGTACCGGCAAGAACGCTACGCAGGTCGCCACACCCACAATCGCGGGAACAATCCATAGGGGCCATACCTTGGTTGGTTGCCGGCAAGTTTGCTTGACTTCCGGCTTTTTCTAAGGGTATTTCTTTTCATTCGGAGTTTTATCGGGACGCTCATGCCATATAACAGCCTCGCAGATTTCGTTCAAGTTTTGGAGCGCGCCGGCGAGCTTAAACGGATTTCGCATCCTGTCAGAGCGGAATTGGAAATCACCGAGATCGCCGACCGGGTGATGAAAGGCAACGGCCCGGCGCTGCTTTTCGAGAACGTGGATGGCAAGCCGATTCCGGTGCTGATCAATGCCTTCGGCTCGATGAAACGGATGGCCCTGGCGTTGGGCGTCGGGGACGTGGAGGAAATCGCGCGCGAGATCGACCGGCTGATCCGCACCAAGCCGCCCAAATCGTTCAAGGAAAAGCTCCATCTGCTCACCGAGTTGGTACGGCTCGCCGGTATTCCTCCGAAAATCGTCAAAGAAGCCGCCTGCCAGGAAGTCATCTTGCGCGATCCCGACTTAAGCATTCTTCCCGTCCTGACCTGCTGGCCCGGCGACGCCGGACCGTTCATTACTTTACCGATGGTTTTCACCAGAGATCCGCGCTCAGGCGCGCGCAACGTCGGGCTCTACCGCATGCAGATTTTTGATCGGCGCACCACCGGTATGCACTGGCACCTGCACAAAGTCGGCGCGCGCCAGTTCCAGCATCAAAAAGAAGAAAACGGAAAATTCGAACTGGCGGCCTGCCTGGGGGGCGATCCCGCGATGATCTATGCCGCCACCGCGCCGCTGCCGGATCAGATCGACGAGATCCTATTCACTGGCTTTCTGCGCAAGAAAGGAGTCGAGCTGGTCAAGGGCGTAACGGTAGATGTCGAAGTGCCGGCTAACTCGGACATCGTCATCGAAGGCTACGTCGATCCGGCAGAACCCTTGCGCCGCGAAGGGCCGTTCGGCGATCACACCGGTTTTTATTCGCTGGCCGACGACTATCCGGTGTTTCACGTAACCTGCGTCACGCACCGGCAAAATCCCATTTATCCGACCACGATTGTTGGCCGCCCGCCGATGGAAGACGCTTTTCTCGGCAAGACTACGGAGCGGCTTTTCCTACCGCTGCTGCGCGTTACTTTACCGGAGATCACCGACATGAATTTGCCGGTTCACGGCGTTTTCCACAATCTCGCGATTATCTCGATCAAGAAGGAATATCCGGCCCATGCGCGCAAAGTCATGCACGCCTTATGGGGTTTGGGCCAGATGATGTTCACCAAGACTCTAATGATCGTCGATGATGACGTGAATGTGCACGACCTCGCGGAAGTCACCTGGGTTGTCGGCAACCACATCGATCCGAAACGGGACCTGGTGTTCGTCGAAGGCCCGGTGGATGTCTTGGATCACGCCGCGCCACTCATGGGCTACGGCTCCAAGGTCGGCATCGACGCCACACGAAAATGGCGCAGCGAGGGCTTCGAGCGGGAGTGGCCCGCCGCCATCGTCATGGATGACAAAACCAAAAAGTACATCGAGTCGATCTGGGAAAAGCTGGGGATATCGTGATCGTGTTCGTGCTCGTCGCTGGTGCTCGAAACTCTAGGTTGAACAGAGATCTGAGTAGGTATCAACACTCGTTGATAAGAAAGGTGAACATATGAAACCTGTAGAAGAGCGGATGTTTTTAAACTCGCCCATGAACTTGTCCTAACGGTGTACAAAGTCACAATTAGATTCCCGCGAGAAGAGAGTTTTAATCTTGTCCCGCAGATGAGACGAGCTGCGAGTTCTGTCGGGATGAATTTAGTTGAAGGATCAATGAGACTAAATAGCCGGGAGTTTAGGCAATTTGTGGGAATTGCTAGAGGCTCAGCGGCTGAAGTTAATTACCAAACCCTTCTGGCCAGGGATCTGGGTTATATACAAAAAGAAGTTTACGATGAGCTTCACTCGGGCTATGAGCGAGTAGGTCAAATGCTCACGCGCCTTGCCCAGTCACTGGGGCGTCGGTAATTCTCGTTCCATACGAACACGAGCATGCTGTCCTGCCTACGAGCACGAGACACGAGCACGAACACGAATTTCAACATGCAGCTAGTCGAGAAAATTCGCAACTACGCCAGTCTAATCCGCTTCTCCCACACCGTCTTCGCGCTGCCCTTCGCGCTCTCGTCGGTGGCGCTGGCTTGGCCGGCTCATCCGCCTACGGCAGGAACTCTTCTCTGGATTCTGGTCGCCATGGTCGGCGCCCGCAGCGCGGCCATGGGATTCAATCGCCTCGCTGATCGAAAGTTCGATGCCCTCAATCCGCGCACGGGCGCCTGGGAATTGCCCCAGGGAACGGTGAAGGTTCCCGAAGCCGTTCTGCTGACTCTGGTGTCGTCGCTAATTTTTATCTACGCCGCGTACCGGCTCAATTTTCTTTGCTTTGCCCTCTCGCCGCTCGCTCTGGCCATTGTCTTCTTTTACTCCTTGACCAAGCGCTTCACCTGGACCTCCCATTTATTTCTCGGCCTGGCGTTATCCCTCGCGCCCGTTGGCGCGTGGTTGGCTGTCGCCGGCTCGCCGCTGGACACGTCCGAGTTGGCAACGCCTTTATTCCTCGGTTTGGCTGTGCTTTTCTGGCTTGCCGGCTTCGACGTCATTTACTCGCTCCAGGACCGGCAATTTGACCTCGCCCAGGGACTTTATTCGATCCCGGCCCATTTCGGTGTCGCCGCGGCCCTGCAGCTCTCAGGCCTCTTTCACCTCTGCACGGCGATTTTTCTCGCCCTGGTGGGACTGGCCGCGCAGCTGGGAATCATCTACTGGTTGGGGTTCGCCGCGGTCTTCGTCATTCTGTTCTGGGAGCACCGGATCGTCACCCCCACCGACCTTTCCCGTATCAACCGCGCCTTCTTTGATTTCAACGCATACGTCAGCCTCGGTTATTTTTTGATCACCGTAGGCGATCTTGTATTGACTCTTAAAATGGGAAACTGACGGTGATCCCAACCAGCCTGTTCTTCATAAGCGCGCTTCTCGGCTGCGCGGGCGAGTTTTTCTCCGGCCTGCTCGCGCTTCGGCGGCGGCGTGGTAACGTTTCCGCTCGTGTTTTACTTGCCGCCCCTGCTCGGTCCAACGCCCGTCGACGCCAAAACCGTGGCGGCGATCGTCGCTACCCAGATATTTTTTTCCACCATGGTAGGCGGCGCCGCGCACTTCCGCAGCGACCGTGTACAGTGGCGGCTGGCCTTTGCTGCCGGTCTCAGTTCTGCCCTAGCAGTCTTCGTCGGGCGTCCCATCGATGATTGCTTTTCGCCCATCATTGGGGTGTGCGACAAATTTGTGGGTAGGAATTGGTGTCGTCTCCTTGTGTTTCCAGCACCACCTGAATGATTAATACACATTCAAACAATAGGAAGGATTCCGGGAGGCTCGTGCACGCGGCTAGCTCTTGCCACCCATAAATTTGTCGCACACCCCCATCATTGAGCCGGCGCGACGAATTGTGTATTTTCGAACATCATGGAACTAAGCTGGCGCTGGAATCTATTCCGTCTACTATTATGTTCGCTCGCGAGCATCTCCTGCGCGCCCCGCGTCACGCACATGGCCCCCCTCGAAGCGCGTCCGGGCACGGTGGTGAGTCTCTCGATGGAGTATCTTGTCGGGTGGCCCCGAGTTGAGATCAGCGGCAACATGATGGACTGGCCGCAACTTAAACTTATGGCGTCGAAGCCTGAGAGAAAAGATGTTCCGGGAGAAGACCTCGTGTGGATCGAGGACAAGATTTTGCAGTTCACGGTCCCCGATTTGCCGCCGGGGGATTACGTCGTAACGATTCACGATAACAAAGGACCGCCGGGGGATTCAGTTTACGCGGCTTTGGAAACGACGGCCTATGTATTTTTTCCTCCTGTGTGGCCATATGTTTTCCGCTCCAATCAAACCCAAGTCATGATCCGGGTAATGCCGTGAAACCGGCCGCCCGGCCGATGACCGCGCAGAAAGCAATTGATGATCTCCAACGTTGGTCCGCGTCGCGGCTCGCAGTTTTCGTCACTCGTGTTGGTGGCTCGTATTCGTAATACGAGCGGGCGGCACGATCACGACGGCTCGGCTGGCGAACGAGCGCCATGAGAGTTCTTTCCCCTGCGGGAAAACCAGGCTTACCGAAGAAAAAACGGCAGCTTGTCTTGACTGTAGGCTATCGCGGCGTATAAGATTGCGTCAATCTACCCCAAGGATCCGCGATGTACGTGAAATTGATACTTTTCGCACTGCTGATCGGCGCGGGGGCCGCAGGCTGCTCCTCTGTGTCCTTACCCTCGTTACCGTCGCTTCCATCGCTGCCGTGGTCCGGTTCGGCGGCGACATCCGACCCCACGGAGCAGCAGCTCCTCGCTGAAGGCACCCGTTATTTCAACGAGAAAAAATACGCGCGCGCCATCGACGCTTTCACCAAAATCAAGACGGATCATCCTTTCAGCCCCGATCTCATCTTGACGGAACTGAAAATCGCCGACGCTTATTATCTAAATCAGCAGTACCCCGAAGCGATCAACGCCTTCAAAGAATTTCAATCGATGCACCCGACCAACGAAAACATTCCGTTCATAGTTTACCGCCTCGGACAAGCTCACTTCGACCAGTTCAGCTCCACGGACCGTGATCAGAAAAACACCGAAATCGCCAAGGGATATTTCGAGACCGTGATCTCCAAATATCCGCAGTCTCCGTATGCCGCCAAGGCGAAACAAAAACTTGCCAAAGCCATCGAATACCTGTCGGAACATGACTTCAACATCGCCACCTACTATTTTGAGCAGGAGAAATACCCCGCCGCGCGGGACCGCTTCGAAGAAATCGTACGCCGCTATCGCGGCACTCCGAGCGCGGCAAAAAGTCTCTTCTATCTGGGCGAGAGCTACCGGCGAGAAAAAAACACCGTCAAGGCGACGCTCGCTTATGAAGCGCTGATCCAACACTACCCGCAAAGCAAATTTGTGGCCGAAGCAAAAAACCAATTGGCGCAGTTGGAGAAAGAGAAAAACGACCCGTTGGCGATGCTTTTGATGCGCGATCGGCGGCCCGCCGCGGCGTCTTCGCCTGAAAGGACCGAGACGGCGGATGCTAAATTTAAAGACGTGGATCTCATCGCGAAAAAAGAGGTGGTGTTCGAAGAGCCGGGCGACGAAAAGAATATCTTTCGGCGCGTAGTTGACAAAATCAACCCCTTCTCCGACGACGGCAAGAAAAAATCAGAAGACAAGCCACCCGAAAGCTGGCAAGAGCTGATGGCAAAGAAAAAGACCGGAGAGAAAGAGGAATCCCCCGGCTTTATGGCGAGCTTGTGGAGCGGCATCAATCCTTTCGGCTCCCGCGATGCCAAGGACAATAAGAAAAGCAACGGCTCCAAGGACGGCCAGTTGGTGAGCCAGATCGACGACTCGCTGAAGCAGAAAGGCGTCGATGCCAAAGATCAAGTAGCCGCGCTGAAGCCGCCGGCCGCGGATCTGCCAGAGCCTCCAGCCCCCGTGCAAACAATGGACACGGGCAAGCTGATCGGAGAGATCGATTCCAACTTGAAAAAAAGCGGCACGGAGGTAAAAGATCTCACGCCGCCGAAAGCCGCGGAAGGCTTGAATAACCCTGCGGTGCTGGAAGCCCTGGCCGCAAAAAAGAAGATGGCGGAGTCGGAACCGCAAAACAAGAATGTGGCCGGACTGTTGAGCAGCATCGATCAAAAACTGCAGAAGCCGGGCGTGGGACCCGCAGCCTTCGAACCGCCGCCCGCAGTCCCCACCGGCAAAGAGCCCACGGCAATAAATGAGCCCCAAAAGAAAGTCGAGATCGAACCGAAACTAGTTCTAGAGAAAGGCCCGCTGTTCCTCAACCCTGGGGAAACCCAGGGCTTAACGGGTACGACGCCAGAACCTGTAAATCAGGATAAAAAGCCTGAGAGCGCGGAAAAGGAGCCGGCGACCCGTGACATTTCTAAAGCTCTGGTAAAGGGGCCCACACAACCTCAAGCCGCACCAGCGGCGAAGCAGGAAGAAGAGAAAAAACCCGTCCCAGGGGAGGACCCGGAAAACAAAGACGCCTTTGAGCAGCTCAGACAGGATCTGGACAATCTCGGCAAGATTCTGAACCCTTTCCGCTGGTAGCCGTCGTCACGAAACCACAAACCCAAGGCTGATCCACTCAACGACGTTCGTCGCCGTCCTCCAACGCGCGTACTCTGAGGCCTTCCGCCATCGTCCGCGGCGCCGCAACGACAATCCGCTCTCCCTCAACCACCCCGCTGGTCATTTCTACCATTTCATCCTGGCTTTCACCCGTAACAACCGGCCTTCCCTGTGCTTTGCCGTCTACGATCACGTAGACGAAAGTCCGCCCATTACCCTCGGCCAAAGCTTGCTTGGGAACCAGTAGAGCATCGCGCCGCTCATCGAGGCGCAGCGTCACGGACGCCTGTGAACCCGGCGTCCACTCGAACTCGGCGTTCACCAGGTGAATCTCCGCCAGCGCGCCATCGCCGCCGGTGGTGCTATCCGGGTAAGCGTTCGCCGCTTGGCCTTGCAGCACCCGGCCGGGAATATCTCTTAATTCGATCTTCGCCGCGAGGCCTTTGTGAATCGATGAGAGATATTTTGCCGGAATTTTGATGACGATCTTTAAGAGGCCGGGATCGCCGATGGTCAACACCGGCGCGGAACTTTTTACCTGCTCTCCTGGCTCCACCCACCGCCGCGTCACCACCCCGGCAAAGGGCGCGAAAATATTCGAGAGCGCAAGGAGCTGGCGCAGTTGCGCCTGCTCCGCCTCTTGCTGGCTTATCTGAGCCTGGGCCAGATCGAGCGCCGCGCTCGCCGCCGCGGCGCTGGCTTCAGCGGCGCTCAGATCCTTTCGGGCGATCAAATCCTTGGCGAGCAGTTCGCGGGTTTTTTCCAAACGGCTAACGGCTGCGGCGTGCTGCTCCTCGCTTTTTTTTAGCGCCGCTTCGGCGAGCCTGAGCGCCTGCTCGGATTTTTCCAGGCGCTGTATGATCTCCCCGGCTCGAACCGTGGCAAGGAGTTGGCCGCCTTTGACGGCATCGCCGATTTTGACATGCACCTGCCCAACGGTGCCGGCGAGGGACGAGGGAATGTCCACGATTTTTGCCGGTTCAAGTTCTCCGTTGCCGCGCACGACTGTGTTGATGGCGCTCTTCTTGACCTGCACCACGCGCACCTCAATCGCGCCGACGCCCAGCCAGTCATACAATGCGTCATAGAGAACCGTCACAAGCCGCACGCCGCCACCGAGCCAGACCAAAGCCACTGCCAGTGGGATGCAGAGCCAGAGATAGCGCTTCATAGATTATATTGCGTCGAGCCTGTTAAAATCGTGGAGTTGCTCCCGGCGCGCCAATGCGCCGAATAAAAAACGGGCCATAGCCGATTGAGCGGCTATAGCCCGCTGCATGAATGCGCCTCCACCAAAAAAATCAGGGCGTCTTTTGCAGATTCGGTTTTTCTGCGACGAATGGCGCGCCCAAGGCCGGCGAACCCTCGTGAGCTTGATGTCGTTTCGCTCGCCCAAAGCGCTCCGGCAGCGCTACCATCAACGCCTGGAACTTTTCTAAATAGAGGTAGACTACGGGTGTGATGTAGAGGGTGAGCATCTGCGACACGAGCAGGCCGCCAACGACGGCGATCCCCAACGGCTGGCGCGCTTCGGCTCCGGCGCCCACGCCCAGGGCAATCGGCACCGCGCCGACGATCGCCGCCATGGTCGTCATCATGATCGGCCGGAAACGCACCAGGGCGCCTTCGTAGATCGCCTGCGCCGGTTCCTTGCCTTCGTTGCGCTGGCCTTCGAGGGCGAAGTCGATCATCATGATGGCGTTTTTCTTGACGATGCCGATCAGCATGATCAAACCGACGAAGGCGTAGATGCTGAGATCCATGCCCCACCAATACAGGGCGATCAGAGCCCCTAGTCCCGCCGACGGCAGACCGGAAAGAATCGTGAGTGGATGAATGAAACTCTCGTAGAGAATGCCCAGAACCAGGTAAACGACGAAGACTGCGAGCGCAAGCAACAGCCAGAGGCTCTTGATGGACGATTGAAATTCCTGGGCGGTTCCCTGGAAGTTTGTGCTGATGGTTCCCGGCAGGGTATCGCGCGCCAGTTTGTTGACGGTATCCACCACGTCTCCCAAGGCCACACCCTCGCGCAGATTGAAGGAAAGCGTAACCGACGGTAACTGGCCCGAGTGGTTTACCGAGAGCGGCCCCGCGCCGTATTTGATGTTGGCGATGGAGCCCAACGGCACCATCGGTTGGGCGGCGGCATTCTGCCCGGTGGTCGAGCGAATGTAGAGCTGCGACAGCGCGGATGGGTCGTTCTGAAACTTCGGGTCTAGCTCGAGAATGACCTCATATTGGTTGTTTGGCGTGTTAATGGTCGAGACGCGCCGGGAGCTATAGGCGCTCCAAAAGGCTTCCTCGACCATGCGCGGCGAAATGCCTTGCGCCGTCACCCCCATAGTCGCGGCCTTGTCGCGGTCCATCACGATGCTCAATTGAGGATTCTTGAGCTGTAAATCGCTGCTCACGTCCCTCAGATCTGGCAGCGCTTTTAACTTCTCTTCGAATAGGTAAGCGTGCTTAAAGAGCTCCGTGGAGTCCGGACTCTGCAATGTGAACTGGTACTGGCTGCGCGTCAGCCGCCCGCCGACGCGGATCACCGGCGGGTTCTGGAGGGAGACTCGGATGCCGGCAACTCGATTGAGCTTCGGGCGAAGTTCCCGGATGATTTGATCGGCGCTGAGACTCCGCTCCGAGCGGGGTTTTAGCTTCATGAATACACGGCCCGCATTACCCGTCTGGCTCGCGCCGCCGACACCGACACTGGAAAAAAAGGACTCGACGTTTGGATCCTTGGCGACGATGGCGGCTACCTGCTGCTGGTATTGCACCATCTGTTCGAAAGAGACCCCTTGCGCGCCCTCGGTGTTGATCAGCACCTGCCCGATGTCTTCGCTGGGAATAAATCCTTTAGGGACGATTCCGAACATGTAAATCGTGGCCACCAAAACCACCACGGAGGCCACCAACGTAGTCACATGGTGTTTCATGACCCAACGTAGCGACACCTCGTACCCCATATTCATCCCATCGAGACAAAGCCCGAGGAAGTTATAAAGCCGTCCATGCTTTTGCGTCTGCGGCGGCTTAAGATAACGGCTGCAGAGCATGGGAGTAAGACTCAAGGAGATAAAACCTGATACCAGGATCGCCACGCAGATAGTCACGGAGAATTCGCGCAACAGCCGCCCAAGCATGCCGCCCATGAACAGCACGGGGATGAAAGCGGCCACCAGCGAGATGGTCATGGAGACGATGGTGAACCCGATCTCTTTGGCGCCTTTGACGGCGGCTTCGTAGGGCGGTTCGCCCTCCTCCATATGCCGCACGATATTTTCCAGCACGACGATGGCGTCATCGACGACGAAACCCACTGCCAGCGTCAGCGCCATCAACGAAAGGTTGTTCAGGCTGTAACCGAGCAGGTACATGACGGCGAAGGTGCCGATGATGGACATGGGCAACGCCAAGCTCGGGATAATCGTCGCCGACACGTTGCGCAGGAACAGGAAGATGACCAGGATAACGAGAATGATCGTGCCGATAAGGGTTAACTGGACGTCGTGCACCGATTCGCGAATGAATTGGGTGCGGTCGAAGAAAACGTCTAGCTCGATGGATTGCGGGATCTGAGTGCGCAGGGTCGGTATAAGTTCTTTTACCGCGTCGACCACCTCGACGACGTTGGCGCCGGGCTGGCGCTGCACCCCCAAAATAATTGCGCGCTTGCCGTTGAACCAGCTCGCCACTTTTCTGTTCTCGACGCTGTCCATCGCCTTGCCGATATCCTGGATGCGCACGGGCGCGCCGTTGCGGAAGGTCACCACCAGAGGACGGAAGGCCGCCGCGTTGGTGAGCTGGGCGTCAGAGACCAAAGTGTAAGCCCGGTTCGGCGCATCGAGAGTCCCCACCGGCAGATCGACGTTGCCGCGCTGCACCGCGTTCACTACGTCGTCGATGCCGATTTGGCGCGCCGCCAGTTGATTGGGATCTAACTGAATGCGCACCGCGTATTTCTGCGAACCGAAGACATCGACTTGGGCGACGCCGCTGACCATCGAAATCCGCTGCGCGAGAATCGTGTCGGCATATTCGTCCACCGTCGACAGCGGAAGAGTTTCGGAGGTCAGGGCCAAGAGGAGTACAGAAAAGTTGGCCGGGTTCACCTTGCGATACGACGGCGGGCTGGGCATGTTAGACGGCAGATCACGCGCCGCCCGCGCGATCATCGATTGCACGTCCTGCGCCGCAGCGTCGATGTTACGGCTCAGATTGAACTGCAAAGTAATTTGCGTCCGGCCCAGGGTGCTCGTCGAATTGATGGAATCGAGGCCGGCGATCGTAGAAAACTGTTTCTCGAGGGGCATGGCCACAGCGGACGCCATGGTCTCGGGGCTGGCCCCGGGGAGGGTAGCGGTGACCGTAATGGTCGGAAAATCTACCGTGGGCAAATCGCTGACGGGCAATGCCTTATACCCCATGGCGCCGAAAATGAG
>Ga0326597_10009195_pt1 | contig 13269 bp, 9 predicted proteins | sample RVTome_12_FD_203789 | JGI IMG/M metagenome (GOLD analysis project Ga0326597, IMG submission 203789) | Soil microbial communities from uranium-contaminated site in the Upper Colorado River Basin, Wyoming, United States - RVT100D185 | ecosystem: Environmental > Terrestrial > Soil > Contaminated >... | reverse complement strand
GCTGGCTCCGCTCATGCGTGACGCCGACCTCGTCTTGGGGACCCGTTGGATGCCCGGCGGAGGGACGCGAGGCTGGCCGTGGCATCGGCGCATGGTCAGTCGCGGCGGGACCGCGTTTGCCCGTGTTGTCCTGCTGCTTCCGTATCGCGACCTGACCGGAGGGTTCAAGGCCTGGCGCCGCGAGCTGTTGGATGCCATTCGACTGCGCGAAGCCGACACCCAAGGCTACGGGTTCCAGGTCGAGACGACCTGGTGGGCGCACCGGCGGGGAGCCACCATCCGGGAGATCCCGATCGTCTTCCGTGAGCGGGTGGCGGGGACCTCGAAGATGACCGGCTCGATCGTGGGAGAGGCCATCGTCCTCGTCATGCGACTGCGTTGGCAAGCCATGATTCGGAGACTCGGACGGCCGCATGGCGACCGCTGAGCGCTTCGGGTACCATGCGCGCTCGCCCAGCCATGCCACCCGCTGATCGTCCCTGCCTTGCGTTGACAGGAGCCGCATGACCTACCGCAGCCGCCCCGCCCCCCGCCGCCGGCACCGGGCGCGCTGGCAGGACGAGCTTCGGACCCAGGGCCTGCTCGTCGGCGGGTTCGCCGCCGCGATTGCCATCGCCCTCGGCCTGTTTGGCATGACCGCCTGGAACAGCTATTACGACAGCCACCTGCGCCAGATGCTGATGGTCGAGGGCACCCCCGTCTCGCGCGAGGCGGTGGACCTGCGCCAGGCGATCATCGGCGCCGAGCTGCAGGCGACCGGCGTGGATCTGAATGCGCAGCTGGGCGGAGCGCGAGACGCGATTCTCCAGCAACAGCTGTCGGCGGTGGTGGACCAGTTCAACACCCTCACGTCGAACGCGACCGACTCGCTGGTCGACGGGATTTTCCAGGCGATCCACGCGGAGACCTACGAGATCAGCGTTGACGAGGACGCGATCGACGCGGAGGTCGCTGTCCGGCAGACGCTTCCCACCCGCGTCCGGCTGTCGATGATCGCGGTGAACGCCTTACCCGACGATGCGCCGGTCGGAACCGAGCCGACGGAGGCGGACTTCGCCCGGGCGGAGGGCGAAGCCGATGACCTGCGGGCCGAGCTCGACGCCGGCGGCGACTTTGCGGCCCTCGCCACCGAGCGCTCGGACGATCCCGCCTCGGCCCAGGCGGACGGACTCGTCGGCACGATCGAGGAGGACGATGTCCAGTTCGGCTACCTCTTTCCCCTCGCCGGCGGCGCCGAAACGGGCGACCTGGTGGGCCCGGTCCGGACCGAGGGCGGGTACGTGATCCTGCGCGTGGAGTCGCGCTCGGAGGAGGGACCGTTCACCTCCCTGATCGACCTCCTGGCCAGCGCGCGGGTGACCACGGCGGACTATCGTGCCTATATCGCCGATGAGCTGCGGCGCCGCGCGTTTCGCGCCTACTTCGAGCAAGAGGTGGTGGTTTCCCCGGCTCCCCAGCGCGAGATCGCCCAGATCCTGATCTTGAACGACCAGGGCGTGCCCGTTCCCAAGCAGCGCCTCCGCCACCTCCTGGCCCAACCCCTGCCGGGCGCGGAAGACCAGTCCGCGGCCACCGAGGCGGAGTGGCAGGCGGCCCTCGCCCGGGCAGAGGCCTGGTACGCGGAGGTCCAGGACCCGGACGCCGACTGGTTTGCGCTCGCCACCCAGAGTGACGACCCCGGCTCGCGAAATGACGGCGGCGACCTCGGCTGGTACGACCCGACCAGCAGTCAGTTCGTGCCCGAGTTCGAGGCTGCCGTGGCGGACCTGACAGTCGGCGAGATCAGCGAGCCAGTCCGGACCGATTTCGGTTACCACGTCATCCAGGTCACCGATCAGCGCACCACGGCTCTCGGCTTCGCCCAGGATCTGATCGACGACCTCCAGGCGGAACCCGACTCGTTCGGCCCGGTGGCGGAGGCCAACAGCGAAGACGCGTCCACCCGCACCAAGGGGGGAAACGCGGGTTGGGTGGCCCGCTACGAAGAGGTCCCGGACCGAGAGGCGGCCATTTTCGCCCTGCAGGACGTCGGCGACATCAGCAGCGCCCCGGTCGTGGTTGGCAACCAGATCTGGATCTTCAAGCTCCTCAACTCGCTCGAGCTGCGGGGGATCGACGACAATCGGATCAACACCATCCGCGCGACCGGCTACCCCAACTGGTACAACGAGCTGAAGGCCGAGGGCCAGATCTGGATCGACACCCAGCTGCAATTGGACGCCGCCCCGGCGGCATGAGCGCGGGCCGATGACGGACGCCAGGCGAGGGCTGGACCTTCTCCTCGCGGCCGCCGGTCTGGATCCAGCGGCTGGCGTTCAAGCCGTCTCTTCCGATCGGTTGGCCGCCATCCCGTTTGACCCCGGCCTCCCCCTCCTCATCCTGGCCGCGGACCCCGGGCAGGACCCGATCGTGGCCGGGACCCTGCCCGGTCGCCACGTCCGCTCCGGCCCGCAGGCCGTCCTGGCTGCGATGTATCCGCATGGCCATCCGATCCGCCCGCTACCCGCCGGTGAACCCATCACCGTCGACACCGTGGATGACTCGATCCTGCGAGCCGGCGACTGGCTGGTGCCGCCCCTGCCGCCCGATGACAACCTCGCCTCGCCGCACGGAATGGCTGCCATCAGCGCTCGGCTGCGCGCGCCGGACGGGTGCCCGTGGGATCGGCGCCAGGACCATCACAGCCTCCGGACCTATCTCCTGGAGGAGGCATACGAGACGGTGGACGCCATCGAGCGTGGAAGCCCCGCCGACCTGGCGGAGGAGCTGGGCGACCTGTACCTGCAGGTCGTCTTGCACGCGCAGCTGGCGGCCGAGGCTGGCGACTTTGACCTGACCGACGTCTATCGCACCCTGGGCGCAAAGATCGTCCGCCGCCATCCGCACGTCTTCGGGGACCTGGCGGTGACCGGCGTCGAGCAGGTGGTCGCGAACTGGGAAACCATCAAGTCCGCCGAGCGCGAGGAAGGCGGTCGCCCGCCGGCCTCCTTCGCCGGCGTGGCCCGTGCATTGCCGGCGCTGCCCGCGAGCCGCGAGATCCAGGAGCGCGCCTCTGCCCTGGGGTGGGATTGGCCGGCGGTCGAGGGCGTGTGGGACAAGGTCGGCGAGGAGCTCAACGAGCTGCGGGCTGCCGCGGTCGCCGATCCTTCGGTGGCCGGCGAACGGCTGCATGAGCTGGGCGACGTCCTGTTCGCCCTCGTCAACCTGGGGCGCTGGCTGGGGATCGATCCCGAAGAGGCACTGCGCGCAGCGAACCGGCGTTGGGTAGAGCGCTACGCCGCCGTCGAAGCGCTTGCCGAGAAGCGCGGGCTGGTGCTCGCCGATCTGGATGCCTCCGCCAAGGACCAGCTGTGGAACGAGGTGAAGGCGGGGTGACGGTCACCCGGGTGGCGCTGGTGGGCCACGCGTCACTCCCCGACGACACCCGGCTCCGTCGTCAGGCCGAGGCGCTTCGCGACGCCGGCTACGGCGTGGATCTGTTCGGGCTGCGCGACCCCGGGCAGCCCGACGTCGAGGAGTGGCGTGGGCTGCGGATCATCCGCTTGCCGGTCCGGCGGGCGTTCACCGGATTCGCCGGCCACCTGGCCGAGTACCTCGCCTTCGCCAGCCTGGCCTCCGTCCGGTTGGCCCTCGAGCATCGACGGCAACGGTACCGATTGGTCCAGGTCGCGACCCTTCCCGATTTTCTGGCCTTCGCAGCCCTGCCCGTTCGTCTGACCGGGGTCCCGTTGCTCCTGGACCTGCACGAGGACATGCCCGCGTTCTTTCGCGACCGCTTCTCGACTCCGGGCCTGCGACCTCTGGTCACGATCGTGACCGCGGCCGCACGGGCCAGCGCGGCGATCGCGGACGCGATCATCACCGTCCACGAGCCGCTTCGTCAGCTGGCGATCGCGCGAGGCGTGCCGGTGCACCGGATTTCGGTCGTCATGGATAGCGCCGACGAGCGAATCTTCGACCCGGATCGCGTTCCGCGCCGGGAGTTCATGGCGGACCGGCGGCTCCGGCTCATTCACCACAGCAACCTGCAGCGGATCTACGGCCTCGATGTGGCGATCGAGGCCATGTCGCTCCTCGATCCAGGGCTCGACGCCCACCTGGACGTATTTGGCGATGGGCCATTCCGGCCGCAGATCGAGGCCGCCATCGCTCGCCACGCGGTCGGCGATCGGGTGACGCTCCACGGACGGGTGCCGCAGGACGACCTGCCCGCGGCCCTTGCGGCGGCCGACATCGGCCTGGTTCCAACTCGACCCGAGCCATATATGGCGTACTCCTTGTCGACCAAGCTGATCGAGTACGTGGCCATGGGCGTGCCTGTCATCGCCAGCGACCTGCGCACGTTCCGATCCCACTTCGATGAGGCGGCGATTCGTTTCGTTCCAGGAGGCGACCCGCAGGCGCTCGGTCAGGCCATCGTGACCATGGCCTCCGACCCGGGCGCGGCCAGGTCCCAGGCCGCTGAAGCCCGACGCCAGGCGGTCCCGTACGCATGGGCCGTCCAGTCGGCGCACTACCTGGCCGTTGTCGAGGGCCTGTTGGCTCGCGGTAGACTCGTCGCATCGGGCGGGGTGTAGCGCAGCCCGGTAGCGCACCTGCTTTGGGAGCAGGAGGTCGGCGGTTCGAATCCGCCCGCCCCGACCAGCCATCAGTCATGCAGTGGAGGACGATCACGGGACCGATGACGTCGGCCTCCCCGTCGCGCCAGCCGGCGGGCGAGCTGTTGGTTCCCGTGGCCCCGACCGGGACGGCCTATCGGCTCGCCAAGCGCTTCCTCGATGTCGTCGGCTCCCTCGTCGGCCTGGTGGTCGTCTCGCCCCTGATGCTTGGCGTGGGCCTTGCGGTCAAGCTCGACTCGCCCGGGCCGGTTCTGTTTCGCCAGGTGCGGCTGGGTCTCGGCGGACGCCCGTTCACGGTCCTGAAATTCCGGACCATGCATCTGAGCGCTGACGAGCGCCGCCACCAGGAGCACATCCGCGAGTTGCTCCATGCTGGCCGCACCGCTGACGATGCCACCTGGACACCCATCGTTGCCGACCCGCGGGTGACGGGGATCGGGACGGTCCTCCGCCAGTCTCACCTCGATGAGCTCCCCCAGCTGGTCAACGTCCTCCGCGGCGAGATGAGCCTGGTCGGCCCGCGCCCACCCATCCCCTACGAGGTGGAACTGTACGAAGCATGGCACTTGCCCAGGTTGTCGGTCCTGCCCGGGCTGACGGGGCTGTGGCAGTCCCGGGGGTGGGGCCAGCTCAGCTTCGGCGAGGGCGTCAAGCTCGACATCGAGTACGTCAAACGCCGCTCGTTCGGGCTCGACGTCCGGATCATCCTGCGGACGCTGTGGCAACTGCTCCGGGGTCGCCAGTTCTAGTCGCTGCGGGTTCGGCCATGGAGCCGATTCCCAGCACGAACCAGAACAGGAACGCCGCCGTGTTGCCTTCCAGGAGCATGGTCGTGACCGTCGCGACGCAGACGACCGCGGTGGCGGACACCACGCCAGCTGGCACGCTGAACCGGCTACCGCTGGCCCCGCGCAGCGCGCGGACGGGCTGAATCAGGGCGGTGCCGATCATGGCCAGGAACGCACTGAAGCCGAGGACCCCGCCTTCCACGCCCATGTGGAGCCAGAAGTTGTCAGCCGTCTGTTGGTTGGTCAGCAGGAGGTCCGTCCCGTAGCGGACGTGTACGGGGGACCCGAAGACGGATGCGGCGGCACCGCCATAGCGGCCCGGGCCGACGCCGAGGATCGGGTGGTCGGCCACGATCGGAAGCGCGTTGACGATGAACAGGCTGCGCAGGTCGCGACCCTCGCCCACCGCGCTGAACCGGTTGACAGTGGTCGCAAACGGGTCGTAGCCCAGTGATCCTCCGGCCAAGATTCCCTTGGGCATGACGACGGCCGTGACGTAGGCCAGCAGGACAATTGCCCCGAAGGCGATCAGCGCACGGCGGTCGATGACGAGGGCCACGACGCCGAAACCGACCGCCACCCCGAGCCACGAGCCACGCGAATACGTGAGCAGGAGCGCCAGGACGAGCGCGAGCGCCATTCCGAGGGTGATCCACCGGCTGCGGCCTCGCGGCAGCCGGACAAGGGCGAACACGGTGAACGGCAGAGCCATGCCGATGAGCGTGCCCAGGATGTTCGGGTTTCGGACCAGCGAACCGAATCGGACTCCCTCCCCCGACATCCCTGCCACCGGCGTGACGCCCAGAAGGTCGGGCGACAGCAGCGCCTGACCGATGGCCAGCAGCGAGGTGAGCGCGACGACACCGGCGATCGCCCACATCGCCCGTTGGGCATCCTCGTGGCTGTAGCCGACCATGCGGGGAAGGTAGAAGAGAATCGCGGCGTCAAGCGTAAACAACATGCCCGCCACCGCAACTGCCGGCGGCACCGCGTTGACGATCGCGGATATCGTGCTGATGGCGCCGAATACCGCCACGGCCACCGTAAATGGGTGGCGCAGCGCGGTGACGAGTGTCCCGTGCCGGGCCCCGACCCAGGCCAGGGCGAGCGTCATGAATACGAGCAATGCCTCCGAGAAGAAACGGGACACCGATTGGACCGATTCGGGCAGCAGGCGGTCGCCGGCGTAGAGGTCGATGAGGGCCGGGGTAAGTACGACCACGATCAGCATCACCCGAGGCCAGCGGACCGACGCCAGGCCAAGAACGCCCAGCAGGACGAAGCCGGCGATCAGGAATGCAGCGGTCGAGATATTTGCCGCGCCAATGACGAGGACGCCGAGACCGATGGCGAGCACCGCGACCACGCGCCCCGAGACGGCCTGGAGGGTGTTGGAGATGGCTGCTCCGCCGCCGCTCATGTGATCAACTCGGCGGGCCGTCGGCGGCCGATCCCAGGTACCAACCCGCCAACGCGGCCTCGCCGCCGAGCAGGCGCGCCATCTCATCCCGAACCGAGTCCCGCCGTGGGACCAGCAGGTAGTAGTTCAGCGGATCGACCGGCAGATCGACGTAGCCCGGCCAGCCCAGCACCACCCGGTCGATATTCCCCGACGTGATCAGGGGCGCCAGGCTCGCCAGATCGCCTGCCTGCGTTCGTGGGAAGTCGGTCGTCACGGTCTGCGATACAGCGGTCAGCAGTCCGGGCAGGGAGATGAGCAGGTTGGTTGTGGCGAATTTCTGCTGAACGGCGAGCAGGAACTCCTGTTGGCGCGCGGCTCGGAGGAAGTCGTCCTGCGTCTCCACCGTCCCGTCCGCCATCGTCAGCGTGCCCATCCGAATGCGCGCGTACGCCAGGGCATGGGGGCCGTCGTACTGGTGGCATCCAGCCTCCAGGACCACCCCGGTTTGCCCTTCCCAGGTCGGCCCGCCGTACTCGGGGTCGGCGAGGACACCCGGCAGGCAGAGTTCCACCCCGCCGATGGCATCCACCAGCTCCGCGAACCCGAGGAGGTCGACCCAGCCGACGTTGTGGATTTCGAGCCCAAGATACAGACCCACCGTCTGGCGCAGCATCTGGAGCCCGCAGTCCTCGCCCGCGGTCAGCGCTGGACACCACGCGGCAGGGTCGGCATTCGCGTCGGAGGCCAGCTGATTGATACGCCGCGGGAAGATGCCGTCTGAATACACGCTTCGGTCGGGCAGCGGGACGTACCCGGTGTCGCGCGGGATGCTGACCATGGCGGCGGTCCTGGTCACGGGATCGAGGCTGACCAGCATGATCGTGTCGGTCAGCTCGTCCTCCCTGCCTGGCCCTGCGTCCGAGCCGATGAGCAGGATGTTGACCCGTTCGGTGCCCTCCCATCGGTAGGCCGGATCCACCGGGTCGACGTGCCCGAAGGTCGGCGGGACCACCTGATTCGGCGGCGTGAAGATCCGGGCCAGGGCCACGTCAGCCGAGATCGTCGCCGCGGCGACCCATACGTGCATGGCGAGCGTCACGATCATCAGCAGACCGACCACCGCGAGCGCGATGCGGGGGCGCCCGCCCGCTGCCATCGGCACGGCATGCGCCGCTCGGGGAACGGCGGTGGTCGCCAGGCCGGCCTGCCCAATCGCGATCAACCGCCAGACCATGAGGCCGAGGTTCAATCCGAAGACCGCCAGCAGAGCGCCGGGGAGAAGCAACGTCCGCAGAAGAGTGTCAGTGCCCACTGCCAGCGCTCCCCCGATCATGCCAATGAGTACCAGGATCGGTGCGGCGAACAGCAGCCCCAGCCCTGGCTGACCAGCGTAGGCTTGCCCCAATCCGGGAAGGACGAACGAGAGCGCCGCGGCAAGCGCGGCGCTGGAGCGGCGAGCCGCCCGGGTGGCCGGGGGCAGGTGCGTCATATGGGACACCATGAACCAGGGTCTGGTCTGGGGCGGGAGGTCGAGTATAGCAAGGGACGCGCCAGGCCCCGGAAGTGTTGTCAGGAAGCACCGAATGGGGAGTACGGACGGGTTAGTACCTTTGCGCCCCCCCACGCGCCGCTCCTAGACTGTCGGGACCGAGACGGAGCGTGTCGACCGAACTCATCTTCCTCCTGGTAAGCGCCTTCGTGGCCGGGCTGATCATGATCGCCGGCCTGTTCGCGCTGCTCGCCGGCCGGCGGTCGACCCTCCCCCAGGGCCTTCAACCGGTCGGGCCTGGCGCACCGTCCGAAGCGCTGGCCCGCGACAAGTACGTATCAACGGTCGAAACCGCCTCATCGCCGGTCTCCTGGCTCGGTCCGGACCGATATCGCTCCACGATAGGGGCCATCTGGTGGGCGACGATCGCCGGGGTCCTCATCAGCGTGACCCTGACCGACGTCTATTCGGAGGCCCAGGTCCAGATCTCGGCCCTGGGGGTGCTGGCCATGATCGGGGTCGTGGCCTTCCACCACCTCATTCCAGATCGCTGGCGGTCGCCAGCCACCTCGATCGCGGAGGTCGCCAGCGCCATCGGCCTCCTGGGCGGGCTGGTGATCCTGACCGGCCGCGGCGCGTCTCCGTTCGCTCCACTGCTCGTGCTGCCGGTGCTGGGTGTCGCGCTGGGCGGCCGGCCCGCAGCTGGCCTGGTGGGGGCGCTGTCGGCCAGCCTGGGTTACGTGGCGGTGATTGCCACCGACCCGAACCGCCCCTTTGCCCCGGCGGAGCTGCTCCCCGCGGCGGTGGTGCTGGGTGTGGTCTGGCTGGGGACGATCTCCTCGGTCGTGTTCGCCGCCCAGCAACGCCGGCTCCAGGCCGCGACCCTCGAGCTGTCGGTCACCGACCCGCTGACGGGGCTCTTCAACCGTGCGCAGATCTATGTGGCGCTTGACCAGGAGGTGCGCCGCAGCCGGCGCTCGCTCCGACCGTTCTGCCTGCTGATGGTCGATATGGATGGTCTCAAGCGCATCAACGACACCCTCGGCCACGAGCGCGGCGACACGGTGATCCGCGGCATCGCCGGCGTCATCCGGCGCTCGATTCGGACCGTCGACTCGGCGTATCGGTACGCGGGCGACGAGTTCGTGATCCTCCTCCCCGAGACCGATTTTGCGGGCGCCTTCGTGGTAGCCGAGAAGATCCGTGAGGGAGCCGAGGACCTGGGTGCGGCGTCGGCGCGCGAGGAGGCGCCCACCACGGTCAGCATCGGCCTCGTGTCTCACCCCGAGGATGGCTCCACCGACGAGGAGCTGATGCTCGCCGTGGATCGGGCCATGTATGCCGCCAAGGCAGGCGGCAAGAACCAGATCAGCGGCTATCCCCGGCCGTTGCGGGCGGCGACCCCACCCACACCCGCTGTGAGCCAGGTTTCGGCGCTGGGGTAGTTGGCGCCCTTCGGTATACTCGCCGGTCGCTGGGTGGAGCGAATCGCCACCCGACGATGACCGCGGAGGGGCTGTGAACCAGGCTGCTGCCAGCCGCCCGGATGGTCGGGCGCCACTGGCCGCATTCTTCTCGTTCGTGCTGCCGGGGCTGGGCCAGGCCTACAACCGGCAGTTCCGCCTCGCCCTCCTGCTCGGCCTTCCGGCCGCCGTGCTGGGCTGGTTGGTGCTGGCCGCGGCCGCGCGAGGCGGCCAGGTGCTGACCGAGCTCCTCGATGTCCGGGTACTGGTCGCGATCATCCTCCTCAACCTCGGCCTCCTGGGCTGGCGGGCGGTCGCGATCTACCAGGCCTACGTCGCCCGCGAGGTCCCAAGCCGGCGTCGCTGGACCACGTGGGTCACCGTGGCCCTGCTGGTGGCGACCCTTGGCATGCACCTGGTGCCTGCCTGGTACGCGACCGCCACCATCGACACGCTGAACGTGGTCTCGCGTGGCGGCGGCGGTGGGGGAGGCATCCTGAACGCCCCTCCCAAGGACCTCTTGGAGCCGCTGCCCAGTCGCACGGCACCCCCGGCACCGTACCAGGAGCCGGAGGCGACCCCGGTTGGTCTCACCGGTCGCTTCACAATCCTGCTGGTCGGGATCGACGCCGGACCGGGGCGAAACACCTATGGCACCGATACGATGATCGTGGCCACGCTTGATCCCCGATCAGGCGCTTCCCTGATCTCGATTCCGCGCGACACCTTCGCGGCTCCGCTCGGTGATGGACGGATCTACTACGCGAAGCTGAACTCCCTGTTGGCGTACGCGCGTCGTGATCTCGCCACCTACCCTCTCGGCGGACCCGAGACGCTCAAGGCGTCGGTCGGCGCACTGCTCGGGATCCAGATCGACTACATCGCGGCAGCCGACTTTCTGGGGTTCACCAGCGCGGTGGATGCGGTGGACGGGGTTGACGTCACGGTCGCCCGCTCGGTTCATGACTTTGGCTACGTGGACGAGTACAACAACCTGGTCGGGTTCCACATCGAACCTGGCACCTACCACATGGACGGCTATACCGCCCTGGCATTCGCCCGCTCTCGGAAGGGCGCCGGGGACAACGATTTCACCCGGGCCGACCGGCAGCAACGCGTCATCGAAGCCCTCGTCACGAAGATGCGGGCTGGATCGTGGCTGTTCAATCTGCCGTCACTCCTGAACGCGCTCGGTGACTCGGTCGCGACGGACATTCCGGGGGAGCTCCTCCCGCACCTCGCCCGGGCCATGCTCGACGCGGACCTGTCCGACATTCAGCGCCTGGTGATCGATCGTCCTCTGGTCCAATCGGACACGCTGACCGATGGGACGTACGTCCTCATTCCCGACCTGGAGGCCATCCAGGCCGCCGTCCACGACATGCTCACCGACGTGACGAGGGCGACCCCGCCGCCCGACTGATCCGGGCTGCCGGACCGCGACGGGTAGACTCTGGCTCATGCCCGGATTCTCGACCCGCGCCATCCAGGCCGCCGGCCGCGTGCCGACGGTCACGCAGTCCCCCGTCACGGTCCCGATCTATCAGACCAGCACCTTCGAGGTGGGCTCTGCGGCCGAGCTGGAGGAGATCCTCGAGTTTCGCCGGCCGGGGCATTCCTACACCCGCTACTCGAACCCAACCCACGCGGCGCTGGAAGCGGCGCTGGCCGAGCTGGAGGGTGGGGAGGCAGCCTTTGTGACCGCGTCCGGCATGGCCGCCATCCACGGGGCGCTGCTCTCGTTCGTCCGAGCTGGTGACGAGGTCCTGGCGCCGGCAGCCGTGTACGGCGGCACGCTGGGCCTGCTGGCCAACGTGATGCCGCGCTACGACGTCGCCTATCGCCTGGTCCGGTCCGGGGACGCGGCGGCCGTGGTGGCGGCCATCGGCCCCCGCACCCGCCTGGTGTGGCTCGAGACGATCGCCAATCCGACCACCGAGATGCCCGACCTGGCCGCCATCGTGGAGGCCGCCAAGGGGCAAGGCGTTCCTGTCGTGGTGGACAACACGTTCGCCTCCCCATACCTGTGCAATCCGTTGGCCCTGGGCGCCGACCTCGTGATCCACTCACTGACCAAGTACATCGGCGGACACTCCGATCTCATCGGGGGCGCGATCATCGGGAGCGCCACGCAGGTCGCCGCCGCCCGGGAAGTCGTGGTCAACACCGGCGGCAACGCCAATCCGTTCGAGGCCTTCCTCGCCCTGCGCGGCTTGCGCACCCTGGCGGTCCGCATGGACCGCCACTCGGACAACGGCTTGGCCGTGGCCCGTGCCCTGGAAGGCCAGCCCGGGATCTCCCGCGTCCTGTACCCCGGCCTCTCGTCCCACCCCCAGCACGAGCTCGCCCAGCGCCGCCTGCGGGACGGTCGCGCCGGCGGGATGATGGCCATCGAGCTGTCCGGGGGCCGTTCCGCGGCGGAGCGGTTCCTTGAGCGCGTCCAGGTCGCGATCCATGCCACCAGCCTGGCCGGGGTCGAGAGCCTGGTCAGTCATCCCGCCTCGTCCTCGCATCGCCAGTACGGAGACGTGGAGCTGGCAGCGGCCGGCCTGTCGCCGGGCATGCTCCGGGTCTCCATCGGCCTCGAAGATGCCGAGGACCTCATCGCCGACCTCGCCGCGGCGGCGGCGGGCTGAGCCGCCTCAACCATGCCTCGCCTGATCGACGTCTGGCGTGCCGTCGATCCTGAGGCGCGCCTGGTGGCGGGCGATCCGTCAGCGAGCGTGGCGTTGCTGCGCGGCGTGTCCCGCACCCGAGCGGCGCCGCCGCACCTGCCGCCCCCCGAATCGGGACACCTCCTGATCGTGGACGGCTCGCTCCTGTCCACCCTGCCCGTTGAGCGGCTGATTGCGGAGATCGCCGCTTTCGGCAGCGAACCGGCCGCCTTGCTGGTGACGGTCCCGTCTGGCGATCGCGGCGCGGATTGGCCGGATGCTCCGTACCCGATCCTGACCAGCCATCGGCCCGCGGCGACACTGGCGGCCAAGGCCGGCGCCTACCTTGCCGGCGAGGGCGGACTCCTGGCGCGGCTGCATGACGAGCTGCGACTGGCCGCGGCCGAGGCCGCGCTGGCCGATCCCACGCCCGCCGCCGCAGCGGGTGTGGTCGCCCATCGGATGCGCCGGGGCGTGGCGGTCGTGGCCGACGGCGAGCTCGTCGCCCTCCATGCCCGACCCGCAGGACGGGCGCTGGCCGCGCGATTCGCGGCGGCGTTCTCCCGCCTGTTCGGCACGCCGAGCTCCCGGGCCGCGGCCACTCGCCGCCTCAGGGAGGGCCTGTGGATCCACGAACAGCGCATCCGCCCCGGTGCCGCGGTATGGCTGTTCGACGATCTCCCCATGGCTCGGGTCGATGAGACCGCGGCCGACGCGCTCAGCGTCACCTTGCGCGCCCTGCTCCGCCGGCCGCCGGCTCGGGCGGGGCGCCTTTCGGGGAGCATCCCCGCGGCGCCGTCGGGCGCAGTCTCCGCGGCTGACCAGATCGATGAACCGATGACCGCCACGTTGTT
>Ga0326597_10009194_pt1 | contig 13270 bp, 15 predicted proteins | sample RVTome_12_FD_203789 | JGI IMG/M metagenome (GOLD analysis project Ga0326597, IMG submission 203789) | Soil microbial communities from uranium-contaminated site in the Upper Colorado River Basin, Wyoming, United States - RVT100D185 | ecosystem: Environmental > Terrestrial > Soil > Contaminated >... | reverse complement strand
ATGACGTGGAACGGGTGAAACGCGCCGGCGACATCGCTGTGGCGTCGATCCATTGGGGAGGCAACTGGGGCTACGCGATCGACCCAGAAGAAAGGGAATTTGCCCGTGGACTGATCGATCAGGCCGGCATCGACGTGATTCATGGCCATTCCTCCCATCATTTCAAGGGCATCGAGGTCTATCGGGAAAAACCGATCCTATATGGTTGTGGCGATTTCCTGGATGACTACGAAGGTATCGGCGGGTATGAAGAGTTCCGGAGCGATCTCGTCTTGATGTACTTCGTGAGCATGGAACGGCGCACGGGAAGGCTCGGCGAGCTGAAAATGGTTCCCATGCGGATCAAACGTTTCCGACTCCATCGGGTATCCGAGCGGGACGCCCGCTGGCTGCGCGCGCGGATGAACAGAGAATGTGCAAGACTGGGGAGCCGTGTGGAATTGGGCGCCGACAACGTGCTAACGCTCAAGTGGGGGGCCGCGGCAACCTTGAAATCTGTTGTACGGTTATCGCCGCTGAAACCGATATAGAGGCCCACAGACGTAACTTGACGCAGATCAATGCGCGCCCCTTTTCGGAGGTGATAATATTTTGTAAACAGCGGATATGCAGCTCACGGGTAAACAACCCGTCAACGCATACCGGAGCATGTGCACCATCCGGGAGTTCGCGAACCGCGTGCACAAGGAGTTCACCACCGAGCAGATCCTCGGCTTCGTGCATGCCTATGCCAGCACGGACCGCGGACACGTCCAATCGATAGAAAAAGGAGCAGAGTCATGAACACTCTCTGGATCGTCGTCATCGGCGTGTTGACCAGCTATCTGGCCTACAACCTGTACGCCAAACGCATCGACCGGAACGTCATCCAGTCCGACGCCAAGCGGGCGACGCCGGCGCGGATGTACATGGACGGGGTCGATTTCATGCCGACCAGCCGGAACATCCTCTTCGGCTATCACTTCAAGGCGATCGCGGCCGCCGGACCCATCGTGGGTCCGATCACCGCCGCGAATATCTGGGGCTGGTCGCCCTCGCTGGCCTGGCTCATCCTGGGCGTCAGCTTCATCGGCTGGGTGAGCGACTATTCCGCGATCATGGTCGCGGTGCGCAACGACGGCAACAGCCTGTCGGCCATCGCGCACAGATTGATCGCGCCCCGCACGCGCACGATCCTGTTCGTCTTCATCTTCTTCTACCTGATGCTGCTGGCCGGCGCGTTCATCGGCATCCTGGCGGCGATCCTGTCCGCGCGTCCGGATGTCCCGTTCGGCATCGTCATGCTCGCCCTGATGGGGCTGCTCGCCGGCCAGATGATGTACCGCTGGAAGATGGGCATCATGCGCGTTACCGTCTTCGTAGTCGCGCTTACGGTTGCCGGCATGGTGGCCGGACCGTGGGGGCAGCACCGCGATGAAAAAGGCGCGCTCGTGCAAGGTCCCGTCGCGGCGGCAATCGTGACGGTGAACAGCGCCGTGGACAGCATCAGCGACCGCCAGCCGCTCTTCGCGGTCGAAGACCCGACGATGGCGGATCCGAGGATTCCGGCGCCCGGCAAGGACGGCGTCCGTCCGACCACGCCCGCCTATGACTCGGCCACCGGTCTGCTCAAGACGCTGCCGAATTACCTCCTGTGGATGGTGTTCCTGTTCGCCTTCAGCTACCTGGGGGCCAATCTGCCGATCTGGCGCTTCGCGCAGCCGGTGGCCTACATCGGCTTCTGGATCACTTCGATTACGATCCTGCTCAGCGCGCTCGGCATGGTCGTCGCACCGCTGCTCGGCACGAAGGACGCGTCGGGCGCCCTCATCGGCGCGTTCGCGCTGCCCGCCTTCAAGGACCTCGGCTTCGGTATCGTGGAGGGCAAAGCGTGGCAGCCGCTGTGGCCGATGCTCTTCGTCACCATCGCCTGCGGCGCGATCTCGGGCTGGCACGCGCTGGTCGGCTCGATCGGCACCGCGCGCCAGCTCGAGTACGACACCGACGGACTGCCGGTTGGCGCAGGAGCGATGTTGTTTGGCGAGTTCTCCCTGGCCCTGCTATCTCTGACTGCCGTCTCCATCGCGGGAGCGGGCGGCGGCGGCGGCCGGTTCGCGATCGGGGTCGGCAAGCTCGTGTACGCCGGGACCTTCGGGCTCATTCCAGAGGTGTTCGGCACCGCGCTCGGCTTCGCCACCTTCGTGATCATCGTGCTCACGGTCACCCAGCTCGTCTTCCGCGTGATGCGAGTGACGCTCGCCGAGTGGGTGGGCGATGTCATCCCGCCCATGCGCAACATGCACGTCGCAAGCTTCATCTCGATGGGCTTCACGGCCGCGCTGGTGCTCACCGGCACCTGGGTCTACCTGTGGCAGATGTTCGGCGCCTCCAACCAGCTGATGGCTGCCCTGAGCCTGCTCGTGGTGTCGGTGTGGCTCAAGTCGGAGAAGCGCAATCCGACCTACGCCCTGCTGCCGATGATCTTCATGTACGTGACTACGCTGGCGGCCACCGCCGTAACGGCGCGCAACCTCTACGTGACGATCGCGGCGAACCCGAAGATGTCGGCGCTGCCGGTAGCGGGCGCGTGGGCCATGATCGCGGTCTCCGTGCTCCTCTTCGTCGCCGCCATCCTCATCGGTTGGGACGGCTACAAGGCCTACCGGCGTCATGCCGCGACACCCGGCGCCCCTGCGCCGCGTCCGGCCACAGGTGTTACTTGATAGCTGACTCCGCCAGGGCCTGCACCGTGTCGAAGAACTCGCGCGCGGGCCCGCGGCGTTCCGGGAGCGCGACGTGAAGCTGGAAGTTCGGCTCGGTGCGCCGCACGGCGAGACGCCGCACGGCGAGGCCGGCGCGCTCGGCGCGTGCGAGCAGCGCCTCGGCGCGCTCGAGGGCCGCGGCGCTTTCATGGTGGATCCTCAGCTTCCCATCCCGGATCTGCCATTCGCGGGGAATCCGGGGCAGAGCTTCGCGACCGGACCAGCTCGCGGGGTCGACGATCTCGAACTCAAATCCCGGAGCACGGCGAAGGGTGCCGCGCAAGATCAACGCATCCCGCCGGCCGCGGCTTCGCGAGATAGGCCACCAAGGCAGGTCGCGCGGCTCGAGGAAAATGACCACTGTCACCTTTGCGAACTGGGCTTTACCCTGGTCTATGACCAGCTCTACGGCGCTCGAGCCCAGCCAGCGCACGGTGGTGCGCTCGCCGAGAGTCGGCAAGCCGCCCTGCATCCAGCGCATCACCTCGCCGCCGAGGCGAACGTTCCAGATGGTGCCAGCGGCAAACCAGGCGACCACCGCGACCGCGGCGATACCGATGAGTTCGGTCATGGTGGACGGAACGATAGCACACCCGTCGCCCGCGGGTGGAGGCGGGCGCTGCGCGAGTTCCTGTACGGGATGTCCGGCTACGAGATTGCGCAGCAATCGCTGGAGATCCGTGCCTCGATGGAGAAGTTGTTCTTGCTCGGCGTGTTCGGCGACATGCTCGGCGTGCCGATCCTGCCGCCGTACTACGGGCTGCGCCTGCTGCCTTTCGTGGTGCCGCAGATCGAGGCTTGGAAGCGCAGCGTGCTGCGGGAGCGCGAGCTCGGCAGCGACCACGAGCATCACCTGCACGGCGTATGAAAGGAAAAGGCCATGACTGAGGAAGAGAAGGAATCCGCAGCGAAAAGGCTGTGGCACAACATCACGGACACCGTGTACGGCATGGCCGCGCACGACATGAGCCGCGCGGCCCTGCGCACGCGCGCATCCATGGAGCACCTGTTCATCCTCATCACGATGGGGGACCTGCTCGGCATCCCGATCCTGCCGCCGTACTACAGCCTGCGGCTGCTGCCTTACGTGGTGCCGCAGATCGCCACCTGGAAGCGGCGCATGTTGCGCGAGAAGGACATCGCGGACGCGATGTTCTAGGGGGCGCTGATGGGATTCAAGTAGTTCTCGCGCACCCCACGACTTAACTATTGTTGGAGATATGGCCATGAAAGCTCAACACCTCAACGTGCAACATCTTATCGCCGCATTGGCGGCGGCCTCTGCACTCGTCTGGAGTCTGCCGGCGGCAGCGCACTGCGACACGCTCGACGGCCCGGTGGTGGCGGCCGCGCGCAAGGCGCTCGACTCGGGCAACGTCAACCTGGTGCTCGTCTGGGTGCAGACGAAGGACGACGCGGAGATCCGCAACCACTTCGAGAAGACCGTGGCGGTGCGCAAAGTCAACGCGCAGGCCAAGGAACTCGCGGATATGTACTTTTTCGAGACGCTGGTGCGCATCCACCGTGCCGGCGAAGGCGCCGGGTACACGGGGTTGAAACCGGCGGGCAAGATCGAGCCGCCCATTGCGGCCGCTGACAAGTCGCTCGAAAGCGGCAAGGTCCAGGAAGTGGCGCAGCTGATCTCGAAGCGTATGGAGCAAGGGCTGCACCGCAACTTCGAGGCCATGATGAAGAAGAAGAATTACAGCCCGAATGACGTTGCCGCCGGACGCGATTTCGCGAGCGCCTACATCGAGTACACGCACTACGTCGAGCGTCTGTATGACGCCGCCGAAACGCTGGCGCCGGAACACGTGGAGAAGCAGGCGCCGGGTCTCGCGCACTCCCATTGATCCGATGTTCTAGGGGGCGATGATGGGATTCAAGGACGTATTCTTGCAGCATCCGGAGCGCCGCTACATCATGTTCGGCGGCGGGGGCGGGGTCGGCAAGACCACCTTTTCGGCCGCGGCGGGCTACTGGCTCGCGAGTCATGGCAAGAAGGTGCTCGTGTTCTCGGTCGACCCCCAGGCCTCGCTCACCGACATATTCAAGAAGGACATCTTCGGCAAGGGGCCCGTGAAGATCATGGACAACCTGTGGGCCCAGGAGATCGACGCGGACAAGCACATCAAGGCGTACCAGCAGGAGATCCGCCAGAAGATCCTCGACATGTACGGCCTGCCCGCGGTGCCCGAGGAGATCGAGAACTACATCCAAGCGGCGAGCGCCGAACCGGCGATGGAGGAAAGCGCGATGTTCGACGCGGTGGTGGACGTGGTCATGAAGGGCGACTACGACTACTACATCTACGACCTCGTGCCGCTCGGCCACGCGCTCTACTACCTGTCGATGGCCAAGGTCTACGACGAGTGGATCAACAAGGTCACCAAGCTGCGCGAGGAGATGCGCGAGTACGAGGAGATGGTGAGCCGGATCCGGCGCGAGAAGGTGACCGAGCAGGACCAGATCCTGCAGGAGCTGCTCTACATCAAGGGCCGCATCAACACCTCGGCCGGGATCCTTACCGACAAGATGAAGACGGCATTCTTCTTCGTGCTGATCCCGGAGGCTGGCGTCATCAACGACACGCAGAAAGCGGCCAAGCTGTTCGCGCAGTTCGACGTGCCGCTCTCCGGGTACGTGGTGAACCGCGTCATCCCGCACGAGCTACTCGGCCAGAACATCCCGGAGTACCTGCGCCACCGCATCGCGATGCAGGACCAGCACCTCGGCAGCCTGCGCGCGGCCTTCGGCGACCAAGTGCTGGCGCGGGCGCCGGAGATGGAGCGCGACGTCACCGGGCTGCCGATGATCGAGAAGCTGGCCAACATCATGTTCGCCTAGCGAAGGCTCGCCATGCCAGAGATCACGACACGAATCACGATGCCGATGGGCTGGTACCTCCGCGAGCACCCCGCGCAAAAGTACCTCTTCTTCGGCGGCAAGGGCGGCGTGGGCAAGACCGTCTTCGCCGCCGCCGCCGCCATGGGACTCGCACGGCAGGGACGGCGCACGCTGCTCGCGTCGACGAATCCCGTCCACAGCCTGACGAACCTGCTCGGCCAGGACGTGCTCGGCAAGCACGTGCCCGTGGCGGGCGTGCCGAACCTCTGGGCCTACGAGATCGAGACCAAGGAGACCATCGAGCGCAGCAAGGTGCAGATCCGGGAGAAGATCCGCTGGTTCCTCAAGTTCGCCGACATCACCACCAAGGCCGACGAGTTCGTCGAGACCGCGACGATGAACCCCGCGTTCGAGGAGTCGGCGATGTTCGAGAACATGATCGACCTCATGTTCAAGAACGAGTATGACGTCTACGTCTTCGACACCGCGCCCACCGCGAACGCCCGGCGCCTGCTCGGCATGTCGAAGGTGTACGCGCTGTGGGTCAACAAGATGATGAAGAGCCGCGAGGAGGCGCGCACGCTGCGCGAGATGCTCTCCTTCACGAAGAAAAAGGAGGCAGACCCGCTGATGGAGTACCTCGTCTCATTCCGCGACCGGATGGAGCACGCGCGCGTGCTTCTCACCGACCCCAAGCTCACGGCGTTCTACTTCGTGACACTGCCGGAGGCGCTGCCCATCGCGGTGGTCACGCGCTTCATCCAGTGGTTCAAGGACTTCGGGATCCCCGTGGGCGGCGTCCTCGTCAACATGGTCATCGACCCGGCGTCGCTCGGTTCGGACTCCGCCGAGTTCGTCAAGAACCGCGTGGCGATGCAGCAGGAGCACATGCAGACGATCTGGCGGGAGTTCGGTGACAGCGTCCGCGCCATCGTGCCGCTGTTCGAGACCGAAATCCGTGGCGTGCCGATGCTCCAGCGCTTGTGCGATGCCATCTACGCGGCCGACGGCGCGAAGCCCGCGCCCGGTGATGGCGCCGGCCGGCCGCACGAACTCGGAGCGCGAACGTGATCACTGCGGGAGAGCGAAGGGTCTGAATGACAGGAAAATTCACCCAGGCGGCCGACGATGTGGTTTCCGGCATCGGCTTGATCCGCGAGGGCGCGCCCGAGGCGATGAAGGCCTTCGGCGCTCTTTCGGTTGCGGCGACTGCCGCCAAGGCGCTCGATCCCAAGACCAAAGAATTGATGGCGCTCGCGATCGGCATCGCGGTTCATTGCGACGGTTGCGTCGCCTATCACACGCGTGCCGCGCACAAGCACGGCGCCACGCGCGAAGAGGTGGCGGAGACCGTCGCACTTGCGCTCTATATGGGCGGCGGGCCGGCGGCGGTCTATGGCGCGCAGGCGATCAGGGCCTATGACGAATTCGCCAGCACGACTTCGGGCTGAACGGGTGAAACCTGCGGTCATCCGCAAGCACCTCACGGCGCTGCGCGTCGCCCCCAACCCGCCGATGGGCTGGGACGAAGCGCGGCGCGCGCTCGACGGTCTGCCCGGCGGCGGCCTGAATATCGCCTATGAGGCGGTCGACCGCCACGCCGCGAGCGCGCGCGCGAAGCATGTCGCCATTCGCTGGCTGTCCGGGGGCGGCGGCAAGCGGGACATCAGCTACGAGGAGCTCGCTCACCTGTCCAGCAGGTTCGCAAACCTGTTTCGCGGACTGGGCATCGCCAAAGGCGACGCGGTGTTCGTGCTCTGCGGCCGCATTCCGGAGCTTTACGCGGCAGTGCTCGGCGGCCTGAAGTGCGGCGCCGTGGTCTCGCCGCTCTTTTCCGCGTTCGGCCCCGAGCCGCTCAAGACGCGCATCAACCTCGGCCGCGGCAAGGTGCTGGTCACGACCGAGGCGCTGTTCGAACGGAAGGTGAAGAAGGTGCAGGCGGAAATGCCGACGCTCGAGCATGTTCTTCAGGTTGACGGAAAGGATTTTCAAAGCCTGCTGGAAAAGTCACCTGAAACTTTTGAAATTGAGAGAACCACAGCCGAAGACCCGTCGTTCCTGCATTTCACGAGCGGCACCACCGGCATGCCGAAGGGCGCGGTCCACGTGCATGGCGCGGTCGTCGCTCACTATGCGACCGGAAGCGTGGCGCTCGATCTGCATCCCGACGACATTTTCTGGTGCACCGCCGACCCCGGATGGGTGACCGGCACCTCCTACGGGATCGTCGCGCCGCTTCTGCACGGCGTCACCAGCATCGTCGACGAAGCGGAATTCGACGCGGACCGCTGGTACCGCATCCTGCAGGAGCAGCGCGTCTCGGTCTGGTACACGGCGCCGACCGCGATCCGCATGCTGATGAAGACCGGAACCGAGCTGCCGAAGAAGTACCGCTTCGAGAACCTCAGGTTCATCGCCAGCGTCGGCGAGCCCTTGAATCCCGAGGCGGTGTGGTGGGGCAAGGAAGCGCTCGGTCTTCCGATCCACGACAACTGGTGGCAGACCGAAACCGGCGGGATCATGGTCGCCAACATCCCGGCGATGGACATCAAGCCCGGCTCGATGGGCAAGCCTCTTCCAGGCGTTGAAGTTCAAATTGTTCACAACCTTGACGGAAAAATCGAGCTTGTGAATACCCCAAATACCGAAGGAGAGCTTGCCCTGCGCTCGGGCTGGCCGTCGATGTTCCGCGGCTACCTCGGCCAGGAGGAGCGCTACCGCAAGTGCTTCGTGGACGGGTGGTACCTCACCGGCGACCTGGCGAAGCGCGACGCCGACGGCTACTACTGGTTCGTCGGCCGCGCCGACGACGTCATCAAGTCCGCCGGTCACCTGATCGGGCCGTTCGAGGTGGAGAGCGCGCTCATGGAGCACCCGGCGGTGGCGGAGGCGGGGGTCATTGGCAAGCCCGATTCGGTCGTGGGCGAAGTGGTGAAGGCGTTCGTTTCCCTGAAGACCGGTTATGAGGCAGGCGAGGAGTTGCGCCTGCAACTACTTGGCCACGCGCGCACGCGTCTCGGCGCCGCGATCGCACCCAAGGAGATCGCCTTCGTGCCGACGCTGCCGCGCACCCGCAGCGGCAAGATCATGCGCCGCCTGCTCAAGGCGCGCGAGCTCGGTCTGCCCGAGGGTGATATTTCGACGTTGGAGGCGGGATGACGAGCGGCCTTCCGGTTCCTTATCAGCGCGATGAGGCGCTAGTACTTTTGCGGCACATGCTGCGCATACGCCGCTTCGAGGAGAAGTGCGCCGAGCTCTACGGCCAGCAGAAGATCCGCGGCTTCCTGCACCTCTATATCGGCGAGGAGGCCGTGGCCGCAGGCGCGATTCCCGTGCTCGCGCCCGAGGATGCGCTCGTATGCACGTATCGCGAACACGGCCATGCGCTCGTCCGCGGGATCGCCATGAACGCCTTGATGGCCGAGATGTACGGCAAGCGCGAGGGATGCTCGCGCGGGCGCGGCGGCTCGATGCACATCTACGACGCGCGCACCCGCTTCTACGGCGGCAACGCGATCGTCGGCGGCGGGCTGCCGATGGCGGTGGGCCTCGCGCTCGCGGACGACATGCAGGGTATTCGCCGCGTGACCGCTTGCTTCTTCGGCGAGGGCGCGGTGGCCGAGGGCGTGTTCCACGAGTCGATGAACCTCGCGGCGCTGTGGAAGCTGCCGGTCCTGTTCTGCTGCGAGAACAACCTCTACGCCATGGGCACGCGCATCGACCTCTCCGAGTCGCAAACGGATCTGACCGTGAAGGCGGCGAGCTTCGGCGTGCCGACGCGCAAGGTGGACGGCATGGACGTGGTGGCGGTGCACGCGGCGGCGATGGAGGCGGTCGAGTACGTGCGCGAGCGGCAGAGCCCGTTGTTCGTCGAGTTCCAAACCTATCGTTTCCGCGCGCATTCGATGTTCGATCCCGAGCTCTACCGCGACAAGGCCGAGGTCGAGGAATGGAAGCAGCGCGGGCCGCTGCACACCTACACCGACCGGCTCAAGGCGCAGGGGCTGATGACGGAGGAGGATTTTCAGCGACTCGACGGCGAAGCGAACGCCGAGGTCGCCGCCGCGGTCGCCTATGCGGAGCAGGGCGCGTGGGAGCCGATCGAGGACCTGACCCGCGACGTGTACACGCCGCCATGAGAATCACCTATCGCGAGGCGGTACGGCAAGCGTTGCGCGAGGCGCTTACGCGCGATCCGCGCGTGTTCCTCATGGGCGAGGACGTCGGCAAGTACGGCGGCACCTACGCGGTCTCGAAGAGATTGCTCGAGGAGTTCGGTCCGCGCCGCATCCGCGACACGCCGCTCTCGGAGCTCGCCTTCGTCGGCTGCGGCATCGGCGCCGCGCTCGGGGGCACGCGCCCGATCGTCGAGGTGATGACGGTCAACTTCAGCCTGCTCGCGCTGGATCAGATCGTGAACAATGCCGCGCTGCTGCGCCACATGTCGGGCGGGCAGTTTTCGGTGCCGCTCGTGATCCGCATGGCGACCGGCGCCGGGCGCCAGCTCGCCGCACAGCACTCGCACAGCCTCGAGGGCTGGTACGCGCATATCCCGGGCATCAAGGTCCTCGCCCCGGCGACGATCGAGGATGCCCGCGGCATGCTCGCGCCGGCGCTCGCCGATCCGGACCCGGTGCTGATCTTTGAGCACGCGCTGCTCTACAACATGGAGGGCGAGCTCGGCGCGCCCGAGGCGGGGGCCGACATCGCCCATGCCCGCGTGCGGCGCGCAGGCGCGGACGTCACGCTCATTGGCTACGGGGCCATGCTGTGGAAGACGCTGGACGCGGCCGAGGCGCTGGCCGCCGACGGCATCTCGGCGGAGGTGATCGATTTGCGGGTGCTGCGTCCGCTCGACGACGCGACGTTCCTCGAGTCCGTGCGCAAGACCCGCCGGGCGGTCATCGTCGACGAAGGCTGGCGCAGCGGCAGCCTCGCGGCGGAGGTTTCGGCGCGGATCATGGAGCAGGCGTTCTACGACCTGGACGCGCCGGTGGCCCGGGTGTGCAGCGAAGAGGTGCCGATGCCTTATCCCCGGCACCTCGAGGAGGCGGCGCTGCCGCAGGCGCCCAAAATCGTCACCGCGGTGAGGGCACTGCTCCCGAGGAAGTGATCGCGAACAGGAGGAAATCATGACACCCAAGATGCGCAAGAAGATTCTCGATCTCATGAAAACACACCAGGTCATGACCATCGCCACCGTGCGCCCGGACGGCTATCCGCAGGCGACGACGGTCACCTACGCGAACGACGGGCTGAATCTCTACTTCAGCTGTGACGGCACGAGCCAGAAGGTGCGCAACATCGAGCGGAACCGCAAGGTCTCGCTTGCCATCGATCACGATTGCGAGGACTGGAGCGAGATCCAGGGGTTGTCGCTCGGCGGCACGGCGCAGGTGGTCAAGGATCAGAAGGAATTCCAGCGGGCGCTCAAGCTGATGACGAAGAAATATCCGCAGATGGCCGAGCTCGGCGAGGAGGACATGAAAGACATGGCGATCGTCAAGGTGACGCCGAAGGTGTTTTCCGTGCTCGACTACACCCGGGGATTCGGCCACACCGATCTGGTGCGGGCGTAGGACGAGCGATGCGCGAGTTCAAACTTCCTTCGCTCGGGGCCGACATGAACGAGGGCACGCTGCTCGAGTGGCGTGTCGGTCCGGGCGACGTCGTGAAGCGCGGGCAGGTGGTCGCGGTGGTGGACACCACCAAGGCGGCGATCGAGGTCGAGTGCTGGGAGGACGGGACGGTCGACCGCTTGGTCGTTGAGCCGGGGACCACGATCCCGGTGGGCGCGGTGATCGCGCTGCTGCGCGAGCCAGGCGAGACCGAAGAGCAGGCTGCTCACTGGAGGGCGGAGCACCCCATCGCCGCTCCGGCCCTCGCGCCCGCGGCGCCACGGGCGCCGGCGGCCGTCCCGGAGCCACGCGCAGAAGAGCGGGTGCGCCAGCGCGTGTCGCCGGCGGCACGCCGGCATGCGGAGGAAAAGGGCATCGACATCGAGACCGTGGTCGGCACCGGCCCGCACGGGGCGGTAACGGTGGAGGACGTGGAACGGGCGGCCGCCGCCGCGACCGGAGCGGAGGTGCCCGATCGCGCGGCCGAGATGCGGCGAACCATCGCAGCGGCGATGGCGCGCTCGAAACGCGAGATCCCGCACTACTACCTCGCCACCGAGATCCCGCTCGCGGCCGCCACCCGCTGGCTCGCCGCCGTGAACGAACGGCGTCCGGTCACCGAGCGCCTGCTCATGGCGGTGCTGTTCATCAAGGCGACGGCACGGGCGCTAGTGAAGTTCCCCGAGCTGAACGGCTTCTACCGAGACGGCCGCTTCGAGCCGTCCCCGGCCGTGCACGTGGGCGTCGCCATCTCGCTGCGTCAGGGCGGCTTGATCGCACCGGCGCTGCTCGACGTGAACACCAAGCCGTCCGACCAGCTCATGCGTGAGGTCGCCGACCTCGTGAAACGGGCGCGTGCCCTATCACTCAAGAGCTCCGAGTTCTCGCTGCCAACCGTCACCGTCACCAACCTCGGCGACCAGGGCGTGGAGTCGGTGTACGGCGTGATCTACCCGCCTCAGGTCGCGCTCATCGGTTTTGGCAAGATGACCGAGCGGGCGTGGGTCGAAGACGGATCAATCCAGATTGCCCCGGTGGTGACCGCCAGCCTCTCCGCCGATCACCGCGCGAGCGACGGCCACCGCGGCGGGCTGTTCCTGAACGAGCTGAAGGCGCTGCTGCAGCAGCCGGAGAGACTGTGATCGCCTCCGACGGGGACGCCATGGACGAACAAGCCATTCGTGACATGATATTCAGGACGCTGCGCGCGATTGCGCCCGAGGTCGACCCGGCCGCGCTCGTTCCGGATCAGCCGTTGCGCGATCAGGTAGACCTCGACTCTATGGACTGGCTCAACTTTCTCGTCGGCCTGCACCAAGCGCTCAAGGTTGATATCCCGGAAAGCGACTACCAGAAGCTCTACACGCTCGATCACCTGATGGCCTATCTGCGCGACAGGCTTTCATCGCGGGCCTGACCCACCATAACGACGGAGCGTCTCGTTCGGACCGGACGGCGAATGCCATGAAGTGGGCGTTAAGCGCCGGGACGATGAGACCGAGCGCGTGTTTCAGGGCGTGCTCGGCGTAGGCTTCCTCGGGAGACAGCTTGACCCTCCTCGTTTTCGGTCACTCGCACCGCGTTTATGCACCAAGTCTTGTTTTATCCGTAAGTCCTCTGCGACCAACGGGGTAACGTGGCGTGATGCGGTGAAGCGTGCCGGGCTGGAAGACTTCCGCTGGCACGATCTGCGCCACACCTGGGCCTCGTGGCATGTGCAGCAAGGAACACTGTTGCACGTGTTACAGGAACTCTGTGGCTGGGAGACGGCAGAGATGGTCAGGCGTTACGCGCATCTCGCGCCCGAACATCTCGCGGAGTACGCCGAGAAGCTCGCCAAGCCGCGTGTTGTGGATATCACTGGCACAAATCTGGCACAAGGAAAAAACGGTACCGAAAAGAAAAGGGACCACATCGCTGTAGTCCCTTGATTGGATTGGTACCGAGGGTCGGAATCGAACCGACACGGTGTCGCCACCACCAGATTTTGAGTCTGGCGCGTCTACCAGTTCCGCCACCCCGGCTTGAGCGATGCACGGTATTAAAAGTATAACAATCCTGCCA
>Ga0326597_10009193_pt1 | contig 13272 bp, 15 predicted proteins | sample RVTome_12_FD_203789 | JGI IMG/M metagenome (GOLD analysis project Ga0326597, IMG submission 203789) | Soil microbial communities from uranium-contaminated site in the Upper Colorado River Basin, Wyoming, United States - RVT100D185 | ecosystem: Environmental > Terrestrial > Soil > Contaminated >... | reverse complement strand
TCACGATCCGCGCGCCGGGGTTTTCGATCCTTGCGCAGGCCAGCATTTCGCGAAAGCTGGCAGCATTGGCCTTGCCGTGGATGATCGAAGCATCGCCCGCGGTCTGATCCACAACCAGCACATAGCCCGGGGGTGGCAATGGCAGCGAGAGATCGAAATTGTTGTATTTGGAAAGTTCCTGCGCCTTCAGCCGCGCCATGCCGTCCCGCGAACGTTGTAAAAGTGCAGCATCGTCAAGTGGGTGCCGGGCCAGAAGCCGCTCGGTGCGCGAGGGCGCAGAACTGTCGAAATGCACCCCGAACGGGTCGATCTGCAGCCCGATTGGCGCCGCGCCGGCGCGCCCGGGGTGAACCGATCGCAAAAAGGTATCCTCGACGCGGATCAGCGGCACCCCACGCCGCGCCGCCACAGCAGCACCGCGATGCGCGGTCGGGCTGCGCCCCCATACCAACACGCCATCGTCAGGCCCGGGCAGGCCGCACCGCAGCTGATGCCCGGCCAGCGCCAGTATCCAGCGCAGCCGGGGTGCCAGGAAACCGCCGTTATAGACGAACAGCCGACGGGGTATGGCCCCGGCGGCATCCTGGCCCGGATCGGCCGGCATCAGTTTCCCGCAAGCGAATTCAACGTGTTGGCGCTTTGCAGCGGGCCGATCAGCGCCGAAAGGGTCTTTTGCCACTGCACATAGGGCGCCTCGGTCACATAAAGCGTGTCGCCGTCGCGAATGACGAAATCGCGCGCCACGAACATGCCGTTGGGCTGCGTGAGGTTGAGCACATAGACCATGCGCTGATCGCCGATCAGGTCGCTGCGGCCAAGCACGATGTTGGCAATGTCGGCGGGTTCGTTGCGGAACACGAACACCCCGGTCGGATCGGCAAGGTTCGACTGCAGCCCGCCGACATTGGCAATCGCCTCGATCGCCGAAAGCGTCTGCGTGTCGAACGGCACGCGCGCCTGTGCCCCGGTTGCACCTAGCGCCGTGAAGGCGCGGCTGTCCTCTTCCACAAGGATCACGTCGCCGGCGCGCAGGGCGATGTCCATCTGCGGGTTTTCGAAAATGTCCTTCAGCCAGGCGGTGCCGGTGGTGCTGCCGCGCTTGACGGAAACCTGCGCGATTTCAGGCCGGATCGTCACGCCACCGGCGCGCGCCACCATCGCCGAAAGCCGCCGCGTCGGCCGCTCGATCGCGTAAACGCCCTGGCCGCTGACCGCGCCGGTGATCGAAACCGTGGCGCCGTTGCCGGCCAGTCGGGTCACCGTCACCTGCGGATCGGGTGTCTGGGCATCAAGTTTTTCGGTGATGATGCGGCGCAGCGCCTCGGGCGAATTGCCGGCCGCCCGGATGCGCCCGGCGTAGGGCACGAAAATGAAGCCGTCGCCGTCAACCTGAATTTCGGAAAGCTGCGTGGCGTTGGTGCCCTGGCTGGTCAGCAGCCCGTCATCGACGTTTTCCCAAATCGTCAGTCCCAGCGTATCGCCGGCGCTGATCGTGTCGGATCCGACCAGACCAGCGCGCGCAAACGCCGATGAAAAGCCCAGCGAGGGCACTACCGCCGTGGCGCGGGTAACGTAATCGTTGACCTCGATCACGAATGCGTCGCCCTGGCGCTGCACCGATCCGGCGTAAATCTCGTTCTTGTTGGGGCCCGAACGCGGCAGGCTGCAAGAGGCAACCCCCGCCACAAGCACCATCAGGGCGAACGAACGCGCCCCTCTTGCGGCCTTCAACTGCACTGCTCGGGCTCCTCTTGCCGGGAAACTGCCTCAAGTTTTGCTGGTAACACTAGCGAATCCCGCCACAAAATGCCAGCCGCCTTATTTGGCCACCCGCAACTGTTGCCGTGGTGCCGCTTTGCCTGCGCTAAGCGCTTCATACGGGTCTTCGGGCGCCAGCATCATATCGACGATCTGGCGCAGCAGTTGGCGCCGCCCGCCCGAGGAATAATAGCCCCCCGGAACCTGGCTGGTTTCAAGCAGATACTGGCGATAATCGCGGTAGGCGCGGCTGTCGGGGCGGTCGGGGTGGGCGAAAAATTCGCGCAGCGGCTGGGTTGAGACGAACTCGGGCTTGTCGAATACGGCGCGTCCGAAGGCGCGCAGCGGCAGGCCGCGCCACAGCACCTGTTGCGCCGCGGTGGAATTGACGGTGACGGCGCTGCGCGCCTGCGCCAGCAGCCCCGCCAGCTTGCCGCCGCGCTGAAAATGCACCCTTGCCGCCACGCCATGGTGCTGTGCGGCACGGCGGATGGCGCCGCGCAGCCCGGTCCTGCCGTCTTCCAGCGGGTGCGCCTTGAACACCAGATGGTGGTGGCGCGGCGCGCCTTCGGCAAAGCCGGCGATACACAGATCGATGAATTCAGTCATCGAGGCAAACGGGCTGTGGGCGCGAAAACTGGCGTCATGTTCCAGTTGCAGCAGCACCAGATGGAACGGAAAGCCGCCGTGGCGCACGCGAAAGCTGGCCAGCCGCCGTTCCATCTCGTGCAGCGGCATCAGCAGCAGCCGGCGCAGGTAAAGCCGGAACTCGGCGATCACCGGCAACTCGCGGTGCGGGCGAAAATGCCGGTAGGACCGGTTCATCACCATCACGAAGAAATGGTAAAGCGCGCCATAAAAGACGTGCTCGCGCATGTCGCCCCAGTGCGCCGGCGCCGCGGGCGGGTCGGATTGCGTGTGCGCCAGTGCGGCGCGCATCTCATCGACGCTCATCTGCATCAGCCGCGAATGGCCGTTGGCACCGCCGCGTTCATAGGTGACCCAATAGGGGCGCAGGTAGCCCTCTTCGAAGACGTGCACGGTGATGCCCGCTGCACGCGCCGCCGCAATCGCCTGAGCGTGAACCGGCCGCGTATCGCCGTAAAGCGCAATGTCGGTGATGGCGTGGCGGCGCAAGATGGCGGCCAGCGTCGCGGGCCAGGCCTCGGGCGGCGCATCAAAACGGATGTAGCTGGCGCGGTCAGGCCAGAACACCTCGTCGCCCTTGTTGAAGCCGACGCGCCAGACGCTGCAACCTGCAGCGCGCAGCATCGTGCCAAGCTGGCCGAACCAGGGCCCGTGCGGTCCTTGCAAGAGCAGGAAGTGGCGCTTGGCATGCGGCATCGCGGCGTTGACTTTCAGGCCCGAAGTGACGATCTGCAGCAAGCGTTTGACGCCAATTGCGGCGCCTGTCACGGGGTTTCTTGCCGCAACCCGCCCGGGCACACAGATGCTGTGCAATGGGCGCCGCGGCGGCGGCCCTTGCGATGGCGCCGCGGGCGGGCTAGGCAATGGCAAGCGAAAGGGGGTGGCATGTTCACCGGCATCATCACCGACCGGGGCACCGTTCTGGCGGTCGAGCATCGCGGCGACACCCGCGCGCGCATCGCCACCGCCTACCCTGCCGGCAGCATCGCGATCGGCGCCTCGATCGCCTGCGACGGGGTGTGCCTGACCGTGGTTGCGACCGGGGCTGCACCGCAAAGCTGGTTCGATGTCGATATTTCCGCCGAAACGCGCAGCAAGACCAACCTCGACACATGGGTCACCGGCAGCCCGGTCAACCTGGAGCGCGCCCTGCGGGTTGGGGACGAGCTTGGTGGCCATATCGTTTCGGGCCATGTCGATGGGCTGGCCGAAATCATCGCGATGCGGGACGAGGGCGACAGCACGCGCTACACATTGCGCGCGCCGGCGGCGCTGGCGGGCTATATCGCGCCAAAAGGCTCGGTCGCGTTGAACGGCACATCGCTGACCGTGAACGAGGTGACGGGCACCGATTTCGGCATCAACATCATCCCGCATACCAAGGCCGTCACTGGCTGGGGCGATGCCGTGGTGGGCGACAGGGTCAACCTCGAAATCGATACGCTCGCGCGCTATGTCGCGCGGCTGGCGGAGTGGAACACATGACATTCGAGAACCCCGGCCCGGTCGAGGAAAACTGGCGCAAGGCGATTTCCTCGGTTGAGGAGATCATCGAAGATGCGCGCAACGGCAAGATGTTCATTCTGGTTGATCACGAGGATCGCGAGAATGAGGGCGATCTGGTGATCCCCGCGCAGATGGCCACGCCCAATGCGATCAACTTCATGGCGATGCACGGGCGCGGTCTGATCTGCCTTGCGCTGCCCGGCGACCGGGTCGAGGCGCTTGGCCTGCCCTTGATGAGCCCGAAAAACTCCAGCCGTCACGAAACCGCCTTCACGCTGTCGATCGAGGCGCGCGAGGGCGTCACCACCGGCATTTCCGCGCATGACCGCGCCCGCACGATTGCCGTGGCGATCGACCCCGGCAAGGGCGGTGCCGATCTTGCCTCGCCCGGGCATGTCTTTCCGCTGAAGGCGCGCGACGGCGGCGTGCTGGTGCGCGCCGGGCACACCGAGGCGGCGGTCGATGTGGCGCGACTGGCCGGGCTGAACCCCGCCGGGGTTATCTGCGAGATCATGAACGAAGACGGCACCATGGCGCGGCTGCCCGACCTGGTGGCATTTGCACAAAAACACGGGCTGAAGATCGGCACCATTTCCGACCTGATCGCCTATCGCCGCCGATACGACCATCTGGTGAATGAAACCGCGCAGCGCGCGGTGACTTCGGTTTACGGCGGCCATTGGGCGATGCGCGTGTTCACCGACGAAACCCAGGGCGCCGAACATATCGTGCTGAGCAAGGGCGACATTTCATCGCCCGAACCGGTGCTGGTGCGCATGCACGCGCTGGATCCGCTTGACGATGTGCTGGGCCTCAACCCCGAGGTCGCCGGCCAACTGCCATCGGCGATGCGGGTGATCGCCGCCGAGGGGCGGGGCGTCGTTGTGCTGCTGCGCGATACCGCGATGAAGCTGGCCAGTTCGGGCGAGGTCAGCCCGCAGACGCTGCGGCAATACGGGCTGGGGGCGCAGATCCTGTCGGCGCTTGGCCTTTCGCGGTTGATCCTGTTGACCAATTCGGCGCGGCGCAAGGTGATCGGGCTGGATGCCTATGGCCTGACCATCGAGGCCACGCGGCCGATCCCGAAGGAATAGACCATGGCCGCCGCTGAAAGCCATTACACCCTGCCGCTGCCCAAGTTCGACAAGCCGGTGCGCCTGCTGATCGTGGTGGCGCCATATTACAGGGATATCGCTGACAATCTGGTGGCGGGTGCGCGCGCGATGGCCGAAAAGGCCGGGGCAGTCGCCGACCTGATCGAGGTGCCCGGCGCGCTGGAGGTGCCCGCGGCGATCGCCACCGCCGCGCGGCTGGCCGATTACGACGGGTTCGTGGCGCTTGGCTGCATCATCCGCGGCGAGACCACGCATTACGACACCGTGTGCAACGACAGCTCGCGCGGTCTGTTGCTGCTGGGGCTGGACGGGGTCAGCATCGGCAACGGCATCCTGACCGTGGAAAACCGCGATCAGGCGGTGGTTCGCGCCGACCCTGCCGGGCAGGACAAGGGCGGCGGCGCGGCAGCTGCGGCCTTGCATCTTGTGGCGCTTTGCCGCAAATGGGCGGGCCAGAGCAAGGGCGTCGGATACCTGCCCCTGGGCGAGAATATCCGCATTGCCAGTGACGACAAAGGACCGACCCGCGCATGAGCGACCCCAGACCCGGCAAACGCAGCGCCGCTGAAAAGCGCCAGATGAAATCGGCTGCGCGGCTTTACGCGGTGCAGGCGCTGTTTCAGATGGAAGCTTCGGGGCAGGCGCTTGACCGGGTGCGGTCCGAATTCGAAACGCACCGCTTCGGCGCCATTTACGAAGGCGACGAGATGGCCGAGGGCGACGTCGATCTGTTCGGGCGGATCCTTGAAGATGCAGTGATCTGGCAGGCAAGGATCGACCAGGCCACCGACCGCGCGCTGCTGGCCACCTGGCCGATCGACCGCATTGACCCGACGCTGCGCGCGCTGTTTCGCGCCGCCGGGGCCGAGCTGCAGAACCCCGCGACGCCGCCCAAGGTGGTGATCAACGAATTTGTCGATGTCGCCCGCGCGTTCTTTCCCGACAGCAAGGAACCGAAATTCGTGAATGCCGTGCTCGATCACATGGCGCGCGAATTCCGCCCCGAGGCGTTCTGAACCGCCGCCATTTGGCGATTTTCGCCCGATATGTTAGGCTGGCTACCCTTTGGGAGGAAATGCCATGCCCAGAATCATGCGTCTTTTCGTCATCAGTGCGGTGCAGGGGCTTGCTTTGGCGGCGGTATTCGTGGGCCTGTTGCTGTGGCTGAACATCGGAAGTCTGTGGCAACTCGTCAGCGCGTCGCCCGTTGGATGGCTGGCGGTGGTGATGCTGATAACCTCTGGCACGGTGCTGTTTTCGGGCGTGCAGTTCGCGCTTGCCCTGATGCGCATCGCCGACCGCGCGGGCGGCCAGGGCGGCGGCGGGGGTCGCCGCCGAAAAGCGAACTGGAGCCGCATCAGAATTGCATCGGGCGCACGCAGGTAGGTGGCGGAAACCGCAGCGGCCGTGCCAGCGTGGTTTTCCCGAGAGCCTGTTTCATACAGGTGGGCGCCAGATACCGGGACCACGATCCCGGCAGAGCCAGCCCCCTCGGAGTGCTTATCGGCCACTGGAAAAGTTGCCGGACACGAGAAGAGCAGTAACCGCCATTGCCAGATGTAGGCGTGCGCCGGGCGGCGCGCAAGGCTTGCCTTTTGTTCATGATATGTTCATTATCAACCCATGCCAAGGATAACCGCAGACATGACCCCGGGCCAGTCGCTTGCACGCGGCGTCGCGCGTGCGCTCTTGGGGTTCGACTTTGTCAGTCTTGCGGAATTCGTGCCGGCGCCGGGGCTGCGGGTGGACCTGATCTGCCTGGGCCCGAAGGCCGAGGTCTGGATTGTCGAATGCAAATCCTGCCGCGCCGATTTTGTCGCGGACAACAAATGGCAGGGCTATCTGGGTTGGTGCGACCGCTTTTTCTGGGCGGTGGACACAGCCTTTCCCACCGAACTGCTACCGGCCGAGACCGGCATCATTCTGGCCGATGGCTATGGCGCCGAAATCGTGCGAATGGCTGCCGAGACACCGCTTGCCGCCGCGCGCAGAAAGGCGCTGCTGCGCGGCTTCGGACGCGCCGCGGCGCTACGGTTGCAGGCGCTGAACGACCCCGGGGTCAGCGCTTCGGTTTTCCCTTAGGCTTGCCCTGGGCACGTGCGGCGGCGGCGGCGGCGATCAGCTCTTCGGCGATTTCCTCGGCCTCTTCCGGTTCAAAATCGAGCGGCAGCTCAACGCCTTCGGCAGCGATGTAGATGCGCACCATGCCTTGCGAGGTGGGGCCGATCTGCAGATCGGCGGCGATGTCGCTTTGCTTGTCGATACCCATGCCGCGCCCCTTTTCCGATCGCGGCCTTGGCTAGCGCAAAATCGGGCGGCGTGGCAACAACGAACTGTTGTGTGCGCCGCCTGCGCGGCTTCCAATCGCGCCGGCAGCAAGCAAGGTTGCCGAATGTCGTATCTTGAATGGGCACCGGGCGGTGGCGCGGCCAATCGGACCCTTGCATTCGTGCGGCTCTGCCGCTAAATCGCCCCCAGTGCCGCCTTAGCTCAGTAGGTTAGAGCACCAGATTGTGGATCTGGGGGTCCCCCGTTCGAGCCGGGGAGGCGGTACCATCCCGCGCCGTGGGGCCGCAAGGAGCCGGAATGCGCAAGCCCGACATTCTTTGCATCGGCGCCCAGAAGGCCGGAACGACCTGGTTTCACACGAATTTCGGTGCCCGCGACGATGTCTGGGTGCCGCCGTTCAAGGAACTGCATTATTTCGATTTTCACTACGCGCCCGACAGCGCCGACTGGGCGGCGCAGCACATTCGTCGCAGCGTGAAAGAGGCGATCCGCAGGCATGTGCTGGCCGGCACCGATGTCGATCTGGAGCTGCTGTCCTACCTGATGCGCGCACAGTCTGAACCGATGTTCACCCGGCGCTGGTATGGTGCGATGTTCGAACGCGCCGGCGCGGCGCAGCAGGCGCTGGATGTGACCCCCGAATACAGCTGCATTTCCGAGCAAGGGGTGCAGTTCGTGCGCCGGTTTCTGCCCGAAACGCGCTTCATCTACATTCTGCGCGACCCGGTGGCGCGCGCAGTGTCGCAGATGAAGATGAACCTCAAGCGCAGAAAGAAAGAGCCGCAGACCCGCGCCGAATGGCTATGGGCCGCACGCCAGCCGGTGATCGGCGTGCGCGGCGATTACAAGGCCTATGTGCCGCGCTGGCGCGAGGCCTTTGGCGATTCGCGGCTGTTGTTCATGCCCTTCGGCCTGATTGCCAAGGCGCCCGACCGATTCATGGCGCAGGTGGAAGGATTTCTGGGCATGCCGCCGGCGCGTTACCCTGCCGCAGCGCGCCCGGTGCACCAGGGCATCGATCTGCAGGTGCCGGGCTATGTGATCGAGTTCCTGTCTGAGCAGCTGCGCCCACAGTCCGCGTTTCTGGCGCGCGAATTCGACCCGGCATTCTGCGCGTTTCTATAGCACATTGCCCGCGACGATGGTGATTGCCTCGGGCAGCGCGTATTCCTGCAGGTTGTCGCCCGGCCCGATGCGGTCCAGCACCGCAAAAAGGCCCGGCGCGGCCAGCGGCGTCAGCACCCCGTGCCAGCAGCCGCGCAACAGGTTGATGCCCTGGCCGGGGGCGGTCAGAAAGGCGCGCGGTGCCGCGGGGGTGCCGCCGGCGTCTTGCGCCACGATCACCAGAAACGGGTTTTGCGTCATCGGGATGAACGCCTGGCTGCCAAGCGGGTGGCGTTCGAGCAGATCCAGCCGGTAGGGCAGGCGGCGCGGCTCGGCGCGAAGGATCGAGAGCCCGGCGTGGCCACCGGGGCCGAAATCAAGCCGGGCGCGGTCATGAAAACGCGCGCAGAGCCCGGCATTGATCATCCGGTCGGGTGCGCCGGCGGCATCGAGCACATCGCCGAAAGGGGCGAAGGCGGCGGCGCCGAGGGGTTGGGTGTAGATGCGTGTCATCGGGCCTTCACTGGCAGCGCCGGGGGTTTTCCACCCCCGGACCCCCGGAGGATATTTTCGCAAGCAAGACGCTAGGGCGCGCCCGGGGTGGTGGCGGCGATGGCGGGGCCGCGCAGGCGGGCGTGGCGGTTGACGTCCTTGTAAAGCAGATAGCGAAACGGGCCGGGGCCGCCGGCGTAGCAGGCTTGCGGGCAGAAGGCGCGCAGCCAGATGTAATCACCGGCCTCGACTTCGACCCAGTCCTGGTTGAGCTTGTAGACCGCCTTGCCCTGCAACACGTAGATGCCGTGTTCCATGACATGGGTTTCCTCAAAGGGGATGCTGCCGCCGGGTTGGAAGGTGACAATGTTGACATGCATGTCATGTGCCAGGTCGTCCGGATCGACGAACCGGGTTGTTGCCCAGCTTGCCGCGGTTGCGGGCATTGCTTCGGGGGTGATTTCGGCCTCATTGGTGACGAAGGCGGCGGGTGCTGCGATGCCGGGGGCGGGTTCATAGAGCTTGCGCAGCCAGTGAAAGCGCGCCGGTTGCGTGCCGCCGTTGTGCATCCGCCAGGTGCAACCGGCGGGGATATAGGCGTAGCCGCCGGGGGCAAGCTCGTGTTCCTGGCCGTCGAGCGAAAGCCAGACTTCGCCCTCGGTGACGAACAGCACGCTTTCGGCGCCGGGGTCTGGGTCGGGCGTATCCGAGCCGCCACCAGGGGCGATATCCATCAGGTAGTGGCTGAAGGTTTCGCAAAAGCCGCTGAGCGGTCGCGCGATCAGCCAGAGCCGCGTTGCCTTCCAGCCCGGAAGCCGGCTGGTGACGATGTCGGAAAACACCCCGCGCGGGATCACGGCATGGCTCGGCGTGAAGACCGCGCGCCCGGTGTGCAGCGTGTCTTGCGGCGGCAGGCCGCCCTGGGGTGTGAAATAGGAGGTCATGGCAAAAGCTCCCTAAGCCGCAACAGGGCGATGCGTTCGACCTGGCGGCAGGCGGTTTCGAATTCGGTGGCGGTGTCGTGGTCAAGGCGCGCCTCGAACGCGGCAAGGATGCCGGCCCTGTCGTGATCGCGCGCGGCGATGATGAAGGGAAAGCCGTGGCGCGTCTGATAGGCGGTGTTGAGGGCCGCAAACCGCGCGCGTTCGGCATCGGTCAGCGCGTCAAGCCCGGCGCCGGCCTGTTCCGCGGCCGAGGCACCGGTAAGGCGCCGTGCCTGCGCCAGTTTGCCCGCCAGATCGGGGTGCGCGCAAAGCACGCCAAGGCGCTGCGCGGCGGGTGCTGCGCGAAAGGCGCGGCAAAGCGCGCTGTGCAGCCCGGTGGCGCTGTCATGCGCGGGGCCGAGTTCCAGGGCATGGGCATGTTCGGCGACCCAAGGCGAATTTTCAAAGACACCACCGAAACGGGCGACGAAATCGGCGCGCGACAGGCTGGTCGGGCGCGGGCGGCGGTTGGGCGGATGCGTTGCCGCCCAGTGTTGCGCAATCTGGCCGCGGCTGGCGAACCACACACCTTCATGGCGGCGGGCATATTCGAGAAACCGCCGCAGCCCCGGCAGCCGCCCCGGACGGCCGATCAGCCGGCAGTGCAGGCCGACCGACATCATTCTGGCAGCGCCCGCCGCGCCTTCGGCGTAAAGCGTGTCAAAACTGTCGCGCAGATAGTCGAAGAAATGCCCCGCGGTGTTGAACCCCTGCGCCGTGGCAAAGCGCATGTCGTTGGCGTCGAGCGTGTAGGGGATGACCAGCTGGTCGCGGCCAGGCAGTTCAAGCCACCACGGCAGGTCGTCGTCATAAGCATCCGACAGCCAGTCGAAGCTGCCGGTTTCGGCCGCCAGCCGCAGCGTGTTGACCGAGCAGCGCCCGGTATACCAGCCGCGCGGCGGACTGCCGGTGACCTCGGTGTGCAGTCGGATGGCCGCGGCCATGGCGGCGCGTTCCTCGGCCTCGGGCATGTCCTTGTGTTCCACCCATTTCAGCCCGTGGCTGGCAATTTCCCAGCCCGCCGACTGCATCGCGGCAAGCTGTTCGGGGCTGCGCGCCAGTGCGGTGGCGACACCAAACACCGTGATGGGCAGGCACATGCCGGTGAACAGCCGGTGCAGGCGCCAGAACCCCGCGCGGGCGCCGTAGTCGTAAAGCGATTCCATGTTCCAATGGCGCTGCCCGGGCCAGGGCACGGCGCCGGTGATTTCCGACAGGAAGGCCTCGGACGCCGCATCGCCGTGCAGCACCGAATTTTCGCCGCCCTCTTCATAATTCAGCACCAGCGAGATCGCGATGCGCGCGCCGTTCGGCCAGCGGACATCCGGCGCGGTTTCGCCGTGGCCGCGCAGATCGCGGGGGTAACGGTTCATCTGGGCACCTCCGGCGCCAATATCAGGGCATTGCGCGGCGCGATGCAAGGGCTGCCGCGGGTGGTTGCGCTGCCGCGCGCCGATGGCGCATAGTCGGCCCGACAAGCGCAGGAGAGCGGCGTGGCCGGGTATCTGACAACGCATGTGCTGGACACTGCGCGCGGCTGCCCCGCGGCGGGGATGCGAATTTCGCTGTTCCGGCTGGCGGCGGGGCGGCGCAGGCTGCTGGCCAAGGCCGTGACCAACGCCGACGGGCGCACCGACGCGCCGATACTGCCGCCCGACCGGTTTCGACCCGGGGTCTATGAGCTGGTGTTTCACACTGGCGATTATTTCGGGGCCGAGGCCGGTGCGCCGCGTTTTCTTGACGACATTCCGGTGCGTTTCGGGCTGGCGGATGGCGGCGCGCATTATCATGTGCCGCTGCTGTTGTCGCGCTATGGCTATGCGACGTACCGCGGATCTTGACCGGCGCCGGGCGGGGCAGGGCGGGGGTTAACTGGGCCGCGGCGGGCGCGTGGCTTTTGGCGGGGCAAACGGGGGTTGGCGATGCCGGATTGGACCTTGGCTTTGGAATGGGCGGAATTTGCGCTGCGCTGGCTGCATGTGGTCACCGCCATCGCCTGGATCGGCTCGTCCTTCTATTTCATCGCGCTCGATCTGGGGCTGCGGCCCGAGGCCGAGGCGCCCGCAGGGGTGAAGGGGGCCGCCTGGCAGGTGCATGGCGGCGGGTTTTACCACATTCGCAAATACATGGTGGCGCCGGCGCGGATGCCCGACGATCTGACCTGGTTCAAATGGGAAAGCTACGCGACCTGGCTGACCGGCTTCGCGATGCTGGTGCTGGTCTATTACATAGGCGCGGGGTTCTACCTGGTCGATCCGGCGGTTGCTGATCTGCCGGTCTGGGGCGCGATCGCGGTTTCGGCGGGCTCGCTGGGCTTGGGCTGGCTGGCCTATGACGCGATTTGTCGCAGCCGCCTCGGCGACGACGGCACCCGGCTGATGCTGGCGCTTTACGCCATTCTGGTGCTGGTCGCCTGGGGCTACACGCAGGTTTTCAGCGGTCGTGCGGCGCTGCTGCATCTGGGGGCATTCACGGCAACGATCATGTCGGCCAACGTCTTTCTGGTGATCATCCCGAACCAGAAGATCGTGGTGGCGGATTTGATCGCCGGCCGCGTGCCGGACCCGGATTTTGGGCGCATCGCCAAGCAGCGCAGCACGCACAACAACTATCTGACGCTGCCGGTGGTATTTCTGATGCTGTCGAACCACTATCCGTTGGCGTTTGCCAGTGAGTGGAACTGGCTGATCGCCAGTCTGGTGTTTCTGATGGGGGTGACCATCCGGCATTGGTTCAACCGTCGTCATGCGCATCTGCCGGCGCCTGCCTGGGCCTGGGTCGCGACGGCGGTGCTGTTCGCGGCGATCGTCTGGTTGTCGCTGCCGCCGGCCTCGGCGGGGGAACCCGCGCGCGCGGCGGCCTTGCCGCCCGCAGCGGCACGGTTTGCTGCGGCGCCCGGGTTCGACGCGGTTGCCGAGATCGTGCAGATTCGCTGCGCGATGTGCCACGCCGCTGAACCGTCCTACCCCGGTGTCGCCCGCGCGCCAAAGGCGGTGCTGCTGGAAACGCCGCAGCAGGTGGCGCTGGCGGCGCGGCGCGTCTACCTGCAGGCGGCGCTGACCCCGGCGATGCCCCCTGCCAATCTCAGCTTCATGGAGCCGGCCGAGCGCGCCGCGATCGCGGCCTGGTATCGCCGTGCAATCCGCGGCGGGGTGGCGGGCTGAAGCGTTGCGCCAACTGCGCCGGGGCGACGACGCGCGCCGGCGCGGTGGCTGCGGCAAGCGCCGGGGAGGCGGTTGCGCGCTTGGGCGAGGGCAGCATCTGTGTCCGACATCAAGGTCTTTGAGGCTCCCATTTGCGGTTCTCGGTGGGGGAGGTTGCGTCGCGAAGTTGCGCGGCGCTGTCCGCAAGGGCGCTGCGCCGGGGGGTGCACGGTG
>Ga0326597_10009192_pt1 | contig 13272 bp, 10 predicted proteins | sample RVTome_12_FD_203789 | JGI IMG/M metagenome (GOLD analysis project Ga0326597, IMG submission 203789) | Soil microbial communities from uranium-contaminated site in the Upper Colorado River Basin, Wyoming, United States - RVT100D185 | ecosystem: Environmental > Terrestrial > Soil > Contaminated >... | reverse complement strand
CCCGACGACTGAAGAAGAACAGGAGATCCTCCCCGCGGCTCTGGCCCCCTCGGAGGTTCGAAACCGCTCCCGCGGCGCCGAAGCTGGCTTGGAATTGCTGCACCCTCTGGTCCTGAGGCGGGCCGAACCGAAAAATGCCGGAGTTCTCCAGGAAGAAGTCGCGCTTCTCGGGAAAGAACAGACTGAACCGCGTGAGGTTGATCTGTTGGACGTCGGCCTCGACCTCGGAGAAGTCGGTGTTCAACGTGAGATCGAGCCGGAGACCGGCGCCGATGCCGATCTTGGCGTCGATGCCCGCATCGAAATCGCTTTCGGTCGACAGATCCGCGGCATCGTTCACGTCCGCCTTGCCGTAGGGCGTCACCTTGACGTCCCGATGCGGCTCGAGCTCCTCGAGATCCTCGAGGGTCCCCGCGAGCGAGAGCCGGGTGAACCGATGGATGCGGGGAAGGGGCGCCCAGTATGAATCCTCGTTCAGCCGCCTCGTCCGCCTCACGAAGTTGACGCCCCACGTCTGGCGTTCGAGGTGCTGGAACCGGACGGTCTTGAGCGGGATCGCCATCTCCGTCACCCAACCCGCGTCGGTCACCTGGCTCTTCACGTACCACACCCCGTCCCAGTTCTGATTGAACTCGCGTCCCTCGTTCACGAACTGGGCGTCGAACTTCGCCCCCGCGGGGTTGGTCTCGAACATGAACCCGTTGCGCTCGTCGTGGAACGTATCGAGCACGAGCCCGAAGACGTCGCCCGAGCGGGTGTTGAAGTCCCGAGTCAGGTCGTTGACGATGATCTTGGCGGGCTCGGCGTCGTGAGCGAGGACTCCGAAGTAGAGGTTCACTTCGTCGTAGAGAAACCGGACCTCTGTCTCGTAGGTGGCCGCTTCACCCTCCCTCGGCTCGTTCTGGATGAAATCGGTCGCGACCGGAGCGCTTCTCCAGTCCGGCTCGCCGAGGCCGCCGTCGACCTCGATCGGACCCGTGGCGCGCTTCGCGATCAGGCGGCGGTCGAACCGCGCGGTCTCGTAGTCGATTGCCTTGCTTTCGTCGTCGGCGGCTCGAGCCGCGGAGGCCAAGACCAGGAAGGAGGCAACGCGGCAGAACGTCTCTTTCACGAGCGCGGATTCTACCGCGAATTTCGTCAGTACGACTTCGTCAACCGAACCGAACCATCCTCGGTTCGGATGACGAGCCGATGTCCCCCTCCGTTCATGGAGCCCTTCAGCTTCCCTTCGGACGATTCGGCCGCCGTGGCCTGGAGATCGATGTCGATACTGCCGTCATGGGTGTCGACGTCGAGGTCGGCGGCGAACCCCTCCGGAACCTGGATCCTCACACCGCCGTCGGCGGCTTCGACCCGCCAGTCGGCCGTCATGACCGAGCCGACGGCCAGGCGCACGTCCACGTCTCCATCTTCGGCGTCTGCGGACAATCGCCCGAGCTTTCCCTCCACTCTCAAATCCCCGTCCTCGATCCCGGCGTCCACATCGCCCTGGAAGTCCCGAACGCTCACGTCGCCATCCTCGGCCGAGACCCGCGCGACGCCCGAGCACGCCGAGACCGAAAGATCGCCGTCCTCGGTCGAAAGACGGAGATCGCCCTCGAACCCGGAAACGGTAAGCCGGCCGTCCTCGGTCGAGACGTCCAGGTCGCTTCTCGCCGGAGCCAGGATATTGATGTGCACCAGAACCTCGGCATCTCGAAAGAAATTCCAGTCGTTCTCGGGGTACAGGGTTTGGACTTCGATCCGGTCACCCACCTGCCCGATGCGGACTTCCACTCGATCGGCGAGCCGCCGTGCATCCTCGTCGCTCCGCGCCCGGAGCACTTCCTTGACGACCGAGACCTGAACCCGGCTCTCTCCGTGGGAGCGCAGCTCGGTCCGCCCATCCTCGTTGGTGACCACGATCTGCGGGGTCCCTCGAACGTCGAAGCTCTTTTCGATGGTTTCGACCGTTTGGGCGAGGGCCGCCGTGGCGAGCCAGGCGAAGACGATAGACATCATGACACTCTCCTTCTTCCATTGGACGAAACCGGCGGCCCCCGGGTTCAATCAAGGGTGCCTCGAAAGCGGACGCTTCCGCCCGGAGGCGGACAACCGGGTCCGCCGACTCCGGGAATTGCGTGACGATTCGCTGGCACATCGATTGCACGCCCGCGGGCATGGACCGGTTTCGACAGGACCTCGCGTTCGGCATCCGCGCCATCGCCCGCCGTCCCGGCTTCACGCTCTTGGCTGCTTCGATGCTCGCGCTCGGAATCGGCGCCAACACGGCGATCTTCAGCGTGGTGAACGCCGTCGTCCTTCGGCCGCTCTCGTACGACTCCCCCGAAGAGCTCTTCCTGGTCGGCGCTCACCGTGGAGGGCGGCTTCAAAGCTTCTCCGCGCCCGAGTTCCTCGCGCTGCGCGAGGAGGTTCGAGGCTTCGAGGAAGTCGCGACCGCGATCGACGTCAACCTCAACCTGGTCGGCGAAGGCGAGCCGGAGCGCGTCGCCGGGGCGCGCGTCACCGCGAACCTTCTTCCTCTGCTCGGTGTAGAGCCGGTTCTGGGCCGGAACTTCCTTCCCGAGGAGGAGCGAGAAGGAAAGGATGCCGTCGTCCTGGTCGCTCACGGATCCTGGGAACGGAGGTTCGGCGCCGACCCTGCACTTCTTGGCCGGACGCTGAAGCTCGACGGCCGAGAGCACGAAATCGTCGGCATCCTTCCCGAAGGCTTCTCGCTTCCGATGGACGAAGCGGAGCTCCTCGTACCCACGGCTTTCACCGAGGACGAGCTCGATAACCCCGGAGGCCATTTTCTCGGCGCGGTCGCCCGTCTTGCTCCCGGCATCTCCGCGGAGGCTGCCATCGCCGAAGCGGATGGGATCGTCTACCGGGCGGTCGAGAGCTTCGCGGATCACCGTGGACCTCACGGGGCGACGGGGGCGCCCATGCTCGATTTCCTTCTCAGGGATCACCGTTCGGGTCTCCTGGTGTTGAGCGCCTCCGTGGGCTTCGTGCTGCTCATCGCCTGCGCGAACGTGGCGAACCTCTTGCTCGCGCGCGCCTCGGAGAGACGGCGCGAGATGGCGATGCGCGGAGCTCTGGGAGCGTCGCGCGGCCGGCTCGTCCGCCAGCTCCTGACGGAGAGCGTTCTTCTCGCGCTCATCGGCGGGACCGGCGGGGTTCTAATCGCTCTCTGGGGCGTCGACCTCGTCGTCCGGCTGAGTCCCGAGGACGTTCCGCGGATCGAGACCGTCGCCGTGGACTGGACGGTTTTCGCCTTCGCCGCGGCGATCTCGATGGGCGCCGGCCTGCTCTTCGGGCTGATGCCCGCCCTCGAGGCCTCGAGGGGCCAGATGGAGCGGACGCTCCGCGAATCGTCGCGGTCGGACTCGTCGGGATCCTTTCACTCCCGCTCCCGGAGACTTCTCGTGGCCTTCGAGGTGGCGCTCGCTCTCGTGCTGCTCGTCGGCGCGGGCCTGACTCTAAGAAGCTTCTGGAACCTGGACCGGGAGAGCCCGGGGTTCGTGGCGGAGCACCTGCTCACGGCACGACTGGTCCTTCCCGAATCCCGCTATGCGGAAGGCTCCGGCCAGATCGACTTCGCGCGACGGCTTCTCGAGGAGATCGAAACGCTCCCCGGCGTTCGAGACGCGGGCCTCGTGGCACCCATGCCCCTCACCGACATCGTGTGGCGGCTCAGCCTCGAGATCCCGGGACGGGAGGCGCCTTCGAGCGGCCAGCCGCTCGCCTCCAACTGGCGCACGGTGATGCCGGGCTACTTCGGCGCGATGGGGATCCCGCTCCTCGCCGGCCGCGATTTCACCGCGCTCGATTCAAGATCCGAGGACCCCGAGCCCCGCTCGGTTCTCATCATTAATGAAAGCTTCGCCCGAAGCCTCTTTCCCGAGGAGGATCCGCTGGGAAAGCACGTCCGGATCGGCTACGACGATCTCCTTTGCGAAGTCGTGGGAATCGTGGGAGACGTGCGCCACGCCGATCTCGCGACCGCTTCGGGGGAAGAAATGTACACACCGTTCGCCGCCACTCCCGTCCCGGTGATGAATCTCGCGGTCCGGGTTTCCGGCGAGCCTGAATCGATCGCGCGCGGGGTGCGCGAGGCGGTGTGGCGTGTGGATCCGGAGCAGCCCGTCTTCGGTCTCACGGCGATGCCCGAGCTGGTGCGGGCGTCGGTCGCTTCCCGGCGCTTCGTGACGACGCTCCTCCTTGCTTTCGCGCTCGCCGCGCTCGTTCTCGCTCTGCTCGGAATCTACGCGGTGATTTCCTACTCGGTCCTCGCGCGGACGCGGGAGATCGGAATCCGGATGGCTCTCGGCGCCCGGGCGTCCGAGGTCCTGGGCCTGGTGATGGTTCAGGGGCTCTCTCTGATCCTCGCCGGCGCCGCCGTCGGGCTCCTGGCCTCGCTTCTTCTGAGCCGATACCTCGAGAGCCAGCTCTACGGTATCTCGGGAACCGACTTCGCGACCTATGCCGCGGTCGCCGTCTTTCTCGTCCTCGTGGCTCTCGCGGCAACGGCGGTTCCCGCCCTCAGGGCCTCTCGGCTCGATCCGATCCAGACCTTGCGGACAGAGTGAGGGGAGGTTCCGCCTATCGGCCGCGCAACCACAGGATGACCTCCATGGCGTGCTGGTCGGGAGGGAAGACCGGGTAGAAGACCTTCTCGATGTGCTGACGGGAAATCACGAGCGTCAGGCGCTTGAGGAGAGTCGCGCCCCTGAACTCGAAGGTCGGAAGTCGCAGCACGCGCGTGAGCTCGAGGTTCGCGTCGCTCAGCACTTCGAAGGGCACCTCCAGGCGCGCCACCATCTCTTTTTGATACTCGGTATCCTGCGTGCTCAGGCCGAATACCTCGGCGCCCAGCTTCCGAAGCTCCTGGTGATGGTCGCGAAACCCGCAGGTCTCCGGCGTGCAGCCGCGAGCGCCGGGAATCGCGTCCCACCCTTCGGGGGTCGGCGCATCGGGTCTTCCGGTTCGTGGATAGCAATACACGACGATCCGCGAACCAGCCTCCGTGGACAGATCCACCCAACGATCCTTCGTGGACCGGAGCTTCACCCTTGGCATGGCGAGACCCGGGAGGTGGTCGCAGGCTCCGTCGTCGACGGGAACCGGGAGGTCCGGCGGAAGAGACATCAGCCGATCTGCGCCCGCTCGACTCTGCGCTTCGGCGCCTTTTCGCGCGAGAAACGCGCTCACCCCTGCCATCAAGAAGGACCGTCTGGTCGGATTCGTCATTCTCGCAGACCCCTTCGGATTCTGACGGCGTTGCTCCGAGCTTTCAATTGCGTGTGACGTGCGCCGAGACGGCGAGCCAGCGGCCGTCCCGGCGCGTCCACACGTCCGTATAGCGGCCCGTACCGGCGCGTCCATCGGCGGCGGTGTAGGTGGTCCGTGCGTGAACGATCGCGAAGTCCCCCATGAGGCGCACGTTCACGTCGTGGGCCTCGAGGTTCGAGATCGGGACGGGCCGCGCCGTCTGCTCCAGGAAGCGCTTTCGATCGATGAGCGACCCATCGGGCAGAGAGCAGAGAAAGTCGTCCGCCAGAATCTCCTCGAACCGGGCGACGTCCGAGGTCTGGACCGAGCGGATGTAGTCCTGGTTGAGCTCGAGCAGGGTCGTGAGATCGGACGTCATGGGATCCTCCCCCGTTCTTCGAAGACCTTCGAGCGCGGCGTCATCGAGACCGACCACCACGGTCGTATAGCTCGCGATGTCGGCGAGAATGGCTTCCCGTGGTCCTTGTCGCCACTCTTCGCTTCCGTAGAACGCGTCCTCGCTCCGCTCCCGCTCCTCGACGCTCGCAAAGGAGCGCATCAAATAGTACGAATCGCTGTCGTGAAGCGATGGACCGTAGGCGACGACGTCGACCTGAAAACGCTTCAGCATCGGCAGAGCCTCGGACAGGAACGTATGGTGGAAACGCTCTCGCGTTCCAGGCTTCAGGTTGTACGAGCGGACCTCGACGACCCGGTTCGACTCAGCCTGGGCTGAAAACGGGGAGAGAAGCAGAGCGGTCACTGCCAGATTGCGCATGTCTCGTCCTCCAAGACTTCGCCACGCCATCGCGGGCGTCCTGCCAGAGCAGCATGAACGCGTACGCGCGCCACGGACGCCACCTCTCCGCGTTCCGGCGCAAGACGGGATCGCCGCTCGGAAACGCGTCAACGCACCAGCCAGGCGCCGACACCCCGTCCGACGCCTGGCGCGCCAGCGAGCGGATCCCCTCGGCACGCGCCGTCCCAACTCCCACCCGTTCGAGGGGCGCGCTCAGAAGCTCCCGGGCCGTGGGAAAGAGCCTGTCGAGTCCGAAACCACCTGCGACCGGTGAGCCGAGCATCGCCGCGACGCGACCGGAGATCCGCGGGCCGAGAATGGCCGTCACCGCGAGCTCGAAGCCGTCCCAGGCACCCGGAGCTCGAATTCCCGGATGCTTGGCGAGCGGGCCGCGGAGCAGACGGTCGTTGCCGAGGTGCTCCGCGATCACCGCGGGATCGGCGTCGAGATCGAAGAGCCGCCGCACTCGCTCGACGACGAGCAGGAGCGCCCGTGGATCGGGGAAGCGAACCGAAAGACCGAGTGAAGAGCCCCCATCCAGGCGCGATACCTCGATGACGCCGCTCTTTCCATCGACCGCAATCGTCCGTCGATAACGGGACTCCCCGACCGACTCGACACCGGGTATGGCTCGGGATCCGAGAAAGCCCAGCATCGCGTCCCAATCGTAGGGGAGACGATAGGCCAGGCGGAACCGATAGCATTCGGGATCGGCGGCGACTCGACCTCGCGCCAATCGCCGCAGCTCCGTGGGCGTTCGCCGGAAGGTGCGGCAAATCTGGCTGTTGAACCGACGGAGGCTTCCAAAACCGGAGGCGAACGCGACTTCGTCGAAGCCGAGAGAGGTCTCGTCGAGGAGCTTCTTCGCAAAGTGAACGCGGCGCGTGAGCGCGACCTCGAGCGGCGTCGCGCCGAGGTGCTGTCGGAAGAGCCTTCGCAAGTGCCGGCCGGTGACTCCGAGGCGGTCCGCCAGCCGTTCGACTCCCTCGCCGTCCAGAGCGCCCTCGCCGATGAGCCGAAGCGCCCGGGACACGACCCCCGACGTGCCGTGCCAGGCGGGTGTCCCGGGAGAAGCTTCGGGCCGACAGCGCAAACAGGGGCGGAATCCCGCGGCCTCCGCGGCGGCGGCCGTCGGGAAGTACTTGATATTCTCGTCCTTCGGCGCACGCGCCGGGCAGATCGGCCGGCAATAGATGCCGGTGCTGGTGACGGCGATGAAGAATCGGCCGTCGAACCGCGCGTCGCGCGAGCGGCGGGCGCGATCGCAGGCCAGGCGATCCAGATGCATGATGCCAACAGCTTAACCCCATGCCCGGCTGGTTTGTCGTCAGAAACGGACCTCGTCGCCGGCGTTCCAAGCAACTTGATTGAGATCGGAGGCAGTGCTAGCTTGAGCTATACGGAGGTTCAAAGAATGCAGCCCCTATACGATCGCGAAGCCGTCCGCCCCATGTGGGAGGAGCTCGCCCTTTGTGGAGTCGACCCCTTGACGACTGCGGAAGACGTCGACGCGGCGATCAAGGCCCAGGGAACGACCTTGATCATGGTGAACTCGGTCTGCGGATGCGCCGCGGGCTCGGCGCGTCCGGGTGTGACCAAAGCCCTCCAGCACAAAATTATCCCCGATCATATGAAGACGGTGTTCGCGGGAGTCGATCGCGAGGCCACCGAGCGCGCCCGCCACTACATGGTGGGGATCCAACCTTCTTCTCCTTCCGTCGCTCTCTTCGAGGACGAAAAGCTCGTCTTCATGCTCGAGCGCCGTCACATCGAGAGAATGAACGACGACCTCGTCGCCCAAACCTTGATCGAAGCGTTCGAGAAGTACTGCTCCCGACCGGGACCTTCGGTTCCGAAAGAAGTGTACGAGAGTCTCGAGACCTCGAGGCAGTGCGGCTCTTCGGTTCCGCTCTTCAACCCGTTCCGCTGACCTAAATTACCTCCCGGAGCGTCCTTCTCCGAGGACGCTCCGGGCAGGGTCTAAGAACCTAAATCCTTGAGCATCAGTGTTTTTCCCGTTGGCACTCCGCTTGCGTTTGCAAACGGGTTGAAGGAGGCCGACATGAAGACTCTAGCAGGATGGATCATCGGAGTATTCGGTCTCGGGTTGTTCGTGGGCAGCTTCTACGGCGGCACCGTGGCCGGGGACCGTGCCGAACGTGAGACTCTGGAAAGCGTTCTCGCGGGAGCGCCTTCGGTCGATTGCGGGAGCGGAAGAGAAGCCGTTCTCCAGCCGGTCGTCGTGGACGGCAAGACCTCGGTCCAGGTCAAGTGCATTGCCACGGCCCGAGAGCGCTCCGTCGTGAGCGCCGCTCCGCAGGCTCCCGCGGCGGTGCCCGCCACTCCGAGGGCGGAGGCCAAGAATTCCCGCACGATAAAGGAGAGCGCCCTCATCATCGGCGGCTCTGCCGGCGCCGGTGCCGGAATCGGCGCCATCGCCAAAGGCAAGAAAGGGGCCGCGCTCGGTGCCGCCATCGGAGGCGTCGCGGGTACGGTCTACGACCTTATGACCCGGAACAAGAAGTAGTTCCCGCGCGACCCGCGGGCGCATCAGTGCCCGCGGGCGCCGGGGGCGTAGAGGTGCGAGGCGCCGCGGAGATAGAGCCGGCCGGAAGCGATGGCGGGAGAGGCGATGATTGGGCTCTCCGAGAGAGTGCACCGCGAGCAGCCCGACGTTCCCGGCACCCGAGCCGTCGACGCTTCTCCTGTTGGGGATCGGGCTCGCCAGCGCAGCCCTCGGGCGACGCGGCCAGCGGTCGTAGCGCGGAACCTAGCGAATCACGATCGAGCCCGAGCTGGTCTCGATCTCGAGCCGTGGGCCGCCGCCTCCGACCGCTCCTCGGAGCGATTTCCGCGACATGCGCCCTTGGACCGTCAACGGGCGTTCCGAGTCGATGGAGCCGGAGTTTGTGTGTGCGTCGAGCTCGAAGGAGGCCTCCGGGGGAAGCTCCACGGTGATCCCGCCGGAAGAGGCCGCGAGGCTCCAGCCGCGTACCATCTCGCCCTGGGCCCGGATCGACCCGCTCGAAGTCGAGACGCTCAACGCACCTCGAACTCCTCCCACTCGGACGCCGCCCGACCCGGTGTGAACCGAGACGTCGCCTTCGCCGGTCTGCTCCAGCTCGATCCGTCCGCTTCCCGCCGACGCGGTGATGGCCCCCTGGACCGCGCGGGCGTCGATCGATCCGCTCCCGGTCTTCGCCTCCAAGCTTCCGCCGACTCCTTCGATGCGGATGCTCCCGGAGCCGGCGCGCGCCTCGACGTCACTCCCGATGCTTCCGATCGTGAGCGAGCCCGAGCCCGCGGCGGCCTCCACCGGCCCCTTGAGGTCCCCCAGCGTCTGGCTTCCGGAGCCGCTCTTCGAGACCAGCGCCGTCTCGGCAGGAACGACGACCCGATAGCTGATACTCACCCCTTCGTACAGGCTCTCGTCTTCGATCACTCCCCGCCCGATCTGGATGACGTTCCCCTGCTGCTCGATGGGAGGGTTCTCCTCGATGCGTCGAACCTTTTCCGCAGCACCGGAGCCGGAGAAGAACCCGGAGCGAGCCCGAATGATCCCGTGGATCTCGACCGCGCCCGGCGAGCCCGCGGTCACCTCGATGCTCCCGGACCCGGTACGGACTTCGAGCTGAACGGGACCGGTGACGGAAAGCGTCCGGTCGAAGGAGCCCTCCTCGGCCGCGAGGGCCATCCACGGGAGCAGGGTGGCCGCGGCGGCGACCTGCAGACGCAAGGAAAGATGATTCATGGGACTTCCCTCCCAGAGCAAGAGACGTAAAGTCCAGCGGAAACGTTGCAGTTTTTTGGGTGGTTATCCGAGCTGGAACTTCTTGAGGTAGTAGCTCAAGGCCCGCTGGCTGATTCCCATGGTCTCGGCCGCGAGCTTCTTCACTCCCTTCGCCTTTTCGAGGGCGCGGCGGATGGTCTCCCGCTCCACCCAGTCCACGTTGTCCCGGAGGTTCATCGAGGGGAGGCCGTCCAGTCTTGCGCTACCGGCCGTGGGGAGCGAGAGCTCCGCGAGACCGATTACCGGCGAGCGAGAGAGGACCACCGCTCTTTCGATGGCGTTTTCGAGCTCGCGTACGTTCCCCGGCCAATCGTACGCCGAGAGCGCCGCGAGGGCCTCGTCCGTCACCTTCTCGACGCACTTCCCCGCGCGCCTGCGGTGCTTGGCGACGAAATGGGAGACGAGAGCGGGAATGTCCTCCCGCCGCGCGCGGAGCGGCGGAAGCTCGATCGGGATCACGCTGAGCCGGTAGAACAAATCCTCCTGAAATTCCCCCGTGGCCATCATCTTCCCCAGGTCGCGATTGGTGGCGGCGATGACCCGCACGTCCACCTTCTCCGTGCGCTCCGAGCCCAGGGGCTCGAACTCCCGCTCCTGAAGGACCCGGAGAAGCTTCGCCTGGATTCCGGTGCTCATGGTCCCGATCTCGTCGAGGAAGATGCTGCTCCCGTGGGCGAGCGAGAACCTCCCCTTCTTGTTGGAGGTCGCGTGGGTGAAGGCGCCCTTCAAGTGGCCGAAGAGCTCCGACTCCAGAAGGTTCTCGGGAATCGCGGCGCAGTTCACCTTGATGAGCGGCATTTCCCGCTCCGCGCTCCGGTCGTGGATGGCGCGCGCCGCGAGCTCCTTCCCGGTGCCGGTCTCCCCCCGGATCAAGACCGTGCTCTTCGACGTTGCGACTTGCTCGAGCTTCTCGATCACCGCCCGGATGGCGGCGCTGGCGCCGACGATCCCGTAGTCGTTGAACTCGGTCTTCCGCTCGCTCAGGAGATATCGATGCTCGCTCCGGAGCCTCCGATGGGAGAGGGCCTTTCCAACCACGACGAGGAGCTCATCCACTTCGAAGGGCTTCTGAAGGTAGTCGAAGGCCCCGAGTTTCATCGCTTCGATGGCGCTCTCGACGGTCGCGTGGGCGGTCATCATGAGAACCTCGGGCCGCTCGCTCTCGGGGGACGACCTCGAGAGCTCCCGGATGAGGTCCAGGCCCGAGACTTCGGGCATGCGGTTGTCCACCACCAGCAGGTCGAAGCTCCGCTCCGAAAGAAGCGCCTGCGCCTTTCTCGCGCTCGAGGTCACATAGACATCGTATCCCTCGTCGCGAAGCGCCCGGCCGAGGGTCTTCAGGATACGCTCCTCGTCGTCAACGAGCAGGATCGCGCCCCTCACCGTCACCTCCGAGCTCCCGCCTCCGCGGTCGCGGCCGCCGCTTTACGCGGCTCTATGTGCGTCCGCGGAAAGAGCTCGATTCGTATCTCCGTCCCCTCCGAGGGCCGGCTCTCGGCGCCGACCGTGCCTCCGAGCGATTCCACGATGTTCTTGGTGATCGCAAGCCCCAGGCCGGTGCCCGTCCGCTTTCCCGTGAAATAGGGCTCGAAGATCTTGGAGAGATCCTCGGGCGGGATTCCCACCCCGCGGTCTCGAACCACGATCACGATCTTTCCCTCCTCGCTCCGTCTCGTCTCGAGCGTGATTCCGGATCCCTGGTGCTCCCCGTTCGCTTTCACCCCCACCGCCTCCTTGGCGTTGGCCAGGATATTCAAGATCGCGGTGCGGAGACGCTCGCCGTCGGTCAGGACGTCGGGAAGTGCCGGATCCAGCCGCAGCTCGAGCGCCGGCGACCCCTCACCCACGAGAACCGCCTCGACCGCGCTGCGGCAGACGGCGTTGAGATCGGTCGGCCGGAGCTCGATCTCGATGGGCCGGGCGAAATCCAGAACGTCTCCGACGATGCGGTTCAATCGATCGACTTCATGATCGATGTCGTCCGCGGCCTCGCGAACGTCGGCGGTTGAGAGCTCCCGGCGCCGGAAGCTCCGGAGGGAGGCTTTGATGATCATCAGTGGATTGCGGATCTCGTGGGCGATGACCGTCGACATGCGCCCGAGGGCCGAGAGCTTTTCCTTCGATGCGGACTCGCGCTGGAAGCGGGCGATGGAATCGATGAGACGGTTGAAGGCCCGGGCGAGGACCGTGGCATCGCCGTCAACCAGCGGCCCCGAGAGCTCGATCTTGCGCGCCAGGTCTCCGGTAGTCGTGATCTCCCGCATGGTCTGGGTAATTGCCGCGAGCGGTCGGGTCACGGTGCGAGCCACGGCGTAGCTGAGGACGATGGCGAGGAGCACGCCGAAGAGCGCCGAGAGCAGAAGGCCCTCCTGAAACGTGCGAAGGAACGAGAGCCTTTCACTCGTCGATCGCAGGAGCACTGCCTGGAAGCCTTCCTTAGCGTCGGGAGCCGAGAGCACCCGTCTGAGAAACACGTAGCTCTCTTCACCGATCGAAAGGCTTCCCTCCGAATGCGACGAAAGCGTCGCGACCTCCGCGTGGGAAACGGGAATCGACGAGGCCACGGCCCGGCCCCGGGCGAGGAGGACCACATCGCTCTGGGTGATCGCCTCGAGCTCGCGCGCGAGCTCGTCGTCGAGGAAGAACCCGACGCTCAGAGTCCCGAGCACCTCCGGGGGCTCGGGACCGACGACGATGGGGAGGGTCGCGATCTGGAGGACGCCTTCTCGCGTCTCCGCGACGTAGATCGACGACTCGCCTCGCCGCGCGCGATCGAGCGCTTCTCCCATCGAGAAAGGCTCTTCCGATCCGAGCGACGTCAGCACGCGCCCCTCGTCGTCGGCAACGACCAGGATGTCCGAGCCGAGACGCTCCTGGTAGTCGAGAGCGATGGGCTCGACCGTCGGCCCATCGCCGGTCGCGACCGCCGCCTTGAGCTTCGGGAGATCGGCAACGAGCCCGCCGAGAAGACCGAGCGTCTGGTATCGCTGCCGGTGGTGTTCGTCGAGGAGCTCCGCGGCCTCCTGGAGGTCGCGTCGGAGCTCGGCCTGGGCCTCGCGCGAGACACGGGCGGTGACGAAGCTCGTGCCGACGGCGATGGAGAGAACCGCGACGAAGGCGCAAGCGAGAAAGACGCGGCTCTTGAGAGACGACATCGCCTTCATCGCGTACTTCCCCTCACGGCTCGACCACGAAATCGAGCTCCGCCGTACCCCCGGGAGAGACTCGGACTCTCTTTTTGCTCCGCTCCTCGCCGTCGGCCCACACGACGACGTCGTACTCTCCCGGGGGAACCCTCTCGATCCGGTAGCGACCGCCGGTCCCGGTCGCGGCGAAGTAGGGGTGTGAGAGCACCAGAATGAAAGCGCTCATGTGGGAATGGATCTCGCAGAACACGCGAACGATGCCGGGACGGTCGAATCGCACC
>Ga0326597_10009191_pt1 | contig 13273 bp, 14 predicted proteins | sample RVTome_12_FD_203789 | JGI IMG/M metagenome (GOLD analysis project Ga0326597, IMG submission 203789) | Soil microbial communities from uranium-contaminated site in the Upper Colorado River Basin, Wyoming, United States - RVT100D185 | ecosystem: Environmental > Terrestrial > Soil > Contaminated >... | reverse complement strand
GCTGTCGCGGATCTCGTTCAGTCGTTGCCCGGCAGCGGCCTGACAGAGATGCGCAACGCGCACGGCTTCGAGGGCATCGGCGTGCAGTTCGCGCGCTTCGGCGGCAAGGACGGGAACGTCAGGGGTGCGCCGTGCTCGGCCCGCTTGCGAGTTGACGCGCCTCTAGCCAGGCGCCCGTCGCAGTCGCGGGCTACTCGCCGGAGAGCTGCGTTACCCACGCTTCCTCGGCGACGACCAGCACAGCGTGCCCGTTCGCCCGTAGCTCGTGCGCCTTCTCGATCTTCCGCCCGTGGCTCGTGTGCGCCCAGTCCCGGCTCGCGAGGGTGCCGATTACCAGGTAGTCCAGCTGGCGCGTCACGTTGTCGAGTGCGCGGCCGCCGCGCTCGAGGATCGCCTTCTCGCAGCGCGCGCGGGGTCCGTAGATGAACTTCCCGGTGAAGCAGAACACGCGCCCGTTGATCTCGATCGAGGCCGGTGCGTCGATGCCGAAGCGCGTCGCCATACCGGACGCTGCGCCATGCTCCTCTAGCGTCCCACCGACGAGCCTCGAGAGCGTGTCGAACAGATCCGCACGCTCCTCCTCCGTGACGATGCCGTCGGCGAGGATCTCGCGCAAGCGCCCGGCAATGGCATCGCCGGGCCACGAGGCCGCGACGTCGCCGTTGTCCGCGAGCCAGGTATCGAGGAGCGCGATCTCGTCGTTCGTCAGCACTCGATCGGCGATGAGGCCCGTGCACAGGCCGAGGAGGGCGCTTGTCGACTTCGCCAGGTTCCGGTGCCAGTTGACGGAGGCGGCTGGCTGGCCGTCGCGGTCGAGGGGCGTGCTTGTCATGGCGATGCTCCGGCGACTGGGTTTCGTTCAGTGTAGTCGGCGAGGTTTGGGACGCCAGCGCCCCGGGGATGCGCGCGCCGCCTTGAGCGCGTCGCGGCGCAACTCGGCCGCCTCGGCCAGCGAGGCGATCGAGATCGGAGGCGGGCATGCGGGAAGTGTAGCCACCTTGCCGCTGATGGCTACATAGCGGCTACACGTTCCCGGCCGTTTCACGAGTCGTACCGTAACTCGCTGATTTTGTTGGCTGGGGGACTAGGATTCGAACCTAGACTGGCGGAGTCAGAGTCCGCTGTCCTACCGTTAGACGATCCCCCAATGAGTCCCCTGAAGGATCTCCTGCGCCGAGCGTGCTCAGCGCTTGGAATACTGCGGGCGCTTGCGAGCCTTGTGCAGACCCACCTTCTTGCGTTCCACCTCGCGCGCGTCGCGGGTCACGAAGCCGGCGCGGCGAAGGCCCGACTTCAGGCTCTCGTCGTACTCGATCAGTGCCCGCGTGATGCCGAGCCGGATGGCCCCGGCCTGGCCGCTGGGACCGCCGCCGTGCACGGTCACGGTGATGTCGAACCGGTCGGACATCTGCGTAGACTCGAGCGGCTGACGCACCACCATGCGCGAGGTCTCGCGTCCGAAGAACTCGTCGAGCGGGCGCCTGTTGACGAGGATGCGGCCGCTGCCGCGGCGCAGGTAGACCCGCGCCGATGAGGTCTTGCGGCGCCCGGTGCTGTAGTGCGTTTCTTCTGCCATGGCTGTGTCGCGAATCCGTTGAGTACTCGGTGGAACCGCCGCGGGCGTTCGCCGCGGTGTGTCGTTCAGAAGGTCAGCGGCTCGGGCTGCTGCGAGGCGTGCTTGTGCTCGCTGCCGGCGTAGACCTTGAGCTTGCGGTACATGTCGCGCCCCAGCGGTCCCCTGGGCAGCATGCCCTTGACCGCCATCTCGATGATGCGCTCGGGCGCCTTGTCCAGCAGCTTGTCGAAGGTGGTGCTGCGCAGGCCGCCGGGGTAGCCGGTGTGATGCCAGTACATCTTCTGCTGGCGCTTGGCGCCGGTCACCGCCACCTTGGCGGCGTTGATCACCACGATGTAGTCGCCGGTATCCACGTGCGGGGTGTACTCGACCTTGTGCTTGCCGCGCAGGCGGCGCGCCACTTCGCTGGCCAGGCGGCCGAGCGGACGGTCGGCGGCGTCGACGACGAACCAGCGCCGCTCGACACTGGCGGGCTTGGCGCTGAAGGTGCGCTTCATGAACGGTTGCTCCACGCGGGGACTTCGGGCGGGACGAAAAGACCGGGAAATTTACCGGGGCTGTGCTCGCGAGTCAATCGCGGCTGCCGCCGGCGCCGCGGGACGCGGCTCCCATGACCCGGCGAGCGCGCCGGCGCCGGCGTGCCGCGAGCGGTGGCGGCGATTCACGCAGCGGCGCTCAGCGTGCCATCCGGCGCCGGGCCAGGTGCACCGCGAGCAGCCAGGCTGCCGTCGCGTACGCACCCAGCACGCCCAGGTGCTGCAGCGCCTCGGACACCGGCGCGCCCACGATCAGCGGGCGCACCACGCCCACGTGCGCGCGCATCGCGGTGGCGTGCTGCGGGATCGCATGGCCCAGCACGTGCAGTTGCCCGGCGTCCGGCGGTGTCTTGCCCAGCAGCATGCGCAGCAGCGTGGTCTTGCCGGCTCCGTTGGGGCCCAGCAGGCCCCAGCATTCGCCGCGCCGCACCTCGAAGCTCACCGCGTCGACCACCGTGCGCGCGGCGTAACGCCTGGTCAGCCCCACGGCGCGCAGCAGCAGGTGGCTGATTGGTAAACACCCTCTAAGATAACCGCAAGGGATCATGGACGCGGAGACGGACGATGGCGCTTGCTCACCCGCTGGACGAGATCATAGTCAATCTGGACCGGGCGCTGCGCGCGGTGACCGGAACGGCGCGCGGTACCGGGCGAAGCTACCCGGCCGCCGACGTCCCGGAAGCCGATCTGGATGCCGCCGAACAGCGCCATGCGGCCGGTCTGATGCGCGTGAACCATGCCGGCGAGGTCGCCGCGCAGGCGCTCTACCATGGCCAGTGCCTGACCGCGCGCGGCGCGCGCGTGCGCAGCGAGCTCGAGCGTGCGGCGGCGGAGGAGGAAGACCACCTGCTGTGGTGCCGGCGCCGGCTCGATGAACTCGATGCCCGCAGCAGCGTGCTCGATCCGCTGTGGTACGTCGGCTCCTTCACGATCGGCGCGCTCGCCGGCCTCGCCGGCGACCGCGTGAACCTGGGCTTCCTGGCCGCAACCGAGCGCCAGGTCGAGGCGCATCTGGAAGATCATCTGGCGCGCCTCGCGCCGCACGACGCTCGCAGCCGGGCGGTGCTGGAGCGGATGCAGTGCGATGAGGCGCAGCATGCGCGCATGGCCGAGCAGGGTGGCGCGACGCCGCTGCCGCCGCCGGTGGCGCGCGCCATGCGTCTGGCGTCCCAGGTGATGACGCGTACCGCGTACTGGGCCTGAGTCCGCGTGCACGACACGTGCGATGGCCGAGCGCAGGTTTCGATCAGCGCTGCGCGGCTACCTCGTGCAGGAAGCGGGCGATGCCATCACGGTACGGCGCCCCGCTGAGCAGGAAGCCCTCGTTGTGGCTGCCGCTGATCGCGAGCAGGCGTTTGGGCTCGCGGGCGGCGGCGAACAGCCGCTCGCCGTGGCTGAACGGCACGATCTCGTCGTCGCGGCTGTGCACCACCAGCACCGGGCAGCGCGCCACCGCCACCCGCGACAGCGAGTCGTAGCGGATGCGTGCGAGCAGGCGTACCGGGAACAGCGGGTAGATCGTGGCCGCCAGGTCCGGCAGCGAGGTCCACGTGGATTCCAGCACCAGCCCGGCGCAGTCGTGGTGTGCCGCCAGCCAGCTGGCGATCCCGCCACCCAGCGAGCGGCCGAACACCACGACCCGCTCGGCGGGCACGCCCAGCTCGCGGGACAGGTGGGCCAGCGCGGCGCGGGCATCCTCGTAGCTGCCCTGCTCATCGGGTGTGCCGCCGCTGCGGCCGTAGCCGCGGTAATCCACGATCAGCACGCCCACGCCCAGTTCCGCCAGCAGCCGGATCGTGTCCAGGCGGTGCGAGATGTTGCCGGCGTTGCCGTGCAGGAACAGCACCGCCGGTGCCTCGCGCGGGCCGGGGATCCACCACGCGTGCAGGCGTACCCCGTCCGCGGTCGCGATCCAGCGCTCCTGGAAGTCCAGCCCCAGTGCCGCGGGCGTGGCGTACAGCGTCGCGTCGGGCAGGTACACGAGGCGGTGCTGGGCGAAGAACAGCGCCGCGCACAGCGCCGCGTAGGCGCTGGCGGCGATCAGCAGCAGCGAGGCGAGCATCCGGTGCGGGCCGTGCGCGGGGCTCAGCGCGCGCGTCCCAGCCCGATGCGCGCGCCGGCGTAGGCGCCCGCGGTGACCTGCTCGCACCACTCGAGGTTCGACAGGTACCAGGCGACGGTGTCGTGCAGTCCCTGCGTGAGCGCGTGCCGGGGTTGCCAGCCGAGTTCGCGCGTGATCCTGCTGGTGTCCATCGCATAGCGCAGATCGTGGCCCGGGCGATCGCGAACGAACTCGATGAGGCGCTCATGCGGCAGCGCTGCAGCATCGGGACGCAGCGCGTCCAGCACGCGGCAGATCCGGCGCACCAGCTCGATGTTCGCCACCTCGCACGCGCCGCCCACGTTGTAGCGTTCCCCGATACGGCCGCGCTCCAGGATCAGCATCAGCGCGTGCACGTGGTCATCCACGTGCAGCCAGTCGCGCACGTTCTCGCCGCGCCCGTACACCGGGATGGGCTGAGCGCGCAGTGCGCGCAGGATCACCACCGGGATCAGCTTCTCGGGGAACTGGTAGGGGCCGTAGTTGTTGGTGCAGTTCGACACCACCACCGGCAGGCCGTAGGTCTTCGCCCATGCGTGCGCGAGATGATCGGCGCCGGCCTTGCTCGCCGCGTACGGGCTGTTGGGACGGTAGGGGTCGCCCTCGCGAAATGCTGGCGCGTCGAGGGCCAGGCTGCCGTAGACCTCGTCGGTGGACACGTGCAGGACACGAAAACGCTCGCGCCGCGCGCCTTCCAGCCGCTCATGGTGTTCCAGCGCGCATTGCAGCAGCTGATAGGTACCGACCAGGTTGCTGTGGATGAAGTCCGCCGGGCGGTCGATGGACCGGTCCACGTGCGACTCGGCGGCCAGATGCATCACGGCGTCGGGGAGATGCTGCGCGAACACGCGTGCGAGCGCAGGCCCGTCGCAGATGTCCACCTGCTCGAAGCGGTGCCCGGGATGGCCGTCCACTTCACGCAGGTTGAGCAGGTTGCCGGCGTAGCCCAGCTTGTCCACGCTCACCACGCGCACGCCGGTGCGCAGCAGCAGATGGCGCACGAGGGCGGAGCCGATGAAGCCGGCGGCACCGGTGACGAGGATGGTGTCGTGTAAGGCCATGGTTCCTGCCGCGTTGGGGGGCTGGAGTGTAACCGCTGGCGAGGCTCGTCAGCGCTGGCGGCAGGGGGCAGGCAAGGCGACGCGATCCACCTCGACGCGGTGACCGCGGCCCGGCAGGATGCGCGCATGGGGATGGAAATAGAGCGCAAATTCCTGGTCGCGAGTGACGGCTGGCGCCGCGGCGCCGGGCCGGGACAGCCGATGCGCCAGGGCTACCTGGCCGCCGGCTCGCAGGTCTCCGTACGCGTGCGGGTGGCCGGCTCGCGGGCGTGGTTGAACATCAAGCAAGCCCAGTCCTTGACCGTGCGCCGCGAGTATGAGTACCCGATACCGCTGGCCGATGCGAAGGAACTGCTGGAGCACGCCTGCGAGTCCGGCGTGGTCGAAAAGACCCGCTACCGCGTGCCCCACGGCGCCCACGTGTGGGAGGTGGACGTGTTTCACGGCGACAACGCCGGCCTGGTGGTTGCCGAGGTCGAGCTGCAAAGCGAGGACCAGCCGTTCGAGTGCCCCGCCTGGCTCGGCCGCGACGTCTCGCAGCACGCGCGCTACCTGAACCACGCCCTGGCGCGCCATCCTTATCGCCTCTGGGCCGGCACCGCGGACTGACGGGGCTGGCGCACCGCGTGGCGCACCGCCGCGGGCGCGGTTACTCGGGGGGCTTGCTCTCGGCCGGCGGGCGGTAGGCAGGTACCGGGAACGGCGTCACCTTGCCCTCGCCGCTGGCGACGGTGACCTTGTTGATGCCCTCCTTGGCGACCTCATCCACGCGCACCACGCTGTGGATCGGCACGAAGGTCCTCTTCACGCCCTCGAATTCCCGCTTCAGCTTCTCCTCCGACGGATCCACCAGCACCACGCTGCGCTCGCCGAAGATGATCTCGCCGATTTCCAGGAAGCCGTACATCTCGCCGTGACTCACGTGGCGGGCGTGGAGTTCGTACAGGTTGCCCTGCTGGTGAAACACGACCTTGTAGATGTGTTTCCTGGCCATGGTGCCTCGCGCGGTGAACGGTGATCGGGCACGGTATCGGCGCGGCGTGTCCCGCGCAAGGCGCCACCGCGCGCCGCGGCTGCTCTTGAAATCGCTGCGCCGGGCCCAATATCTGGTTCGTCACATCACGAATCCCCTGTCAGGAGGGACTGCCATGAGCGCCGTACGCTACGAACCCATCCATGTGCTTCGCCGTTTCCAGGACGAGGTCAATCGCGTGTTCAACGACGAGTACCGCTACGGGCGTTCGGCCGTGCCGGACACCGACCGCTCCAGGGTTGCGACCAGCGCGTGGACGCCCGCCGTCGACGTCAAGGAAGAGGCCGGACGGTTCGTGATCATCGCGGATGTGCCCGGTGTGCCACCGGAAAACATCGAGGTCACGATGGACGACGGCGTGCTCACCATCAAGGGCGAGCGCGTGTGCGAGCCCCGCGACGAGGCACAGGGCTACAGCCGCGTGGAGCGCGCCGCCGGCGGCTTCTACCGTCGCTTCAGCCTGCCCGACACCGCCGATGCTCAGGCCATCGCCGCGACCAGCACCCACGGCGTGCTCGAGGTCAGCATCCCGAAGAAGGCGGCCGTGCAGCCGCGCCGTATCGAGGTGCAGTAAGCAGCAGGCCCGCCTGCGGCAGCGAATGCACAAGGATGTGCGTTCCGCCCGCTGCGTCCGGCACAGGGATGTGCCGGATTGGTTCGGCGCAGCGAGGTGGAAAAGCACATGAGATGTGCTTTTCCACCAGCTAGCGAGTTGTCGCGCGGCGGCGCAGCGGGCTGCCCTGGATACTGTGCTGCGCTGTGCGCGGTGCAGTCCTGGTCAGAGCCGGTGCTTGCGGCGATAGTGCGTGCCATGAAGACGTGTTGCAGCATGCGCCGCGCGCTGGGGTTGTGCGCCGCGCTGGCACTGGCCTCGCCGTGGGCCGCGGTCGCGGCGGGCGCGCTGCCGATGGCCGTCGACGGACGGCCTGTGCCCAGCCTCGCGCCCATGCTCGAGCGTGCCACGCCGGCCGTGGTGAACATCGCCGCCCGCGGCGTGGTGGAGGTGCGCGAGAACCCGCTGTTCGCCGACCCCTTCTTCCAGCGCTTCTTCAACCTGCCGGTGCCCCGCCGCCAGCGCGAGGTGCACAGCGTGGGCTCGGGCGTGATCGTGGACGCCGGTGCGGGACTGGTGATCACCAACCATCACGTCATCGCCGGCACCGCGCAGATCGCGGTCACGCTGCGCGATGGCCGCACCCTGGACGCGACACTGGTGGGCAGCGATCCCGCCACCGATCTCGCACTGCTCAAGGTGCCGGCAAAGAACCTGAGCGAGCTTCCCATCGCGGATTCCGACCAGTTGCGCGTGGGTGATTTCGTGGTCGCCATCGGCAACCCCTTCGGTCTGGGGCAGACCGTCACCTCGGGAATCGTCAGCGCGCTGGGCCGCGGCGGGCTGGGCGCGGGCAGCTACGAGGATTTCATACAGACCGACGCGGCGATCAACTCGGGCAACTCCGGCGGTGCGCTCGTGAACCTGCGCGGCGAACTGGTGGGCATCAACAGCCAGATCATCTCCGGCGGCGGCGGCAGCATCGGTATCGGATTCGCGATTCCCACCAACATGGTGCGCGACATCATGGCCCAGCTGGTGGAGCACGGGCAGGTGCGTCGCGGACTGCTGGGCGTCGCAACCCAGGATCTCACGCCGGATCTGGCCACCGCGTTCGGCCTGCCCGCCGATCGCAGCGGCGCGGTCGTGGTGGAGATCCAGCGCGGCTCGCCCGCGGAGCAGGCGGGCCTGGAGCCCGGCGACGTGGTGGTGGAGATCAACGGCCGTGTGGTGCGCCGCTCGCAGGATCTGCGCAATGCGCTGGGCGTACTCGCGGTCGGCGAGGTGGCGCGCCTGGTGGTGGTGCGTCGCGGTCAGGAGCGCGTGATCGAGACCCGCATCGGCGAGCCTGCCGCCGTGCACACGTCCGGGGAGGGACTCGGCGAGCGCATCGCGGGCGCCGTGTTCGCGGACATCGACGAGTCCTCGCCGCTGGCGGGCCGGATCGAGGGCGTGCTGGTGGTCGAGGTGGAGCCGGGCAGCAGCGCGTGGCGTCACGGCCTGCGCAAGGGCGATGTGGTGGTGGCGGTCAATCGCGAGAGGGTGCGCCGCATCGAGGAGTTCAAGGCGGCCGTGAGCGCGAGCACGCGCGTGTTGATGCTCAACATACAGCGCGGGCGTGCATCGCTGTTCATCCTGATCCAGTGAACCTCGCCGAAAGCGCCGCGCGAGCGCTTGTCCTCACGCGCGGGATTGCACCCACGACGGCGGCGCGCAGCGCGGATCGCGGCACAGCCCCAGTACCAGCGCCTCGTAGTCCGGGTGGTCGGCTTCGATGTGGCCGTGACGGATCAGGAAGTCGATGATCACCAGCGAGCAGTTGAACTTGAAGCGGTCGCTCTGCGCCACCGTGCGCTCGATCGTGTCCAGATCCCACAGGTAGAAGGCGTCCACCTCGCCGTCGTCGTTCACCGGCTGGAAATCGGCGGGCAGTTCCAGATCGAAGGTGAACAGCACGTCCGGGCGCAAGCCAGCGGGCGTCTCGAGCACGTAGCTGATGGCGCCAGCCGGGCGCACCCGCTGCGCGATGTGGCGCGGGATGCCGGCTTCCTCGGCGCACTCCTTGATCATGTTCTCCCGCAAGCCGATCCCGTGCGGCTGGCCCCCGGCGACCATCTGATCGAGCTTGCCGGGGCTGGTGGGCTTGCGCATCGATCGCCGGGCAATCCACATGCGCGCAGTACCATCCGCGCCGGGCACGAAGCCGTTCATGTGCACGCCGTAGGCGGTGATACCGAACAATGCGGCTGCCGCGCGCTCGATCAAGGCGAGCGGCGGCACGCCCCAGGCACGCGACACCTGATACAGCTCGTCCCGCCAGCCCGTGACGACGCCCTGCTCGCGCAGCGCCGCGCACACTTGTGCGATGGCCTCGCTGCGGTGCGGCGCGGGCACGTTCGCGCCGTCCAGCCCGGGGGCCATGCGCAGTGCGCCGCGGTGCAGGCGGAACACCTCGGGCCAGGCGCCGAGCCGCTCGGCGAACGCATGGCGTACGCAGCCCACGCGCTGTCCGGCCACGTACCATGGCAGGAAGCCGGCGAAGTCGTGGCGGTTCGCTTCCTCGATGCGGGCCAGCAGGCTCATGTCGCGGGTCGGATCGCAGCCCTCACTCCAGGCAATAGCGCATGCGGGTGAACCGCGAGCGAAACTCCCGCACCTCGTCGGCGAAGCGCGCCGCGGGCCGCGTCGCGGCGCCGTCCAGGACGCGCGCGACAAGCCCTGCCAGGGTCGCGAAGTCCTCCGCCGCCATGCCGTAGCGCGTCATCTCCTGGGTGCCCATGCGCACGCCGCTCGCGGCGGCGAAGCTGGCGTCGTCCCAGTATGCCTGCGGGTTGGTGATGATGCCGCTTGCTTCCAGCGTCGAGGCGGCGTGCTCGCCGCGCCCGCGCGCCACGCGCAGCAGCACCTGGTGCGTGTGCGTGTAGCCGGCGCCGGCATCGCCCTCCACGCTCAGCCCTGCGCCGGCGAGCGCAGCGGCGAACGCGCGCGCGTTGGCAATGACCGTGCGCGGGTACTCGTCCTTGAACGCGAGCATCTCGTAGGTGGCCCCCAGCAGGCCCAGCAGCGTGCCCAGGTGGTGGTTGCTGACGTGGCCGGGGAAGGCTCGCGAGCGCACCTGTGTCCAGAAGTCCTCGAACGGGTGGCCGGGCGCGATGTTGGACAGGATCACGCCGCGCTGGGGTCCGAAGAAGCTCTTGTGGGTGGAGCCGGTGACGACGTCCGCGCCCTCGTGCAGCGGGCGCTGGTAATGCTCGCCGAGCAGTCCCAGCACGTGCGCGGCGTCGAACATGATCAGCGGGCGTGACGGGTTGTCCGCACCGAAGTGATCGAGCACGAAGCGGGCGATCCGGGACACCGGTTCGCGCTCGATGATCACGCTGCGTCCGAACACGATGAGGTCGGGCCGCGTGCGCGCGATCACGTTGATGGTGGCGTCCGCGTCTATCGCGTGCGGGTTGTCTTCGCGGTAGCGGAAGTGCTCCACTGCGGGCTGCTCGGTGATCGGGTCCACGGCGACGTAGTTGCGCAGCGCGCCCATGAACTGTGCGCTCAGGTGTCCGCCGCGATTGAGATCATGCACCAGCACGCGCGCGAGCCGGCGCGGCTCCAGCCCCCGGCGATGGCGGTTGCGGAACTGCACCAGGGCGTCGTATACGGTGTCGTTGGCCATCTGGCCGCTGATGACGCGCGCTTCGACCTGCGTACAGTCGAAGTAGCTCGCGAGCGCGGCCACCAGCTCGTCTTCCGACTGCATCGCGTAGTCGGTGCCCTTGTAGTAGCGCACGTGCGCCGCGTTCACGCCCAGCGCGCGCATGGGCTTGTGCTCGTTGTAGCGCCCGGCCGGATCGCTCACCGCGAGCGCGTCCACGAACGCCGAGGTGCAGGTCTCGGAGGGGATCAGGTTGATGCACTGCTGCCGGCGCCAGCGATGATTGTGCGCGGCCGACTCGCGCAGCGCACCGGCCAGCGAGGCGGCGTCGCCGGCGGCCACGGCGGGCGGCGGGCGCCATGCTTCGAAGCCCGTGTGTGCGCGGCCGTAGGGCGCGACCGGCCACAGGTTGCGCTCCACCAGTTCGGCTTCGATACGCTTGCCGCGCTCGTCCTCGATATCGAAGCGCACCGGGCGGTCCGCGCGGTAGCGCAGGCGCGCATCGAGCAGCGCAAGTCCGATGGGCCGCAACAAGTGCTCGTCCTCGCGCGGGCGCGCGGTGACGTGGGCGCCATCGAAGGGCGCGTAGGGCACGCTGGTGCCGGAGGTGACCCATCCCACCGGCTCGCCTTCCAGGTGCACGCGGTATCCCGCGCGCAGCGGCCGCCGTCCCCCGAACACCGCGATGGGCTGCACCAGTTGCGTGAGCACGGTGGGGTGCCAGCGCGTGCCGATCTCGCCGCGCCGCAAGCGGGTGTATTCCTCGCGCTGGCGGGCAATCGCCGCATGGCCCGTATAGCCGCCGCCGCGGCGTACCGCGAAGCGCGCCAGCGCGATCGCGAACACCGGGATCTCGCGTCCGTCCGGCCCCTCGCCCAGCTCGTGTCCGTACAGCGGCAGCCCTGCCTCCAGGCGCAGCGAATCGCGCGCACCCAGCCCCGCCGGGGTCGCGCCGGCCTCGACCAGGCGCTGCCACAGCATCGGGCTTGCGTCGGCTGGCGCAAACAGCTCGAAACAAACCGGTTCTCCGGTGTAGCCGGTGCGCGCGACGATCACCTGCTGGCCGGCGATGGAGCAGGTGGCGAGGCGGTTGCGCTTGTTCTCGGGCAAGCCGGCTGCGTTTGTCATGCTCTCCAGGATCGACTGCGAGGCCGGGCCTTGCAGCGAGATCATCGCAAGCGCATCGCTGTGATCCTCCAGCATCGCGCCGTCGCCCAGCATCGCGTCCAGCCATGCGCGGTCCTTGGCGCGGTTCGCGGCGTTCACGACCAGCAGGTAGTCGGACTCGCCGAGCATGTACAGATACGCGTCGTCGACCGCGCCGCCGCTCTCGGTGGCGATGAAGCCGTAGGCGGCCTCGCCGGGCTGTAGTGCGGCGACGTTACAGGTCAGCGCACGGGCGAGGAAGCCGCCGGCGCCGGCGCCGCGGACGCGCAAGCGGCCCATGTGCGAGACGTCGAACAGGCCCGCGCCGCGCCGGGTGGCGAGGTGCTCGGCGATGATGCCGGTGGGGTAGTGCACCGGCATGGAGTAGCCGGCGAAGGGCACCATCCTGGCGCCGCGGGCCACATGCCACGCGTACAGCGGCGTGCGTGCGTGCGCTCTGGTGTCGTCGCTCATGTCAGGGCGAGGTCAGGAACGCCTGATACTCGGCGCACACGTCCGCCACCGCGGCGTGGTACAGCCGTTCGCCGGCTTGCACGCTGGCGAGCGCGGGATTCGACCCGATGCGGCCGTCCGGGTACCGCGCGCGGTAGTCCGCGGCATCGTAGAAGGTGCCAGCCGGTGCGATGGCCGGGCTCATCGGCGCGTTCTTGACGTGCTGCGGATACGCGTAATAGGTCAGCGACACCTCGCTGGGGGTTGCGTGGCTACCCTCGGCCGCGCCGAACAGTTCGCCGGACAGCCGCTTGACCGCGGCGCCGGAATACCAGTTCCCCAGCTTGCAGCGCACGCCGGGGCGATTCGAGCCGGGACCGGCGAGGCTGGTCTCGGCATACACCTCGGAGAACGCCGCGGTGACGGTGGCGATGTTGCCGCCGTGGCCATTCAGGAAGTAGCAGCGCTCGAAGCCATGGCGCGCCAGCGATTGCACGACGTCCCGCACCACGGCCATCAGCGTGCTGGGCCGCAGTGTGATGGAGCCCGCGAAGCCCAGGTGATGCTGTGCCATGCCGATGCTCAGCGTCGGCGCCACCAGCGCGCCGGTTTTTTCGGCGACGCCGCGCGCAACGGTTTCCGGGCACAGCGCGTCGGTGCCTATGAATCCATTGGGACCGTGCTGTTCGGTGGATCCGATCGGCACGATGATGCCCTTGGACGTGCGCAGGTAGTCTTCCACCTCCTGCCAGGTGCTGAGCTGAAGTAGCATGTTGGCGGTGAATTCCTCGCGCTTGGATCCGATAACAGGACCGTCGCACAGGCCCCGGGCGCTGGCAAGAACAATCCCGTCCCCGTGAAGCCCAGTGCCGAATCCCTGCGCAGCGTGCTCGCCGCGGTGGAACACCTCGGTGACGACGGCCTGCCGGCGTATCCGCCGCGCCGGCCGTGGCCGTGTCCGCAGCCCGGGATCGCCGATGCGCCGTTGTGGGTGTTCGGCTACGGTTCGCTGATCTGGCACCCCGGTTTTCCGTTCGACGAAGCGCGCATCGCGCGCGTGCACGGACATCACCGCGCGCTGTGCATCTGGTCCTGGGAATACCGTGGCACCACGGAGGTGCCGGGACTGGTGCTGGGGCTGGATCGGGGCGGCAGTTGCACCGGG
>Ga0326597_10009190_pt1 | contig 13274 bp, 10 predicted proteins | sample RVTome_12_FD_203789 | JGI IMG/M metagenome (GOLD analysis project Ga0326597, IMG submission 203789) | Soil microbial communities from uranium-contaminated site in the Upper Colorado River Basin, Wyoming, United States - RVT100D185 | ecosystem: Environmental > Terrestrial > Soil > Contaminated >... | reverse complement strand
CCGGGCCTTGTCGTGCCGATCGTCGAAGGGGAGCCGCCGGACAATTTTGATGGCCACGTCCTTGCCCGTAGCAAGCTGAACGGCCTTGTAGACGACTCCCTGACCGCCTCTGCGGATCTCATGGATGATCTCGTATCCAGGGAGCGTAAATTGAACGGGGCCGTCGGCAGAAGCGGGGTCGAGGTCCGCCCTGCCCGCGCGCGGCGACGCCGCGTCCCTCGCCGTTTCGACTCGACTCAGTGCCGCGAGGCGTTCGGCCAACTCGGGCATGAGCTCGCCGTTTGCAGCGATGACGGCCTCGTCCGGAAGCGGTTCGCCTGCGGCTCGACGCCGTGCCACGTCGAGTACGACGCGACGCAGCCGTCTGCGACGATCACCGTCCGGGCTGCCTGAACGCAGGTCTGTAGCCATAGCGCGCACGGTCGCGGAGCCTCCACCGGTTCCGCCTGACGACCCGCAGGGGGTCATGTGTCCTCAGCAGCGGCACCCGAGATTAAATCGCATTCGGGCCGTCGCGCGCCCGCTCCGGTGCGACCGAACTGAAGAACCGGTTCGGGTCGCCGAGCGCTCTTCGGAGGCGTTCCAGACCGCGCCGGCAAAGTCCGTGCACGGCGCGCTGTGTCCGGCCCATCTCCACTGCGGCGCCCGCGGCGCCGCGGCCCTCGATGTGAACCAGCCAGACGGCCCGCTGGTAGTCGTCGGGCAGGGCCTTGATCGCGTCATGAACGGCCCGAGCCGCCTCACCTCGAGCGACACAGCGGCTGGGGCTCTTCTGCGGCCCGGCGAGTTGCTCAAACAAAGCGATTGCGGAGTCCTCGAAATGCCCGACCTCGGACCATCGGCGGAGCCCCCCACCACGTTTTGCAGCCCCATGCCGTCGCAATTGGCTTTGTAGGCGCCTGAGGGCTATGGCGCGGACCCATCGGTCGAACGAGCCGCTGCCGCGCGGCTCGAACCCTGTGATCCGTCGGAAGACCTCGCCATGAGCCTCCTGCACAACGTCGTCAGCACTGAGCCCCCGCCCGGCCTCCGCCGGGATCTTCTGCCGAATGAACGCGACGAGCCGATCGCGGGAATCCGTCAGGAGCGCACTGAGGGCGCCTACATCCCCGCGAATCGCGTCCGAAACGAGCGCATCGTCCCCGTCCTCATGCACAGGACCTGTGTCTCCAGCGGTTCTCGCCGTTCCCCGACTCCAACGTGCACCGATAAATGCAACCACCAGTTTACACGTTCTGCCGGTCGGCTGTCAACCACCAACTGACGGACCCAAGCGGAATTAATGCGGACGCGCCTCGGCCCGAACGCGATTGTCACTTCGGCGTTGAGCGGACGACCTCGCTCGGACCGGAATCAAGGGCCCATGTATGACCAAGGAGAAGCAGATGAACAGGCGGAAGTCAAGAATGTGGCTTGCGGCATCGGCTGCGCTGCTCGGCACGATCGCGACTGGCGGAGCGGTGGAGGCGCAAACCAAGAAGGTGGCATATCAAGGACTCCTTCGGGGCGGCGGCGGGCCGGTCACCGGCGGTTGCGACTTCGAGTACACGATTTGGGACGCCGAGTCGGGCGGATCGCAGGTCGCCGGGCCCATCAACGTCGGCGGCGTGGCGGTGGCGGCGGGCATCTTCCATTCCAAGTTAGGTGTCGACGAAGCGGTGTTTGACGGCAAGAAACGCTGGATGCAGATCCGGGTCTGCTGCCCCGCCGGGAGCTGCACTCCTGAGACCCTCAGTCCGCGTCAAGAGATCACGAGGAGTCCGCAGTCCCTGAGTGCCATTCGGGCCATCGAGGGTGCCGGTCCGGCCGGCACCGTTGAGATCGACGCGGACACGGGCAACGTGGGTATAGGCGTCCCGGAGCCTTCCGAGAAGCTGGAGGTTGACGGTAACGTGAAAGCCAGTGGGCGGAGCAACCAGGCTACCGGCGACTATAGTTTCGCCGCTGCGGTCGTCCTCGACGGCCCACGGGGACTCACGGACCGGGGACTGGCCGCGAGCCGGATGATCGCGTAAGATCGGGTGTTGCGCAGGCCCCGAAGCCGGCAGTCGGGCTGCGCACGTAGCGGGATCATCACGGGGCGTGGCGCAGTCCGGTAGCGCGCCTGCTTTGGGAGCAGGCGAACACACGTCAAAAACCGCCCCTGCGGCCCCGAAAACGGGGGTTGGCGGAAACGGTTGCACGCCCGGTTGCACTAGCGATCCGGAATCCGCTGCAATTCACAGCTTCCCGGCCGACCTGCAAGCGGTCATCGACGGCTGGGGCGATCTGCCCGGCCCCGTCCGGGCCGGCATCATTGCGATGGTCGAGGCGGCCCGGCGGTAGGCGCGGCGGCCCGCCCCGAGTATGGGACCCTGCCCCGGAGCGCGGATTTTGCCCGCGGGTGCCAGCGCCGCGCGCGTGCGTGCGAGTATACCCCCTTCTGCCCCTGGCGTTGCGCATCCGGTGACGCCCCTCGGAACGGTTCCGGGGCGCATGGGGGCGTGAACACCTGGCGGCCCGGACGCGGCAACCGTGCAGCCGAACCCGCGCGCGTGTCGGCCGAAATGGACTTTGCAGGGAGGGCGGGGGGTTTGGGTGTTCGGCCTACGGCCGCGGCCCGCCTAGCGCGGCGAACTCGCGGTCGAGCTGCTTGCACAACCGGGGGAAGCTAACGCCAAGCGCCCGGCAGTATCGCCAGAGTTGAACCACGTCCATCCGCGTTTCGCCCGATTCGTACCGGGAAACGTACTGCTGGGGGACGCTGAGCCGCTCGGCAAGAGCTGGCCGAAGCCGTTTGGCCCAAGGTCGTGCCGATGGTCGACGCACGCGCAGCCAACGCTACGCGAAAACGATGTGCCGCGGAGCCGTGCCGTCTGTTTTAAGAAGCGCTCCCGCAGCGCTATGGGCGATGGGCGGTGTTCGACCGCGCCTCGTGATTACCGCGACAACACGCCGTCGCATTCGAAGTTGATGGTAGCGATGCCCGCGTCCTGCTCACTCACGTTGACGCTTTCGATCCGCCGAATCTGGCGATCGTCGATCACTTGATAGGTTGTCGAAGCAACGCCCGTGAGAACGACGGGCCCACAGTCGGCGCAATCAGTTCCGAGCGCACAGAAACGCACTTCGTCGCAAATGCCGTCCCGGGCGTAAATACACGTATCGCCACAATCCCAGAGCCATCGGGCCTCACCTTGCAGGTTAATCCCGTTCTCGGACTCGGTAATCTGAGTCGTCGTGTACGAGAACCGGAAGACGCCGATTTCTACATCGCTTCGCTGCCCTCGGGCCACCTCTTGCCCATCGACTATCGGCAGACCGGAGGGTCCGAACGTGGGTGTGATAAGGGAGGAGTCGGTGCGGTCGAGCAGGAATCCACTTTGAGTCTCCCTGTACCGGCACGAGATCGTTCCGGAGTAGGTTCCGGGCGTGATCACTGGTTGGTTGGCCGGTGGCGGTGTCGGGGACGGAGTGGGCTCCGGCCGTCCCTCCGGTGCCTGATCGTCGCTATCGCCGGCACTTGGTTGGTTGGTCGCGGGAGGCTCGCCGCCGTTGTCGAAAGGCTCCATTGGAACGCACGACGGGGCTAGAGCGACGCTGCAACAGACGAACAGTGGCAAGGCTAATTCTCTCATTGTTCGGCCTCCTTCGAGCGCGACTGACGCCAGACCTGTGAGTTGCCAGGATACCGGGAACCGTTCACGGGGTCAAGACCCTGCAAGACAAGGGGTTTTCAACATGGACAGCGTCGAAATCGGTCGCAATCCGACCGCGACGCCTGTCAAAACCTCGTTTCTGGGCCGTCAGGGCCGATTCTACCCCGTGAACAGTTACGGATACCGTAGAGTGCGTCTTCACGTCAAGCGCGCCAGGCCGCTGGCGACACGCTCCGCAGCCGGTAGACTTGCCGGAGGGGCAGGCGGGCGACGGCCCGCTGAGCGGACCGGGCGGTTCTTGCGAGGCACCTACCGCAAGAGCGCCCGGTCCGGCCCGCTGAAAGTAGGTGCAGTATGTCGAGCGGCAAGACGAGAGCTTCGCAGAACGAGCTGCGCGTAAGGCTTGAGGACATCGCGCACGCGGTCCTTCGGCAGGTACAGGTACCCGAGCACATCGAGCGTTACCAGAGCATGATTCAAGCCTATGTGCGGCGTCTATCTGGCGGCTGGAAGTCCGAGGAAGTCCGGCAGGTCCTTCGGCAAGAAAAACCCAACCGCACCGAAGCGGAAGTCGAAGCCGAACTCCGCAAGCTTCGCGAGATCGGGGACTTTACCCGGCTCATCACGGAACGGCGGCAACAAGGACTCGGGATCACCACGGGCGCGGCGGTGCCGATGGATCAGAAGTACGCGACGTTGGCTGCTATCCACGAAAAATGGCGTTCGGGCCGCCGGTTCCCGTTAGACTTCTGGTTGCCTGGGTCTGGCGGGCTCCGGGACACAATTGAAGATGATGCGACGGACGCAGATTGGGATGGTTGGGTCGAAATGATGCCCTTTCTCGCGCTCAAAGAGGATGCCGACCCGCTGACCGAGCAGCAAGTTGCCGGGCTTGAAACCATGCTGGCCGAAGTCGCGGCCGATCTGGCGGAACCGGCCCGGCATTCGCTCGACTTCTGCTCGGTCCATTCGTTCGGCACCTCGACCAAGCTGAGTATCAACGTGGACAACGTGGAGAACATGGTAATGGGTGATCAGTTCAAGGACGTCACGGGACCAACCATCGTGAGCCGCTCCAAGGTCGAGCGCTCCTTCAATCACAGGGCCACCGAAAGTTCGTGGAAAGCCATGCTGATCGGCTTCGTCAAACGGCTCGCGCTGCGGCTTTGGGCGATGGTCAAGACGCGCTTCGGATGGTCGTGAGGGTTCGGAGGCGGACCACGCTTGCCGTTTGGATCGCCCATTCCGCGCAGCTCTCAGTAGGAACGCAGAGTGATTTGCCGGGTCGGAAGGAATCGACGCTAGAAAACCCCGCGGGTTTCTGTGGGTCCGAGTCCGCGCGGACTGGAAGTCCGCGGCCCGCTACGGTTCGTTCATTCCGCGGTCGGAATCGGGGACGGCCAGAACCTGCCGGCTGGGCATGACCGTTGCCGTCCCGGGGTCGCGCATGTCGTAGGCATCCCCCGCCGTTGGGACGTACGCGAACGGGTGCAACAGGTCACAGTCGAGAATGTCGCGGAGTTCGCCGGAAGTCATGCCCCGTCCATATCGCACGGGATCGGGCCCAGGCAACCGGACCCGGCGGGCGGTCCCGAGACGGGGCTTTGTGCATGGACCGATTCTGGCAACCCGATCGTCGAGGCCGCGCGGGCGAAACGGCGCGGCGCGGTTGCACGCCCGATTGCATCTCAGGCTGGGAAACGGGGGTAAACGCGGCCTGGACTGGCCGGCCGGCCGTCGTTGGTGTAGGATGTTGCAATGCCCGTGAGCCCCTGGAAAAACAGGGGTTTACGAGCGAGAAACCAGGGTCACGGGGCGTGGCGCAGTCCGGTAGCGCGCCTGCTTTGGGAGCAGGAAGTCGCAGGTTCAAATCCTGTCGCCCCGATGGCCGCATAGCGGCCATAGAGCAGGTGAGTACAAGAACCGGCGAGCAGGTGAAGGAAAAAATCGCGCCGGGCGCTGATGGCCTGATGCCGCTTTTGCCCGCTCAACTGCGGTCTCCTGTTCACCTGATCACCTGCTCAAATCCGTAGGGAGCGCCGACTGTGGCCTTCATGTTCGAGAAACTTGAGGTCTACCAAAAGGCCGTCGACTTCGCCGACGAAATCGCCGCCGCGACGGAGGCGTTTCCACGAGGCTACGGCTTTCTTGTCGATCAGTTGAATCGCGCCGCGCTCTCGATCGCGACGAATCTCGCGGAAGGGAACGGGCGTTTCACGAAGCCCGATCGCCGGAACTACTTCACGATCGCGCGAGGCTCGGCGCAAGAATGTGTCCCACTCCTGGAGATCGCCCGAATGTTGCGCGGCCTAATCCACGGCTTGGACAAACGCGGGGCCTAAACTGAGTGGGCTGCGAATGTGAGGAAGCGCGTTTCATGCGAGGACGCTACGAACTTTTCATCGCCCGATACATCTGCGATCGGGCCGGCTGCAAGATGCCGATTGACGTACCATGCGAAAGCATCAGCGACTCCCGGGGCGTGGAGCTCTGGTGCCCCAGGTGCGAAGACCTCGCGTTGGCGCAGGACGTCGGGCGCCCTGCGGAGAACCTGCCAAAGAAGCTCCAACTGCCGCGGGGGTTCGAACTCTTACCGGTGCCAAAACTCGAACCGAGCAATTCCAGAGACTCGGCGAACCTAATTTATCGCCCGTACACGAAGAGGTCGTTCCTTCGTCAGTACATGGATTGGCTCATCACTTCCGGCCGGGAACCGCGTTGCGACTTCGCGCCATCGGCCTCCTGCTCCAAGAGGTTCGATCTCGCATTACAGCAATACTCAGACGAAGTGGATTGCGAAATCGTCGACGAGTGTGGCACCGATCCCTGCCGATTCCTACGGAGCGAAACCCTGAAGCCAGTCGCATCGAACGACATCAAGTGCCCCGTGCTCACCGAACTCTGCAACACGCGTGGGGACTACGGTCTGTGCCAAACAGGCGACGAAGCACAGCTGCTCCAGAATTACATCGTCCTGACCGGTGGCGATCATTATCCCATGTTGATTCCACAGGCATCAATACTGTCCGGTGTGCGGCGGGCCGACTTCCTTTGCTTTGTCCCAATTACGAGATTCCAGTTTCAGCCGGTAGCCATCTTGGTCGATCGCCCTGGCAAAGATCCTGAAAAGGTCGCTCAAGAAAACTGCGACTACGAGAGGGAGGGTTATCTCGTTCAGCGCGTCCTGATCGGTCGCGACAATCAAGGTTTCAGCTACTTCAAGGCGGCCAGAGCGCTCAAGAACTGGCTTGAGGGCGTCGACGGAATCTCGGCAGCGACGACACCCTGAAGTGCCGCTCCAACGATCGGGACCGATGGTGTTGCTCTCCGGGCCCCTGTCGGCGTCCAGCTGGCTGGCGCTGGCTCTTGGGCGATGCGGCGCGTGTGTCCATCAGCCCGGTAACCGTTGTAAGGGCGGGAGGGCGTACCCGTCCGTGGATCAAAAAACAACGATTCGCGCTGCGGCGGACGGACATGCGCGCCTCGCGTAGACCCTGCAAATGCTGGTCCATGACCCAGCAAACACTCGGCCTTGCCACAGTAGATCCTCGCTCATAACCCTGAATCGGCGGTGGCCGCCGCCAGGAATCGTTCGAGGACCGTTTCGATGCCAGGACAGTCGCCCCAATGGCCGCGAAGCGGCCATAGAGCAGGAGAGGGCAGCAACAGGTGAGCAGGTGAGGACAATGAACGCTCCGCAGCCGCATGGCGGGGGTCGGCAAGTCGACCGCTCACCTGCGGTCTCCTGTTCACCTATTCACCTGCTCAGATTCGCGCGGGAGACGTCGTCATGGCCTTCACCTTTGAGAAACTCGAGGTCTACCAGAAAGCCGTTACCGTTTGCCGACGGGTGCAAAACGAGCTGCGTGCCATTCTTGCGTTCCGGGGTTCTTCAACAAGCCCCATGTCTCCTTTTCCCAGGAATCGACCGTACATCCCGGCCGCCCATGCTGGGTTGAAGGCCTCGCTCATGCACGCACGCAAGGCAAAGGCAGGAAACACGGACAACCGTGGCGGACGGCGCGGGAGCCGTTGATGGACAGCGGCCCGGGCCGCCGTCGGCGTTGCGCTCAGGTTAACCTGATTGGAGCTATCCCGCATGAGCGGCGCCACTGTCATTCATCGTGATGCCATGCGGCTTCTCGTCGCGGGCGGTCTTTGAGACGATTCGAGTGCGGAACCGAACAGACGTGCCGTCTCCACCTGATTGCCCTCACGCCCGGTACACTTTTGACGGCATGCCGATAGCTCGGAATCCTGCTCGTGGTCACGGCGTCGGGTCGAGTGACCTTCCGACCTCCTGTTCCAATCTCGCTCGCCCGATGCACGCCTCCAACAGCGAATCGGTCAGTCCGCGCTGCGCTTCCAACGCCGCCCGCTGCGCCTCCAGCAGGGTCAGGATGTTCGTCTGCCCTGCGGTGTACGAGGCCGATGCGAACTCCAGGTTCCGCATCGCCTGGGGCACGACTTCGGTTCGATAATAGACGGCGTTCGCCTGAGTCGTACGGGCCACATCGACCGCCGACCGGACGTTCTGAGCGATATCAACCAGCAGCGCCTCGTGTCCCTTCAGCTCACCTAGATAACCGTACCACGCCTTGGCGGTTTGGGCCTGATTCTGGTCGAAGATCGGCAGGGTCATCGACAAAGCGGGGCCCAATAGGAAGTTGATCTCCTGATCGCGCGCCTGTTGGCGCTCGCGGCGGGACTGGATGTCGGGCGCCGCGAGAGCACCGTTGGCCAACGACGCGCGTACGAAGTCGGCAGGTACGTCGCGACCCGGCAGGGCGCGGCGGTCGGGCCGCTCCATGAATGGTCCGATGCTCAGATCGGGGAAGACTTTCCGTTTCTCCAGTTCCATTCTGGCAAAGAGCGCTTCGGCCGACTGGGCAATGGCCTGAACGTCGAGCCGGGATTCCCTCGCCAGTTCGATGGCGTCCTCCGCGGTCAAAGGGGTTGCGGTCAGCTCCGGCAATGCGTCGACCAACACCAGCGAATCGACATTCTGCGACAGCGACAGGCGTCGCGCCAGCGTCCGCTTGGAGTTGGCCGCTTCCAGTCGGGCGTTGCGCACGCCGAGTTCCGCGGACAACGCCTGTCCCCGTGACAGGTTCTCATCGAGTAGGCTCGCCGTCCCCGCCTCACGCTGCGCTCGTACGGCCTCGAAGGACCTGGTTACCAGCTCGAGGTTCTTTTCGGCCACGATCAGCAGCTCCTCCGCGGCTTTTGCACGGTAGTAGTCGATCTTGGTCTCCTGCGTGAGGCTGGACGCAAAGTGCGCTACGCGAAGGATGGTCTCCTGAAGCCCGGCGTCCGCCGCCTTCTTGCGTTTGGGAATCTGCCACAGGTCGGCGATGTTCTGCGCCAAGCTCGCCTGAATGTTGCTGCGTCCGCCGCCTTCGGGAAACTGTGCCGAGAAAGCCAACGTCGGGTTCGACAGGAACCCCGCCTGTGCGAGGTCCGCCTTCGCAGCGCCGATCGCCATGAATTCCGCTTGGAGCCGCCGGTTGTTGAGCAACGCCAGGTGGACGGCGGCTTCGACAGTCAAACCGTCGGCGAGCATTCGCTCAATGTCGTCGGCCGACAGAACTTCGGCATCGGGATCGTACACGGTTTCGGCGCCGGTCCTCTCGCTGATCAACTCCCGGGTGCGGGCGAAGTCCGCTTGAGGCTCCACTCGCGCACAGCCCGCGAGGATCCCGACGCAACTTACGAGCACGACCGGCCGGCGTGCTCGCCACGGTGATGAGCAGAACCCGATGACTGCATCGCGAAGATATTCGAACATACGACCTCTCTTATCAGACCGCCATTCCTCGCTGGGCTTGGGTTTCAAATCGGCGCCGCCGGCAGGGCGTGCGCGATCCTGGCCAATTCCGGTTCCACGCTGACAGCCCGCTCGGCCTCCACGGGCCGGCCGAATCGAAGGAACAACGCGGGCACCACGATCATGTTCAGGAACGTCGCCGAAAGCAGTCCAAACAGGATCACCACAGCCATCGGGCTGAGGATCTCTCGACCTGGCTCATCATGCCCGATCGCCAAGGGAATCAGCGCCAAGCCTGCCGCCAGCGCCGTCATCAGAATCGGCGCAAGCCGCTCCATCGCGCCTCGACGCACCGCCTCGCGGAAGTCGGAAACGCCCTCGAATCGCTGAAGGTGGCGGATGTGGGAGACCATCATGATCCCGTTGCGGGCCGCGATGCCGAACACGCTGATGAACCCGATCAGAGAAGCGACGGACAGGATGCCGTCCGACAGGTAAACACCCGCGACACCGCCGATCAGCGCCAGCGGCAGGTTGACCATGATGAGCATCGCGTCTCGAACCGAACGAAACACGACGTGTAGAAGAAAGCCGATTCCGAGGACCACGATGAGGCCGAGAACCCCCAAGCGCCGCCGGGTCTGTTCGGCGCTCTCGAACTGCCCGCCGTACTCCACGTAGTAGCCGCTCGGCAGCATCACGCGCTGACCGAGGCGAGCTCGAATGTCGTTCACCACGCTTCCGAGGTCCCGCCCGGCCACGTTACACTGCACAACGATGCGGCGCTGCCCGTTCTCCCGCATGACCAGGTTCGGGCCGTACTCCTCGCTGATTCGTGCCACCACTTTCAACGGAATCTTCACGCCGCCCGGCGTGTCGACGAACACGTCTCCAACTTCATCCGGCGTCGCCCGAATCCACGATCGGGTTGGATCGTTCGTTCCTACGCGAAGAGCCAGATCAAAGGCGATGTTACCTTCCAGAATCTGGGTCACGACCGTCCCGCGAAACGCCGTTTCCACGGCGGCCGCCACGTCCACGACCTTCAGTCCGAACCGGCTGATGGCTGAGCGGTCGAAGTCGATTCGCAGAATCGGAATCTCGGTCTGCTGTTCGGCGGAGAGGTCCACCACGCCGGGAATCTGGCGCATGACCGACTCGGCCTGCGTGGCCAGTTCACGTAGCTTCGGCAGGTCCTTGCCGAAGACCTTTACGGCGATGTTGGCGCGCGTACCGGAGAGCATGTGATCGATGCGGTGACCAATCGGCTGGCCGAAGGTCGCCTGAACTCCTGGAATCAAAGCCAGATCGCGGCGAAGGGCCTCCAGCAGTTCGCCCTTGGAACGCATCGGGAGACCCAACCGCTCAGGCGCCTCCATATCCAGCGTCAAGTCGATCTCGCTCGCCTCGACGCCCTGCACGTGCTCGTCCTCTTCGGCTCGGCCCGTGCGCCGCCCGATAGCGACGATCTCCGGATGCTGCATCAGGGTCCGTTCCACGATGTTGGCCAGGGCGTCACTTTCATCCAGAGAAGTGCCGGGCAGTGTAACCAGTCCGACGACCAGAGCCCCTTCGTTGAACTCCGGGAGAAAGCTCCGGCCGGACAACGCCAGGCCGATGCCCGAAATGACCAGAAGAACACTCGTCGGAGCGATCACCCACCAGGGATGCGAAAGCGCCCACTGGAGCGGTCGCGAATACCACGCCTTGAGGGCGTGGACCAGCCTCGGTTCTTGCCCTCGCAGGACCGAGCGGCTGCTGGGAAGCAGGTACAGACTCAACGCGGGGGTGAGCGTCAATGCGACGACGAGCGACGCCGCCAAGGACACGACAAAGGCCAGGCCCAGCGGCTGGAGCAACCGCCCCTCGACGCCGCTCAAGAAGAACAGCGGTACGAAAACGAGCAGGATGATCAGCGTGGCGAATACGATCGAAGCCCGGACCTCCACGCTGGCTCGATAGATGACTTCGACCGACGGTCTGCGCTTCTCCTCCGGCTGGGCCATGTTCTGGCGTAATCGACGGATGATGTTTTCCACGTCGATGATGGCGTCGTCCACCAGGGCGCCGACAGCAATGGCCATGCCGCCTAGGGTCATCGTGTTGATGCTGAGTCCGAACGCCCGCAGGGTGAGGACCGCCACCACCAGGGAGATCGGAATCGCCAGAAGTGTGATCAGGCTCGACCGGATGCTCACCAGGAACGCCAGCACAACGATGATGACCATCACTCCGCCGTCGCGCAGGGCCTCAACGGTGTTGTCCACCGATGTCTCGATGAAGTTCGCCTGGCGGAACAGGTCCTTGTTCAGAAGCATCCCCTCGGGCAGCGTGGATTGGATTTCGTCGAGGACCAGGTCGAGTTCTTTCGTCAGGGCCAGCGTGTTCGCGCCCGGCTGTTTCTGAATGGCGATGATGACCGCCGGTTGCGTGAGAGGGTCCCAATTCGGGCCGCGGCGTGAAGCCGAGCCGGTTCCGCGTTTGATCGCCGCTCCGATCGCCACCACGCCCAGGTCGGAGACTTTGATGGGCGTGTCGCTGCGCACGGCCACGACGGTGTTGGCGATGTCCTCCACGTCGCGGATGCGGCCGATGCCCTGGATGACGCTCTCCTGCCCTCCTTGCACGAGGAACCCCGCGGAAACGTTTTCATTGGTGGATCGCAGCGCGTTGGCCACCTCGTCAGTGCTGATGCGGTACGCCCGCACCCGCTGCGGGGAAAGTATGACCTGATACTGTTTCTGGTCGCCGCCGATCGGCGTCACCTGCGACACCCCTGCCACGGAGAGCAGCCGCCGGCGAATGTCCGTCGTGGCCACGGTCCGCAGGTCCAGCAGGTTGTGCCGGTCCGACGTGAGCGACACGAAGAGGATTTCGCCCATGATTGACGAGATCGGAGCCAACACCGGCGGTTCGACCTGCTCGGGGAGTTTTCCGGAGATGGCCGCCAGCCGTTCGGTCACCGTCTGCCGCGCGCGATAGATGTCCGTACCCCACTCGAACTCGACCCACACGACAGCGATTCCCACGGCCGTTGCCGAGCGCACGCGGCGCACGTTCGCGGCGCCGTTTACCGCTGTTTCGATCGGGAAGGTGACAAGGGTCTCCATCTCTTCCGGGGCCATCCCGTGGCCCTCGACGAGGATCGTCACCGTCGGCGCAGTCAGATCGGGAAAGACGTCCACCGGTACGGTCGTGGTCACGTAGCCGCCGACGACCACAAGCAATCCCGACAGAATAACCACGGCCAGCCGGTTGGAGAGGGACCATCGAATCAGTGCGTTGATCATGCTGGCCTCCTCCTCAGTGTACGTGGCCCGCACCGAAGGACGCGGGGGACCGCGCGGCAAGCTTCACGGCATACGCACCCTTCGTGATAAGCCGTTCGCCGGACGAGACGCCGCTCCTGATCTCAACAAAGCCCGAATCACGTATGCCGAGCTCCAATTCCCGGCGCTGAAAGCTCTCGCCTTCAATCAATACGAAGGCAATCGGACGGCCGTTGTCCATCACGATCGCTTCTTCGGGAATGGCGACTGCATCGACCGCTCTCCGGGTTTCGACATGAACTTCCGCGAACATTCCGACGCGCAGCAGCCCGTCCTTGTTGGGCAGTTCATAGATAACCGAAACCGTTCGCGTTTGCGGCTCAACGACCCTGCCGATGTTCACAAGCCGCCCGCCGGAACCAAGAACGTCAATCCGTCGATCCGGATACGAAGGCAGTGCCAGCGACGCGCTCGGATTCTCGGCCAGACGGACGAGATCGAACTCCGAAATGTTCCCCACGATCCACACGTGATCGGCGTTCACGATGCGGAACACCTCCTGGTGCGCCGCATCGAGATGCTCGCCTTCGATGTGCGCGA
>Ga0326597_10009189_pt1 | contig 13274 bp, 21 predicted proteins | sample RVTome_12_FD_203789 | JGI IMG/M metagenome (GOLD analysis project Ga0326597, IMG submission 203789) | Soil microbial communities from uranium-contaminated site in the Upper Colorado River Basin, Wyoming, United States - RVT100D185 | ecosystem: Environmental > Terrestrial > Soil > Contaminated >... | reverse complement strand
GCATTGTTGTTGTCTTCCCTTCTAAACCTCCATATTTATATGACTCAATATCGATCATACTTCTGTCAGGAATTGGTGTTTCATCGATATTTTTTATTAATGGAGCTTTTTGCCAGCCTGTCTCAAACATTTTTTCTGGACTTTCTCCTTCTCCTGCAAATATTGTATCGAAAACTTCAAGGTCAGAAACATTATAATCTATGTCGTCTCTTTGTTTTTGATGATATAAAGCAGTTGCATGAGGACCACCAATTACAGTTCTTGCAGTTGGATTTGCATTTTTCAAATATTCAAGAGATTTATAAGCATAAGGAAACTGAGGAGTTGTTGCACTAAAACCATATAAGTCATATTGATGAGAAATATTCTTAATTTCTGACTCTACTTGATTTTGGTCTTTTCCGTTGAAGTCATAAATCTTAACATCATGTCCATCTTGCCTTAATTTTGTTCCCACTCTTACTAATCCTATATTTGGGAATACTTTTTGGTTTGTAAGGAATGGACTTGGTGGCTGTATTAATGCAATTTTGTGTTTTTTCATATTTCTTGTTTTATTGATTTTAATTTTTCTATGCAATATTTTAATTGTTGTGGTTTGTTCTCATTCATCCATCCAAAAAACCATATTGCATTTTGATGAGGGCTATAAATGCCAATTTTGTGGTGATAATAACAAAGAGTTATTCCATTATTAACGTCCCATCTCAATCCTTTTAACTGTCTTGGAAGGACATGATGAGGATGCTTATTTCTTCCTTCCAGAATTTTCATACAGACTTGGCATTTGTGTCCATCTCTTTCAAATACTTTTTTTGCCCAAATTCCGTCCATCTCTTTTTCGATTGTTTTTTTTGATTTTATTTTAGCCATTCTTTTCTTCTATTTCTTTTATAAGTTTTCTATAATCTTCTGTGTTCTTATATTTTTTCCAAGTTTCTTCACACAATCCATCCTCTCTACAACAAGGAATCACCCCTCCTCCTTTGTCTGAACTTATTAAACATCCACAGTCTAATTCTCTATTATATATTCTCTGTCCCATATTAAAAAGAGTGTGAAGCACCTCCATCTACTGTTATACAAGCTCCATTTATATGCTTAGCTCTTTCGGAACATAAAAAGGTTACGAGGTTTGCGACATCTTCTGGCTTGCCAATTATTTCAGGATTGTCAGGAAATGGTTTTCCAACATCTATGTGTCCTGGACAAATTGTATTGAATCTAATTAATGGGAATTTGCTTGACATTGTTTTCATATAAGCAATCTGTGCTGCTTTTGCTGCAGTAAACCAAGGGCTTTCCCCTTTCTCTTTTCCATATATACTTGATATTGTTATAACAACTCCAATTCTTGGCTCTTGTTTTATGAATTGCTCTATCAAACACTTCATTGTTCCATAATTAAGACTCATAACCTTATCAGCGTCTTCATATATCCATGTTCCTCCTCCGCCAACATTGTTTATTAATATGTCTAAATCTTTTGGAATAGAAAAAAGTTTTTTAGACAAATCTTTCCCTTCGCTTCTACTCCAACTTATAACTTCGATACCTTCTTCTGCTAACATTTTTTTAATTTCTAAACCAATGCCTCTTGAACCTCCAGTGACAAGAGCTTTTTTCCCTTTTAATCCTAATTCCATTGGTATACCTTTTGTGCATTTGCATTTTTAGTCATTTCTATTGACCCACATCTTGAGCATAGCCCAGACTTATTTCGTGGAAATAATATCTTCTCACAGACAACACATTTTCTAACTTTTCCTTTTCTCCTATCTATATATAAATATAATTTATCTCTTATTCTACACACCATTATATTCTTTTCAGCCCTTTGATATTTATTTCTTTTGGGACAGCATATAAAATACCTCTATATGTTTTTTCTGGTTTTGACCAAGTATATCTTAAATTTATAAATTCTTCCCAGTCTTCCGCTTCTTCTAATCTTTTGATATCGCAAGATGAAAGTTCATTTGTATATAGTTTGAGATTTGGATTAACTGCCATTAAATCTTTTTTTATTAGCTCTAAATCCAATGGCTGTCCATCATAAGTAATATGTCCAAGATTGTTATCAAAATCGTGAATAATTATAATACAATCTTCCTTCCCTTTCAATGCTTTTAATTCTCTTATTACAACAAATTTTTCTTCATTTGTTTTATCTTTCATCCCTTTTTCATAGAAGTGGGCATCCAAATAAAAAATTGGCATTGGTTCTTCTCTGAATTTCTTAAGAAATTCAACTGAATCTTGTTTATATATAAAAACATTTTTTTCTTCCTTGCATCTATCTTTTGCTTTATCAAAATATTCTTTTATTTTCTCACATGTTAAGACCTTTTTAAAATTCTGAGAGTGTAATTGCGCATTAACACCAACATGAGTTCCTGTCTCTATGAATGTTTTAACATTGAATTTACCTTTTAAATAGTTGATTACTCTTATTGATTGTTTATCTGTCCAGCTCATATTTTATATTCTCCAACTTCCCATTTTTCTCGCATATATCTATATGCTTCCTTTTTTAATTCTTCAATATTATTAACTTTCTCATGCTGGTGATTCTTTTCGTAATTTGGCATATGCTGAACCCAATAATCAATCATGCAATTTATAAATCCTGCTTGCTGTACTGCATATGTATAATCTATATCAACTCCAAATCCAAGAGGAATATTTTCATCAAAAGCTCCAACTCTTTCGACAATTTTATATGGTATATAAACAAACCAAGCTCCAATCCAAGGAAAACCATCTATAAAATCAGTTCCACTAATACCACCACCCCCCCAGCAAGTTATCATTCCACAATTTGGTCTTTTTGATATTTCTTTTATTTCTGCTAACCAATCTTTTTTACATTTAGGGAAATAAACATCTGTTTGGGTCAAGAATAAGTCTTCTTTTCTTTCTTTTGATATATCAAAAAGTTTATTATAAGCTTCTAATGGTCCAGAAGTTCTCATATTAATAACTTCTCCAGAAACATAGTTCTCTATTCTTTTATTATATGTTTCGTCTCCATTTACAACAATAATTTTAGTATCTAAAGAAAGCTCTGAAGAATTATATAAACTTTGAATACACTCTTTTAATCCTTCAAAATCATTGTAATGGGGAATCCCTATTATCATTTTAAACACTCCTTTATACCTTGCTTTAAAGTAACTTTTGGTTTAATATAAGGATTACTCATAATTTTTTTCTGTGGTCCTAATACCATATTCAAATCTCGATATTCAATTTTGACATTCATTTGTTTTGCTATTTCTTCAGCAATGTCTTTTATCTTTGTCGCTTTTCCTGAACAAAGATTAACAGGTTGCTGTGGCATTTTTTCCATAGCTTTTATCATTCCCCTTGCAACATCTTTTGCATGAATGACATCTCTTTCTTGTATCATTCCTTTTTTATCTAAAATTAGCTTCTTATTTTCTTTCCCAAATTTTATAAGGGAAGATACAACCATTAAATTATCTCTTGATAAATCTTCTTTGCCATAAACATTTGAAGGTCTTACAATACAATATTTTGTCCCTTCTGGATATTGAATTCTCATAGCGTCAATTAATTTTTCAGCAGTCATCTTTGCCCATGCAGGATAAAAATCTGATTCAGGATTCTCCACCGCTATTGACGATGTATAAAGAACTCTTTTGACTCTATATTTTTGTGCAGCCAGAATCATGTTTGTATCGAATTGTAACATTGGACCCATAAAATCCACTGGTTTTTCTTCTGTTATTTTTGGATTCCCTTTAATTCCTGCAAGATGGAAAATATAATCAATATCCAAATATTCTATTAAACTTTCTGTTGTCATTTTTTCTGTTATATCATATAACTTATTTATTCTTGTGTCTATTTTTACCACTTTTGCTTTTTTACCCTCTAAAAGTTTAACCAATTCCTTCCCAATCATCCCTTCTGACCCTGTCACAAAAACTTTTTTATTTTTCCAATTAAACATTTTTCCTCCAATAATCAAGCAAATCCTGCATACATTGTTCAAAAGTATATTCTTTTCTTTGTTCAATCTCTTGTCCAAATTTATCTATATTTGCATATTGGCAATCAACATCAATTTTTCTTAATAGTTTGGGGTCTGTTTCGAATTTGATTTTTGATTTATCGAGTGCGCTTATTGATAATAAATAATCCAAAACTTCTTGAATTGATTTTGTTGTATCTCCTGATATATTGTAAATTCCTGTTTTATTGTTTTTAAATAATTGGTAATAGTCTGTAACTGCGTCTCTAACATCTCGCCATGTTCTAATGCTTTCCATGTTGCCAAGTTTTATAATATAATCATCTGGAATATAATTTATACCTAAATCATATTTTTCGAGTTCTTTTTTATCTATTTTTTCTAACTCAGCAATTCTCTTTGCATAAAAACATTCAGCACTCATCATCGTTCTTCTTTCGCCCGTATGCGTAAACATACGAGTGATTAATATCCTCATATCATAATATTTTTCATAAAGTTGTGCCATTAAATCTGCTCCCACTTTGCCAACTCCATAAGGATTCATGGGTGATGCTGGATGCTGTTCTGTTATTGGCTGATTTTCTTTTGGAACTTTACCATAAAATTCTGATGATGAACAAATATGTAAAAGTGGGTTATATTTTGGAAATTCAAATTTTTCTCGACTAATACTTTCGAAAACTTCTGCAAATATTCCAGGACTTCTTGACTTTCTATCAATATCTTGTATGATTCTAACAGCCTCTAAAATATTCAATGTTCCAATAGCATTAGTTTCCATCGTATAAATTGGATTATCAAAAGAGTAAGGAACCCAACTTTGAGCTCCAAGGTGTGATATAACATCTGGTCTAAAATCGTTTATAGCTCTTATTAGTGAAGACAGATCTGTTAGTTCGCAATTATATATCTTAACTTTATCTTCATAATGTTTCATTCTTGACAAATCCTCATTCCATCTCGTTGTTATTGCTACTTCATCTCCTTGCTCTAAACAATAATCAACCAAATGGGATGCTACAAACCCTGCTCCTCCTGTTATTAGGATTTTCATTGAAGCTCCTCCCTTGTATGATTCCAGTCCTCACTTAACCAGCTCTTCTCTGCTCCATCAATAAGTATGCAGTCTTCTGAACACTTACAAGTGTGGGTGACATAAGGAGCTCTATACATTACATCACCTTCTTTAAATTCTACTTCCATTTTTTCTCCTGTCAATGTGTTGTGAAGCCAATAATAACAGCTGCCTTTGAAGCAATAGCAGACTTCTGAATATGAGTGATGATGATTACCAAGTATTTGGTCACCTTTTTTCATAATGCAAACATGTATGTCCTGAATATTAATAACTCCATTTGTTATCGAAATTATATCTCTTCGTTCATCTGAACTTATTACTTTTGCTTTGGTTATATGAATCCCTCTCACGCTACAAATGCTCCTGTTGGAACTTCAATTATTAAACTTGATTTTCCTTCTTTAGCCAATGATAGTGCCATAGCATATGTTGGTATGACTTCGTCTTCATTCCTGATTTTAGCAACAAACATATTTTTACACATTTTGTATAAAGCAGATGTATGGTCTTGGCAATGTTGAACTCCTGGATATAATGGACCTTTATTCCCAATTTGAGTCCTTATGATAACTCCTGGAGTGAATTCGCCTTTGCTCATATCTTCTACTTTATCAAGATGGTTTACAAGCTGGTCAATCCCGCATATTAAAAAATCAATTCTTGGAAATATCGATATTGGTATATATCCTTCCAAAGCCATCCCAGTACTTAAACCAATTTGAGTATTTTCAAAAACAGGCACTTCAATTCTTTTCTTCATTGAAACTTTTTTCAGACTTGGAAACATTGGAGAGCCACCATAAATAATTGTTTGTCCAATAAATAAAGTATTTTTCTCTTTTCCAAGCATCTCCATTGCTTTTACTATATTTTCTTGATATTTCTTTTTATTTAAAGGCATCGTATCCTCCTGTACTTTTAAATTTTTTCTTAAATTTCAACCACTTTCCTGTTCCAACATGGGGATATTTTCTTTCATACCTATAATTAATTATTTCTGTATGATTTCCAATGTTATGCATGTGTCCTTGTATGTATTGAGCATAAACAATATTTCCTTTTTTATTCCAAACATTTGTTGTAGGAGTTTCACATCCCAATCTGTTATTCTCTATAATAAAAGTTATCGGCAAGTCTTGTCCAAGAGCATATGTGACAGCTTCGTGGAATCCTCCCATCTTTGATGCCATGTCTCCAACGAAACACCAGACATGGTTCTTTTTCTTCTTCCTTTTCATTGCCAAAGCAACACCAAGAGCAATAGGAATATTACCTCCAACAATTGCTGATGTAAATATTTTATATTTTTTTGAGTTGATATGAGAAGAATTCGACTTAACAATAATTTCCTTCATAAGCCATTTCTTATCTTTAGATTTTAACAATGCATGATAGTGAGAACGATGAGTACTAAAAATCCAGTCATTCTTTTTTATATTCTTAAAAATGTTTATCAACTGGTCTTCATTCCCTCCTGATAAATGGATTGGTCCATATGTTTCACCTTTTTCCCACTCTGTTATAACTTCTTTTTCAAAGTCTATTAAGTCTTGCTTATTGAATATCATAATAACTATCCTTTAATTTATATGGAGTTGAGAACTCCACAAATTCTGCACCAAATATACACAATGTTGTAAATCTATGAAGAGTGTAAGGCTTTATTCTTATTGAATCACCTTTCTTCAGAATCATTCTTTCAAAACTATCTCTTCTATCTTTAATATCTAAGAGAAGGTCTCCTTTTATAACAAAAAATGTTTCGTCCTTTTCTTTGTGATAGTGAAATTTACCATTGCTTGACCATTTCCCTCTTTCGACTTTTAATAATTTTCCGCCATACTTTTTTGTATTTACAATCCACAATTCTTTTCCCCAACTCTTTTTTTTTGTCTTCATTGTCTTTTTATATATGGCTATATATTTAAATGTTTTGGTCTAAATTTGCCAAGTTTCAGTTCCATGCTTACTAAGATTGAAATTAACAACAGGTAAATTTATTTCTTTTATCAATTTCGTTCTATGCTCAGGGCTTACAAAAAACAACATATGTCCAGCCTGCCCACTTCCACATATTTTTCCGCCTATGGCTCCATTCTTTTTTGCCAATTCATATATTCTATCTATTTTCCTATTTGATGTAAATTTATTCCTTTTCAGTTTCCAATTTTCATCCAATATTTTTCCAATCTCTTCTATTTTTTGATTCAACAAGCAGTCTCTCATCTTATAGGCAAGTTCTTTTATCTTTGCTGTCTTTTCCATATCTTTAATATTTTTCTCTTCGTGCTCTCTCATTTTTTTGTGAATATCTTTTTTATTTTTATCTCCTTCAATGTGGATCAGGATAAGATGTTCTGAAAGTTCTTGCAAAAATCTATATCTTAACCTTAAAGGATAAACTGTATGGATTTTGCTAAATTCCATAAAATTGAATCCACCAATTGAAGTTGCATATTGGTCTTGCCAACCACCTTCTTTAATATTTTGCTCAATATTATAAGCCATCTGGACCATGTCGTCGTCTGAAATAACCTCTCCTTTTGCTTCAAATAAAAGCGTTAATAATAATACAACAAAACTACTTGAATTTCCTAGTCCGCTTCCTGGAGCAATATCATTATAATAGGTTAAATTAAATCCAAATGATGGTTTGAAGTTTTCAACAACAATTTTCCCAAGAACATCTTTTTTGTAATCTTTGCCATTTATAAATTTCTTATTATCTTTTCTTTTTTCTAAACTCATATGGCAATACTTATCAATAGTGCAATTTACAACAGCTCCTCCATATTTCTCAAATATATAATTAAGGTCTGTTCCTCCTCCTGCAAGACTTATTCTTAATGGCGACTTTCCTCTAATAATCATTTTTAATTTTCTCAATTATTTTAGTTGTTGATATATCAAAAATACCTTTGTTATCTCTCTTTATAATTATAAATATTATTCCTAATTCTTTACATAATTTCTTATATTCCTTTTTGAATGGGTCATCTTCACTACAGACATATGTGTCTATTCTATCCAATATTAAGTCTCCTTTTACATTATATGGAGGAATTAAGCTTGGCTGCAATATAATTTTATCTGCGATTTCTAATTTTTTTACCATAAATGCTCTTACAATTTGATTAAGAACCCTTTGCCTTCCTCTCTTTTTATGCTCCTTTGTTATTAAATTAGAATCAGGAGAAATAGAAACAAATAAATCAGATCCATAATTTGCTGCCTCTTCTAAAAACTTTACATGTCCTGGATGCAATAAATCAAATGTCCCTGAACAGAATACTCTTTCTCCTCTATGCATAATTCTCCTCCCATATTTTTTTAACTTTCTCTTTCAATTCTGGATGTCTTGGATTATGCCATTCGTCTGTTGGCAAAAAATTCCTCATATCAATCTTTACATCTGCCCATTCTCCTAACATCTTTCTAGTCTCTTCAGATGTTACAGAATTACCAATAGCGATCGCTTCATATTCCAAAGTTCCTTGTTCTCTGTGGTTTTGATATTTCCCATTCAGTTCTTTTATAAATTGAGCCATGGCAACGCTTCTAACATTTCCCCAAGCACATATACATAGAAATTTTTTAATCATTTTTTTTCTCCTACAATCAATTGGTGTGCAAACATCCAATCACTTGGAGTCTTTTTTATATCAAAATATTCAGATAATTTGTCTATCCACCATTCTTTCGTTTCTCTTATTATATGAGTTGAATCAGTGTCCAAGTTTGGGTCTCCAATGAATGGAATAGAAAACAAAACATGTTTGTTCGTCATCGCTTTTATATTCTCCAAAGCTTTACTAAGGTCTTCATATTCAAGGTGTTCAAGAATATCAATGACAGTTACCAAATCATATCTTTTGTTCAATGGTTCGTCTAAAATGTCTCCAACCATCATTTGAGTATTTGCATTTATAGGATTCATAACAGCAAACTTGCTTTTATCAAATCCAAAAGCTTCAACATCAATCACATTCCATGCGCAAAGATATGGCCCTCTTCCACAACCACAATCTAGGACATTCTTATTATTAAAATAATTTTTCCATTGTTTTGTCATTATAAAATGCTTAACCTCCAATCCTCTATTTGTAAAATACCATCTGTCTTTGTCTATGCTGTATCTATCACATATTTGTTTCGGAAGCTCTTTAGGATTTATCTGTTTAGTTGGATATAGTCCGAACAAATGCATGTCTCTCCATTGCTCTAAAAACTTTTGCGTATGAATTATTGAATCTTTTGCATGTTGTTTATATCTCTTCGAAATATAATCCATATATTCAATAGGTAAGTGTCCAAGATGCCAAATTGTTGTACAGTCACATAGAGCTATTGAACCTGTAGCTTCTAATACTGGATGGCTATGCTCTGGGTATTTTATAGCTTCTGAAATTTTAAATAATCTTTTCGGAACCCAATGTTTTTCAAAAGCTGCATCTTCACGTCCTAAATTATTAATAAAGTGCCTCATATGGACATCGAAAACAGTTACTTCTGAGCTTATTATAAATTTTTTAATCTTTCTTATTCCATCGTCATGTAATATCTCGTCTTCATCTAAAACCAATGCCCAGTCATTTGGATGATTCTTTTTCAAATATTCTAAATATCTCTGTCTACACTTCCCATTTGTTGCTGTATCCTTTTCATCCCATTCATTATCAAAAACTTTGGTAGACATTAAGTTTCCTATTTCTCCTTTGGACTCCATAAAATTAAAACTTTTTACAGAATTTTTATTGTTTGTCCAATATAATATTTCATCAGCATCCTTAACACTGTCTAAACACATTTCAGCAAAATGTTTTTTCCCTGGACCCATAATGACTACAATTAATTTAACCATTTTCTTCCTTCTCCTTTATAAAATTCTAATAATCTTTCAACACCTTCTTTTAACTTCACCTTTGGTTCATATCCAAATGACTTTATTTTACTTATATCAATGTTTACTTTTTGAGGTTGACACTTATCCGCTGGAAAGAATTCAACTTCTCCTCCAAGCATTCTCGCAACATCAACTAACTTTGTTTCTTCTTCTCCGCAAATATCGTAAGCATCATTTTTAGTTTTGTACCAATTATTAAGCAATACCATGATACCATCTACGAAGTCATCAACATGGGTAAAATCTAAAGTTTTGTTTTCGTCTCCATTCAATGGAAGCTTTTCTCCTTTCAAAGCTTTAATTGCCCAAATTGTTATAAGCCTTGTTGTTAAATCATGGCATCCATTATAGACAGTGCTTGGTCTAATTATTATATATTCAATCCCATAACATTGCTTATAAGCTTCACAGAGATATTCTCCATACATTTTGCTTGCTGTATATGGATTTTTTTCTTCAGATAATATTCTTGAAGAAGAATACATTACAAACTTTTTAATATCATTCTTTCTGCAAAATTCTAAACATTCATAGACACCTTTGACATTGTTATCAAATGCCAACTGTGGATTCTCAATTGTGTTTTTTATTTTACAATAACTTGCTAAGTGCAAAAATACATCTGTTTTCTGAGTGGATGGAGTAAGCTCTATCGAATTTATATTAATAATGTTTGAACCAAGTCTATTATCAATTTCCATGACACATTCGTGTCCCTCTTTTTCTAATCTTTTTTTAAACTCTGTTCCAATCAACCCTTTCGAACCTGTAATTATAAATCTCATTTTATAAGCTCCTCAACCAATTTTACCCATTGCTGTCCAATATCGTTCCAGTTATATTGCTCTTTTGTTTTTTCTGCTCCATTTTTTCCAAGTTCTTCTCTTAGGTTCGCATCATTGTATAATAACTCCATCTTTTTTGCCATATCTTTTATGGAGACCATTCCTCGCTCTACATTCCAACTTCCAGTTAAAGTTCCATCAAGAATCTCATCGCAGTGAAAGTCTGGAAGTTCTTCTTCACTATCTCCTGATAAATTTGCAAGCAAACCACTTTCTTTCCCTTCTTTTAATAATTCTAAAGAGGTTGTGTAGTTCGTTGCAACTACTGGTAATCCACATGCATTTGCTTCAATAATTGGAATTCCAAATCCTTCTCCACTTGTGCTTATAGCAAACATATCCATAGCATTATAAACTTCATTCATTTGTTTATAGTCAAAACCATTATAAAAATTCATTCCTGAAAACACCACTCTATTATTCAACTTAAGTCTGTTAATAAGATTTAGTATGTCGAAAGGAGCTGCATTGTCTCTTGGGTCTGTATGGAGAAATAAGACTGCATCTGGCTTGTCTTTGCTAAATAGCTTGAAAGCTTTTAATAATCTATCAGGCATCTTTCTTCCTTGATTCCTCTGAACGCATCCTACAACAAACTTATCTTGAAGACCAAATTTGGCTTTACACAGCTCTTTCTTTTCTTTGGAAAGTGGAAAATAATTCTCTGTATCAATTGCATGAGGAATGTAATTTGTGTCCAAATCATGCATTTTCTTTGCTTGTCTTTGCCCGAACTTTGCCATTGCAACAGGACAATTAACTTTCTTAAGAATATTTTCACACCCCAATGGCAATCCTCCTCCTCCATCACTTGGAAAATAAAAAATTGATTTGGCTGGACTGAAATCTAAATTCAGCAACCAAGGATAAGTCATAAAAGTGTCCAGTAAAATTCCGAAAACATCAATATTATATTTCTTAATAAGTGGCATAATTAAGTCCTGAGAATATGGAGTTGGACTTCCTCCAATAATCGTAAATTTATAAACAGTCCCGTCTTGCATTTTAATTCCAGGAGGAAGTGTTTGTCCAATATAATTGTGAGCTAAGTAATAAACATTGTGTCCTGCTTCTGCAAGTTTATTACAAATATTCCATGAAATCGTTGCATAGCCTGTGACACAGAATGGCGAATCAGATAACCAAAGAATGTTACTCATAATAATATTCTCCTTTCCAGAGTAATATAACAGAGGGAATTATAGAAATGATGAATATTAATAAATTTGCTAAAATATGATATATTATGGTATAATTCCAAAACTCACTGATTCCATAAGATAAACACATACTTGTTTGCTCTGTTCCAACAGCATAATCCAAATTTAAAATTTTATTACATTTTTGAGTCTCTAAGTCATAAAAATAATCGTAAGCCATATATGCAAATATATTCCCAAATAAAAATAAAATAATATTAAAAAATATAAGTGCTTTATAAAACTTGTTCATTTTAAAATCACCGCCAAAATAATTAAAATTATCAGAATAAACATAATGATAAGCATTAGAGTCCAAAGTGGACTTAATACCCAAAACCAAGACCAAGTAATAACTTCTGTTAGTTTCAATGTTATAAAAACAATGGTTAGCAATCCGAAGAGTCCTATCCCACGACTTGGTGAAGAAGAATTACTCATTTGAAACTAATAACTCCTCCAGCTGTAAATATTTTTTTCTGTCTATTAACTTCAATATCATTGACTGTCATTTTGCATCCAGATTCGAATATTATGCTATTTCCAGAAACACATAATTTAAAAAAACACTCTTCAAATTTCTTTGCAATAATTCTTGGGACTGTTATTGCGTATGAATCCCCAGTAAAATTTCCCGTTGTAGTTTTTCTTATTTTATAAGATAATCCTGGACCACGATAACTCATAATCTCTCCACCATTTTTATTAAATTATATAATGTTGTTGGATTTATAAACCTTTTGGAAATACTTACTTATATATTTTTATTCCATATTTCTCAGGAAATACCAAGTCTTCTCTTTCGAAAAGATATTGAAGTTGTCTCTCCTCATACACACAGTGTTTGAACTTTTTCTCAGTCAAATATTTCCTTAAAATATTCTTTACTTCTTCCATTGTATATCCTAAATCTTTAAAATATAATATTACAATATATCTCTCTCTCCATTTTAAGTCACCTTTTAACAGCAAATTTTTTATCAAGTCTGGAAGAATTTTCAAATCACAGTCTTCACAAACATAACAATCTTCAAATTCAATTTTAAATTCATTTTCATTTTCAAAGTCGAATTGTCTTATACCAAACAAGTTTTCTCCAATCTCTTTTTCTTTTACAAAATTCTGTTTATTTGCAAATACTTTTATCTCCTTATCTCCCATATAAAACTGTTCTTTTGTTAAAGGAATACAAAATCTTTTTGCCTTCGTATGATATGTATTTGGAACTCTACAAAGCCTTGCATTG
>Ga0326597_10009186_pt1 | contig 13275 bp, 14 predicted proteins | sample RVTome_12_FD_203789 | JGI IMG/M metagenome (GOLD analysis project Ga0326597, IMG submission 203789) | Soil microbial communities from uranium-contaminated site in the Upper Colorado River Basin, Wyoming, United States - RVT100D185 | ecosystem: Environmental > Terrestrial > Soil > Contaminated >... | reverse complement strand
CTCCAAGCTGCCCATCGGAGGAATTACATCCTGGCAGCGGGCCGTCCACCCCGAGGATCCTGGCTAGGCTGTGTTCGGTCGCGACCTGCTGGAGGTCGAGATCTTGAACTCTACGCGCACAAAGAAGCTATTCACCATCTTCAACAATCACTTGAAGAGTCACTTTGTCGATTTCCGGCATGATCCCGTCGCCGGCGAGCAATCCAACAATGAGCGGCGCCGGTGGCAGGCTGAGGGGGTGGCGAAGATCGTAAAGACGCGGACACGTCCCGACAGCAGCTTCATTGTGCTGGGAGACATGAACGACGCGCCCGATTCTTAATTCCTGAAGGCCTTCACCGAGGATGCAGAGCTTCGTCTCAGGGACGCGCTGGTCTCCCCGAAGGAGTCAGGAGAGATGAAGAAGGACACTCCGCCTCCGGAGTCCACCGCGTGGACCCACCGTTTCAAGGGTACCGGACAACCTGCCGCGTATGCCCTCTTTGACCAGATCTGGCTGAGCCCTGTCCTTTCGGACAAACTCCTCGATTCGTGGGTCTTTCGACGTCAGAATCTCACGGGGGACGGGAGCGATCATGACCCGGCGTGGGTGGTGCTCGACCTGTGATGTGGAATCTGTGGCCTAGCAAGCAGGTGAAGCGCCACATGCCGGCACTGGGATCATTCGGAGCTGGGGGACGAAATGCAGAGCCGGTCCAGGAGAATTGCACGCATTACCTGAGCGCGAGCCGGGTTGAGGCGGGGTAGGGTTCTGGAGTCATCGCGGGCTTGTTGTGGATGATCCTGGCAGGCCGAAGCCGATCAAGGATGCACCTCCGAACGTCCTCGGCAACATCGAGATCCCATCGAAGCGGAACGGTCGCAGTCCCGCAGCCCACCATTGTCGCAGTTGAGCCCCCGCAAGGATGACGTGGCCTCCCACGAAGGGAGGCCACGCGGGATAGGTTGGGGACGGAAGGTCCCACAACATCTGGCGCCCCCGGCGGGACTCGAACCCTCAACCTACTGATTAGAAGTCTTCGGGCGATCAGGCATCTACAGCGAGCGGACCGAGTCTGTTGAGATGGAGAATGCCAATTCTTTGGAGCTGCACGGTATTCTCTGGCACCGCGTGGGCCGGCACCCAAGCTCAGCGTCTTCAGGCGGGGGAATATGCGAATGGGAACTCGCCTCCCCGGTTATTGGCGGCCGCTTGAGGTCATCCTCACGTGAGTCTGCGGAGGACTGCCCGCGTGAGACCGGCTTACGGAGTTGGCGCATCGGATCAAGTGCTGCGCCTATTGGAGGTCCCACCTTGGACATGATTGAGGCCGACGTGGGCATTCAATCCGCGGCCCAACGGAAGGGGGACAGGCGATCTTGGTTTCCAGCCAGCCGCCTGAAGTCGGGGCGTTGGGGAGGCCGTTCGAGAAGACCGAAGGCCAAACCCCAGCTGAGATCTTGATGCAGAGGACCGCCACTGACGGCCTACCAACATTTCCCTTGAGTGTCTGCACCACCAGGGTGCTGGACTGCCCAGGGGGGATTTACCGTGTATATATGCCTCAGTCTAATGGGCCCTGCACCATTTCCCGAATGACTGCGACGATATCTGGGTTGGCCAATGTCGTGACATCCCCAATGTCCTGCTGATTGGAGATCGCGGCCAGAACACGGCGCATGATTTTTCCGGAACGAGTCTTGGGCATATCTGGCACGACATAGACATGCTTCGGCCTGGCTATCTTCCCGATTCTTGTCTCAATTGCCCTCATGACCACGTCTTCGACTTCTGCGCTGGGCTCAATGCCCGGTTTGAGAGACACATAAACATCAGGCACTCGGCCCTTTAGCTCATCTACGAGCGGCACGACCGCAGCTTCCGCCACTTCTGGCACGTCCAGGCAAGCTGATTCTAGCTCCTTCGTGCCCAATCGGTGACCGGCGACATTGATGACGTCATCGACCCTGCCGAGAATCCGGTAGTAACCATCCTCAGCCAGCACAGCCGCGTCACCCGTAAAGTAGGGCCAGTGGCGCCAGTCCTTGCTGTTCTTGTCTTTGCAGTACTTGGCGTAGTAGGTCGACACGTAGCGCTCTCGATCCCCCCAAATTGTCTGGAATCCGCCTGGCCATGGATTCCGAATGCATATGTTCCCTGCTTTGCCGGATCCCGCTTCGACCTCTTTCCCCTCTTCGTCGTAGATCACCGGGTGGATACCCGGTGCGCCCGGGCCGGCGCTTCCTGGCTTCATCGGCTGGGTGGCCGGCATTGTACTGCAGAGAAAGCCTCCCGTCTCTGTTTGCCACCATGTGTCGACAACGACGGCTTTGCCTTTGCCGACCACGTGGTAATACCACTTCCACACCTCCGGCTCTATGGGTTCTCCGACCGTTGTCATGTGCTTGAATGCGTAGTGATACTTGTGTGGCTGGTCCGGAGCCGCCTTCCTGAGCATCCTAATCGTCGTTGGCGCAGTGTGGAATATGTTCACATTCAGTCGTTCAGCGATTCTCCAGGGGCGCCCGGCATCCGGGTAGGTGGGAACCCCCTCGTACATGACCGAGGTTGCGGCAAGTGCCAAGGGGCCGTAGACGATGTAGGAGTGGCCCGTGATCCACCCAATGTCGGCCATACACCAGTAGACATCCTCCGGATGAATGTCCTGGATATAGCGCGATGTGCCTGCGACGTAGGCCAGGTAGCCACCTGTGCCATGCTGACATCCCTTCGGCCTGCCTGTTGTGCCACTTGTGTACATGAGGAAGAGAGGCGCTTCAGCCGGCATGGGAACGGGAGAGACTCTGTTGCCGGCATAGGCTTTCAGAATATCGTCCATGAAGTAATCGCGACCTTGCACCATTGGCGTGTCAGAGACGTATTTCCCTGGATATCGTCTCCACACCAGAACCTTATTGACGGTTCCACCTTCACTCTCCGCTGCCCGGACAGCAAGGTCAGCATTGGCCTTGTGATCGACCATTGTGCCAGACCTGAAGTAGCCATCAATGGTTATCAGTACCCGACTTCCAGAGTCCGCTGCCCTTTCGCCACATGCCTGGCCGCTGAATCCTCCAAACACAACAGAGTGGACCAAGCCTAGTCTTGCGCAGGCGAGCATGGTGATCGGGAGCTCTGGAACCATCGGCATGTGCAGCGTGACCCTATCTCCGGCTTTGAGACCGGCGAAGTCGGCCAGAAGCGCGGCAACTTCATTCACCCTGACGTAGAGTTCCTGGTAGGTAAGGGCCACGTGAGGCTCATCCTCTGGTTCCGGCACCCAGATGATGGCGGCCTTGTTCTTGTATTTCGCAAGGTGTCTGTCAACGCAGTTGAAGGAAGCGTTGATCTTTCCGCCCACGAACCACTTCCAGCAAGGCGGATCGCTCGTGTCAAGTGTCGTATGCCAATACTGATACCAGGTGAGCAGGTCGGCATATTCCCTAAAGCACTCGGGGAAGTTCTCTAGCCCGAACCGCTCATGGATATGAGGGTCCACCATGTTTGCTTGAGCGATGAACGGGGCCGGGGGGTAGATGTATCCCTCTTCTTGCCAGTGAACGGCGATCTGTGCCTCGCTGACTTCTCCGAAATCCTCGTCGCTCATGATGTCACCTACCCTTCCTGGAGATCAGGGTTGAGTTGATGATTGCCTCAGGTTTGGATTCGGACCGTTCTAGGGATCATTCGCCATTCTATACCAAACAATTAGGGGAGTCTATCTGTGAGGCTGCCGCAAATCTCTCCTCAGGGAATGCAGAGCGGCCGAGCGTAGGCCACTGCCACAGCATGCCACAAACGGGCGCTCCGCAATACAACTGAAGACTCCTGGGGACAGGCGGGTGTTTGTGATTTCTCCCACTTGGGTGTAGATTTGCATCCAGAAGGTAGTCTCTCCGAATCCCGGCGCAGGGAACCATCCCGAAAAGCGGCTGATCAGATCCCCGTGCCATTCGGCTGAGCAGGCAAGAATGTCTGACTCTGAGGGTATTCCTTCTGGTTGTGCTTCGGGACGCTTCCCGAAGATCCGACACCACTCTGGATGGGTTCCCAGAGACCAGTAGGAAGGAATTCGTGCAAGCCCTACTGTATGCGACGCTGCGGCAGATCGCGGGAACGCGCGAGGTGGAGATACCCGTCGAGGGCCATCAAACCGTAGGCGAAGTACTCCACGTGTTGGTGGAGCGCTATCCGAGACTTAGCAAAGCGATCTGGTATCCCGACGGTTCACTAGCCGGACATGTGGCGGTACTGCTCAATGGCCGCGATGTCCGTCACCTGAACGGTGTGGACACGCCCCTCTCCGATGACGACAGTCTGGCTGTATTTCCCCCGGTAGGGGGAGGTGCGAGCGGGGATGACCTCACCCACGTGACCCTCAGATTCACCAGCCACTTTCGTGCCCGGGTAGGGCAGAGCCAAACGGAATTCGCGTTCAAGGGAAACACGCTGCGCGGCTTCGTCCCGGCTGTCTTGGAACAGTATGACATCGGTGATCTTCTCTTGGATGGAAGCAATGAACTCAAGCCCTACGTGCGGGTGGCCATCAATGGGCGTTTCTCACAGACGATCGGCAACTGGGAGGCGCCCATCCCAGACGGGGCGACGGTGGTCTTGATCCATTCGTATGTGGTGGCGTTCTAGGCCGCCGACGATGACCCCCAAAGCTGCCAAAGCTGTGGAGATGGTGTGAGCGGAGACGACCTCACGCGCGTCACTCTTAGATTCACGAGCGACTTTCGGGCAAGGGTAGAGCAAAACGAGGTCGAGTTCGCCTTCAATGGGAACACCCTTCGAGCCCTCATGAAAGCTCTTGTAGATCAATTCGACATTGCAGACCTTCTGACAGCTGGTGAGGACCTCCGGCCTTATGTTCGAGTGGTCATTAACGGCCGGTTTTCATACACCGTAGGGGGAACGGAGGCAGAAATCCCGGATGGAGCGTCTGTGGTGCTGTTCGCCTGCCGAGGCGCCTTGACTCCTGTACCACTCCCCGCGGGGACCACATTGAGCGATCTGAGGGATGAGGGTACCTGAGTAGGATGGCCTGTTCCTCATCCACCTTCAAGTAACGGTTCCGGCGGGCCAACTGGCCCGCCGGTGTTGTGTAACTTCGCGAAAGCGATTGACTGCGCGGCTAGATGATCTCCAACTCCTTGAGCTTGCTTTCCGGCACAACGCCATTCTCCCAGCCGCGCTCAGCGTAGTATTCGGCCAGCATTTCGTCGAGCTCACACACTTGGCCCTTGGAGCCGGGGCCGTCGGCCGGTTCCTTCAGGAACCGTTCTGGCAGGTAGTCTGAGCCCTCGCCGAAGCCGGCCAGGTTGTTGTAGTGGCGCTCCAGGTTATAGACGCGCTCGCCCACTTTCAATAGGCCATCGGCATCCATCGGGTTCCCGGTGATGGTTGCATATTGCTCGGCGAAAGCGTCAAGATTCTCAGAGAAGGTGGCGAACTTGCACACGTCCAAGCAGTCGGTCACGGTGTGGACGTGCTGGAAGACCACGGTAAGTTTGCCCTTGCCCTTCCACTCAAGCGGGTCGGTTACACCGGTCCCGCCAAGCACGTTGCCGATCACCTCGGCCGCGGGAGTGTAGCCGCGCAAGTGGCAAGCGCCCCGATTGGAGGTGGCGTAGGCCACGCCCATGGCTTTGATGCCGCGCGGATCGTAGGCGGCAATGGACATGCCCTTGACGGACATCGAAATCTCCGGTGCACCCCACTTCTCGGCTGCGCGCGCCGGCGAATTGGCGATGTCGTCGCCGATGCCCTCCCGGAAGGAGGTCTTTCGCAGGAGTTCGAGCATCCCGTCGGAGTCGCCCCACGCTAGACCGTCGCCGTCGAGCAGGCCGCGCTCGGTGGCTTCCATCGCAACGGAGAGCGCGTGGCCGGCCTCAATGGTGTCTATCCCGTAATCGTTGCAGCGGTCAATAAGAGCGGCCACAGCAGCAGCATCGCTCAAGTCGCAGTTGGCGCCGAAAGCCCAGGCCGACTCGTACTCGACACTTTCCATGTGTAAGCCGGCGTGAGGCCCCTCTGTGATCTCCACCTCCTTCTTGCACGCCACCGGGCATGCGTGGCAGGTGGGATCCCCCACCAAGATGGTTTCCTTTATGGTCTCACCACTGATCTTCTCGTGGGGCTCGAAGTACGTGGATTTGGCGTTCCGGGTGGGCATGGCCCCGATAGCGTTAACCATGTTCATCAACACGTTGGTGCCATAGACCGACAGCCCGCCCTTCTTGGGGGAAGTCACGAAGTCCTCGTGCTTCAGCATCTCCAGGCCCCTGGCGTGGGCCTCCTTGAAGCCCTTCTTGTTGAAGGGGCGCGGTCGATCAGCGTGGACGCCTTTCACCACTACTGCCTTGAGGTTCTTGGATCCCATAACCGCGCCCGTGCCGCCCCGGCCGGAGGCCCGGTCGTGCTCGTTCATGATGCACGCAAAGCTGACGAGGTTCTCGCCAGCCTGACCGATGGTCATCACCGACACGTCCTTCTCGCCATATTTCTCTTGCAGAGCCTTGACCGTATCGTGCGCGCCCTTTCCCCAGAGGTCGGAGCCGTTACGCAGGCTGATCTCTCCGCTTTCCACATAGGCGTAGACGGGCTTCTCGCTCTTGCCCCTGAAAACGATACCATCCAACCCGGCCCACTTGAGCCGTGCCCCGGACCAACCCCCGTGGTGGGAGTCGACGATCGTACCCGTGAGAGGTGATTTCGTGCATGCAGCGATACGGCCGCTCAGGTTGACGTCCGTGCCACTGAGTGGGCCGGTCATCAGGCACAGGATGTTGTCTGGGCTGAGAGGTTCAACCTGTGGGCCATTGTCGAAGACGTACTTGGCCCCCACTCCGCGCCCACCGATGTACTTGCGGGCATCCTCCTCATCAATAGGCCTATAGTCGGTTCGCCCGGTCGACAAGTCCACCCAGGCGACCCTGTTTAGGTAGCCGCCGAAGTTCATGGTAAACCCCTTTCGCTGTGGTGGTACCCCGGAACAAAGGCGTACAAATCAGGAGCCCCCGAGTCGTGACTTCATCCCCCTTGCGCGGAAGGCCACATCGGCAATCGCCGGTGCTTGTAGAGGAGCTACGATTGCCTTGAAGGACCTCTCATATAACGTGATTGTCGCGCAGAAGGCATGGCAGAGTCAACTGCGCGAACTGCCTCACAAATAACCTGACCGAATAGCCATTCGTTGACTCATCAGGAATCTGACCGAGCCAGGGAGGTGGAAGGCTCGGGGAGGGTGGGGTGGTGAGGCAGTCGAAGCAGGAGCTGGAGGAGGCCCTCCAGCCGCGGTACCGAAGTGGGGCTCGCGTCGAGAAGGGTTGACTCTTGGACCCGGTGTGTGGCGCGACCGGACACAACCGGAAATACACCATGGGCCTAGCCACTACAGGCGGGTGGCGGGCTCCCCACGAAAACGGGTGCGCCGGACGCTTTACGACCAGAAAGTGGTGGCAGCTCTAGTGAAACAACGGGAGGCCAGCTACTAACCTGTGCGCCAGGCGTCTCCAGCCATTCGTGCCCGAACTCCTGGAGGCTATGGAGCGTGACCACGAGCCCGTGGCGGGGAGCGCCGTCAGGGACTGCTCCGCAAGAGCGCCGCCACGATGGACCGCTGCCTGCAGCGGGCCCTATCCCGGCGGGGTGGGCGCGTCCGGACCACCACCAAAGAGGGGGTGGGGGATCCATAGTCGGATCCGCCCACACTAGGCGCCCCCGGCGGGACTCGAACCCACAACCTACTGATTCGAAGTCAGAGAAGATGCTCTCTTCCCTCTATACGGAGACTTATGATGTCCACCCATCCCCAACTGTCCGGGATGAAGGTCCAACGCGTCTATCTTTCACTCAATCAGCTAAACTGCGTCGGCGTATCGATGGAAGTCTTGCTAGAGTGGTGAGGCTCGCTCGGTAAGATTCCCTGATGAGGCAACGATTGTTCTTCGGGTAGATGTCTACTTGAGGCCACACACCCCTATCCTCATCAATGGAGCAGATAATTCACCAGCCTTGGCTTCTGTCGTCATCACAACAGTTTCCTTGAAGTCAGCATTCGTCAACGCTTCATCAAAGCACCATTTTGCACATTCACCACCGCAATCACTCTCCACAACAATTGCTGGAATGTTGATATGCAGCTCCTCACCTCGCAGGATCTGACTATGCTTCGAATACCCAGATCTTGTCCCCTTCAATATTGAGCTTGGCATTCAATGGTGCGGACAACCTGCTCATGGTGCTAAAGATGCTGGCAAACTCCGGCTGGTCGGGCCCAACCACCTCCGGCTCAGCGAGTTTGTTGCCTCCCACGGAGTTAATCACCACGGGTCGAAAGAACACGCCCTTTATCTCCTTGTCCCTTATCAGGCAGGTGAGTATCATGGTTTCTCTGAGTGTGTGACTGAAGGGCGCGTTCGCGAAGGATGAAACCCACTCGAAGACAAAGTTACCGAAACTGTAGCAGATGACCTTGCCCTGATAGAGTTCTATCCCCTGCAAGATATGGGGATGACCCCCAAGAACAATGTCGGCCCCAGCGTCAATGGTCTCGTGGGCCAGTTGTCTTTGGTAGTGGGTCAGGGTGTGCGATTGGCTTATTCCCCAGTGGTGAGCTACCACAACCACATCTGCCTGTGCCTTGGCTTCCTTGATGTTGGATTTCATGTCCTCGAGATCGGCATCTTCAATGTGAGGCGCAGGATAGAGAGGGTTTACTCTGATCTGTGCGATGCCTGGACGCGATTCTGTCGCCTGTGTGCCCGGGTGATAGAAAGAGGCGTAACCGAGGAATGCAATCCTACAGCCCTTCTTTTCGATGATTACGGGCTTCCTCGCCGCGTGTATGTCCACGCCGGCGCCGACATGCTCTATGCCATGCTGATCCAAGAGCTCAAGTGTGTCTAGAAAAGCGTCCTTCTGCAAATCCATGACGTGGTTATTGGCGACCGTAACAATGTCAAAGCCGGCCTTCTTCACTGTTGCCATAGTTGCGGCTGCCGAGCGGTGGACACTGCTCTTTCCCGGCAAATCAGTACCCCGGTCGCTGACAGGTCCCTCCAAACAGCAGAACCTCAAGTCGTGCTCCCCGAGGACCGGCAGCACCTTATATAGTGTATTCTCAGGAAGCGCACCCAGGAAAAGATCGCCCACGGCAGCGAGTGATACTTGCCCCTCAAGCTTCTGTGGTCGACTCATTCTAGCCCTCCTATCTCACAGTGGCGTCGTCGCATATCCCTCGGCAGCATTCCGCGCTAAAGATCATCCGGATAGCGCTTCCTCTAGCGCCCCTTCCCATCAGGCTTTGGGTTTCCCATCAGGATCTAGACCGCCAAGCATATACATTAGTTCGATCTTTCTCGACCCCATCATTGCAGTGACGATGCCGACGAGGCCATCGCGCGCATATCTCTCTATCGGCAGTTCCTTTTCCACCCCCATACCCCCGAAGATCGATATCGCAGCCTGGGTCACCTTTCGGGCGACATTGCCGGCAAACCAGGTGCTGGCGATTGCTTTCGCTTGGTCCCCGGTTCCGTTATCGATCGCCCAAGCTACATGCCACACTAAGCTACGCCCTGCCTGAAGATCGATATACATGTCAGCCAATCGTTCAGAAATATACTGATGCTCTATGATAGGCTTGCCTCCCTGCACCCTAATCTTTGCATATGCCAGGGAAGCTTCGTAGGCAGCTCGGGCTAGTCCGAGGTAATTGGCGCCAATCTCTATCAGATGATAAGGATTGTTTCTCCCTCCCGCCCCCTTACGCCCAAGCAGATCCTCCTCAGGCACATAAACATCCTGGAAGACAAGCTCAGCACTCTGGTAGGCTCTCCAGCCTACCCTATCGTGAACCTTGGCTACGGTAAAACCGGGCGTGTCCCTGGGAACAAGGAACATACCTGTCCCCTGTTTGGGGGGTACCGTCTTATCGATTCGCCCGGTAACCGTAAACAGACTCGCCACACCACCAAGGGAATTCATGTGCTTGGTGCCATTAAGCACATACCCATCCCCCTTCCGCACAGCCGATAGCCTTACGCCCCCCTCAGGTGATCCATGCAGCGTCTTGTCGGAATCGGGCTCGGTATTGGCATTGCATATCATATGGGTAGGTTCATCCCGAAAGGCACCCAGGTACCGGTCACATTGGTCCTTGGATCCACGACGGAGGATCCTGACTGAATTGCTCCACATCTGAGAAATGATCTTGCAGCAAGTAGAATCCATAAAAGCCAACTCGTCACAAATGATGAGTCGAGTTAGAGCGCCTACGTCCTGGCCCCCGTACTCCTCGGGAAGGGCAAGAGTCTTGAAGCCTATCTTGTGGGCCTGCCTAAGCATTTCGAAGGGGAAATTCTTTGTGACGTCCTCAATGCGGTCTAGGTCAGCGGCAATAGGCTTGATTTCCTCTTGAGCAAACTTCCGGGCCAAGCTCTGAATAGCCCGTTGTTCTTCGGTCAACCCGAATTCGTCATACATCTCTAGATCTACCTCCTCTTTGGCTGAATTTGCTGGATGTGATGAGATATTCTCCCCGCATCAACCACCTTGATCGCCCAGGAGTCAGTCAAGATGATGGGGATGTGAGCAGCCCCCGATAGACCCCAACCAATACTATCCTAGCCCTCACTTCAAGGATGTAACCTATCCGAATCAAACCCTCCAATATGCAACCAAAGAATCAGATCCGCGATCATATAGAATGTACCCGTAAATGTCAATCAGCCGCATTCACTCTTCTGAAACGTCACCGAAGGATCATTGTTCTCTCACTTGGGAATGTTACCGAGGGGACCCTTGGCCGACTGCGGCAAAATGGCCTTGAAGGAACGAGACAAATAGAAGTGCGACAGAAACGAAAGTCTGCAGCTGTGACCGTTCTTGGGGCGGGTCACGTAGCGCCGGCAGACCTCTCCGCTTTGTAAGTCGAAGAGGTTGGATCGAGACTTGAGGGGATCAACCGCAGAACGCTGGAGCCGGTCGGATCAGTTCTGGGGGGGCAGGTCAGACGTACGCACATACTGGCCGGTGTGAACCTCTTTTCTCCTTGTCCCCAATCTTGAAAAGCCCCTTGCCAAAGGAGCAACGCGGAGAGCCTATACCCTCGGCCTTTCCGGGAAGAGACCCTCACCGAGTTTGCCAAGGGAGGAATCACCGAATAGCGGATTTGATCGTTGCACCAATTCTGGCTATTATCCGGATTGCCGCAGGAGCAGGTTCATCACTTCGGTGCAACCGCACTCATCGCCTCACTCCGATTGAACCGCCCGATTCTAGTTTGGCCGGGTCAGGATCGCCTTTCGATCCAAAAGGAGAACCCCGATGCGCGAAATCCCCCAAGACATGCCCGAGCTGGTCGCCCAAGAGGCCAGCAAGTCTTCCGGGAACCAAGATTGGCAAGTGCAAATCAATCTAGATAGAGTCCGGGCCGAGGATGAATTCGATGTGATCGTGATCGGCTCCGGCATCGGCGGGCTCGGCTGCGCTGGGTTCCTCTCCAAACGTGGCTACAGGGTGCTGGTCTTGGAGCACCGCTCAAAAGCGGGAGGATACTATCGATCTTTTGACAAAGACGACGTCTTCTTCTTCAATACCGGCGCCATACAGATCACTGGTTTGTGGCCGGGCGGACCTTTCTCACTCTTCCTTGAGGATCTAGGTTTCAAAGCGAGCGACTTCTTTGTCAGAAACTCCCTCGACTACCAAGTGGCGGGGGTTCACTATTCACCTCATGCTGGGGTAGAAACCTTCAGCGATGAACTTGCCAGAAGTTTCCCCGATGAGCAAGGGAACATCAAGGCCTTCTTCGACGATGCCGGCCAGGCCCATGATGAATGGTTTGCCGAAAGTATGACCTATGGGGTTCCTCTCCCACCGGAGACAATTGCCCGGATTTCCGGCGAGGCAGGGCTCGAGAAGCATCTCCACGCAAGCCCACATTACCTTGACTGGCGCGGCAAGTCGCTCAAGCAGAAACTGGAAGGAACCTTTGACACCGAGAATATCATAAGAGTCTTGGGATCGATTCTGAGTCAACCGTACGGCGACCTTGGCAGTACATCCGGCTTGGCAGCTCTCCACGCATATGCCTTCATTCGCTACGGAAGCCATTTTCCTCGAGAAGGAGCGGGGAAACTGGCGCGAGCCATCGTTGAACAGATTGAGAAAAATGGCGGAAAGGTCCTGCTGGAGCGAATGGTTGATTCGATCGTGACCGATCAAGGGACGATTGTAGGAGTCAAATCAGGAGATGAAATCTTCAGAAGTCCAGCAGTCGTGTCCAACGCCAGCATCAAGAAGACCATGCTGGAATTGGTGGACCCCCGAGGTTTGGATGCTCGCTATGTGGAAGGGATCCATGCTCTCAAGATGCATCGATCCTATTGCATAGCCTTCTTGGGCATTGACCAGGATCTTTCCGCCTACCCGAGCATGAGCCTGGTCGAAGATGAGCAGGACGGCGATTTCGTGCTCCTATCGATCAATTCCAACGCCGACCCGTACTATGCGCCAGAGGGTCAAGCCAGCATGACCATGATCGCTGAGGCAGCCTACGCGGATTTCCCCGAGAGAGAGACTCCCGAATACGATGCTAAGAAGCTGGCGTGGGCTGATCACTTGATCGATGTTGGGAGTCGAATCATCCCGGGTTTGCGGGAGCACATCATCGTCAACCATGCCGCCACGCCGAAGACTTTGGAGAGGTACACCCTGGCACCGGAGGGAAGCGCCCTCGGGATTTCCTGGTCAACTGCCGCGGAGCTTCCCGGATTCAAAACGCCGATCCAGGGCTTGTACCTCGCTGGCGCCTCAACATACCCAGGTGCAGGCGTTGATAACGCCCTAAACTCAGCCCTGCTTTGCGCCCTCGACGTGAGCGGCTGGAAACCGCGCTAGGATCGGGTTGCGCTCCTTCAAGGCTGCTATTGTGTGCCGAGGATTGCGCCCTTCAGCAGGTTCAACCCCTGTGGCGGTGGCCAGACGGTTGGACGATTGCTCATATTGGCCACCGGGGTCTGAGGCCATTCCACAGATGGGGCGGTGACATTTTGCCATTCTAACGTCTTGATTCCCGCACCCTCCAACATCAGTCTCAATGATTGAGGTTCAACCTGAAAGGTGACGGCCGAATCGCCGACGCAGCGGAGCGGGCGGCGGGGCAGGCTATAGGTCCAAGGCGTAAGGCACAGAGCACGGAGAATCTCACAGGATTTGTACATAGGTCTGGGCAACCTTGCGTTGAGCAATCACCTCAGCTAGAATAGGTAGATCATTTATGTCTC
>Ga0326597_10009185_pt1 | contig 13276 bp, 11 predicted proteins | sample RVTome_12_FD_203789 | JGI IMG/M metagenome (GOLD analysis project Ga0326597, IMG submission 203789) | Soil microbial communities from uranium-contaminated site in the Upper Colorado River Basin, Wyoming, United States - RVT100D185 | ecosystem: Environmental > Terrestrial > Soil > Contaminated >... | reverse complement strand
TCCAGTCCCAAGCCGACGCAGACATCGAGCCAGTATTCAGGATGGGGCTTGCCCGATTTGCCGATCAAATCTTCGCCTTCTTCTTCGATGGCTTTGGGCAGCCACATGCGGCGCACCTCGGGGTGCGGGCAATTATAGAGTATCGCGTATTCTTTGATCGGCACCTGCTTGGTGAAGTAGTAGCGCTCCTTGGCCCAGCCCTGGATCTGTTCTTTGCTGCATTTGCCGTTACGAAAAAGCTCTTCCCAAGGGTGCGCTGGGCGCTGGTGATCTTGCCGGTTGGCTTCGAAAAAGGTCTTGATGAATTCTTCAGGATTAAGTTTTTGAGCGAGCGTGAACATAGGGCAGAACTCCTTATGCGCGTATTTTGTATGCTCTCCGTCGAACCTGGATTCCCGCTTTCGCGGGAACGACGAAAGAAGTCGCCATGCGTCGGCGATTGATTGCCGGTACGTCGATGTCAAACCGCTTGGGCTTCTTCGCGGAAGTGGCCGATGGCGTCCATCAGCGGCTTGTCGGACATCACGAAGAAAATCGCGGGATCTTTGGATGTGTTCTCGTGGCGATGATATTGCCAGAGCGGCACGACGAAGGAGTCGCCCTGCTCCCATTCGAAGCGTTTGTCGCCGACGTAGCTCACACCGCGGCCGCGCCAAACATGATAGATGACCGAGGCGGTATGGCGGTGGCCCTGGGTTTGCTCGCTGCCGCGCAGCATGTGAATTTGACAGGCCATGGTTGGTAAGGTCGGACCGCCGGTGAGCGGATTCGAATAGTCGAGCACGATGCCGTCGAAGGGGTCGCCGGGTTGTTCGCCGACTTTGTTCAAGGCATTTTCGGTATCGGCCCATTTGTAGCAGAAAGCCGGTGGCTGGATCGAATTGGACTTCGTCCATGCCGGGCGCAGCGCCCCGGTGGTCGCCAGTGTATAACCGTCCGGTTTGGTGACCGGCTGCTTTTTTCGCGGATCGGGCTCGTGAAAGTCGGTTTCCAACAAACGTACCAGCGGCGCGTCCAAACCGTCGAGCCACATCATGGTCTCGCCGCGATTTTCATGATCATGCCAAGTCCAGCTCGGGGTCGTGACGAAGTCGCCTTCACCAATCTCAATAGATTCGCCCTCGACGATCAGGCGGGTGCCGTGGCCTTTTAAAATAAATCGGATGGCGCCAGCCATGTGGCGGTGCGACAACGCATTCTCTCCCGGTTTGAGCATCTGCAGATTCAAAACCAGGGTGCGCGACGTGCCGTTTTTTAAAGCCGGATTCCACAGCTGGATGACGCGGCGGAACGAAACATCGAGGCCGACGACATCGCCGGCTTTTTCCATGGCGGCGAACAAGTCCTTGCCCTTCCAGAGGCAGGCGTCGAAGGACGGCACCGGTTCGCGCTTGAAGTCGCCCTGCTGATTTTGCCAGTAGCCTTTGAAGCTTTTGCTTTGCAGTTCTTCCTCGAATGCTTTCAGCGCTTCGGACATCGGGCCACCTCGCTCGATAGAGTTGGTCATATCTAGCCCGATTCGCGGGATGGTTGCAAGGCGGAACAAGACAGTTGGGGTGATGGAGGAATGGCGATTCGGATTCAGAGATTGTAAACGCAAGGAACGCAAAGTGCGCAAAGGGAAAATCTGATTCCGAACTTAGCTCTTGCCGTCCGTTCGTCTTCGCTCAGAAGATGCGTTTCGCCAGATAATCCGAATGTCGAGTTGCGGGTTCACTATTCGATCACCTCGACGGTGATCATGTTGGTGGTGCCGGTTTGTTGTAGCGGGAGGCCGGCGGTGATGGCGACCAAGTCGCCGCGTTTAACCATACCGGTTTCGAGAGCTTTTCGCTGGAGCATGCGGACCATCTCGTCGGTGTTCTTAAAGGCGCGGCTCGGCTGCGGGTAAACGCCCCAAACTAAGCAGAGTAGCTTGACGGTCTGGGGTTCGGGACTGACGGCGATGATCGGTTGCTGGGGACGGTACCGCGCGATCAGCCGCGCGGTGCTACCTGACGTGGTTGGAATCAGAAATGCTTTGACCTGCAGGTCTCTCGCCAAAGAGATCGCGCTGACGCTAATCGCCTCGGGCACGGTCTTCGGCAGTCCCTCGAAGCGTCGGCGCGGTTCGAGAATGGTTTCCGTTTCTTCGGCCACCTGGGCCATGATCTTGACCGCTTGCAGCGGATACTCACCGGCAGCGGTTTCTTCCGAGAGCATCAGTGCATCGGTACCGTCCAGTATCGCGTTGGCGATGTCAGCGACCTCGGCGCGGGTCGGGCGCGGATTCCACACCATCGAGCGGAGCATTTGGGTCGCGGTGATCACCGGCTTGCCCAGGTGGTTGGCCTCGCGGATCATCTTTTTTTGCAGCGCCGGGATGCGCTGCTGAGCGATCTCCAAACCGAGGTCGCCGCGCGCCACCATGATGCCGTCGACGTTCTTGAGAATGCCGTCGAGCTCGTCCAACGCTTCGTGTTTTTCAATCTTGGCGATGATCGGAATATTGGCGCCGTGCTTTTGCATCTCGCGGCGGGCGTAAATAATATCTTGGCTATTGCGTACGAAGGAGAGGGCGACCAGATCGACCTTGTTGGCGATGCCGAAGGCTAGATCTTTTTTATCCTCTCGTGTCAACGCGCGAATATTGAGGGAACTACGAGGAAAGTGAATGCCTTTATGGGAACCCAAAATACCGCCAACGATGATGCGGCACTTGACTTCGTGTTGCTTCACCTGGATAGCTTCAAGCTCGATCTCGCCGTCGCCGAGCAGAATCGGATCGCCTTTCTTGACCGCCCGCGTCATGCCGGGAAAACTAACCGATACCGCCTGTTCAGAGCCAAGGATTTTCTTAGTTGTGAGCACGAAAGACTGGCGCGTTTGCAGACGAACCCGATCACCCGCCATGGCGCCGATTCGTATCTTTGGTCCCGGCAGGTCTTGCAGAATCGCTACCGGCTTGCCGAGCTTGCGTTCGAGCTGGCGAATTTTGCGGATCACGCGGCGGTGCGATGGGTGATCGCCATGGCTGAAATTGAGCCGGGCGACGTTCATGCCGGCGCGGATCAGGCTCTCAAGCATTTTGTCGGAGGAACTGGCCGGTCCGATGGTGCAAACGATTTTGGTGCGGTGCATGGCGATTAATCTACACGAGTCGACCGCAGAATCAAAGAAAAGTGTCAGATATAGAGACGGCGGGCGCAGGAGAGTGCAAGTAATCGAGTCATGGGTTCGTTCCCACCGAGTTGGTCATGTTGCGAAATTACTTGCAGCTTCGCAGAGTCATGTCATGACATAGTTTGTCTGTTGACAGCCGAGGGCATGGATACTAATCGTTACTCTGCCGAAATCGATGAGAAGAAGTTGGTCGCGGCCACGCCGATCATCAGAACTAAAGGGAGGGCAAGAAGATGGCGAGAGGGGCGTTTAGAATTCTCGATAGCGATATGCATGTGTTTGAACCGCACGATCTCTACCTCAAGTATATGGACCAGAAGTGGGGCGAGCGCGTCCCGCGCGGCCAGCCGCGTAAAAAACACGGACAGATTAAGTTCACGCTTGGCGATGGCAAGCCTCTACGCACTTCCGGCATTCAAGCTTTGGCCAGCACGACGCCGAAACCGATTGCCGGTGAGATCGTCCCCGGTGAGGATGCGGTCGCACATCGTTACAAGAAACCGTTCCAGCGCGACTATGATGCGGTGTCGCAGTTGGATGCCATGGATGTAGAAGGTTTGGACGTTGCGGTTTTGTTTCGCACCTTTCCGCTGCACTGCGACGATAGCTTGGAACCGGAATACGCCAACGATCTGTGCCGCGCATGGAATAATTGGATGGCGGATTTCTGCAAGGCCGATCCGATACGGCTGCGACCATCGGCGCTGATCACGTTGCATGATGTCGATCTCGCAGTCGACGAGACACGGCGCGCAGTTATAGATTTCGGCGCTATTGGTCTATGTCTCGTGCCCGAGCCGAGCAACGGCAAACATATTCATGATCGTTACTACGATCCGGTTTGGCGTGAAGCGGAAAAACTTGGCGTGCCGGTTTGTTTTCATCCGGCGGCGAGCCCGAACACCGAGCAAGTCGTGCATCGATTCAAAGGACACAGCAACGAGGCGGTGCTGATCAACGCTTTTCGCAATCCGATTGAACTCATGCTCGCGGTCGGTAGTTTCTGCGCCGGCGGCGTGCTCGAACGGTTTCCCAAACTCCGCGTGGCCTTTCTCGAAGGCAACTGTGGCTGGCTCCCTTGGGCGCTGTATCGCTTGGACGAGCGTTGGGAGATGCGCAAGGATTATTGCAACGAAGTATTGAGTATGCGGCCGAGCGACTACTTCATGCGCCAGTGCTTTATATCCGTCGATGTCGAAGAGGATTTGGTCGGCGACGTGGTCAAACGGATCGGCGACGACAACGTCGTGATCTCCACCGACTATCCCCACGCCGACTCGCACTGGCCCGACGCGGTCAATCATTTCATGGCGTTGGAAATGACCAGCAGCGCGCGCAAAAAAATCCTCTGGGACAACTGCGCACGGCTGTATAACGTCGGATGAAGAAGCGATTAGCCGCAAAGAACGCAAAATACGCAAAATAATTCGGTTCAATGATGTCTGGCCTAAGTTAGGCGCGTGTCCGAATCCCTTGACCCTACTTTGTGTACTTTGCGTTCTTTGCGGCTAACAAATTCGTAAAGGAGCGATGACTTTATGGCAAATCACACACCCTGCGGCATTGAACTGCCGCAGGTTTTTTTCGACGGGCCCACCGACATGGAGCATATCCGCAAGTTCGCCACGCGGGCGGAAGCGCTTGGCTTCGACAGCCTGTGGCTCCAGGAGCGGATCATTGGCGACTTCGTCATGCTGGAGCCGGTGACGCTTTTGAGCTACGTCGCGGCGATTACCACGAAACTAAAATTGGGCACATCGGTGATTCTTTTGCCGCTGCGAAATCCTATTCAGTTGGCGAAGGCTTATTCGACTTTGGATGTGATGAGCGGCGGACGCGCGATCATGGGCGTCGGTCTGGGCGGCGGTCATCTTGGTTCGCACGAGGATGTCTTCGGCTATAGCCGCGACGGGCGGGTGACGCGCTTTAGCGAAGCGGTGCAAATCATGAAGCTATTGTGGACCGTGCCCAAGGCGAGTTTTCACGGGCGCTATTGGAATTTCGATAATCTCTCTATGGAGCCCAAGCCGGTGCAGAAACCGCACCTGCCGCTCATCTTCGGCGGTCATCATGAGAACGCGCTGCGCCGGGCGGTGAAATGCGCAGATGGCTGGATGGGCGCGGGGTCGTCGTCTGCTGGATCATTCATTCGTGAATCGGCCAGGATTCGCGACATGCTAGCCGAAGCGAAACGCGATCCGGCGACGTTTGATTTTGCCAAGCGTGTGTACCTAGCGGTCGATAACGACGAAGCGCGCGCCGAGCGGCGCATCCGCGAATGGTTTGCCCGTCGCTATAAAAACGCCGATCTCGGTCCGAAGGTTTCGATTTGGGGTAGCACTGCCAAGTGCACGGAGCAGATTCAAGAGATCGTCAAAGCCGGCGCGCGACAGATCATTTTCAACCCGATGTTCGACGAGGCCGAGCATTTGGAAATCTGTGCCAAGGAAATTATGCCGCATCTGTGAGGCATGAGAATCAACCAGACATCGTGCAAGGGGCACAAAGCAGGGGCGCTATTCATCGCGCCCTGGGGCGAAAAACGGGGATTTGAGCAAAACGATCACTTGTTTACGGTGTTACGTTAGGTTGAGCGGAGTCCGTTGCGAGCCGAGCTGGTACAAAAAGCCGAAGACTGGCGTTGGTCGAGTCTGCATGATTGGAAATCGGTCCGTCCAGTCGAAGGAATTGATCCCGGTCCGGTGGAACGTCCGAGCCTTGAATTCAGTGGGTCCGTTAATAATCGCTCCTGCAGACGGAGTAAACGAAGTAAGGCGCAGCGTCAATCGCGGCACCCCTTACGGTTCAGGTGCGTGGGTCTCTCGTGTAGCGGCAGAGCTTGGCTTGGCCGCGAGTCTCAGACCAAGAGAACGGCCACGAAAGGTAAGAAATATAGTACGGCTTCATTTCTGAACGCAGTGCCGCTTCAAAATGTGACACAGCGATTGTCTCATCACGGATTAGTCTCTGTACCACGCTTTGCAATGTAACTCGTTTGGGTAAAAGGCACCCGGATGTTTCCGAGCGATAGGGGAAGCAAAGGGCACCCATTGGTTGACCCGATTGGTTTTCGAAGTTAACTAGTGCCGGTGAGTGAAAAGGCTGACGTCCGGGCCGACGACGGCTATTTTCAGTCCCACGAAACCTACGGTAGACCGCTGCCCGTTAGCAATCGGTAGCCAAGTCCGGTTTGCAGTTGCGCTCCTTTTCCCCGTGTCGTACAAGAATGAGGTTAATGAGGAGGGATTCTATGAAAACTAACAAGAAGGCGAAAATATCGTTCACGCTGGCGGGAATCGCCCTTTTCGTATTGGCGGCATGCTCCGCTGTGATGCAGCAGAAACCACCCGCGTATGAAGTCTGGGCGGCCGATCAAAACGAGAACAAGGTATATGTGCTGGATTCCGAAGGAAAGACTCTCAAAACGATCGACGGCGCGACTCTGGGCAATGCCCAGCGGCCGCATATGCTCTGGGGCGTGCCTAAGGATGACTATATCTATGTCACCAACACGGTCTCCAATTCCGTCACCGTGGTGAGCGCCAAGGACGGCGCGGTCAAAGGCGTCATTTCCTCAGTTGGCAAGGCGCCCCATGCCGCGCAGCCGAATCCGACGCAGCCAGACCGAATCTACGTTGCGAACATCGGCCCACAGGCCGCCGGGCGCGATGGAAAGCCGGATCATGGCGAGACTATCACCGAGGTCCATCGCAGCGGCGCGAAGTGGGCAATCGCGCGGCGGCTTGACCTGAAAGCGGCACCCGCGCTGGCCGACACGAATCGGTTTCCGAGCCGCCGGCCGGTTTGCGTTGGCTTTTCCAAAGACGGCCGCTACATGCTGGCGACGCTCTTTAACGGCGGTATGGCAGCGATCGACTTACAGAAATGGATCGTCGTCAAAAGCTGGGGTAAGAGTGAGATCGCTGAGAATGGCTGTGGCTTCGCCACATCTTCGACCGGAAACGATCTCTACGTCACGGCCGGCAACGACAAATCGTCATGGCTGTATGTCTTCGACATCGGCAGCGAGCCGAAGCTTGTGGCGACGCACAATCTTTCGAAGCTGGGTCAAGATTCGCACGGGCTTGCCGTCAATCGGGCCCGCGATGAGCTTTGGGTCGTGCATCGCGTCAGCAGCAACATTTCCATTCATCCGCTCGACGCGATTCGCAATACCGGCCATAAAACCGCTGTCATAAATTTTGTCGGCAAGACTCCCGATCTGATCATGATTTCGCCGGACCACCGCCGGGCGTATGTGACCCTGCGTGGTCCGAAGCCGGCGCCGACCATACCGCATGCGACGGTCGGCGAGACTCCGGGCGTCGCGATTCTCGACACAGCCGACCGCAAGCTGTTGAACGTCGTAAGGCTTGGGGATCAGAAGCTAGCTGATTTTCACGGTATCTTTATTCCCGGGAGCCAGTAAAAGCATCGGGCGTGAGGACATGACGGGTGCGAACATCCGAGATTGGTTCGCCCGTCGCTATAAAAACGCCGATCTCGGTCCGAAGGTTTCGATTTGGGGTAGCACCGCTAAGTGCACGGAGCAGATTCAAGAGATCGTCAAAGCCAGCGCGCAGCAGATCGTTTTCAATCCAATGTTCGACGAGGCCGAGCACTTGGAAATCTGCGCCAAGGAGATCATGCCGCATCTTTAAGAGATCAGAGAATTCACCACAAAGCGCCCAAAGGCCACAAAGAAATTAGAACATTCGGAATCGGAGTTTAACCGCAAAGAGCTTAGCGCGGCAGAGCCGCAACCGAAATTCGGAATAACTCTCGCAAAGACGCCAAGGCCGCAAAGGTCGGAAAAAAATCGAGAAGATGATTCGTAAGAACATTTTTTTCTCCTCCGAACTTGGCGTCTTTGCGCCTTTGCGAGAGGCGTATCCGAAATGAAAAAAAATGCGTAAGGCGCGCAAATTTTTAGCTATTGCAGTGCAAAGGGTGCAAAAAGGAAGTAAGTACAATCGGGTTCGGCAAGAAAGGCAGGAAAATATGACAGTCATTTACCACAAGGACCGACCGCTTTTAGAGTTCCCAGACGAGCCGTGGCGCCAGTCTTTGAGGGTGGCGGTGAACCGATCTGCGGGATCGAATTCTTTATCTGTCTGGTTGGCGGAAATGGGAGATCACCACCGAACGCCGCTCCATTGGCACGACACCGAAGAAGTGTTGGTCTTCCTTGAAGTCGATGGTGACGGCTTTGCGCGTGTCGGCGACGAGGAGCATAAAATCGAAACTCAGACCAGCGTCGTTGTTCCGCCCGGAACCATTCACGCGTTCGGGCTCCGAGACGGACGAGTGCTGAAGTCCATCTCCATTCTCCCTGATGCCGATGCCGTGCCTGGGCACAGACTGTTAGAGAAGGGCGAAGAGAGCTTTGAAATGCCACCGACGAAAAAGAAGTGATCCAGGAGACGTCACAGCGGTAAAAATCGTACCGCATATTTGGAAGAAGAAATTTAGCCGCAAAAAAGGGGATAAGTCCAATTATTGAATTCTGGGAGCGTCTTGGATTATGTTTGCGCCATGCCTCGTACCGCTCGTGTTGCTCCAGGTGGTGTGATCTTCCACGTACTCAACCGGGCTAATGCGCGATCCCGGATTTTCGAGAAAGATCTAGATTATGAAGCGTTCAAGCGTGTTATTGGAGAAACAGTCGAAAAAATACCGGTCAGAATTTTAGCCTATAGCATCATGCCGAACCACTGGCACATGGTCTTGTGGCCGACAAGGGACGGCGATCTCGGAAATTTCGTGCAACGGCTAAACACAACCCATGTTCGACGCTGGCATCTACATCGAAATAGCGTGGGCAGCGGGCATCTCTATCAGGGCACATACAAGTCCTTTCCCATCCAGGACGACGAACACTTTTTGACAGTCTGTCGATACGTAGAACAAAATCCGCTACGAGCTGGATTGGTACAAAGAGCAGAGGACTGGCGTTGGTCGAGCCTGGGTTTGAGCGTCACGGGAACCGCGAAGAAAGGAGACGTGGTGTTATCAGATTGGCCGGTGTCGAAGCCGGCAAGTTGGGTGTCTTTCGTCAACCAGGCGCTGACCATCAAGGAACTGGAGGAGGTGCGGTTATCAGCACAGAGAGGGCGTCCTTTTGGGAATGAAAGCTGGAAAGCACGTACGGTAGCGCAATTGGGTTTAGAATCCACGTTGCGCTCACGTGGACGACCACGCAAGGAGAAATAGAAAATTGGACTTATCCCCTTTTCTCTTCAGGAGAGATGAACGCAAAGGTCGCAAAATAGGTTGGGGGGGAAGGCTATTCGTTTATGTTCCCCAGAAAAAAGTTGTCTTGTTATTGGCTAGAATATGGAGTCTGGAGCCTGATTCTAGAACGAAGCTTTTACGATTAGGGGAAGGGGGTAGCTGTCATGCCGATCATCACAATTTATCAAGGCGCTTCCGGCGAAGGTCAGGAACTGGCCGAATCTTTAGCGCAAGCTTTGGGTTATCGTTGTGTCGGGCGCGAGGTGCTCGTCGAGGCAACCCAGCGCTATGGCATACCCGAAGCAAAACTCAACGAGATCGTCGAGAAAGGCCCACACTGGTGGGAGCGTTTGCTGCAAGATCTGCGGCCCTACCGGATCGCTCTTCAAGCGACGCTGTGCGAACTGGCTCACGATGGCAAAATGGTATACCACGGCCACCTCGGGCATGAGCTATTGTCCGATGTCAGTCACGTGCTGAAAGTGTTTTTGACGGCTTCGAATGACGTCCGCGTCAAGCAAGTCCGGGCACGGCAAAACCTCACTGATACGGCGGCACGCCATTATATAGACGAGGTCGATAAGGCACGCAGCCGGCGTTTGATGGAAATGTTCGGAGCGGATTGGCGTGATCCCAATCGTTATGACCTGACCCTCAACATCGGCAAAATGACCCGCGAGGGCGCGAAGCGGGTGATTATCGAGGCGGCGCAGCTCCAGGAGTATCAGCCCACTGAGGCATCCAGCCAGGCTTTTTACGATCTTGCACTTGGCTCCCGTGTTCATGCCACGCTATTTGCATCACCCAAGGTAGAAGGGTCGGCTCTCGAGATCCGCGCCGAGTGCGGCCATGTTTACGTTCGGGGTAGAGTCAACCATCCAGCGTTGGAGGACGAAGTCGTGAAGCTAGTGAAAAATCTACCGGGTGTAACCAAGCTGACCACAGAGATATTAGCCCTCCCGCGCGAAGTTTTATTGGGACCCTGAGGAGATGGTGAAAATGGATGAGAAACCAAAAGAGACTTGGGGCTTGGCTGATCCGTACGAGCGCTATGTTGGTCGGTGGAGCCGCCAAGTCGCCAAGTCGCCAGTGAGATGGCGCGGGTTACCAAACCTGGTGGGAAGGTCGCTCTGTATGTGTGGGACTATGGGCGCGGCATGGCGATGATACGTCATTTCTGGGATGCAGCGATCATGGCGAGACCTAATGACTCTAAGCTTGATCAGGCCGAACGCTTCCCAATCTGCCAGCCGGCGCTGTTGGAGGCGCTGTTTGGCGACATCGGACTAAGTTCGATATCGAGTCGCGCGATTGTTATCCCCACAGTGTTCCAAGACTTCGAAGATTTCTGGATTCCGTTTCTCGGTAAACAAGGGGCGGCGCCAACTTACTTCGCAGCCGTTGACGATTCGACCCGCGAACGAATTCGCGCGCTTTTGCAATCGCGTCTGGCTCCTTCGGTGGATGGAAAAATTGCGCTCACCGCTCGAGCGTGGGCGGTGCGCGGCATCGTGCCAAATTGAGGATATCGCTCTTGGCGTTTTGGTAAAAAGGGAGGAGAATCGGCGAGTCCATCTGCCGTATCAACAGCGAAGTTTCGCGGGCGGATCGGTTTCGTAATTCATTAATGGCTACAAAGAAAGCCTTTTACCTTTGCGCTTCAACTCGATCACGAGAGCGACGGTTGGCGTTTGCGGGTACCGCGATGGGGCCGGTGCCTAGGCTGAACCCTGTTTGAATGGCCCCCAATCGAGCTTCGTTCGCAAGGACGAGAGGAGAAAAATGAAAACCGAGAAAAGCATTGCGGTGTCGCTATTGTTTGCGACAGGATTGTTTGCAGCGCCGATGGCCTGGGCTGAGACTCATACTAAGGGCCCCGCCTTTGTTTCGGTCGAGGCATCCAAGCTCAAGTGGACCGACGCTCCAGGAGTCGGGCCCGGCGCAAAAATCGCGGTAATCGAGGGAGATTTAAAAACAGCAGCGCCTTTTACTTTCCGGCTCAAAGTTCCTGCCAACTCAAAAGTTGGCGTGCACACCCATCCCACGGCTGAGCGCGTTACCATCCTCTCGGGGACTTTGTACTTTGCGATCGGAGATAAATACGACGCCGCGAAGGCCAAGGGGTATAAGCCCGGCGACGCCTTCATTGTTCCTCCTGGAATGCCCATGTATGCGTACACGAAAAATGGCGAAACAGTTGTGCAAATCCACGGGACAGGTCCGTGGGGAATCAGTTATAACAATCCGGCGGACGACCCCGCAAAGAAAAAATAGAACTCGCCGAACTAGGATTTGAATCTCTATCGGGATAGACCCGGCTGCTTCGAGACGGCGGAGAAACTTTCATCTTTGTGGACTCGTGCGGTTAGCGGAAGGCTAGTGACCGGTGGGGACTAATCTCGCGCGTCTATCGGTCAACCATCGATGGGGGTTGTAAGAGCGATCTTGGCAGAAGTTTTTCGCGAGCTTGGACGGTGGGCGGCAGCGGCTATGATGGCGCAGCGAAGTCCTTCAATGACCACGCCGACGTACCCGAAGCCGGCTTGCGTATTGCGATCGATGAAGCAAGGAAGGCGGCGAATATTAGCCGCGTAGTTGCCATCAACGAAGTCGCCGATGTCACGGTGCTTCGAGAGGCGCACAGGGAAATGGGTATCAAGGACAGATCGGCGGAAAAGCAGATGCCACTAGTTGAACAGACCAAGGCAAAGCGCGCGGGTATCGGCCTACGCGCCTGCGATCACGACAGAGTGTTTGACGGGTTCACGTTGTTTGCCCCACAAAGCGGCGCCGGCAAGGTTTACCTGATCGATATTGATGGCACCGTCGTTCACACTTGGCAGATGCCCTATCCGCCCGGCAATTCCGGTTATCTTACCGACAGAGGCACTTTGTTTTACAACGGAAAAGTCATTGAGCAGTCGGATCGCTTTATTAGCCGCCAGCCTTGGAAAGGCGGCGTTGCGCTCGAAGCGGATTGGAACGGACGGGTTCTTTGGGAGGTGCGCCAACCCGACCATCACCACGACGGCATTCGTCTTCGCAACGGCAACCTGCTGCTGATTTGTTTGGCTCAGTTGCCGCAGCATCTGGTGTCGCAGGTCAAAGGCGGCCGGCCCGGCACCGAGCACAATGGTGAGATGTACGCCGACTATCTAGTCGAGATGACGACAGATGGGCGCGTGGTTTGGCAATGGCGTACTTGGGAGCACCTCGATCCGGCGACAGACTGTATCACGGCGGTGCAAGATCAGCGCGAGGCGTGGACGCACGCCAACGGTCTTGCCGAGATGGCGAACGGTGACATCGTGGTGAGCTTTCGTAACATCTCCACCGTCATCATCATCGATCGCAAGACGGATGAGATTATCTGGAAGCTCGGCGCGCCGCCGCTGTCCGGTCAACATGCGCCGATGCCGCTGCCGAACGGCAATTTGCTGCTGTTCGACAACGGTCCGCACCGGTTGGATCATACGATGACTTTTTCGCGCATCATCGAAGTCGATTTGGCGAGTAAGCAAATCGTTTGGAAGTATCAAGAGAAGCGAGAATATGAATTCTACAGCCCGCGGATTTCCAACGCTCGGCGCTTGCCGAACGGCAACACGCTGGTCTGCGAAGGCGACTTTGGCCGCTTCTTCGAGGTCACGGCCGAAGGTGAATTGGTTTGGGAGTACGTCAATCCCTATTTCGGCGACGGACCGAACGGGCCGAATAATCGAGTGTTCCGCGCCTACCGCTACAGCGCCGAGGAAATCGCCCGGGCGAAAGCAACGGGGGGATCGCAATGAATCACGAGTTTTCAACTTGTTTCTTGACAGATTCACTTTGCTACTACAGCCCAATACAATCGATTGACGGGTGCGGCTGGGTATGTTAC
>Ga0326597_10009184_pt1 | contig 13277 bp, 7 predicted proteins | sample RVTome_12_FD_203789 | JGI IMG/M metagenome (GOLD analysis project Ga0326597, IMG submission 203789) | Soil microbial communities from uranium-contaminated site in the Upper Colorado River Basin, Wyoming, United States - RVT100D185 | ecosystem: Environmental > Terrestrial > Soil > Contaminated >... | reverse complement strand
CGCTGCCTTTCCGTCCGCCGAGGGGCCGTCAGGGGTGCTGCCCGGCTCGAACCAAGCGCCCAACCCGTCCCGCGTCCCTCGTGCTGCATGTTGCTTTGCACCTACGCTACCCATCATAGAAGCCGCCCCCATTCCGACAGTTGCGGTTAAGTCATGAGGCCGGTTGGTCGTGGGAAGGTATCGAAGAAGCAGTCTAGCCGACCCCAAATTTCGGGCCAATCCTTGCGGGCAACACTATTGCGGAAAGCTTCCGGCGTCAGGTCGAGTGTGCATAGAAGAGGCCTTCGGAGCCCGCAGAACTTGATTGCCGAAAGGTCACGTCGAATGAGGTAGTCCAGCTCTCTCCCTGCTTCAACCTGAAATTCCTGGCCAGGGAGAACCGGCCTGAAGTGGGGGCAGCAACTTCGTCGAGGCACGTGATCAACCCATGCGGCGACGTAATCCTCCAACTCAGGGTTCTTCACAGGGCCGCGATGAGCAAAGAAGCGTCCGAGGCGTACACCGGTCTTGTTCAATGTAAAGCCCTCTTCGTCGTCGATCATCAGCCGAAGTAGGGCCTGCCCGTAATGGAAAACGCGATTGCTTACTGCATTCCGGAAATCCGAGAGCGCAGCCCGACTCGGATCGGCCTTCTGGTCGGCCGAGAGGCCGTCACGGGTGCGGGCGGGCCTGTACCAGGTTCCCGACCGGTCCCGCGCCCCTCATCTCGTAAGTTGTTTCTCCACATAGGTGCCCCGTTAGCGCCCCCCATTATTACGCGAGCTGATGCCCGCAGCTTCATCACGGGGAACCTCACCGGAATCATTCCACTCCGTCAGTAACGTCCCTATCGCTCCGCTATCCCTGCTCGAACAACTCCGATCCTACACACGAGATTGTTCTCTATCGCCGCCAACGCCAATTTTGGCGTCCTCGTCGCGCTGACCGCTTGCAAACCATGCAGACCTGACCATACCGCGTGCTGAGTTCGGGATCGAAGAATGCCTCCTTGGGCTTCACTTGACCACATTTCCGGCAATGCTTGGCGGTGCCGTTATCGAGGCTCTCGGCATCCGTGCGAATGGTGGAGACCACACTTGGCTCGTCATCGGTTGTCGCTGCTTTGATAAGCTCGGTAAGTCGTTCGTCAAGAGTGACAACGGGGTCCAGACCGAGATTGAAGCGGTTGATCCGAAGGAACTTGTACCCATAGGACTCCAACACCATTTGCCGCTCGATGTCCTCTGGCCGATAGTAATGTGGATAAGTTTCAGGGCTAAGGCCGCGGCCGGGGATAAAGTGTTCCTCGAAGCCGTCGTACTCGATGATGATGTTCACCGTGCGCTGGGGCTGGCGGTAGCGGAGGAGGAAGTCACTCCGGTAGCGAGGGTGAGTATACGTAGGGTCGAGCTGGCGAAGATAGTCGCCGACTGGAAACTGGGCGATGAGTTCCAAACGCTGTCGGTGTCGCTGGAAGAAGCCCGTCTTCTTGATCCACTCAAGGACCTTTGCCTCCATCGGAGACCTGGGATCCGTATCGACTGGCTCGGCGATGGCTTTCGATTCCAGGAGGGTAGAGTAGTGGGCGAGGGCCCGACCGATCGAGCCGTGAAACTCCTCAACCGGCTTGGATATGACGAAGTGCATGGCCTCCTTGGCCCGGCTGAATCCCACGTTGAGGCGCTGGGCCTTGAGCGCCTCCTCGACGTGCCGCTCGGCGGCTTCGAGGGAGACAGGGAAGACATAGTTGAGTACGTCATGCGTGGGGGTTGCGACCATGGAGTAAATGATGAGATCGCGCTCCTCGCCCTGGCAGGTGTCGAAAGTCATCACCTTGAGCTTGAGCTGCTCTTGAAAGCGGTCGGCATAGGCATCGTCAAACAGGAGGCGTGTCAGGTATTGCTGCTGCTCCCGGTGCGGCGTGATCACCCCGACGGTCATCCCGAGCTCGTCGTCGACCAACTCGCGGAGATGATCCCGGATGAACGTTGCCTCTGCCGAGTTCACGTTTCGGTACTGCTCCGGCGTCGGGGATGGCGTCACCTGGGTGAACTGCAGGACTTCCTCAATGGGCTTCCCGCGGACCTTGATAGCTTGGAGCTGGCCCTCGTAGAAATGCTCACTCGAGAAGCTGATCAGCTCCTGGTAGCCACGGAAGTGCTTTCGGAGCATGTCCTCGTAGTTCGCGATGAGCTTGAAGAAATCCAGGATCGATTTCTTCACGTCGAACTGCTTGAGCCGCTGGATCCGGTCAGCCGCGTCCGAGATGTGGTTTCGGAAATAGGCCTCGATGTCGGTCAGGTACGTCTGGTTCCGCAGGATGCTCGCGTTGGCGGCCTTCACGTTCGAGAACTGCCGGTGATCTCCGAACACAATGACCTTGGATGCACGGAGGAGGGCGGGGAAGGCCTGGGCGACTGAAACCTGGCTCGCCTCGTCGATCACCACGATCTCGAACAGTTCCCGCTGCAGGGGGACGTACTCCGCGAACTCCCGAATACTCGCAATGATACAGGGGAAGGCGTTCTTGAAGCTGGCGAAGGCATCTTGCGGGAAGCGTTGCTTGGCGCGGATGACGCCCGCTAGTGCACGGGCAGTGCCACGCTCATTTTGCACAAAGTCGAGAAAACGGCCGTCAATCTCTGTGGCCATCTGCGAGGTGTAGAGTTGCTCCAACTGGGTCTTCTCGCCGACGTAGTCGAACTGCGGGACGGCCTGCAGGGCGGCGCGGAGTTCGGACCAGAGGCACGCGTACCGCGCCGCGTCAGCCAGGAAGGCAAGGAGTTCACCCGGGTCGCGGAACTGCGTGGGGTCGATCCGGAGGCCGGCGTGCACACCCTCGGCCAGTGGCCCGAGAACCTGGTCGTACAGGTCTAGAAAGCCGCGGACGGCCGCGATCTCGGCGGGAACGGCGCGCTCGCGTCCCAGCAGGTCATATATCTGGCTGCCATCCTCATCAGGCACTATGGCTTCGGGTAGGGCTCGCCTGATCGCAACGAGGACCTCGTGGACGGTGCGGAGGTCTCCGAGCCGCTTGTGCAGGTTCAGGGGGTTCTCGCAGGGGAGGGCGCTCGCGAGGCGAGCATTGATGGCCCGCACCCGCGCCCCGCGGAAAAGGTATCCGAACACCGGCATCCGGGCCTGATCGTACTCCACAAGAAAGCCTTGGAGGGTCTTTTGATGCCCCGGGCCCAGGCTGCTGAATAGCGCGAGGGCTTCGCGGTGGCGTCGGTGGTCGTGGAGCGCGTGGGCCACGGCGTGGACGCGGACTGTGCGATGGAGCCCCGAGCCACCTCCGGCGGTCACGTGCTCGGCCAGATACCGTTGCCAGGCACCGGCCGTCGGCAGAGCGCGAAGCGCATCCGCAAGCTCGTTGAGGAGTCCGGGCATCCGGGGATTTTGGAGGTGCGTACAAAGGCCGGGCGCCCGGCGCTCGAGGCCTGCTTCCAGGGCGTGGAGACGGGCAACCTGCGGGAGTTTCACGCGCGCGTAGGTCAGGATTGTCTCGGCGAGCTGCCGCTTGAGCCGATCGCTCCGCTCGCGGGTCTCCGCGAGCAGAGCATCGAGCCTGGCGTGTGCTGCTCGGTGGTAATCTTGAATCCGGGCCTGGGCTGTCTGCGAGAGCAGACGGGTATAGTTCCCGCCGACGCGACCGAGGCGGAGGATCGCGTCGGGGAAGTCCTCGCCGTATCGCACGGCCGCAAGCGCGTCTCGGAGCTTCTCCTCCACGACATCGAGCGCCTCCTGTTTGTCGGAGAGGACGAGGACGTTTTGGCGGTGCAGGATGCAGTCGAAGGCGATGGCAGTAATCGTGTGGGACTTCCCGGTCCCTGGGGGGCCTTGGACAGCCAGGTAGCGGCAGCGCTCATCCCGCAGGGCGTCAAGGATGCGCCGCTGCTCCTCGTTGAGAGGGATCGGGGACTCCGCGACAAGGCGGTCGGGGACGGGTAACCGTTCCCAGCGAGCTCGAACCTCCCTCTCGACAGGGATCGGGTTGTCAAGGAGCAAGCCTTGGATGATCCGCTCGAAAAGGCAGGTGACTTCTTCCTTGTTCGTGTTGAGTGCGAGGAGGAGTTCCTCGTAATCGTTGAGAAGCGACTCGTCCGATTTATCGAACGCGGCGAGGTAGGCGGCAGTGGTGAAACGAAGCGCTGCGCCGCCGAGCGTCTGGAGTCCGGGGGCTCGGAGATCGAGCGGCCCGGGGAGGTCCAAGGCCGTCCGAATCGGCGTGAGGACGCGCTCGATGACTTGCAGGAAGGTCTGGTTCTCGCCTAGGTAGCAGATCCGGTCGCGGACGGGGGAGACCACAAATCGACCTGTCTTGTCATGAATCTCCTGGCAAATGTAGTCGACCACACGCTTGTTCACGTACAGGTGCGGGTCGAACTCAAAGAGGTAGCTTCCCGTGACGTTGTCCTGCATGATGCGGGCTGGCACGTAAAAAAGGGGGTAGCCCGCACCTTTTCCATGGCGGAGGTCACACAGGTAGAGGTAAATCTGGAGGTTGTCGGCTGTACGGAGGTAGTTGATGAGGTCGCGGACCTCTTGGTGGGCATCGGCCGTGGCGAAGTCGTCGAAGAAGGATACGAGCCGGGCCTTGACGTCGGTATCCGAAAAGAAGTCTTTGAGGACGCGCTCCGTCGGAGCGAGGTCGCCTGTGACCAGGAACGTGTTGAGCGCCGTCGCAAGGTGGGGCAGGACGGGGGAGGCTAGGGCCTCGCTCAGGTCGGTTTCTACCTCGTAGACTGACTCGACGGCAGAGTAGGCCTGCTGGCGGAACGGACGGTCGAGGAAAGCGAGGATGGGTCCGATGATCCCGTGGGAGATCCGATCCGCGAAGGCACCCTGGACCTCCTCAACGTAGCGCTCGGGATTGGTACTCCCCCGGTCCCGTCGCTGACGCGCGACCTCCACGCAGGCAATCCGCACCTCCTCGAAGTCACTGATAGGGAGTTGACCGATGTGCTGCCGGATCAAATCACGCAGGGTGGCGCTGATGCGGGCCACGTACCGGCCGCGAGGTAACGTGAATTTGAGCCCGCCGCTGGCCGGCTCAGCAGCCAGCGCCCATAGGTCCGCAAAAAGCTGGGGATATTTCCGGAGCGGGACGCCTGTCCGGAATCCCGTGTCGTTGGTAAGCTGGATCTTGCGCCGGGGCGCCTGCTGGCGTTTGAAGTCAGTCTCAAGGAAATCCAGGAAGTAGTGGCTGACCTTGCGGGCAAATTCCTTGAGTTCCGCGGAGAGTGGCGGCGCGGCTACCGTCGAAGAAGGAGCGGAAATCTTTCTATCGATCAAGGTGCCCTCCTGCAGACTGCAACCGGCTGAGAGTCTTCAGGGGAGAAAGCAACCAAGTCGGCGAGGAATTCTATGCAAAATCCCCGGGTAGATCAAGGATGCGTCGCCGTAGCGATTGTCCGAGTCTCTTTCTCAATACCCCCGATCCGGTAGTAATGCGTCGGCGCTAAAGTATTTTTCGGCGGTTTCCGCCGGTCGTCCCAGGACATAGCTCCGCCTCTTGCGCCGTCGAGGGGGCCATCAGGAGTGCTGGTCGGCTCGAAGCAAGTGCCCGACCCACCCCGCGCCCCTCTTGCAACAAGTTGTGTTCGGAACCAACCTCCTCCAGAGAGGAGGAGCATTCAGCCGTCCTATTCGTTGCGCTGCCGGCTACCCGAGCGGCTCACGCTCCTAGCTCGCACTCGAAGAGGGCCTCCGGTGGCACGGCGGCTCGGGCCAGTTCGCGCAGGCGCTGGTGGTGCGTGAAGAGGATGACCTGGGCGCGCCGGGACAACTCGCCGAACACGGCCAGGGCTGCCGCCGCCCGTGCGTCATCGAAATTCACCAGCACGTCGTCGAGGATGAGTGGAAAGGGCGGGTTCCGCTCGAGGTGCCGCCCCAGGTACGCCAGGCGGAGCGCGAGGTAGAGCTGGTCCCGGGTCCCATCGCTCATCCCCTCCACGGGGACCTCCTCGGTCCGGCTGCCTTCCGCGCGGAGGCCGACGAGCATCGGCTGTTCCTTCTCGGTGAGACGCTCGCCCAGGCCACTGAACCCGCCGCACGTTATCCGGGCGAAAAGCGCGCCGGCCGCCTGGACCAATTCGCCCGCATGCGTCTCCCGGTAGCGCGTGATCTCCTGCTGAAGCAACACAGCCGCCAGCCGCGCTCGGAGATATCGTCCGGCCTCGGTGCGGACCCCAGCAAGCAAGGCCTGCGCTTCGCTCGCTTTCTCTGCAGCGCGGTCGTCGCCGGCCACAGCGGCGATCTCGTTCCGGGCCACCGCCGCCTCGCCGTACAGGGTCTTCAGCGTGGTGTCCAGGTCGCCGATCTGGCGGTCGAGTGCAGCGAGTTCGGCCGGCAGGGCGTCCGGATGCACCAGGGCCGCCTCCGCCGCGAGCGTCTCCAGCGTCCCAGCGCCAACAAACGGCCGGAGGAGCACTTCCACTCGGGCGAGCTGCTTTCGTCTCTCTCGCTTCTCGGCCGCCGCGATTTCGACGGCCGGGAGCTCGCGGATGCTCTGGCAGCCCGCCTCCGCGAGCAATTCGGCCAGGAGGCGATCGGCAGCCTCGCGATCACGCTCCGCCGTCTCGCGATCCTTCTCGAAGCCCTGCACCTGTTTGCGGAGCGCATCTCGCTGCACCTCCTGTCTCGCGGCCGCCTCCCGCCGCCGTTCGAGCGCCCGCACCGCGTCGTCGATCGGCAAGGCCTCAAGAAGGTCGGGGGCGAGCGCGTCCACCACCTTCCGGCCGCGCTGCTCGTATTCGGCGATGAACGTAGTGATTTCCTGGACGCGGCTTGCGGGCTCCTGCGCCCGTTCCAGGGCGGCGAAGAGCGCGGTGATCTCGTCGAGCATCACCTGCGCCTCGCCGGGCGTCATCTCAGCGTCGAGACCCAGGGGCGCCAGAGCGTCCCGCCACGTGCCCCGCACTTCGCCCAGCTTCTCCTCGGCAGCCTCGCGGTCCCGCTTCGCGCGCACCATCTGGTTATCGAGCGTCTGGCGGTCCCGATCACAGATCAGGCGTTCCTGGCGCTGCCGGTCGGTGTCCTTCACCCATGCATCCACCCTGATGCAAAGTTCCTCGAGCGACTCCTCCGGACCCACTGATTCCCCCGCGACCGCCGCAAAGCACTCCTCGAGGTGCTGGCGGCGACGGGCCACCTGCGCCTCCAGCGTCCGCTGCCGCGTCAGGAGCCCCCGGTGCTCCTCTGCCAGCACTAACACCGCCCCGCGACGCTGGAGCCAGGGGCGCATCTCTCGCGGGGGAAGGGGCCGAATACCGCAGCCGCTCCATGCGCCTTCCCATCCTCGCTGGAACTCCGCGGCGCGCCCTTCCAGGCTGGCGATCTCTTCTCTCAATTTTCGGATCAGCTCCGAGTAGCGGTCCCGCTCGGCCGCGAGCTGTGCATGCCGGGCGACCCGCTGCGCCTCGCGCCGGAGGCGGTCCGACACGCCGTCGGCCACCTCCACGGAGGCCTCGTATGCATCGAGCGTGGCGCGATCGGCTGGCGCCTCGGGTACAACCGTCAGCCAACCCTCCCGAATCACACCCCACTGGGCATCCCGCTCGCCTCGCGCTCCGGCGAGTTCGTCCTCGGACGGGACGGCGCCGGCGCCCTCAAGCGCCCGGATGGCCTCCACGGCCCGCGCGAGGCCCTCCTCCGCTTCCCGCAGCCGGCGGCGCCGGTCGAGCAGTTCCGCCGCGACCTCTGCCTGGTCTCGCTCGGCCTCCTCGAGGGATTCCGCGCCGGGCACCGGGAGCCGCTCGCATTCCTCCAGGGGTCCGGTCCAGAGTCCGAGGCGGGCCAACGCCGCGTCCGCCCGCTCCTCCATCTCGTGCTGCGCCTGGACGCATTCGCCCAGCTCCCGTTCCGCAGGGACGGCATCTCGGGCGAGTTGCAGCGCCTGGTGCAAGGGCTCGGTTTCGGGCGGCTCGGGCAGCTGCTGGAACTGCTGGTCGAGCGCCTCGCGCTGTCCCCGCAGGTCGGCCATGGCAGTGGCGAGCCGTTCGACCCCCCCCATGGCCTGCTGGAGCGCCTCTCCCCGCTCCCGGATCCGCTCGCGCAGGACGGCCGGGATCCGGAGCGTGTCGACGTTCTCGAGGGTGACATCCGGCCGGAGCGCCGCGAGGATCGTCTGGGCCGCCTTCGTGTGGGCGTCCCGAAGGCGCTCCTGGGCCGGCAGGTCGCGCACCGCGCTCTGGTACCGCCCGAGATCCCCGTAGATCTGGGCGATCACCGGGCTCTCGGTGAGCAGGGCCTCCGGAACAAGTAGGGCCTCCAGCTCGGCGGCGAGTGCCTCCAGCTTCCCCGCGGCCTGCTCAGCTGCCGCGGTATGACGGGCGAGGGCCTCCTGGGCCGCCAGCCGCCGCGCAGGGAAGTCCTCCGCGAGGTCCGGCGCGCCCTCGAGAGTCGTCAGCCGGGCCGCGTGCCCCTGGTGCTCCGCCAGCAATGGAATGGCCTTCTGCAAGCGCTCCAGTCGCGCGCGCTCGGTGCGCCGGGCGCGGAGGTCCACTTCGAGCTCGTCGATCCTCCGCCGGAGGCCCTCCTCCCGGGTGCGGAGCTCGGCCACCGCCTTGCCCGGCGTGCTGAGCGTCTTGACTGCGGAGACGGCTGCCTTGTAGTCCTCAAGCAGCTTGTTGAGGGGGAGCTTCTCCCCGCGGGGCTTGAAGAGCCGGTCGGCCTCGGCCGTCACGTCGGCCAGAAGCCGCTGAAGTCGGATGCCACCCACGGCCGCGGCGAACAGCGTCTCCCCCACCGCGCCCCCGCTCTTCAGGAGCTGCTGGCCGCCGCTAACCAGCTCGCCGTGCCCGAGCCCGAAGAGAAGCGTGAACCGCTCCGGCGGGATCCCTTCCAGGAGCGCCAGGAGGACCTCGTCGCCCACCGGTTGCTCTGCGTCGTCCCGAAGGGTCTGCTTGGCGCCTTTTCGCCGCACGAGGGTGCGGACCGTTCCATCAGCGCTTCGGAGGGTGGCGTGCACCCGGAGGGCCGGGCCGCCGTAGCGGAACGTGTCGGGGCTCTGCACCGGAATGCCGAACAGGAACCCGTGGATGGCGCGGAGGGCGGCGCTCTTGCCCGCCTCGTTCGCGCCGTAGACGAGGTGCAGCCCCTCCCTCCCGGCGGCGAGATCCAGCGTCGCGTCCTGGAAGTGCGCGAACTGCTGAAACCGCAGGCGGAGGAAACGCATCAGGCATCCTCCCCGGCCAGAAGGTGAGCCGCGATCGCCTGTTGGACCTCGTCGAGCAGCGCGCGGACGGGGTCCAGGTCCTCCGGCAGGATGCTCTCCGGACCCCGGCGGAGGTCGGGCGGGAGCTTCGCGTCCAGGGGGCCGAGCGCCGCGCGGACAGCGGCGAGCGCGGCGTCCGGGGTAGCCTTGAGTGTCTCCATTGATCGCAGGAGGCCCCCGATCGCGTCGTCGCGCTCTGCGAGGTCGGCGATGGCCACGGGCGAGCGGGTCCGGCAGTGCACCGATTCGATCCAGAGCTGATCGCCGGCCAGGTCGATCGCGAGGCTGCGGAACTCATTGAGAGTCCGCTCGGGGTCCCGGACCAGCTCCGCGTGGGCGTTGGTAGCCCCCGTGAGGACGACCCGGACGACGAGGGCCCGGTCCTCGGCCTCCGGCAGGAGCACTTCGAGCCGCGCCCGGACAGTCTCGAGCACGGCGCCGATGCCGGCCGCATCCCCCGGCTCCACGTCGCAGCACTCCCAGCGGACGACGTCCAGCGCCCGGAATTCCGGCTCCGCAACTCGGCCCTCCTCGACCCGCACAAGGTAGGCGCCGCGGGGCCCGGGCTCCCGGATGTGCCGGCCCTGTAGGTTCCCCGGATACACGATCCAAGGCGCCCGGCGAAGGATCCGCCTCTCGTGCACGTGCCCGAGGGCCCAGTAGTCGTACCCGAGGGCCTCCAGCTCTTCGAGCGTGCAGGGGGCGTACGGTTCGTGGGCGGGGTGCCCGGCCGCGCTGGTGTGAAGGAGGCCGACGTTGATGACCCCGCGCTCGGCGGGTGGCCAAGTGTCGAGGACGCTCTCGGGGCAATGCCGGGTGGCGAAGCCCTGGGCGTGGACCACCAGGTCCAGGTCCGGGACCTCCACACGGCCCGGCCGCCGGGTGGGCGCCACGGTTACGTTCGCGGGCGGCGATAGGTGCCGGGTGATCTCGCTCGCCGCGTCATGGTTGCCCGATACCAAGACGACCGAAATGTCCTGCTCGCGCAGGCGGGACATCTCGCTATTGAAGAAAAGGCCGGTATTGTAGTCGCGCCAGTCAACATCGTGTAGGTCGCCCGCAAGCAGGACCAGGCGCACCTCCTCCGCGATCGCCAAATCGACGAGGCCCCGGAATGCTGCCCGGGTTGCCCCCCGGATCCGGTCCACCGGCGCGCCCTCGTACCGCTCCAGCCCACGCAGCGGGCTGTCCAGGTGAATGTCGGCCGCGTGAAGGATCGTGAACGTCGCCATGGTCACCTACCGGGACGCACGCCCGGAGCCAGGTTACAGCTCGTTCAGGAACAGGCGGATGCCGGCATGGATCACCGCCGGGCTGGGGACCTCGACCTCCTGGCCAGCCAGCTCGGCTCGCACCACCCGGTGGGCCTCTGTGACGCCCGGAGAGGCCGGATCGGGGAAGAGCACCTCGGCTTGGCGTTGCACTCGCTCCAGCCACGTTCGCCACGCGGCGACTCCGTCCATCCGGATCCGGACCTCCTCCGCGAGCACAGGACGCTCGCGCCAGAGCAGGCTGTCCACCTGGTACACGTAGGCGAGGTTCTTAGCCCACCGGCACTTGCGCGTCCTTTCGCCGACGATATGCGAAGCGCCTCCTCGATCAGGGGTATACAAGAACAGTGGATGACATTCTTATCCGCTTCGCCTCGCAAACTCCACGATCCTTTGGCAAGCCTCTTCAAGCGACTTCGCCCTTTTCCCAGCCTCCCAAGCTAACTGTAGGCTAGATGCGATATGAAGGACATTCTTCTGTAAACCCCCCGCATGACCAAACTTCTTATCGGCCTCGGCTCGAAAACCATCCCATTCCGGTTTACCTATGTCCTCCTCCACCACCTTCTGAATTTCCGAAGGCCACATAACCACCCGTTCACTCAAGACAGCATTACTTGGGAAGGGTTCGGGCTGCGAAACACCACAGAGGTTAAGGATGGCCACGTTGTCCTTGGCGTGCTTATCTTTGCTTCCGTTCTTGTCTGGCTTATCACCGTCTGCGTCAAAAACGACAAAAGCTGGAATGTGGAGGCACTTGGAAACTGCGACCGGTTGAAGCATTCCACTCTTTCCATGGGTAGGAACCAGATGACAACCCAGCCGCCTATACTCGTCCCATAGGCCTGTGAGATGAAGGTATGTAGTAATGTAGGCGGAGTCCTCAAGGCCCTCGACAAACACGATTTGGGTGGCGAAAAACATTTCGCCGAGACCAGGCTGTAACGCCTGGTGAATTTTGGCGAGCTGCCCACTTGGTCTTACAGGCGGTTCTCCTTTGGCGGAGGCTATTGCTTGGGATACGTGCGTGTGAGTTGTTCTTGTAATTGTTGAAGCGCCGTTGACCTTTCGAACCAGCCTCACGCTTTCGAATCCTTCGCCGGACACGAAATACGGGCTATGTGTGGCTATCAATATCTGAGAGTCCTGTTCACTCAGGCTCAACAGAACATTGTAGAGATGCCTTGCTTGGGGCGGATGCTGGTAAAGCTCTGGCTCCTCACAAGCGAAAATTAGTCGAGGACCTGCCTTGACACCGCTTCCTGATAGCTCCTGAAGGAGTGCGAGAAGAAAGGAACGCTGAAGTCCATGGCCGAATCGTGTTAGCTCGCCCTCAAATCCACCCTCACCCAAGATTGCTTGAGCAAACGGTTCATCTACCCGCACAGCCTTTTCTGGTTCCTGATGCCATTTCAGCCGAAGAGTCGCGTCTTGGTGCGCCCAGTCAACGAGTCGATCTCTTAAGGTCTCGGATATTTCCTCAAGCTCACTTTGACTGCTATCCAGGAGATCCTGGTATTTCTCCTGCATCTCTTTACGAATGGCCTCTATCGAATCTTTGAAGTTGACCTTTGAACGGACGGTGCGCGCCAAAAGCCTTCCGAGGGCAGTGTTCCGAGCCTCTGTCTGTTCGGTTGATGCATCCTTCACCGCCGGCACGTAGACCCACTGGATATGTTTCTCAAGGAGGTTCTTTCCCTTTGAGACACCATAAAACTCATCGGCGCTCGGAATTTCCTCGCATTTCTCAACGTGACTTTCCTCATATGTCCGAAGAGCTCCCATCATGAGATCTTTACTTCCAGGATTGGGTAGTTCTGGGTATTTCCTTCTTATCTCGGTGTAGACCTCTTTCAGCTCAGCAACCTTCTTCCCTTCCTTTTCCCCTTGAAAGAACGATGCGAAATCCTTTATCGCTAGGCGGCGTCCATACTGTTTGACTTCTGCCCTGCCGGTATTCGTATCAAATCTAGCCTCCACAGATACTACCAGTTGGTCGTGACGCACGTAATGAGCCAGATCGGTCTTTGCTTCGGGTGACAGGTCACCAAACGTAACGGTTATCTCAACGGGAACACTCGTGTTCTTGGAATGAAAATCTTCCTGGCTGAGGGATTGTGTATTCAGGCCGGGTATTCCGGATTCTCCGAAGAACACGTTGAGGGCATGAAGAAAATTGGATTTTCCTGAACCGTTGGCTCCGACGAAGCATGTATAATCTTGAGGCTCGAGGGTCTGGTCCTCTATGGAACGGAAGTTCCGGATCCGAACTGTCTTGATCCTCATGCCAAGGTACCTCCAGCCGATACCTCTTATCCCTGTTGCGCGCAGTTGTGCTGCTGAAGAATGTAGTCAACCTACCCGCGGAGCTCTCCGACTTGTGGTTCGAGATCGACTCCTGAATGATGCGCAACCGGGCCCGATCACCCCAACGGAGAGTGACAACACAGAGGCAGGCGCCCTCCACGAGTTGATGCAGTAGACGGTGTCGACCTGGCTTGAACCGAGCCACACGCGACCGAGTCAGATGCCGTGCCTGCATTGAGGACGGACGGGTGCCCTGGAAAAGGTGGACGCCGGAGCGGCTTCCCCGATTCGATCAGGGGTGCCGCCGGGCGATGGAATTCGAAGGGATGGGAATGGTGGGGTAGCTCCCGCGTGATCCTAGCTCCAAGGCCACCCGGGAATCAAGGGCTTTTTGCAAAGTATGGATGGAGCCTAGGAAACACTTGGGGCTTCGCGCACTTCATGTCACGGACGCGTAGCGTGCTCCAGCAGGTAGAGGTACGAGCGGTACACCTTGCCGGTGG
>Ga0326597_10009183_pt1 | contig 13278 bp, 13 predicted proteins | sample RVTome_12_FD_203789 | JGI IMG/M metagenome (GOLD analysis project Ga0326597, IMG submission 203789) | Soil microbial communities from uranium-contaminated site in the Upper Colorado River Basin, Wyoming, United States - RVT100D185 | ecosystem: Environmental > Terrestrial > Soil > Contaminated >... | reverse complement strand
GCATCTTAAATTCAGAGTACACATTTGAAAACTTCGTTAAAGGAAAAAATAATGAGTTTGCAACAGCTGCGGCTATATCGATTTCAAACAGGCCCGGGGCGCAGTATAATCCCATGATGCTTTACGGAGGCGTCGGATTGGGCAAAACTCATTTAATGCAGGCAATCGGAAATCACATTAAAGCGGAAAATCCGCAAATGAAGGTTATGTACGTAGCCGGACCGGAGTTTACCACTAACTTTGTCCAAAGCATTAGAACAAACAGGGCTCATGAATTTGAAAAGTATTATAAATCTCTTGATATGCTGATTGTTGATGATATTCAGTTCTTAGAGGGAAAGGAAAGCACACAGGATTCATTCTTTCAGATATTTAATTCACTTTACCAGCTGAAAAAACAAATTGTTTTATCGTGCGATAAGCCGCCCCACCAGCTTGAAGGGCTTGAGGAGCGTTTAATTACCCGCTTTCAGTGGGGGCTAACAGTTGACATTCAGCCGCCGGACTTGGAAACCAGAATTGCAATCCTAAATAAAAAAAGCGAAAAGGAGGGTTTCTTCGTTCCTTATGAGGTTTTGGAGTTTATTGCTCTGAATATCAAAGATAATATCCGTTCTCTTGAGGGCTGTTTAAAAAGCTTAATATTCGATGCTGAGATTACAAGAAACCCGATAAATCTTGACATGGCTAAGCGAAGCGTTTTAAAATTTGGCGGAATCAAAAACAAAAAGCAGAATATCGACATAAGTGCAATCATATCAATCGTTGCGAAGTTTTTTAATATTGACGAATCTTTGCTTAGGTTAAAATCGAAGCAGCAGGAAATCGTACTGGCAAGGCATACGGCTATGTATCTTTCAAAAGAGCTTACATCTTCATCTCTGCAGACAATCGGTGCGCATTTCGGAGGAAGAAACCACGCCACTGTAATTCATGCCTGCAGGTGCATCGTGGATTCTATTAACAATGACCCCGCCTTTAAAGATAAAGTGGCGCAAATCAAAGAGATGCTGTTAACATAAGTTTGTTGATAATTATTAATACGCGCAAAGCTGTCCACAATAAACGGACAGCTTTTATTTTTTCTGCACGGGTTATGAATTAAATGTTAATAACACGATTGGCTTTCAACATTATCTTCAACAAATAAAAGCATCGTTATGTTTATTTATATTCTATATATCAATAATTCTGTTTAATTTTATATTTATAAACAGTCCTGCTACTACTGCTTTTTTTATTTATATAATAAAGAATAAGTATAGTAATACGTGCTGGAAAAACTAATAATAAAAAATTACCTGCTGTTAAAAAATATTGAGATCGATTTCTCCGCCCGGTTTAACATAATAACCGGAGAAACCGGGGCAGGCAAGTCTATTTTAATTAATGCTCTTTCGTTATTGATGGGGGAAAGAGCGGATTATTCCATCATCAGCAAGAACAAGGAAAAGATGATAATAGAAGGAATTGTGAAAATTTCTAAAGAAAATAAGAATATGACGAATAAAATATTTAAGGATAACGATATTGATTCAATCGGCGATAATTTAATTATCAGAAGGGAGCTTTATACCAAAGGATACAGCAGGAATTTTGTGAACGATAGTCCCGTGCCGACAAGTTTGCTTAGTTTAATTGGTGATGCAATGGTAGATATTCACTCACAGAACGAACACCAGTCATTGCTTAAAAAGGAAGTCCACATTGCGCTTTTAGATTCGTATTTGTGCAAAACCGAAGGAAAGAAATTTATAGATAAGCTGGATAACTATAAACAGGAGTATGTTAATTTGTTAAATACCATAAAAGAATATGAAAGCATAAAGCAGAAGAAAAATGAATTAGATAACAAGAGGAGTTTTCTCGAGTTTCAACTAAAAGAGATTAAGGAAGTTAATCCAGCCGCAAAAGAGGACGAAGTGCTGGAAAACGAATTAAAAACAGCGGAAAATATTGAGAGCATTCAGCAGGGATTGGCGGCAGCATATTCGAATTTATATGATGATAAAGGCTCGATTTCCGAAAGATTAAAGACTGCGGAAAAAGAGCTTGATAAAATCGGGGAATATAATTCAGATATTCAGAAAATACTTAACGAAGTAACAAGTACTTCAACCGTAATAAGCGAGGCAAGCAGGCAGATTCAGTGTCTTATCGACAGCTTAAGCTTTGACCCGAAAAGAATAGAGCAAATCCGAGAGAGACTCTACAAATTACAGTTTATAAAGAAGAAATACGGTGGCTCGCTTGAAGAGGCGATAAAACTAAAAGAAAATTTAGAGAATGATTTATCTTTGGTTGATAACTTTGATGAGAAAATAGCCCAAACAGAGAAGGATATTAAAACTACAAGAGAAAGCCTTTTTAAAAAGGCGGGAGAGATATCAAAAACAAGAAAGGAAAAATCAAAAATTCTGGCGGGTGATGCTATAAAGGTTTTAAATGAAGTGGGATTTGAAAATGCTGAATTTAAGGTAAACATTGATTCGTTATCATCAGCAGAAGATTTGAGTGAATGCGGCTTAGATGATGTTGAATTTATGGTTAAAATTAACAAAGGGGATGAATTCTCATCGCTGCGAAAGACGGCATCCGGGGGAGAGATTTCAAGAATCATGCTTGCAATTAAAACCGTTCTGGCTGACGCGGATAAGGTAGATGTGCTTGTGTTTGACGAGATTGATATCGGAATCAGCGGGCGTATTGCACAAAAAGTCGGCAGGGTTATGAAAAAGCTTTCCTTATACCGCCAGGTTATAGCTATAACCCATTTGGCTCAGATAGCAGCCCTTGCGGATGAACACCTGCTTGTCGAAAAAGAAACAGATGGCAATGCAACGATAACAAAAATCCGGCCGCTTGATAAAAACGAGAAAGTGATTGAAGTCGCAAAACTTTTAAGCGGCGAAAAGGTTACCGACGCAAGCATAAAGAGCGCAAAAGAGCTGATAAATTCTTAAAAAGTTTAATTATAAAATAATTAGTTGCATATCCTTCAGGACATAGTAATTATTCTGCTATCGGCGATTGTGATTATCATAATCTCCAGCAAACTTAAAATACCCTCAGTTGTTGGTTTTCTGTTAACGGGGTTACTAATAGGTCCTTACGCAACCGGATTTATAAAAAATACCCACGACATTGAAATCCTTGCTGAAATTGGTGTTGTGCTGATGATGTTCATCATTGGCATCGAGTTTTCAATCAAAAAGCTTAACAGGATAAGAAAGCTAATAACAATCGGCGGCGGAGGGCAGGTTATTTTAACAATTATTTCTGTAGTTGCAGTTTCTTTTTTATTTGAGTTTTCATTCACAACTGCTGTTTTTTTTGGATTCCTTGTATCGCTCAGCAGCACGGCAATAGTTTTAAAGCTGCTTCAGGACAGGAGGCAGATAGACTCACCCCACGGGAAAATAGAGCTGGGTATTTTGCTGTTTCAGGATTTATGCGTAGTGCCGATGGTTATACTCACCCCGATTTTAGCCCTGCGCGGAGACATGGATATCCCCTCGGCTTTGTTAAGAATCGGGATAGCATTCGCAGCCATAAACGTAATATTTTTCACTGCAAGAAAGCTGATGCCGTATGCATTAAACGTAATTGTCAGAACGAGGCTGAAGGAAATATTTATAATTGCTTCGCTTTTTCTTTGCCTCGGGATGGCATTTTTGACCAATTATCTTGGGCTCTCGCTTGCGCTGGGAGCGTTTATAGCGGGGCTTATAATTTCAGAATCGCGTTACAGCCACCAAGTTATAGCCGATATATTACCGTTCAAAGAAACCTTTAACAGCGTTTTTTTTATATCAATAGGGATGCTAATGGACTTGAACTATGTTGCGCAAAAAGTTCCGCTGGTTTTATCTTTGGGCTTTGGAATATTTCTGATTAAATCTTCTATAATTTATATTCTGGTTATAGCGTTAAAGTACCCTATAAGGGTAGCGGTTATTTCCGCTATGGGGCTTGCCCAGGTTGGGGAGTTTTCGTTCATTCTTGCAAAGCTGGGACTTCAGTACTCGCTTATATCGAACGAAATTTTTCAGGCGTTTTTGTCTTCATCAATACTGACTATGATTTTCACCCCGTTTGCATTTAACCTTTCTCCAAAAGCCGCCGTAAGACTTGAAGAAGGCAGAATGTTCAGGCCGCTTGCCAGACTCGCCGCCAAAGGAGGCGTGGCAGCCGCTGCTGAAAAAGTTGATGTTCAGATTGAAAACCACGTGATAATTGTGGGCTACGGACTTAACGGCAGAAATCTTGCAAGAGTTTTAAAAAAGAGAAAGATACGCTATGCAATAATTGAGCTGAACCCGGATACAGTTAAGGAAGCGGCGGAACGAGGAGAATATGTTGTTTACGGGGATGCAACAAGGGAAAAGATATTGGAGGAAGCGGGCATAAAAAAAGCTAAAGTCATAACATTTGCAATCAGCGACCCGCTTGTAATAGACCACGCAGTTGCAATTGCAAGGGATTTGAACCTGAATGTTTACATCATAGCGAGAACCAAATATGTTTCGGAAATTGACCGCCTGTATGAGCTTGGCGCGGATATGGTTTTTGCGGAGGAATATGAAACCTCGATTGAAATTCTTGCCCGGGTGATGATGTCTTACGGATTTTCACAGGAATCGATAAGCAGGGAAATAAACGAGCTTCACAGGCAGAGATATGCCGAGATACGCAGCAAACGGGAAGAGAAAAAACTTGAGGAAAGAATTCACCAGGTAATTCACGAGGAGATAAGCATAGATTCATTCACTATCAGCAGGAAATGTTCTGCCGAGAACAAAAGCATAGCGGAGCTTGACATAAGAGCAAAAACCGGGGCGACGATAATTTCTGTTGTAAGAAGTAAGGAAAACTTTTCAAATCCTGCACCCGATTTTAAGCTTAGAGAGGGTGACGTTGTTATTCTGATGGGGACGCACGAACAAGTAGAGAAGACGATTGAGTATCTATCGTAATGAAGTCAATTTATGCTGCAACATGTTAAACAAGTACCCAGAACCATGTATAAAAGAAATCCCCCTTTTATAATTACAACGAAACCCAGCCATTGCTGAACCAAAAAACCCGCCCTAAATTTTTTTTAAATTTTTTTCATCAAAACACTTTATCAATTCAAGAAATAAAGTTATCTTTGTAATTAAGCGGCATAGTTCTTTTAACTTAAAAAGGGGAATACTACATGAAGCAAAAACTGGGGTTTTTAATCTTTTGTTTTCTGGTTTCATTATCGGGCGCAGCAAGTGAAAGCACGGCTCCGCCAAACAAAGTTGGAACCCTGAGCGTTAAAATAAACGGCGTGCAGTACTCAGGCGATTTATTTGCCGAGAAAGAACCCTATTCGTATGTTGTCAGCGCAGGCAATAAAAATTACGAAGTTAAGCTTGCGTGGAATTACATCAGCGGTCCTTCCGAAATAAAAACAGGCATGATTGATGTTTACGGAAGCAGTTCGGACGTGGTGTTAAGGTATATAAATTTCAACAGCTTTGCAAAATTTGTAACTAAAGCAGGGTTTTTGAATGTGAGATACAATGAAGGAGGAAGAGTTTACGGTGAGTTTGGATTTGTTGCATCGGAAAGCGGGACCGCAAGCAAATATGCCGACGAAAAATATTTTACCGACGGCACATTTGAGATAAGTTACGGAAAGTAACCTTTAAATGAAATTACAGTTTTTCAATACATTAGGCCGCCAAAAGCAGGTCTTCGAGGCTATCGCTCCCCATAAAGCGGGGATGTATACCTGCGGTCCCACCGTTTATGACTACCAGCATATTGGCAATTTCCGCACTTTTTTGTTTGAGGATTTTCTAAAACGCATATTGCTCTATAACGGCTACGAGGTTACCCATATTATGAACATTACAGATGTCGGGCATTTGGTATCAGATGCTGACGAGGGCGAAGATAAAATGGAAAAAGGTTCGGCGCGCACGGGAAAATCCGTTTGGGAAATTGCAGATTACTACACAAAAGCCTTTATGGACGATGCAAAGCTGCTTAATATCATTCCGGCAACAAAATATACAAAGGCAACCGATTACATCAATGAGCAGATTGATATGGTTAAATGCCTTGAGGACAAGGGATTTACCTATATCACGAGCGACGGGGTTTACTTCGATACGTCGAAGCTAAGCGATTACGGTAAGCTGGCGCAAATTGACGTCGAAGGGCTTGAAGAGGGAAGAAGGATTGAGTTTTCCGCCGAGAAGCTAAACAAGACTGATTTTGCGGTGTGGAAGTTTTCGCCAAAGGATACCAAAAGGCAAATGGAGTGGGAGTCGCCCTGGGGAGTTGGATTCCCCGGCTGGCATATTGAGTGCTCGGCAATGAGCAGAAAATTTCTCGGTGATACGTTCGATATACACTGCGGGGGAATTGACCATATACCTATTCACCACACAAACGAAATTGCGCAATCCGAGGCATGCACGGGAAAGCTTTTTGCACATTACTGGCTCCACGGGGCATTTCTTGAAGAGGATGACGGAAAGATGAGCAAATCGAAGGGTGAGTTTCTGCGTCTCAAGACTTTAACGGATAAGGGCTACTCGCCGCTTGATTACCGCTATATGTGCCTCGGCACGCATTATCGCAAGAGACTGCTTTTCAGCTGGGACGTGCTTGATTCGGCAAAGAGCTCGTTTAACCGGCTGAAACAGAATATAATCAGGATGAAGGAGGAAAATGCTCCGCGCAAAGCCGGGGAGGAGAAAAGGGTTAATTTATATAAGTCGGATTTTCTGGAATCGGTAAACGATGACCTTAATATGCCGCAGGCGCTGGCAGTTACGTGGGAGGTTGTAAGAAACACGGGTATCTCCGATAAAAACAAGCTTGAGCTGATTTATGATTTTGATAGAGTGCTTGGTTTGGATTTGGATAAAGTTACCGGAGAAAAAACAAGCGGCATACCCGCTGAGGTTATGGAACTTATAAACAAGCGCAATGAAGCCAAAGCCGCAAAGGACTTTAAGCTCGCTGATGAATTAAGAAATAAAGTAAAAGAGCTTGGATATGTGATTATAGATAAGAAGGATGTGGTGGAAGTTAAGGAAATTAAGAATTAGCTGCAAAGTTCCAAAATTAACCACATTTTTTTATTTTAGCAGAAATTATTTAAATAATTAATTATATTTAACAAACAATGAAAACGATATTAATAACTCCTAAAAATAAATCAGAGCTGAAACTACTGTCCAAGTTATTGGAAAAGTTAAAGGTTGATGCCACATATCTATCCGAAGAGGAAAAGGAAGACCTGGGCTTAAAAATTCTAATGAGGCAGGCTGACAGAAGCAAAACTGTTTCCAGAGCGACAGTAATGAAAAAACTTAAAACGGCGTGAAGGTTGAATTTTTATCTAAATTTACCAGTGATTTAGATAAAATTAAGAATCCTTCATTGAAGAAAAGAGTGAACAGGGTTATTGAAGAAGTTGAATTAGCAGAATCAATATTTAAAATAAGGAATATAAAGAAACTAGCGAGCGATAAAATCTCTTACAGAATAAGAATAGGTGATTATAGAGTAGGAATTTATTTTGAAAATAATGTTGTTGAATTTGCCCGCATTGTCCATAGAAAAGATATCTACAAAGTCTTCCCATAAATTACTTTAGTTAACTTATGCACAAACACATCACACTTTTCATCTTCTCATCTCTTTTCATAGCTTCAAGTGCCTGCGCGCAGGAGAATCTTGATACCTGCCGCTCTTGGCAGGATTTGGAAGCGCACCAGAATCAAACTGCCTTTGTTGAGGGAAAGATTATTGAATACGTTCCGCCCCGTGACAGCTCAAAGCTCGGCGATGAAAAAATATGGGACTGGGTGCTAGTTCTGCCGGATAAGTACTCGTATCCGCTTATAGCCAAAGATGCACCACTTGATGTGAACAGCTTTATCGGAAAAAATGTGATAGTAAAAGGCAAAGTTTTTTACGGGATAATCTTCGGGAGGGAAAACACCGCAAATATGCAGGGCTACAGAATCGATGCTGAAGAGATATATTTAAAGTAGCTAATCCAATGCCGCATAAGCGGCGGAGCAAACCCAGATTTTTCCCGCACCGGATTCTTTCAACACCTTTGCGCACTCAAGTATCGTGGCGCCGGTTGTAATCACGTCATCAGCCACGATAATATTCTTACCTGTGATAATATCCCGATGTTTTTGTTTAATTTCAAATGCACCGCTGACGTTTTCTTTTCTCTCGGCTTTATTCAGCTTGGTTTGGGTTTGCGTATGGCGGGTTCTTATAAGGGCGTCTTTTAAAACTTTTGCGGTCAGGACTTCGCTGACTCCATTAGCGATAAACTCACTTTGGTTATACATTCTGTCCCTGATTCTGGCTTTATGCAATGGGACAGGAACAACGTAATCGAACGCGATGCCGTTTAGCAAGGGAATTTGCCTGCCGATTTCGTTTCCCAGCATCCTGCCGACGGATTTTATTTTTTCGTATTTCATAGAGTGAAGAAGGGTTTGAATTGCAGTCCCTTCCCTGAACCAAAACACGCTTAGTGAGTTATCGATAACACCTTTTGCAATAAATTCTTCTTTCCACGGGTGGGGCTCGTTGAATCTCTCAAGCTTTTGGAAGCAGTTAGTGCAGATAAACCGTTCATCGGGCGCAATCGGTGCTTCACAGCACAAACAGCTGTTGGGTAAAATGAAGTTTATTGTTTCGTCTAAAATCCTTTGAAACATAAACATAAGATAGTTTATAGAATTTTAAATTCAAAGTTAATTTGGTAATTTCACCTGTCTGCAGCCAGGCAAGCAGTTCAATTTGAATAAAATGAAGAGCACAGCCCGAAGAACTCACGCAATTATTAAATTTGATAACAGTATCAGAAGCAGGTATGGCGGGCTTTTGTGCGGGGTCGATGAGGCGGGCAGGGGTCCGATTGCGGGTCCCGTTGTGGCGGCTGCGGTGATATTCAGCGACGATGTTTATATTGAGGGGGTGTATGATTCAAAGCAGGTTTCACCAGTCAAAAGGAAAGAGCTGTACGAAGAAATAATAAGCTCCGCGCTATCATACAGCATAGGGGTATCCTGCAACAATGAAATCGACGAGATTAACATTCTTGAGGCAACCAGGACCGCAATGGATAAGGCAATTTCGAAGCTTAAAGTGATGCCGGAATTAATAATTGCTGACGGTAATTTTTACAAAAACGGCTCGGCAAGAGTCGAGAACTTAATCAAAGCGGACGAGAAAAGCTTTTCTGTCGCGGCGGCTTCTATAATTGCGAAAGTCACAAGGGACAGGATTATGATTGAATATGAAAATGTATACCCCAACTTTACATTTTCTAATCATAAGGGTTACTGCACACAAAAGCACGTGGATGAGCTTCTGGAATTCGGATACACAGGCATTCACCGGCGCACATTTAATATTAAAGTTTTACAGGGAGAGTTGTTTTGAATCTAGGCAAACACGGCGAGGAGCTTGCAAAGAAGCATTTTGAGAAAAAAGGGTTTAAGCTGGTTGAGCAGAACTTCAGGTTTGAAAGAGCGGAGATTGACTTAATATTTAAAGATGACGAAAGGAAAATTCTAATATTTGCGGAGGTAAAAACCAGGCGCAGCAAAATGTTCGGCGAGCCGGAGGAATCGGTTACCGAGCAGAAACAGGAGCAGATTATTAAATCAGCTGAAGGATTTTTGATCGAGCGCGAGGAGTTCAGCGATTACGAAAAAAGATTTGACGTGATTGCAATATCGATAAACGGCATGGAAGAAAAAATTAATCACATAGAAAACGCGTTTTGATAAGTTTGAATTTGATTTATGCTTGAGAGGATAAATTTAAAAAACGTTCTTGTTATAGATATAGAGACCGTTCCTCAATATTCAAGCTATTATGAGCTTCCTGAGGAGTGGAAGGAGCTGTGGAAAAAGAAAATGCAAAGAGAGCTGAAGGAAGGGCTCTCGCCCGAAGGGCTTTATCAAAGAGCGGGAATTTTTGCAGAATTCGGGAAAATTATATGCATATGCGCGGGGTATTTTTATGATAACGGTAACGGGCTCTCATTTAAAGTGAAAGCGTTTTACGGGGATGACGAGAAAAAGGTTCTGACGGAATTCTGCGACACGCTGAACAAAAGCTTCAGCACGGATGAACACATGCTTTGCGGGCATAACAGCAAGGAGTTTGACTTCCCCTACATTGCAAGGCGATGCCTGGTGAACGGGATTGCGATTCCGTACTTGCTTAATAATGCAGGCAAGAAGCCGTGGGAAGTTCAGCTCGCGGATACGATGGATATGTGGAAGTTCGGCGATTATAAAAGCTATACTTCGCTTAATCTATTAGCGGGAGTGTTTGGAATTGAATCACCAAAAAATGATATTGACGGCAGCATTGTGTGGAGCACATACTGGGTTGATAAGGATTTGGACAGGATTAAGAATTACTGCATGAAAGATGTTGTAACGGTTGCGCAGCTGCTGCTGAAGTTTAAGAGAATGGACTTATTGAAGGAAGAAAATATAGGTTTTACAAATTAGAAAAAATAACAATGGAAATAACAATTAAAATCAGTAATATCAGGGAACTTAATAGATTAAAGAAACTACTTAAGGAGGAGAAAATAAATATACTGGTTAAAAAAAGACGGAAGAATGGAAAAGTTAAAAAAGTTAACAGGGTAACTGAAGAAACGTTTAGGAAAACCGACAGAGGAGAAGAGCTTGTCGTTTGCAGAAATGTTGATGACCTCTTCAAGAAACTTGGAATTTAGTTTAAATGCTAATACCGGTCTACACAAAACAGTTTAACAAAGACATAAAGAAGTTAAAAGGTGCTAATAAAAAATTTGAAAAGTTAAAATACACAATAACGAAATTAATTAACGGGGAGCGGCTTGAACATAAATATTTGGTTCATAAATTAGCCGGTAATTACAAGGGAAGAAGAGAATGTCACATAGAAGCGGATTGGCTGTTAATTTACAAGATAGAGGACGAAAACATAATTTTCGAAAGAACAGGTTCGCATTCTGAATTATTTTAATACATTGTTTTAATATTTTAACAAGATAAAATGTTTGACTTCGATTTAATAAAAAAAGTTTATTTCGTATTCAGAAATAAGGTCGACGAGGCAAGGAAAGTTCTAAATCGGCCAATGACTTATGCGGAAAAAATTCTGTATGCACACCTTTGGAATAAGGCTGATAAACCCTTTAGCGGCGGGAAAGATTTTGTTGAGTTTGCGCCCGATAGAGTAGCGATGCAGGACGCGACTGCGCAAATGGCGCTTCTTCAATTTATGTCAGCGGGGATACCCAGGGTTGCAGTGCCTTCGACTGTTCACTGTGACCACTTGATTCAGGCGGAGGTTGGCTCAGCAAAAGATTTGCTGAGAGCATTCGACGAAAACAAAGAGGTTTATGATTTCCTCGCAAGCGTGTCTAATAAATACGGTCTTGGTTTCTGGAAACCGGGAGCCGGGATAATTCACCAGGTTGTTTTGGAAAATTACGCTTTTCCCGGGGGAATGATGATTGGAACCGACTCACACACTCCAAACGCGGGAGGACTGGGTATGGTTGCAATCGGTGTCGGAGGTGCAGACGCAGTTGACGTTATGGCGGGTATGCCGTGGGAATTGAAATGGCCGAAGCTTATCGGTGTCCATTTAACAGGTAAAATGAGCGGGTGGACTTCGCCCAAAGACGTTATTTTAAAAGTTGCAGGCGTTCTTACAGTTAAGGGAGGAACAGGTACTATTGTAGAATACTTTGGCGAGGGTGCAAAGACAATTTCATGCACAGGCAAGGGAACAATTTGCAATATGGGTGCTGAAATTGGTGCAACAACGTCACTCTTTGCCTATGATGAGAGAATGTTTACTTACCTGAAGGCGACCGAAAGGGAAGAAATCGGGAAAATGGCAAATGAGCGGGGTGATTATTTAAAACCTGATGCCGGAAGCGAGAAATATTATGATGAAATTATAGAAATAGATTTAAGCAAGCTTGAGCCGCACATTAACGGACCATTTACTCCAGACCTTGCATGGCCAATTTCGAAATTTAAAGATGCGGTGAAGGAAAAAGAGTATCCCGAGGAATTAAAGGTAGCGTTAATAGGAAGCTGCACCAATTCATCATACGAGGATATGGAACGCGCGGCATCTGTTGCAAAGCAGGCGATTGACAAGGGGCTTAAAGTTAAGTCAGAGTTTACAATCACTCCGGGGTCGGAGCAGATACGCGCAACAATCGAGCGTGACGGGCAGCTGGAACTGTTTGAAAAAGTCGGGGGGCTTGTTCTTGCAAACGCCTGCGGACCCTGCATAGGGCAGTGGAAACGCCACGATGTTAAGGACGGCGAGAAGAATTCAATTATTACCTCTTACAACAGGAACTTTTCAAAACGCAACGACGGCAACGCTGCAACACATGCATTTGTTGCGTCGCCTGAAATTGTAACCGCATTTGCTCTTGCGGGCAAGCTTACGTTTAACCCTTTAACCGATACTCTTGTAAATGATAAAGGTGAGCTTGTTACTCTGGATGAGCCGAAAGGCGAGGAACTCCCTTCGAAAGGATTTTTAAAAGGGAATGAAGGATACGTTGAGCCGGCAACAGACGGCTCTAAAGTGCAGGTTGAAATCGACCCGAACAGCAAACGCCTGCAGAGATTATTCCCGTTTGTTCATCCAAATTTTGAGAAAGATTTTAGGGATATGAGAGTGCTGATTAAGGTGAAAGGCAAATGCACTACAGACCATATTTCAATGGCGGGACCGTGGCTAAGATTCCGCGGACATCTGGATAATATTTCAAACAACTTGTTTATCGGCGCGGTCAATGCATTTAACGGTAAAACAAACTCTGTTAAAACCCTGCTATCGGTTAATTATGATGAAGTCCCTAAAGTGGCGCGTGAATATAAAGCAAAAAATATTCCCTGGGTTGTTATTGGTGAGGAAAACTACGGCGAAGGCTCATCACGCGAGCATGCGGCTATGGAGCCCAGGCATTTGGGCGGCAAGGCAATAATAGTGAAGTCATTTGCAAGGATTCACGAAACCAATTTAAAGAAGCAGGGAATGCTTCCGTTAACGTTTGACAACCCGGATGATTATGACAAAGTCCGCGAGGATGATAAAATTGATTTGGTTGTGAAGAGCATTGCCCCCGGCTCACAAATTAAAATGACGTTAAAGCATTCAGACGGGACAACTGATGAAGTGATGCTTAATCATACAATGAATAAGCAGCAGATTGAC
>Ga0326597_10009182_pt1 | contig 13278 bp, 11 predicted proteins | sample RVTome_12_FD_203789 | JGI IMG/M metagenome (GOLD analysis project Ga0326597, IMG submission 203789) | Soil microbial communities from uranium-contaminated site in the Upper Colorado River Basin, Wyoming, United States - RVT100D185 | ecosystem: Environmental > Terrestrial > Soil > Contaminated >... | reverse complement strand
ATGGCCGACCGGATGGCGGCGGACCCGCGGATTGCCGGGGCCCTCAAGCGTGCCGGGCTGGCCCCGCGCGAAGCGGCCACCCTGCAGCTCGCCTTCTTCCAGGCGGCCCTCACCGTCGGCCTGCTCGAATCGGGGACGATCAAGGAGATCCCGAAAGAATCGAATACCGAGAACGTGCGGTTCTTACAGGCAAACCGGGCGGAGATCGAGACGCTGACGGCGCTCGGGGATCAGGAGAAGGAGTAGTACGAGCGGTCACAGGCTCGAAAACGATATTTCACCGCGGAGCACGCCGAGGCCGCAGACCAGTAGTCCAGCCTTTCTGTGATCTCCGCGAGCTCGGCGGTGAAACACGTCCTGAACCCGGGTCGTGGAGCCCCGGCACCCCGACCCTGGCCGGGTCCCGGGCAACGCTGCAAGATTCGCCTGGACATCCACTTCCTCGTTCCAGGTCCCCGTGCCCGAGCCCTACTCGGAATCCGATACTCGGCGGCAGATCATTGACGAGCGCCTCCGGCTCGCCGGCTGGAACGTCGACGATCCGTCGCAGGTGATCCAGGAACTCGACCTTTATGTAGCGTCCGGGCCCAAGCGGCCGGTGCGCGAGCCAAGGAGGGAGTTCGCGGGCCACCAGTTCGCCGACTATGGACTGCTGCTGCGCGGCCGGCCCACCGCGGTCGTCGAGGCGAAGAAGACCAGTCGCGATGCGGAGGTTGGCCAGGAGCAAGCCCGGCAGTACGCCCAGCTCCTCCAGACCATGCACGGCGGCCCCACGCCGTTCGCCATCTACACGAACGGCTACGACACCTTCTTCTGGAACTCCGATGAATACCCGCCCGCCAAGGTGGCCGGATTCCCAACGCCGGCAGACCTGGAGTGGCTAGCTCAGCGTCGCGAGACGCAGGGCGCGCTCTCCGTGGAGCTGATCAACCCGGCAATTGCCGGCCGCGACTTCCAGATTCAGGCGATTCGAACCCTGCTCGAGGCCATCGAGGCCAAGCGGCGGAAGTTCCTGATGGTGATGGCCACGGGCACTGGCAAGACGCGGACCGCGGTGGCCCTGGTGGACGTGCTCATGCGGACCCATTGGGCCAAGCGTGTTCTCTTTCTGGTGGACCGCGTCGCCCTCCAGGAACAGGCGCTCGCCGCCTTCAAGGAGCACCTGCCATCGTCACCACGATGGCCTGACCAGGAAGACACCAAGTTCGACCGTAACCGCCGGATCTACGTCACCACGTATCCCACCATGCTGAACCTGATCCAGGCGGGGACGACGCCGTCCACGTGGATCTCGCCGTTCTTCTTCGATCTGATCATCGCCGACGAGAGTCACCGCAGCATCTACAACCAGTATCAGCAGGTGGTCCGGTACTTCCATGGCCTGACGCTCGGCCTGACCGCGACGCCGCGCGACCACGTGGACCACGACACGTTTGCCCTGTTCGACTGTCCGGCCGGCGAGCCCACCTTTGCCTACGCCTTTGACGAAGCCGTCCGCCACGAGCCGCCGTACCTCTGCGACTTCGAAGTATTGAAGGTCAGGTCCAAGTTCCAGCTGCAAGGCATCAAGGGCCCGCAACTCGACGAGCCGGAGCGAGAGCAGCTGGAGATCGAGGGGTTCGATCCGGACACGATGGATTTCGAGGGCACGGATCTGGAGCTCAAGGTCACCAACAGCGGCACGAACGCGCTGATCGTCCGCGAGTTCATGGAAGAGTGCATCAAGGATCCCACGGGGACCCTCCCAGGGAAGTCCATCATCTTCGCCGTGTCGGTCAAGCACGCCCGCCGCCTTCAGGACCTGTTCGACCAGATGTATCCGGAGCACCGTGGCCGCCTGGCGCGCGTCATCGTCTCCGACGATTCGCGGGTGTACGGCAAGGGAGGGCTGCTGGATCAGTTCAAGACCCAGGACATGCCACGGGTCGCGATATCCGTGGACATGCTGGACACGGGCGTGGACGTGCGGGAGGTCGTGAACCTGGTATTCGCGAAGCCCGTGTACTCGTACGTGAAGTTCTGGCAGATGATCGGGCGCGGGACTCGCGTGCTGGAGTCCGACCCGGCCCTCAGGAAGGCGTGGTGCCCCGAGAAGGACAAGTTCCTGATCATCGACTGCTGGGGCAACTTCGAGTACTTCGAGATGAGCCCCCGGGGCCGCGAGCCCGGGCAGCAGATTCCCATGCCCGTGCGGCTATTCCGAGCGCGGCTGGATCAGTTGGAAGTAGCCCTTGCCCACTCCGCGGTCTCAGCGGTCTCCGCGGTTACGACCGACATGAGGGCCGACATCGCAGCGCTTCCCGAGAACAACGTAGTGGTTCTGGAGAGCCAGGCCGATCTGGCCCGCGTTCGCGATGACGCGTTCTGGGGGCGGGTGGGCCGTGCGCAGCTGGCGTTTCTCCGGCAGACCATAGCGCCCATCCTGCGGGCCAAATCGGATGCGGACTTCAAGGCGTTGCGGTTCGAGACCGACGTGGTCGAGCTGGGGACCGCACTGCTGGCTGGGAATCAGGAGGCGGCGACGGCGCTCCGGGAAGCAGTCGTCGAACAGGTGTCGGAGCTGCCGTTTGGCGTGAACCTCGTTGCGCGAGAGCACGAACTGATCGACGCCGTGCTCGGGACGGCGTGGTGGGCGACCGTAGACGACGCGAAGCTGCGGGAGCTGGCGAGACGGCTGGGGCCCCTGATGCGGTTCCGCCGGCAGCGTCCGGAGGCGATGGTGTCGCTCAACCTGGCCGACATCATGGCGGTGCACGAGCGGGTGGCGGTCGGGCCGGACGGTCGGGACCTCCCGATTGCAGCCTATCGGCAGCGGGTCGAGGAGGCCATCCGCGCGCTGGTGGCCGAGAACCCGGTGCTCCAGCGGTTGCAGCGCGGGGAACCGGTGTCCGAGGTGGACCTGCGCGAGCTGGCGGACCTGCTGAGGCGGCAGGATCCCCAGATCGACGAGGAGCGGCTGCGGAAGGTCTACGACGTGCGCACGGCCAGCTTCCTCGACCTCATGCGTCACGTGCTTGGAGTGCGGCGCCTCGAGCGCTGGTCCACGCAGGTGGCCACGGCATTCGATGAATTCGTCGCGCGGCATACCACGTACACGGCCCTCCAGATCCGGTTTCTCCAGACCCTGCGGACGTTCGTACTCCAGCGCGGGAAGGTGGAGCGCCGAGACTTGGTCGAGTCGCCGTTCACGCAGCTTCATCCGCAGGGGGTGCGGGGCGTGTTTCGGCCGGCGGAAATCGAGGAGATCCTGGGGTTCGCCGGTGGGTTGGTTGCGTAGTCCCTGGCGGAGTCGCGTTTTGTCTGATAACCGCAGAGATCGCAGAGAGCGCAGAGAGGCCTCTGTTTGAATCCACCTCTGCGCTCTCCGCGTCCTCTGCGGTGAATCACATGATCAACCGCCGAGATCGTAGAGTGCGCGGAGACGGCAAGGCCACCTCGGCGAACTCTGCGTGCTCTGCGGTGAGCCTCCGCCAGGAATGGGGTAGTAGTCAGATAATAGGGTAGTATTGACTATTTAATACCCTATTTATACGTTGCACTACCTCATTCTGGCCCATCCAGACGGTGCACTCGTTGACTCCCGGGTTCCTGGACGCTCTCCGCCTGAGTGGGGCGGACGGGTCTACCCTCCAGGCTCTGGGGGAGTGTCGGGGGCGGCAGGACCTCTTCCGGCGCCAGACGCCGGAGGTGCTTGCCGCCCTCAAGGACGCGGCGGTCATCGAGTCCAGCGAGTCGTCCAACAGAATCGAGGGGGTAGTCGCCCCGCACCCGCGTATCGAGGCACTGGTCCTCAAGAGCGCGACGCCCAGAAACCGGTCTGAGCAGGAGATCGCGGGTTATCGAGATGCGCTCAATCTGATCCACGAATCGGCCAAGAACATGGAGTTCTCGGTCAATGTGATCCTCCAGCTCCACACCATGCTCTCCCGGTACCACGCGGGGCAGGGTGGACGCTGGAAGATGACCCAGAACGAGATCATCGAACGGGACGCCGCGGGGAACGTGCAGCGCGTACGGTTCACGCCACCGAGTCCGGTCGCGACCCCTGGTCTGATGGACGGGCTCGTTATCTCCTATCGTCGAGCCGTCGCCGACGGGCGTGAAGCACTGCTCGTGGTCCCCCTTGCCGTCCTCGACTTCCTGTGCATTCACCCGTTCGGTGATGGGAACGGCCGCATGGCGCGGCTGCTGACGCTGCAACTGCTCTACCACTTCGACTACGCGGTGGGCCGTTACATCAGCTTGGAACGCATCGTCGAGGAATCCAAGGAGACCTACTACGAGGCGCTCGATGCCAGCTCTCACGGGTGGCACGAGGGCCGACACGATCCCTTCCCGTGGATGCGCTATCTGTGGGGTGTCGTGTTGCGGGCGTATCGCGAGTTCGAGGATCGGGTCGGCACCTTGCGGGCGGGAAGGGGTGCCAAGACCGATCGCATCGAAGAGGCGGTGCGACGCCGGCTTGGCGCGTTCGCGATCTCGGACATCGAGGCCGACTGCCCCGGCGTGAGTCGCGACTGGATCCGCCTCGTGCTGCGCCGGATGCGGGATGAGGGACGGATCGTGCGGAGGGGCAGTGGCCGGGGCGCGAAGTGGGTGCGGTCGTGATTGCACCGCAGAGAACGCAGAGAACGCAGAGGGTTATTCGGGGAGGGCGTTGACGAGGCGACGGAGCCCGGTGGTGAGCTGCCTGACGTTGAAGTTGAGGAGGAGGCCGGTGTGATGGCCGGAGAGCTTGAGGTAGGAAAGCAGCTGGGCTTCATGGATGGGCTCCAGGCGGGCTACCGCCTTGATCTCCACGATCACCCGGCCTTCCACGAGCAGGTCCACACGATAGCCGCAGTCGATCTGGATCCCCTTGTACGCTACGCCGAGTGGCTTCTGCCTATCGAAGCGCAATCCGCGCCGGGCCAATTCGTGCACCAGACAGGTCTCGTAGGCGGACTCCAGCAACCCCGGTCCCAGGGCGCGGTGAACGTCTATCGCCGCACCGATAATCTGATCAGTGACCTCATTCAGTTCCATCTCTGCGTTCTCCGCGTTCTCCGCGGTAATTGCCCCGTTTTCACCGCAGAGACCGCCGAGACCGCAGAGAACGGCCTCTGCGCTCTCCGCGTTCTCAGCGGTGAATCTCACGCTTTCCTATCCGCGAACCGATACCATTCCTTCACATGCTGACACCAATTCTGCGCTCCAAGGTCGACGCCCTATGGGACCGTTTCTGGTCGGGCGGCATTGCCAACCCGCTCACGGCCATCGAGCAGATCAGCTACCTGCTGTTCATGCGGCGGCTAGATGCCCTCGACGAGAAACGCCGGGGGGACGCCGAGTTCCTGAAGCAGGACTTCACGTCGCTGTTCGCCGGCAAGTACGAGACCCGTGCGGGCAAGAAGCGGCCGCGGGAAGAGCTGCGCTGGAGCCGGTTCCGCCATCTCGAGGCCGAGCAGATGCTTGAGCACGTGCGGGACTATGTGTTCCCGTTCATCAAGACGCTCAAGGACGGCGGCCAGATCTTCACGCAGTACATGCAGGACGCTGTGTTCATCATCCCCAAGGCGTCGCTGCTGGTTGAGGCGGTGGGGATCATTGACGACCTCTATGCCGAGCTCGAGCGCGAGCGGCAAGAGGACAGCCAGACGTTTCAGGACGTCCAGGGTGACCTCTACGAGTACCTCCTGTCCGAGATTGCCAGCGCCGGCAAGAACGGCCAGTTCCGCACCCCGCGGCACTTGATCCAGATGATCGTGTCGCTCGTGGATCCCAAGCTGGGCGAGGAGGTCTGCGACCCGGCGTGTGGCACGGGTGGGTTCCTGCTCGGTGCCTACCAGCACATCCTGACCCAGCACACCAGCGCCGAGCAGCGGTTCGTAGGAGAGGACGGGATCGAGCGGGGTCTGGTAGGCGACCGGCTGACGAATCCGCACCTGTGGACGGCGCTCAAGGAGAAGACGTTCCACGGCTACGACTTCGACACCACCATGGTCCGCATCGGTCTCATGAACCTCCTGCTGCACGGCATTGACCGGCCGAACCTGGGCTACATGGATACGCTGTCCAAGCGGTTCAAGGAGACCGACCGGTACGACGTGGTGCTCGCGAATCCGCCATTCAAGGGGAGCATCGACAAGGGCGACATCAACGAGGAGCTGCGGCTCAAGACCACCAAGACCGAGCTGCTGTTCGTGAACCGAATCATGAACCTGCTCCGGGTGGGCGGCCGGGCGGGGGTGATCGTGCCGGATGGCGTGCTGTTCGGGTCGAGCAATGCGCACCGGGACATGCGGAAGATGCTGGTGGAGGAATGCGAGCTTCAGGGCATCGTCAAGCTGCCGGCGGGTGTCTTTAGGCCGTACGCGGGGGTGAGCACGGCGGTGTTGGTTTTCGTGAATGGTGGGAAGACTGAGCATGTCTGGTACTACGACATGCAAACGGACGGGTACTCGCTCGACGACAAGCGGGAGAAAGTCGCCGAGAACGACATACCAGATGTGATCGCGCGGTGGCGGGGGCGCGAGCCGGAGAGGGACACGGATCGGACGGAGCCGGCGTTTTTCGTGTCGGTCGGGGAGATTCGGGAGAACAAGTACGACTTGTCCATCAATCGGTACAAGGAGGTCGCGTACGAGGAGGTGGCGTACGACTCACCAGCCAGGATACTGGCGAACCTGCGCGAGGTAGAGAGTGGAATTCTCCGTGACCTCGACGAGCTTGACGAGCTCTTGAAGTGAGCACTTCGCAGGTCACGCTCGGTGATCTGGTCCGCGAGACCGACTCCGGTTTCGCGTCGGGAGAGCGTTCCGCGGATGGTGTTCTCCAGGTCCGGATGAACTGTGTTGACACAGATGGCCACCTTGACCTGAGTGTGGCGCCAAGGGTGCCGCCGATCTCCCAGATCTCGCGCTACCTCCTCGAACCAGACGACGTGCTGTTTAACGCAACGAACAGTCCGGACCTCGTAGGCAAGTCGGCTCTCTTCAGAGGCAGTCTGGAACCGGTGACTTTCAGCAACCATTTCCTCAGACTCCGAGTCCGAACCGACCGCTTGGAGCCGGCCTACCTGGTGCGATGGCTTGGGTACCAGTGGAAACGGCGGCTGTTCCACGGGATGTGCACACAGTGGGTGAACCAAGCGTCCATTCGCAGCGAACGCCTTCTGCAGTTGACGCTCCCGTTGCCTCCCCTCGCCGAGCAGCGGCGGATCGCAGCGATGTTGGACAAGGCGGATGCGGTGCGGCGGAAACGCCGGGACAGTCTGCGATTGCTGGATGAGTTCTTGCGCTCGGCGTTTCTGGAGATGTTTGGGCATCCGGTGCGGAATCCGAAGCGGTGGGAGACGAAACTCCTGGGGGACCTGGCATTGATACGGCGAGGTGCATCGCCAAGACCCATCGAGCAGTACCTCGGCGGAACCACTCCATGGATCAAGATTAGCGACGCGACTGATTCGACCGATCTCTACATACGGGCGGCAGCGGAGAATGTGACCGATGAGGGTGCTTCAAAGAGCGTTCGTCTTTCACCGGGATCGGTCCTGGTTGCCAACAGCGGTGTGAGCTTGGGGTTCGCCCGAATCTTGGCGATCGGGGGGTGCATTCACGACGGTTGGTTGTCCGTGGAGAATCTGGACCAACGGGTCAACAAGCTCTACTTCGTCTCCCTAATCAACGTCATGACGCCTCGGCTTAGAGCCATGGCTCCAACCGGAACCCAGCCCAATCTCAACACGGGAATCCTGCGGATGCTTAGTGTTTCCATCCCGCCTATCGCGCTCCAGGAGCGGTTTGCTGTGGTGCTCCAGGCCGCCGCACAAGCGAGGAGAGGCTTCGGTAACGCGTCTGACGCGGCGGATTCGCTCTTCGACTCGCTGGCGCAGCGGGCGTTTGGGAGTGGCTAGACAGGGTGATTGAGGGACGGGGACCTCGGCCGCGACGGCGCACCACCCCCCTTGATACCAGGGAAATATGGACGGCTTCCCCTTCGATCCGGAACCACTGAGAGCCGCACTCGTTCGAGCCCTGGAACTGAAGGGCTGGGACGAGGAAGCAACGGCCGTTCGGGTTGGTAAGCTCGAAATCGACCCGGAGGGTCATGACAACTGGAACGGCGGTATCGACTTCTACGGACTCCGAGTCGAAATCCCTCTTGAGTCGTTTGTGAAGCTCGAAGATCGACTCGAAGAGCTAGAGGAGCGGATCCTGCGGATAGCCAAGACCTTCTGGAGGGCAGTGCCGTCCGAAGACATTACGAAGGTCACGGTCAGCCCAGTTGCCCCTACCGCTGCAGGTTCGACGTTCCTGCAGCCACCCGCTTCCTTACCCTCGTACTGGGCCGCGGGCAAGTTCCGACTCTTCCTGAGCCATTGTGCCACTCACAAGTCTCGGGTCGCCAAACTCCAGGAAACCCTCGAGCCGATGGGGATTTCGTCCTTCGTCGCCCACATCGATATCGAACCAACCAAGGAGTGGGAGGCTGAGATCCTACGCGGACTGCAAACCATGGAGGCTTTGGTTGCTGTCCTCACCACCGACTTCCCATCAAGTCGGTGGTGCGACCAGGAAGTGGGAGTTGCGCTGGGGACTGGGAGGTTAGTGATTCCGATTCGTGTTGACATCGATCCCTACGGCTTCCTGGGCAGGTATCAGGCGCTATCTGCACGGACGGGTGCACTCGATGGGATAGCTACTGCGATCGTGAGGATTCTGATTAAGCACGACAGCACCGCGGTTAGCATGCAGAACGCCCTCGTTAGGGCGCTTGCTGACTCCCGGAGCTTCGCCGAATCCAAGACCATCGTGGCGCTGTTGGAGACTACCCGCAGGCTGTCCGAAGAGAATGTGAGAATTCTGGCCCAGGCTCTGAAGGAGAATGGACAAGTGGATGGAGCTTGGGGGGTGCCGGAGCGGGTCCGAGGGTTGATTAACCTCAGCAAGGTCAGGGGCCGGCGGCGGACGGTGGAGTGAGTCCCGGGAGACTCGAGCGCAGCTAATCCAACCGGTCGAACACACGCTTGTCCGAGATCCCCCAGATGAACGGTGTCCGCGTCGACCCCGCCCTTGGCAACATCTCATCCGCCACCGAGAGCACGAATGCAGCGATCTGTCGGAATGACCGCTGCGCGAGTGCGCGTCCAGTGAACACGAATACGCCGAGCCCGGCCTCGAGAATCGACTGCCGCTGAGCGGGATGGCGAGACATCTTGGCGTCGAGTGTCACCAGGAACCATCCTCGATCCCTGATTCCCGCGAAGATCACCTCATCGGCGGCGTCCGGCCCGAATTCGGTCGGCGAATGGCGGAACTGGCAGTCTTCTTGGTCGAGGTCCTGAAGTGCCTTTGCAAGCTGTGGAGGGAAGTTGGCGTCGAGGAGGAAGATCAAGCGGCGATAGCCAACTGGGCCTCGAACGCCATCGCCGCGCTCATCTCCTTGGCGGAGATCTCGAAGGCCCGAGCAACAGCCGGTTCGGGGTTACCTGATGCGTACAGACGCAGAATATCCGTGCGGATCCGCGTGCCGAGGATGACCGGCGCTCCAAACGCGATCCGTGGGTCGAGCACCACAGGCACGTCCCTCCCCATCGGAAACCAGCGATGCGCCAAGGACGTCGTGGCGTCGAAGTCCATCTCCTCCACGTAGTGCTCGAACAGGCGGCCGGCGATGAGTTGGAAGCTCGCCTGCCTGCCGGTAACCTGGAGGAGGTCTGGCTGGGGTCCCGACTCCGACAGCCCGACGAAGATCTCCTCGTGGTCGGTGAAGACGCGTCGGTGCGCGAACGGATGCGGTGTGTCGAACATCTCCGCAATGCGGCGGGCTGCTACTCGAACCCGCTGCAAGGGAACACCCTTCTCTACGAAGCCTCGGACGACTCGCAATTCCATGAGCTCGAGGAACGACAGGGCAACTGTTCCCTCAATCGTCGGGAGGTCGGTTCGAACGACGGGTGGCTGACGCGTGCGGCGGGGCCGCGCTCCGGACTTGAGCCAGTAGGTGTAGCCGCGCACCCAACGGCTCAACCGTTGCGGGCTCAGCTTGAGCAGGCGGCCGGCCTCGGCGCGACTGTAGATTCCGACCCCGAGGGGGACGCGCGGGTGGGCCAAGGTGCCTCTGAGCGGGTGAGCCGACTTCCCCAATAATAGGATGGGCGCGCGTTTGCGCCAGCGGCACGCGTGACAACCCCTCACCATTCCTCGTCCTCCGACAGCCCATGACGCGATTCCGCCTCCAGTTTCCGCCTCGCCTCATTCCGGTCCTCGCCGAGCGCTACACCACCGTCGACGCACCGAAGGCTCAAGCGGCGGAGCGGGTCCTGGTTGAAACGGTTGGACCGGCAATCCGCGAAGCCGGCTGTATCGACAAGAGCCAGTTCGTGGCCCTTTGTCGCTGGAAGAGTCCTCGGGTACTACGCCGTGCCATGGAGAACGGAGCCGATCTCGTCGAGGAAGCCACAGCCACCGCCTTCGCCGCCCGGCACGAGGCCCTCCGAATCGGCAATCTGATGATTCTCCGCGGTGTCAGCTGGCCTGTCGCGTCCGTGCTCCTGCACTTCGGCCACCGAGACCGCTATCCCATCCTCGACTTCCGCGCCCTCGAATCCCTCGGCGTCAAGCAACCCTCGCAATACACTTTCGAGTTCTGGTGGGCGTACGTGCAGGCGTGCCGGCAGCTCGCGGACAAGCACCGGGTCGAGATGAGGACGTTCGACCGTGCGTTGTGGCAATGGTCGAAGGAGCTGCGGTAGAGGCCCCGTATGCTCCCGACTGAAGCGCCGAAGCGCACCGTTCTGGGAGTCCATGAGGTCCTGCTCCACGTCTTGGGCGGCTTCACGCTCGGCGCAGTCGCCGCGTACGTGGCACACATCGCCGCGGACATGGGGACACCCGGTGGCGTGCCGCTGCTGGGCCGGAACTCGGCACGATCCGGCGTGGGCGCATACGACCGGTCAGGGTGCTCACCCGAGATTCGCGTATGCAACGGGATTCTGCGCGCCCTGCTTGAAGAGGTCGCCGACGTACCGGTTCACGTACCGCTTGCGGATGGGGTCCTCCGCGAGCGTTCCCACGAACTCCCACCTTCCGGATCGGGAGTGACGCCGGCCTCCGAACCGCGTATTGAAGGTCGTGCCGGCCGGATGCCAACCGGTGATCCGATACACTTCTCGAATCACGCTCTCATAGACGGCGAACGCATACTCGGCGTCGTCCTTCCGAGGCCCGACCTTCCACGCGCTCCGCGTGGCGTCGTACAGCTCGATCTCGCTGATGCCGTAGTGATACGCCTCGTTGATGCGGACGAGTATCGCACGTTCTCGGATGTGGGCCTTCCGGCGAACGTACTTGGCGACCGCTTCAGCGAGGGGCCGTCGTCCGAAGGTCCGGCCGTGGACCCCCCGCACTTTGTTGGCCAGGTTCTGGATACCCAACAGATCGATGGCTGCGGCCTCCACTTGGAACGCGGCCTCGGCGCTGGGGAGTCCGTGGGCGAGGATTTCGATGCGGGGCTCTTGGCGCTCTGACTGTATCCGCCGAATCCATTTCGCCACTGCCTTCTTCTCGGGCGCCCCCAAGTGGGCAAGGGCCCGGCCGCCCTTTCCCTTGCCCACATAGAACACAGTCTCGTCGATCGGGTTGACGTAGAGATACACGTAGTAGCCCAGCTTGCTGGCCGCAGCCCGTGGGATTCTCGGTGTGAGGGGCATGTCTGACACTCGTGAAGTTGAAGCCCTGAGAAGGATCACACGCCGCGCGCCCAGTATCGGTATGCCTCGATCCACTCCGCTCCCCGTGGTAGCGGCCTCGGGAGCGGCAGGTCCTGGATCGGGATCACCTGCCGCGCCTTGCCCCGCCGGCAGATGGCGACAATCTCGTCGGCCCGCGTGAGATCAATCCGCTCGACGGTGACCGAGACGCCGAGCACGTTCGTCTCGAACGGCAGCGCGAGGTGCTCCTCCATCATCGTGAACAGTCCGCCGCGCTGCTCCGCGTCCCCGTAGGCGTCCACCACGGCCTCGGCCACCAACTCCTCCAGACGCCGCCTGGATGGCGGCCACGGCCTCGACCCCGCGCGTCCCTTCTTCACCGGCGTGTGCGGCACGAGCTCACTGACCTCCCGTAGCAACAACGACCACTCAGCGCCCTCCGCGTGCTCTGCGGTTCAGCAGCACCCGAGGCGTCGCCGTCACCGCTTGCGGCGACCTCCCACGGACTCCCCCCATCGCGCGAGAAACGCGGCCACGAACTCTGCCACCCGCGCCGCCTCGACCGCGAGTGGCCCGACCGCCAGCGCCGTCGCCAGCGCGATGTGATAGCCCTCGGCACGGGAGGCCACCGCTCGACGATACGCCGGATGCGACTCGTTCACCCACACCGTGGACTCGACCAACCGGCCGAGTGCCAGATCATCGGAATGGCTCTCGAAGCGAATCTGGAGCCCGTAGCGCGCAGGCCGTTTCGCGCCGGCGATGCCCGGATAAGGGACCGGAGGCACGGGTTCGCCGACGCGTTCGGGGGCCACGGGCTCCTCGGCGGCGACCGCCGGCTCGCTCGGCGTCTCCGCCGCGCCGGGTTCCGTCTCGGCCTGCTCGTCTACGGTGGTCCCGGCCGGTATGACCGGCACCAGCCCCGGCCCGCCCCGGCCCATGGGGAGCCGCGTCTGCCCGCCCTTGTGGCGCTCGACCAGCGTCGCCAGCAACGGAAACGCGTCCGCGAGGTCCACCAGCACCTTCTCGAGGTCCCGTTCCATCGGTCGCGTCTTGGGCTTCCGCGCTTCTTCAGCCGGCGCGTCGCCCCACAGCGCGAGCTGCGCGCCCACCACCTGCTGAATCGCCTTGCGGTGGGCGAGGTACACCGCGCCGCGCGCGCCCACGCGGATGAAATCCGCCTTGTTGAGCGTGAGGCACTCGGCCAGCGCCGGCACCTCGATGAGCCCCGTGACGCGTTCGGGTTGCGCCGGCGTGACCCCCAGCCAGTCCCAGCCGCGCTTGATGACCTTCCCCAGCGTGCTCACGGCGACACCCCGCTCATCCTCGGGGAGAACGTCGCCAGTTCGCTGGAGGTACCCCACGGCCGACGGTTTGCGCCGCCGTCCGATGCGCACCGCCAGCGGCGCACGGCCCGCGTCCGCCTCCGCTCGCTCGAGCGGTCGCCCGTTCACGACCAGGCGGATGCCCTGCGGGTATGCCACCAACACCGCATCGAACTCCGGCTGGAGCAGCGGCTGATAGTGACGCCGTACGGCCGCTTCGACGAACGCGGAGTCGAGCAGCGGCGACAACGGGTTCCCCAG
>Ga0326597_10009179_pt1 | contig 13286 bp, 14 predicted proteins | sample RVTome_12_FD_203789 | JGI IMG/M metagenome (GOLD analysis project Ga0326597, IMG submission 203789) | Soil microbial communities from uranium-contaminated site in the Upper Colorado River Basin, Wyoming, United States - RVT100D185 | ecosystem: Environmental > Terrestrial > Soil > Contaminated >... | reverse complement strand
CGTGAGGCGGGCGCCGGAGGGGCGGTTTTGCCACGCGGCGACGGGGCGCGACGAGCGGAACGGCCGTCCGCCGGCAGCCGCTGCCGCTGGTGGCCTGCTGAAACAACCGGATAAGCCGGATAAGCAGGAGTCGACTAAGGTCGTCGCCTCCCGATGCAGGCACTACTCGCTAATGTCAAAGCGGCCCGAGTCCTCGGGCTCGGCACCCTGAAGCCGAATATACTCGGCGATGACCTCGTCCGTCACATTGCCGCTGGACGCGACGAAGGAGCCACGCGCCCACAGGTGCCGACCCCAGAACTCGGTCCGCAGCCGACGTCGGTCCTGCAGGAGATGATGGGAGGTCTTGCCCTTGATCGCCTGCATCACTCGGCTCGGAGCCAGATTCGGGGGCACGCTCAACAGCAGGTGCACATGATCCGGCCGGACATGCCCACGCACGATCTCTATGTCATTCGCTCGACAGATCTCTCGAATCAGATCCCGGACGTCCGTGGCAATATCGCCCCGGAGCGCCGGCTTGCGATACTTCGTGCTGAACACGAAGTGGTACTGCAGGTGATACACCGTGTGCGCTGACCGACGATACCCTTCCATGGTCGGTCATCGTATCGCAAGCCTCCTAAAGGCTTCACCTGAAGGTGAGGGCTTCAACCCTCCCCGAGTTGGACAGTGAGTTATGTCACAATCCATGTCACAGCACGGCCGTGCTGTCCAGAGCAGGTACTTCGGCGACCGCGGCGACCTCAATCCGCTGGTTCTCTTCTTAGACGCTGGGCGGCACAAGCAGCGGAATAAGCTGTCTCGCATTACGCCGGTAGATTCGGAAGTGCGTATCCGTCGTCAAGACGCGGCTGTGTTGGTGGAGTTCCGCCAGGCGGACGACACACGCGTCGGCCAGCGACATCGGCAGTTCCTGGTAGGCGCGTTGCAGACTCAGCAGGCGATCTGCTTCGTCCTCGACGCGCAGGCCCACAGTCAACGCACCTCGGCGAAGCATCTCGAGTATCTGCAAGGGATTTCCTCGTCCCCGGATGACCAGATGCTGGGCCTCGGACAAGACGGCTTCGCACGTATAGAACGGTGCCTCGCGCCGGCCGAACTCCGCCCGCGCCCAACCGTGATGGATGTCGCGCGCGTTCAACAGCGCGACGAGCGGGCCGGCATCAACGATGGTTTTTTCGGCCACGGCGGTGTTCGGCTGTGAGGGCCTCGTCAAGATAGCTCGTATTGGTCGACAAGTCGGCGGGTCCGTTGAACGCTCCTGCAAGGTCGGCCACGAGATCCAGGCACGACGGTCGCTTCTTCATCGAACGACGCGGGCGCAACCCCTTGTGCAGAAACTGTCGCACGATTTGCGATTTGCTGACACCCTGAGCCGTAGCTTCGGCTTCCAGCTCGCGCAGCAGTGCGGGTGGCAGCTTCAAGGAGATCGTCGGCATGAGGATCAGTGTAATACCTGATGTTGCAACTTGCAATACCTCATCCGTCCCTCGCGCAACGCCAACGCCGCGCGACGAGCCCACCCCTCCCACCTGACGGCGGAACGGACCCTTGCCCGGCCACGCGAAGTGCCGGCTATAAGCTTCCTCGAGGATGGCGGCCACCGCACGCTCGATCCGGGGGTAGAGTGGATCGGCTCGGAACGTATTGAGGCTCGGGGCCGGCCTGCGGCCGGTTCTGGATTCGGGAGTTTCCCCGCCCCTGCGCGCCGTGGTGGAGGAAGTCCGCATCACGGTCCTTCTCCTCGATCACACGCCCAGATTCTCGACTCCGGTCCCGCCTCGGTTTTGCGAACGAGGTCGGCCGGTACGGCCACGCCTGGTGACGCTGGAACACAGCAGCCGCACGGTCCATGTTATCGTGTCGTCCCTCGAGTCGTGAACTTCGTGGCGCAAGGAACCATCGAAGAGGGCATGCTCTCCGTACTGACGTTCAAGAGGTCGCTGTTCGCGGGGGTGCTCGATGGCCGGGAGAGGGAGGTGTTCCTCGGCGGCAGCCGGCTGACTCGCTTCATGGAGACCGCCGAGCAGACGACGGCCGCGATTGCCGAGCCGCTCGTCGAGGAGCGCGATGAGGCGGGGGTGCGGAGCCAGACATCGAGGTCGCACCGAGGGCCGCCGCAGCGGTGGCATCCGACGGCTGGGCGACCTTCTTGCAAACCGGCCTGTCCCTGCTCGAGCAACTGGCGGAGACGTCTCGCGCCCCTCTTGATGCACAGCGCCGCAGGCTCAGCTTCGTGCAGCGCGATCCGGAGACGGGCCGGGACTATCTGAAGATCCCGATGCCGAACCCCGAGGTGCTCGACCGCACGCTTCAGGCGACCAGTGCATTGCTGGATCGATTCAGGCGATGATTGCCTGAAACACGGAGGCCGTATGCCGGTTTTTGCGGTGCGGAGCGTAGACGGGCAGCTTGGTATCGTCGCAGCCCGGAACAAAGTGGACGCCGTGGAACGTCTCGACGAGTTCGCTAATTTCGAGGGTTGCCCGATTCGCGAGTTGCCGGAGTTGATGCTCCTGCTCGGTATGGACGATGAGGGGCAGTTCACGTTGGAGCATATCGGCGAGGAGATGGACGGCGCGATTCGCACATTCGCCTACCCGCTCGTCGAGCAAACATTCGATGGCGTGCTGGACCGGCAGGAAGCCGGACCGCGGGACCCGATCGACCAGAATGAGCGAACGCCGACACAGGAGGAACTGATACGGAGGGCGGTGGAAGCGGAGCGCGATCGAGTCCAGCGGAAGCAAATGGCGGAACCTCACACGGAGAGAGGCCGCGAGGTGAAGCGGCAGCTCGACCTTCCGACGTCACTTATACGGAAGCAAGAGCGACAGGTAGCTCGCGCAGTTCTGAAGCGCGAGGAAGTGCCCAAAGACCCCAGGAAGCGGCACTAAGGTCGTCGTAGTCTCGGATGTCTCGGACAAAGGACATCAATGACCCGAGTCACCAAAGCGGGTTACACCCAAGGCGTTCTGTGGGATCCGCGACCGTCGCAGGGCCGACGCCGTCAGCTCCCAAGGTCGGCCATCAGCTTTGGCTTCCGCTCTTCCATGGAGGCGACCTGCGTTCTCAACCGCTTCAGCTCCCTGTTGATGCGCGCCAGCTCCGTCTTCGCCTGCTGTTTCCTTAGGTAGTCCTCCCCGTGTTTCTTGTTGACCAGCGCTTCGACCTCTCGACGGAGGAGCCGCAGGAAGGGGTTTCCGTAGATCGAGTTGAGCCTGTACGACTGTGCGTTGGCCACCTCAACCGCCGGAGGCGTCCGCTGTTCACCTCGAAGTCCGGACGGTGTACTCCTCGCCTCCGCATCAGCGCCAGGGCGACGAGGTCATCCCACTCCGGCACGTGGGCGGCGACGAACTCCTGTGGGAAGACCCGCCGCTCTCGCCGGCTCCTGCCCTTGGCTTCCTTCCGGTCTTGCCGCCCAACCCAGGTTGACACGACGTCAGCGGCGGCCTCGGCACGAAGGTCCGCATGCGCCGCGAGCAGACGGTGCAGAACGGCCTGGGCCTCGCCGGGAGCGAGCCGCTCGAGGACCGAGGGCTTCTTAGGCGTTGCAGTCGTCCTGGATGCGCGCGGCGAATCCGCGCGCGACAACCGACTTTGAGTCATCACGTCCTCTATCGTGGATACGCTCGGTCGCGTCCTCGGCTTCGTCTGCCCTGGGACAGCCTTTCTCGGCCAGCCACGCGGCGAGCTTCTTTGTCACGTCCTGCGCGAACGTCTGGGGCGCGAGGCGGCGCTGCTGCTCGGCGAGGAACTGCGCGAGCGCCTCGGCGAGGTATCGCGCAACCTTCGCCGGGTCACCGAGAGGCCGGCTGATTCCCGTTGTGGATGAGATGAGCAGCTCAGGACTGATCTGCAGCGTCCGACCGCGCCGGTTGAGACGGCGGCTCTTCTGCGGCGGCTTGAGATCAACCAGCCGCCAGCGGTCCGGGTCGACACCCACGCCGTGCAGAGTTTCTCGGACGTGCAGCCCGATCAGGACGTCGAATTCCGCGAGGACGTCCACGACACCCGCAAGCTCGCCGCCGACGCACGTGCGAATCGAGCGTGTGCCGATCGCGACCAAGGCGATGGCGCCGGGCGCTTCGGTCTCCGGCACGGCACGGATAACAGCGCGGCGCAAGTGCGCAATCTTCTGGGCCTGGCGTTGCCGCTCCTCCGCCAGCACCGCATTCCGCTCCTCACGAAGCTTCAACCACTGTTCATGCCGGGCGTGCTGGATCAGGACAGGGCGCGCAAGCTTCCTCACAGCGCGAGCGGCGAGGGGCGCTTGCGAGCCAGCTTGGCGATCAGCCTCCGGACGAGTTCGCCGTATGCGGCGTCGAGGTGCTCGGCACAGAATGGGTCGGTGAGCGTGAAGATCTCCTCGACGTCATGTCGGAGCAACTCGGGGATGCGAAATGGATTGTCGCGGCCCATGCTGGCCAGATAGTGCCCTGTGTGGACCGACCGACGCAACCGTCTTCATGTGAGCTGCTGATTTGCACTCCCGTCCTCCCGGTGCGTCGTTGAGCTGGTAGGCGGAATTCCACATCGCGTGGCGCGCGGTGAGCGCCCCTCAGGGAGGTTACGTCACAATTCGCGTGACGCCGACGCGATCCAAGAAGACGAATCGCTGTAAGGTGCTGGCATGACAGAAGGTGTGGCGCGCCCTGCAGGACTCGAACCTGCGACCTCCTGGTTCGTAGCCAGACGCTCTATCCAACTGAGCTAAGGGCGCGCACCGGCAAACCAAACGTCCGGCCTTCACCTGCGGGGCGTGGACTGGACGTCTCGAATCGTCGAGTATAGCACGGGGCTTGGGGCCGGAGGTCGGAGGCCAGGGGCCGGCAGGGACCCAGGTTCGGTGGTGGAAACCCGCCACTGTTCACCGCGCCGGAACAGCGTGGATCAAGCCTGATCTGAAGCCTGCAGCCCGAAGCCTGTGGCCTACCTCGTCTTCCCCGCCTCCCGCCGCAGCCCGTGGCCGACCTCGAACATCCCCTGCAGCGCGATCGGCAGCCGCCCCTCGATGGCGGCCTCGCCCGCCAGCGCGCGGACCGCGGAGCGTTCGGCCAGGTCGTAGTAGTCGAACGTCAGCAGCACCGCCGGCAGCTCGGGCAGGAACGTCGCGGCGTAAGGATTGCCGAAGAACACGGTGACGAACGGCGTGTTCCGCTCGCCGGCAGCCACCGCCAGATCCTGGAGCAACCGGACGAGAGACGGCGCCAGGTCCATGCGGCCGCTGTACGCCGCCGTGCGCACGAACACCGCGGCGACAATGGCCTCGTAGCGCGCGGCGGTGGCGCGCACCAGATCGATCTCGTTCCGGCTGCTCCGGTCCGACAGCTCGACGGCCGTAACGTTCGGCCACCGCTCGCGCAGCTCTGGGGCGAACGTGCGGCTCGGCGACGCGATCCCCCACCCCGCCGGGTAGTCGAGCACCGACAGGAACAGCAGCTGCGCATCGGCCGGCAGCCGCAGCGGCACATCGCCGCGCTCGTCCTTGATCAGCGTCATGCCGCGGCGGCTCGCCTCCTCGGCCACGGCGCGATGGCCGCGGCCACCGACGATGGTCGCGACCGCGTCGAGATTCACGGTCGCCGACCGATGCAGGCCGACCCGCGCCTTCGCCCGGAGCACGCGCTCGGCCGACGCCGCGATCCGCTCGCCCGGGATCTCACCGCGCGCGACCGCCGCCCTGATCGCCTGGAACGCCGCGCGATCGTCCGGCGAGTGCAGCACGACGTCGTTGCCCGCCTGCACCGCGCGCACGGCCGCCTCGCCGGGCGGGAGCATGTCGGCCACGGCCTGCATGCCCATCGAGTCGGTGTACACCAGGCCGTCGAACTTCAGCTCGCCCCTGAGGAGGCCGGTGACGACCGCCGCGCTGAACGTGGACGGCGCGCCCGCCGCTGGGTCGATCCCGGGCACCTCGATGTGCGCAATCATCACCGCCGCCGCGCCGGCGCCGATGCCGGCGCGGAACGGCGCCAGCTCGACGCGGTCGAGCCGCGCCCGCGGCTGCCGGATGATCGGCAGCCCCAGGTGCGAGTCCACGTCGGTGTCGCCGTGCCCCGGGAAGTGCTTCAAGGTGGCGAGCATGCCGCCCGCCTGCAGGCCGCCGACGTAGGCCGCGCCCAGCCGCGACACCGCCTCCGGATTCTCGCCGAACGACCGGGTGTTGATCACCGGATTGCGCGGGTTGTTGTTGACGTCGACCACCGGCGCGAAGTTCACATGGACGCCGATCGCGCGCGCTTCGACCGCCGTGATGCGACCGGCCTCGCGGGCGAGCCGCTCGTCGCCGGCCGCGCCGAACGCCATGTTGCGCGGAAAGACCGTCGCGCCCTCCAGGCGAAAGCCAACGCCCGCTTCGAAATCCGCGGTGTTGAGGAGCGGGATCGGCGAGATCGCCTGCAGCCGGTTGAGGAGCGACGCCGCGTCGAGCGGATCGCCGAGCGTCACCGAGCTGTAGGTGGGGTTGAGCACGACGCCAGGCGTCGGACGCGAGCCGCCGAACACGTGGAAGCCGCCCACGCGCACTTCGTGCACCAGCGCCGCGAGGCGGTCGTAGGTCTCCGAATCGCTGCTGACGAACACGGACTCGAGCGACGGCACGATCATCTGGCCGATGCGCTCGTCGAGGCTCATCCGCGCCAGCGTCGTCTTCACCCAGCGCTCCGCGTCGGCATCGAGGTCGCCAACGCGGGGTCCGGCGCCGGCGGCGACGAGCGCGCCCGCGGCGGCCGCCGCCGCCGCCGCGACCGTCGTCGCGAGCCGCACCCGTGCCCTGCTCCTCCGCAGTACCATGCCGCGCGATCCTAACAGGTTTCGACGGGACCGGTGGGTCACGCTGGCGTTGCCGATCACGGCCCGCCTGAAGGCGGGCACTACGTACCCCAACGCCCCGCGCCCAACGCCCAGCGCCCCTCGCCCGGCCCCGAGCCCCGCCGCCTCCGCTCTTCGAGCTTCGGCGAGCCCGCCGGAGCCTTGGCGAAGGCGGGAGCCCCGAGTCCCGATATAATTCGCCCAATGGGCCACATCGAGCACCGCGCCGCGGCGCCGGCTTCGGTGCGATGCGTCGTGCTGACGGTGAGCGATACGCGCTCGCTCGAGGACGACACCAGCGGGCGGGCGATCGCGGATCTGCTGGCGGGCGCGGGGCACGTGGTCGCCGACCGCCGCCTCCTCGCGGACGACCCGGCAGCCGTGCGCGCGTTCGTGGCGCGGCAGATCGACGAGGCGGCGATCGACGCCGTGATCACGACGGGCGGCACGGGCGTGTCGTCACGCGACAGCACGTTCGAAGCCGTCACCGGCCTGCTCGAGAAGCGGCTCGACGGCTTCGGCGAGCTGTTCCGGATGCTCAGCTACCACCAGATCGGCCCGGCGGCCATGCTGAGCCGCGCGTGCGCCGGCACGGCGCACGGAACGATCGTCATCGCGCTGCCCGGCTCGGAACACGCCGTCCGCCTGGCGATGGAGAAGCTCGTGCTGCCCGAGCTGGGGCATCTGGTGAGGGAAGCGCGAAAATAGGCTTTGGGCTTCAGGCTCTCGGCTTTAGGCTCCATGGGCTCTGGGCTTTCGCTCCGTTGAGTACCTCGTGAACAGCAGGGTGTCGGGACCGCGAGACGGGCCCAAAGCCTGGAGCCCAAAGCCTGGAGCCGACAAGCGCAAGCAACCATGTCCACCAACATGCGTCCCATTCGCGACACCATCCCCCTCGACGCCGCGCGGGCGCTCATCGCCGACGCGGCCGCGCCCGTCGATCGCGTCGAGCGCGTCGCGCTCGAGGACGCCGACGGGCGCGTCGTCGCGTCGGATCTGGCGTCGGCCCACGACGTGCCGCCGTTCGACCGCGCGGCGATGGACGGCTACGCCGTGCGCGCCGAGGACACGTTCGGCGCGGGCCGCCACGACCCGCACGTCTTGAAGATCGTGGAGAAGGTGCTCACCGGTCAGGTACCGGTCCGCCCGGTGGGGCCGGGCGAGTGCGTCGAGATCGCGACCGGCGCGCCGATGCCGGGCGGCGCCGACGCCGTGGTCATGGTGGAGGAGACCGACCGCGCCGAGGCCGGCGACGAGGTCCGCGTCTTCACGCCCGTCTACCCGCGCCAGAACGTGGGCCGGCGTGGCGCCGACATCGCCGCGGGCCAGACCATCGTCCGAACGGGCGACGTGCTGAACCCGAGCCGGGTCGGCGCGATCGCGGCCACCGGCGTCCAGCAGGTTGCCGTCTACGCCCGGCCGCGCATCGCGATTCTCTCGACGGGCAACGAGATCGCCGAGCCCGGGCGCCCGCTCGAGCCGGGGCAGATCTACGACATCAACCGCTTCACGCTCGCCGCGGTGATCCGCCGCCACGGCGGCGTGCCCGTGCCCTGCCCGACCGCACCCGACACCATCGACGGGCTGGAGGCGGCCGTGGACGCGTGCCTGGCCGCGGACATGCTGGTGTTCTCGGGCGGCAGCTCCGTCGGCGAGCGCGACCTCATCCTGGACGTGCTGGAACGGAAGGGGGAGGTCGTGTTCCACGGCATCGCGGTCAAGCCGGGCAAGCCCACCGCGTTCGGCCGGATCGGCGGGAAGCCGGTGCTCGGGATGCCCGGCTACCCCACGTCGTGCCTGTCGAACGCCTACTTGCTGCTCGTGCCGATCCTGCGCCGCCTCGCCAGGCTGCCGGAGTTCCAACCGCAGACGCTGCGCGTGCCGCTCGCGCAACGGATCGTCTCGACCACGGGGCGACACCAGTTCTACACGGTCCGCATCGCCGACGGTCTCGCCGTGCCGGCGTTCAAGCAGTCGGGCGACATCACGAGCATGGCGCTTGCCGACGGCTACATCGAGATCCCCGCGCAGACCGACATCGTCGAGAAGGGCGAGATCGTGGAGGTGAAGCTCCTGTAGCCCTACTTCTGCAGCTCGGACGTGATGACCTGTGCAGGGGATCCCGCTTCGTACGGGTCAAGACCCCTGAGACGCGCGTCCGCGTTCGGGTTCTACCCCTTTAGCCGCTTGCTCACCGCCGCCCAGTTGACGACGTTCCAGAACGCGGCGACGTAGTCGGCGCGGCGGTTCTGGTACTTCAGGTAGTAGGCGTGCTCCCAGACGTCGAGGCCGACGAGCGGCGTCTTCCCGTCCATCACCGGGCTGTCCTGGTTGGCCGTGCTCTCGATGACGAGCGCGCCGCCCGCCTGGACGAGCCAGGCCCATCCGCTGCCGAACCGGCCCATGGCCGCCTTGGCGAACTGCTCCTTGAAGCCGTCGACGCTGCCGAAGGCGCTCTTGATGGCGTCGCCCAGCGGACCCGACGGCGCGCCGCCGGCGTTCGGCCCCATGATCTCCCAGAACAGCGTGTGGTTCGCGTGGCCGCCGCCGTGGTTGCGGACCGCGGTGCGGATGGTCTCCGGCACCTTGTTCAGGTCCTTGATCAGATCGTCGACGCGCTTGCCCGCGAGCGACGGCTCCTTCTCGAGCGCGGCGTTCAGGTTGTTGACGTAGGCCGCGTGGTGCTTGTCGTGGTGAATGCGCATCGTCTGCTCGTCGATGTGCGGCTCGAGGGCGTTGTACGGGTACGGCAGCGGCGGGACTTCATGGGCCATTGGGGATCCTCCAGTCAGGCTTCAGGCTCCAGGCGTCAGGCTCGGGGGCTGCCCCGGGCTTCGGCCTGCAGCCAATCAGGTGATTGACAACATCCGGTCGAGCGCGACGAGCGCCCCGCGCTTCACGTCGTCCGGCACGACGATCCGGTTGTGGACCTCGCCGTCGACGAGCGCGTCGAGCACCCACAGCAGGTGGTTCGGCGACACGCGGAACATCGTCGAGCACAGGCACCCGAACGGATCGAGCGTGACCACGGTCCGGCCGGGCGCGAGGTGGCGCGCGAGCCGGCTGACCAGGTGGATCTCGGTGCCGACCGCCCAGGTCGAGCCCACCGGGCTCCCGGTGACGCGGCGGATGATCTGCTCGGTCGACCCGGATTCGTCCGCGGCCTGCACGACGTCGAACGTGCACTCGGGGTGCACGATCACGCGGCCGTCCGGATGCTCGCGACGGAACTGCTCGATCTGCGGCACCGAGAACCGCGTGTGCACCGCGCAGTGGCCTTTCCAGAGGATCAGCCGCGCGCGGTCGAGCGCGTCAGACGTCAGCCCGCCCATCGGCTCGTCGGGATCCCACACGGCCATCCGGTCGAGCGGCACGCCCATCGCGTAGGCCGTGTTCCGTCCGAGGTGCTGGTCGGGCAGCATGAGCAGCGTCTCGCCCCGCTCCCACGCCCACCTCATCACCGCCGCGGCGTTCGAGGACGTGCAGACGACCCCGTCCCGTTCGCCGCAGAAGGCTTTGACCGCGGCGGCGGAGTTGATGTAGGTGACCGGCACCACGCCGCGCAGGCCCGCGGCGGTCAGCTCGTCCCAGCAGGTCTCGAGCTGGTCGATGGCGACCATGTCGGCCATCGAGCAGCCGGCCGCGAGGTCCGGCAGGATGACCTGCTGGTCCGCGGCGCTCAGGATGTCGGCGCTCTCGGCCATGAAGTGCACGCCGCAGAACACGATGAACCGGGCGGCGCGGCGCGACGCGGCCTGGCGCGACAGCTTGAACGAGTCGCCGGTGAAGTCGGCGAACTTGATCACCTCGTCGCGCTGGTAGTGGTGGCCGAGCAGCACGACCGTCTCGCCGAGCGCGGCCCTGGCGGCCTCGATGCGCGGGTCCATCTCCTCGTCCGACAGTCCGAGGTAACGCTCGGGCAGCGGCTGCCGCTCGGCGATCTGCGTCTTTTCGTACTCGGTGAGGAGCTGGACGTCCATCGGGATCAATCCTGCACGAGGAAGCAGATTTTCACAGGAACATCGAGAAATTATTGTACCACACGGGCCGGATCGCCGTGCGCGTCGCCGGGGCTGGCGTCCTCGTGGAGCACGCGGTAGAGCGTGTCGCGCTCGACCGGAGTGCGCCCGGCGGCGCGGATCAGGCGGCGGATGGCGGTCGTCGTGAGCGCCTCGGGGGTCACCGCGCCGGCCATGTGGTAGATGCGCTCTTCCTGGACGGTGCCGTCGAGGTCGTCGACCCCGAACCAGAGCGAGGTCTGCGCGACCTCGACGCCGGTGGCGATCCAGAACGCCTTGACGTGCGGGATGTTGTCGAGCATCAGGCGCGCGACGGCGTGGACCCGCAGCGTGTCGGCGGCGGTGGGCGCGGGCAGCTTGCGCATCTGGTTGTTGTCGGGATGAAAGGCCAGCGGGATGAACGCCTGGAACCCGCCGGTCTCGTCCTGCAGCGCGCGCGCCCGCAGCATGTGGTCGATGCGCTCCTCGGGCGTCTCGATGTGGCCGTACAACATCGTGACGTTCGAGCGCATGCCGAGCCGGTGCGCGGTGCGATGAATCGCCAGGTACCGGTCTGCGTCGCACTTGTCGTGACAGATCTTCCGGCGCACGCGCTCGGCGAAGATCTCCGCCCCGCCGCCCGGCAGCGAGTCGAGGCCGGCCGTCATCAGCTCGGCGAGCACGTGCTCGTCGCTCATGCCGTACAGATCCGCGAAGAACGCGATCTCGACGGCGGTGAAGCACTTCAGGTGGACGTCGGGCCGGATCTGCTTGAAGCCGCGCAGCAGGTCCGTGTAGTAGGTGAACGGCAGATCCGGGTGGAGGCCGTTGACGACGTGCACTTCGGTCAGCGGCTCGTCGCGACGCTGGCGCAGCTTGTCCCACGCCTGCTCGAGCGACATCGTGTACGACCCCGCGTCGCCCGGCCGCAGCCGCGCGAACGAGCAGAACAGACAGCTCGCCACGCAGACGTTCGTCGCCTCGATCCGGATGTTGTGGTTGAAATAGGTCCGGTGGCCGTGGCGCCGCTCCCGCTCCCGGTTCGCGAGCCAGCCCAGCGCCAGCAGATCCGGACACGCGAACAGGCGGACGCCGGCGTCGAGGCCCAGGCGCTCGCCGGCGTCGAGCCGATCGGAGAGGTCGAGGAGGTTGGCGGCGGCAAGACGATGGTGCATGCGGTTTCGGAGAGAGCGGTTCAGACGCCCTCGTCAATTCTGCCATGCTATACTCAGCCAGACAACCGACGCTCACCCGGCGACCTCGGGAAGTGGGTGTGAATCCCACACGGTGCCGCCACTGTAAGCGGGGAGCGAACGGCCCGAACCGCGCACGACCCCCGAGCCGGGTCGCGCGCCGCCACTGCGCCCCTCGCGGGCGTGGGAAGGCGCAGGCCGAACGCCACGATCCGCGAGTCAGGATATCGGGTCACCGGGTCCGTCCTTGCCTCCGCTCCGACGATCCCGTCGGACGGAGATCGGCGCGAGACACGCCGAGGAAGGAGCCCCGTGATTCGATCCCGCCGCTTCCCGACGTTTCCCCTCTTCCTGTCGTTTCTCCTGCTCGCGGGCGCCGCGCGCGCCGCCACGCTGCGTGGCGAGGTCACCGATCCGCAGGGCGCCGTCGTCGCGGCCGCCCGCGTGCTCGTCGTCGCCGGCGGCGCGGTGATCGCGTCGGCCGACACCGACGCCCAGGGCCGTTACGTGATCGCGGGTCTGCCGGCCGGCGCCTTCGAGCTGCGCGTGGTGGCGGCCGGCTTCCGCGCCGAGCCGGCCGCGGTGCGGCTCACTCGAGACGACGACCGGACGGTGCCGTTGACGCTGCAGCTCGCCGCGGTCGCCGAGTCCATCGTCGTGTCGGCCGCGCAGGTGGAGCTGCCGCTCTCGCGCGTGCCCGACAGCGTCACCGTGCTCACGGCAGCGGATCTCGAGGCCCGGCAGATCGACACCATCGTCGGCGCGCTCGCGCGCGTGCCGGGGCTCACCGTCACGCAGTCGGGCGGCCTCGGCGGCATCACCTCGCTCTTCCCGCGCGGCGGCGAGTCGAACTTCACGCTCGTGCTCGTCGACGGCGTGCAGATGAACGCCTTCGGCGGCGGGTTCGACTTCGCGGAGCTGCCGGTCGCCGACATCGAGCGGATCGAGGTCGTGCGCGGCCCGCAGAGCGCCGTCTACGGCAGCGGGGCCATCGGCGCCGTCGTGCACGTCGTCACGCGCCGCGGCGGCCCGCCGCGGCACGCCGCGTCGATCGAGCGCGGCGGCCGCGACACGTCGCGCCTCGCCGCGTCCACCGCCGGCACCCGCGGCGCCTGGCGATGGGGACTCGCCGCCGAGCGTCTGTCGAGTGCCGGCAACACCGGTGCGATCGCCGCCAGCGGTGAGCGCGTCACCAACGACGACTACGAGGCCCGGCACCTGTCGATGAGCGCCGGGTGGACAGGTCCCCGCCACGCGACCCTCGACGGGCAGGTGC
>Ga0326597_10009177_pt1 | contig 13288 bp, 13 predicted proteins | sample RVTome_12_FD_203789 | JGI IMG/M metagenome (GOLD analysis project Ga0326597, IMG submission 203789) | Soil microbial communities from uranium-contaminated site in the Upper Colorado River Basin, Wyoming, United States - RVT100D185 | ecosystem: Environmental > Terrestrial > Soil > Contaminated >... | reverse complement strand
ATCTTCCTGCAGGACTACAATTACGCTCGGCCGCACACCAGCATCGGCAATCTGCCGCCGGCCTCGCGTCTGTAAACAACGCTCGTGGGAAGTACATCTAGACGACTGGAAACTAGACGCCCGCTCTAGCGGCGCTCAGCGCGAGCGGCCGCCGGCCGGCGCGACGCCGAGGATCGTGTCGATCTCGCTGATCTCGTCGGCGGAGAGCTTCCAGTCCGCCGCCTTCGCGTTCTCCTCTACCTGCTCCGGCTTGGTCGCGCCGGCGATGACGCTGCCGACGAAGGGCTGGTTGGCGAGCCAGCTCACGGCGAGCTCGACCATCGAGTGGCCGCGCTCCCGGGCGAAGCCCTCGAGCTTCATCAACGAGTCGTAGTTCTTCTCGCTGAGGATGCGGCCGGCCATGGCGGAGCTGCCGGCGAGGCGGGCGCCTTCCGGTGCGGGCTCGCCGGGGCGGTACTTGCCGGTGAGGAAGCCGGCGGCGAGGGGGTAGAAGGGGAGGATGCCGATACCGTACTTCTGGCAGGCGGGCGCGAGCTCCTTCTCGACCTCGCGGTCGAGGAGGTTGTACTGGTTCTGGGCGCTGATGAAGCGGTGCATGTGGCCGGTCTGCGCGACCCAGTCGGCCTCGACGACCTGCCAGCCGGTGTAGTTGCTGGAGCCGATGTAGCGCACCTTGCCGGAGGTGATCATGTCATCGAGGGCGCGCAGGGTCTCCTCGATCGGCGTGCGCGGGTCGAAGCGGTGCATCTGGTAGAGGTCGATGTAGTCGGTGTCGAGGCGGCGGAGGCAAGCGTCGAGGGCGTCCATGAGGTAGCGGCGGGAGGCGCCGGCCCAGTAGGGGCCTTCGCCCATCGATTGTACGGACTTCGTGGCGATGACGACGTCGCGGCGATGCGCCTTGAGGACGGGCGCCATGAACTCCTCGGAGGCGCCGCGGCCGCCGTAGACGTCGGCGGTGTCGAAGAAGGTGATGCCCATGTCGAGGCACTTGTTGATGACGGCTGCGGTGCCGGCGGCGTCGACGCGGCCGCCGAAGTTGTTGCAGCCGAGGCCGACGACCGAGACCTGGAGGCCGGAGTTGCCGAGGTTTCTGTATTCCATCGATGTAGCCTTTCTAGTGGCTCTGAATAGCTCCGCCCATAGATTAAAGGAACCTGGGGACACCCACACCCGGCAGAGGGCAGCTGCCCTCTGCACACCCCACCTGAAGGGTGCGCTGCATATTATACGCGGCGATTACCGCGGGAAGTCGGGCAGGACGGCGTGGTGCTCGACGCGCAGGGCGGCCTCGCCGAGTGTCAGCGTATACCAGCCGCCGCGGGTTGAGTGAGGAGCGGGCAGATCGAGCTCGTAGCGGCCGATTAGGTGGACGATCAATGATGGGAGGATGTCGCCATGCGTACAGGCGGCCACACGGCCTCGCGAATATGCGGCGCCAATGGCATCGAGGGCGGCAAGCGCATAACCGGCGGCGTAGGCACCGCCCAGAGGGTCGTTGGCGGGGAAGCGCTCCTGGCGCCAGGGCGCTGGCGGCAGCCAGGCGTCGGTCTCGTGGAGGCCGTCCAGGAGCGAGATCGGCAAACCGAAGCGCTGCGCCAGGGGCTCGATGCTCTGGCGGGCCCGAAGGGCGGCGCTGCTGTACAACGCATCGAAGGGCTCTACCGCGAGCGCTTCGCAGAGACGTTCCGCCTGACGGCGGCCGAGCTCGCTCAGAGGTCGCGTGTCTTGATCGGCGGACCAGAGGCGGCGGTCGCCGGCATCCATGTGGGCGACGAGCTCAATGATCAGCTCGGGTGGGGTCATGCACGTCGGCCGGACGGCGTCAGGCGCTCTCGCGGGCGCTGGCGTCGTGCTCGCGCGAGACGGCGAAGACGCCGCGGACGCCCTCGATCTTGGCGAAGAGGCGGGAGAGCTGCTCGACGCCGCTGGTCTCGAGGGTGACGAAGACGTTGGTGGTGTGATCGGGGCCCTCTTGAGTGCGGACGGCGGTGAGGTTGACCTTCTCCTCGGCGGCGATCGTGCTGACGTCGCGCAGGAGGCCGACGCGGTCGTAGGCCTCGATGCGCACGGCGACGGGGAAGAGCTGGCCCATCTGGCCCCACTCGACGTGGACGAGGCGCTCGCGCTCGTCGCTGTGGATGACGTTGTGGCAGTCGTGGCGGTGGACGGTAACGCCGCGGGCGCGGGTGACGTAGCCGATGATCTCGTCGCCGGGGACGGGGTTGCAGCAGCGGGCGATCTGGGTGAGGACGTCGCCGGTGCCGAGGACGCGGATCGATGATGTGTAGACGGGCGGCTTCGGCGCGACGGCCGGCAGGGCCTGGGCCGCCTGCTCCACTTCGTCGCGGCGCAGATGATTGGCGATCCGGCCGCTGATCTGGCCGAGGCCGACGCCGCCGAAGCCGATGGCGGCGTAGAGGTCCTCGTCGGCCTCAAAGTGGAACCAGCGGCGCAGCTCCGGCAGGATCTCGGCGGCGACGACGCCGAGGCGGCGGAGCTCGCGGTCGAGCATCTCCTTGCCGCGGGCGACGTTCTCGTCCCGCTCCTGGCGCTTGAACCACTGGCGGATCTTGGAGCGGGCGTTGCCGGTGCGGACGTAGCCGAGGTTGGCGTTGAGCCAGTCCCGCGAGGGACCGCGGGAGGAGCGGCTGGTGACGATCTCGACGACGTCGCCGTTCTGGAGCTTGCGGGTCAGGGGGACGAGGCGGCCGTTGACCCGGGCGCCGACGCAGTGAAAGCCGATGTCCGTGTGGATGCGGAAGGCGAAGTCGATCGGCGTTGAGCCTGAGGGCAGGTCTTTGACCTCGCCCTTCGGCGAGAAGACGAAGACCTGGTCGCGGAAGAGGTCGGTCTTGATGTACTCGACGAACTCCTCGGCCTCGGCGGTCTCGCGTTGCCACTCGAGGAGCTGGCGCAGCCAGGTGATCCGCTCCTCGAAGGCCTGATCGTGGCGGCCGCCTTCTTTGTAGCGCCAGTGGGCGGCGACGCCGTACTCGGCGGTATGGTGCATCTCGGAGGTGCGGATCTGGATCTCGAGCGGGCGGGCGCCGGGGCCCATGACGGTGGTGTGGAGGGACTGATAGACGTTCTCGCGCGGGTTGGCGATGTAGTCGTCGAAGAGGCCGGGCAGGGGGCGAAAGAGGCCGTGGACGACGCCGAGGGCGTGATAGCAGTCGCCGACGCTGGCGACGAGGACGCGGATTGCCATGAGGTCGTAGATGTCGTTGAAGGATTTGCCCATCTCGGCGTACTTCTGCATCTTCTGGTGGATGCTGAAGGTGTGCTTGGCCCGGCCGGAGAGCTCGGCCTCGATGCCCTGGCCCTTGAGCTCGTACTGGAGGAGCTTCTCGACCTGGGCGACGTAGCGCTCGCGGCTCTCGCTGCTGGCGGTGACGAGCCCCGAGATCGTCGCGAACGCCTGCGGCTCGACATAACGGAAGGAGAGGTCCTCGAGCTCGCGGGCGATCTGGCCAAGGCCGAGGCGGTTGGCGAGGGGAGCGTAGATGTCCATGGTCTCGCGGGCGATGCGCAGTTGCTTCGGGCGCGGCAGGGCGGCGAGGGTGCGCATGTTGTGGAGGCGGTCGGCGAGCTTGATGATCACGACGCGGATGTCCTCGGCCATGGCGAGGAACATCTTGCGGAGGTTGTCGGCCTGGATCGCTTCGTCCCAGGTGGTGTCGTCCGGGAGGAGGAGGTTGAGGCGGCTGAGCTTGGTGACGCCGTCGACGAGGCGGGCGACGTCCTCGCCGAAGCGGCCGGCAACGTCCTCATTCGATACGCCGCAGTCCTCGACGACGTCGTGGAGGAGGGCGGCGGCGATCGTGGCGCCGTCGAGGTTGAGGTCGGCGACCGTGAGGGCGGCGGCGATCGGGTGGGTGATGTAGGGCTCGCCGGAATCGCGCGCCTGGCCTTCGTGGCAGGCGGCGGCGAACTGGTAAGCGCTCTCGATTAGCTTCGCGCGCTCGGGGGAGATGACATCGCCGCCGCGGGCGACGATGTCGGCGGCGGTGGGCACGTCCGTGGCTACCATCCTACCTGCCTACGCCTCTTTCGCCTCGATAAACCTACTTTAACATAACCTCGCCGACCCTCCCCGGCGGTTTTTCGCCGCGAAGCGGGCGGATAAAATGACGGAAGCGGTCGCCGCCGGCGAAGGCTTGTGGCAGGATCGCCCAGGCTAGCGAGGCAGGGAGCGTCTCGATGTTCTACCACATCGTCCTGATCGCGCTGCTCGCCGCCCTTACCTACTTCTGGTGGGGACTGATCCACTCCGCGCCCGGCATCCTGCAGCGTCTCTTGCCCCGGGGCCTGGTTCTGGGCTTCGGGGCTACCTGGTTCGCCGTCGGCACCTTCAGCGCCTTCGCGGCCGCCTATGCGCTGCAGGAGCCCGACGCGATGCTCCACAGCTTCGTCTCCGGCTACGTGGGCCTCTGGTTCGTGCTGGCGACATCGGCCGGGATGCGCGGCTCCTACGAGGACGAGCAGATGCTGCGCCGGGTGCTGATGATGATGGTCCTGCTGATCGGCGTGATCATGGCTTCGCTGCACGTCCGCGACCCTCAGGAGATGGCGATTCTCAACCTCTTCCTGATCACCGGCGGCTTCTGGCTGACGACAAACTACCTCCACACGCGCGACCGCCGCTGACGCGCGATTCGCGGCGACGGCTCTAGCGCCCTTTCCGGCGACGGCGACGTGAGCGACGCCGCGGTTGACAAGGCGACGCGGGGAGTGGTACATGCTAAGTGGTTGGCGATCGCGCGACCGGCAAGGCCGGATGGCTCCCTCCGAAGAACCGCCTTGAGGAAAGGACCACGCATCTGGCCTCCGAAACGAGACCTCTAGCCGAAGACGAGATCCCGTCCTCCGTCTCGATCGACGCCCTCTCCCAGGACGGCTACGACGACGTCGACAGCCGCGACGTGTTCGACAAGGCGCGCGCCTTCACGCTCGCGCGCCAGGCACGCGCCTTCGGCCTCTACCCCTTCTACAAGCCGCTCGACTCGAACGAGGGCACCGAAGTCGTGATCGACGGCAAGCGGGCGCTGATGCTCGGGTCAAACAACTACCTCGGCCTCACGCGCCATCCGCGCGTGATCGCGGCGGCGCGCGACGCCGTCGAGCGTTATGGCACCTCGCTGACCGGGTCGCGGCTCCTCAATGGCTCGACGCTCCTCCACGAGCGCCTGGAGGAGCTGATCGCCAGCTTCCTCGGCCGCGAGGACTGCCTCACGTTCACGACCGGCTATCAGGCGAACCTCGGCGCGATCTCGGCGCTCGTGAACCGCCGCGCCGCCGTCGTCATCGACAAGGGCGACCACGCCAGCATCTACGACGGCTGCAGCCTCTCGGACGGCGAGGCCTTCCGCTTCCGCCACAACGATATCGAGCACCTGGACCAGATCCTCGGCCGCGTGACGACGGAGAGGGCGGCGCTGGTCGTCGTCGACGGCGTCTACAGCATGGGCGGCGACATCGCGCCCCTGCCGGAGATCACGGCTGCCTGCGGGCGCCACGGGGCGCGGATCATGGTCGACGACGCCCACGCGATCGGCGTCATCGGCGAAGGTGGCCGCGGCACGGCGAGCCACTTCGGCCTCGACGCGCAGGTCGACCTGATCGTCGGCACCTTCTCGAAGTCGCTGGCCTCGATCGGCGGCTTTGTCGCCGGCCAGGCCGACGTCATCGACTGGATCCGCCACTTCGCGCGCCCCGGCCTCTTCAGCGCCAGCATGGCGCCGTCCTCGGTCGTCGCGGCGACGACGGCGCTTGAGGTGCTGATCGACGAGCCGGAGCTGGTCGAGCGCCTGCATCAAAACGGCAGGCTCCTGCGAGACGGGCTGGCAGAAGCCGGCTTCGACATCGGCGAGAGCCAGACACCGGTCGTGCCGATCGTCATCGGCGACGAGCGCAAGATGGTCGGCTTCTGGAAGGAGCTGCTCGCCGAGGGCGTCTACGCCAACGCGGTGATCTTCCCGGCGGTGCCACGCGGCGCCGGCATCCTCCGGACGAGCGCCATGGCGACCCACACGCCGGAGCAGCTGAAGTGGGCCGTGGCGCTCATGGGCGAGCTGGGCCGGCGCTACGGCGTCATCGCCTGAGACGAGCCCGGCACTGAGGACGACTGGCCGGAGCGCAAAGCCGGCGGTCGCGATGAGCGTCGAGATCGTCGCCGTCGCCTCGAAGGAGGAGGAGGAGGCCTTCCTCCGCCTGCCCTGGCGCCTCTACAAGGACGACCCGGCCTGGGTGCCGAACCTCCTGATCCTCCAGCGCGACGTCATCTCGAAGAAGCGCAACCCCTTCTTCGAGGCGGGCGAAGCGCAGCTCTTCCTCGCCCGGCGCGACGGCGAGGTCGTCGGCCGGATCAGCGCCCAGGTCGACCCGCGCCACAACGCCCAGCACGGCGAGCGCACCGGCTTCTTCGGCTTCTTCGAGGCGGCCCCGGACGCAGAGGTAGCGAGGTCGCTCCTCGCCGCGGCCGAGGCGTGGCTGCGGCGGCGCGACCTCGACCTGATCCGCGGCCCCTTCAACTTCAGCATCACGGAGGAGGCCGGACTCCTCGTCGAGGGCTTTGACCAGCCGCCGATGATCGCGATGACCCACGCCTTGCCTTACTACGGCGGCTTACTGGAAGCGGCGGGCTACGCGAAGGCGATGGACCTCCTCGCCTATCGCTGGGGGATCGGCGACCCGCCGGCGCGGATGATGGCGGCGATCGAGAGGACGCGGGCCGTTCCCGGGCTGCGCCTGCGACAGGTGAGCCGCCTGCACCTCCACAAGGAGGTCAATCTCCTCCTCGACATCTATAACGAGTCCTGGAAAGAGAACTGGGGTTACGTTGCCGTGACGCCGCGGGAGGCGCGGAAGCTGGCGGGCGATTTGCGCCTGATCGCCGACCCGAGCATCGTCCTGATCGCGGAGGTTAACGGCGAGCCGGCGGGCACGGTCGTCGGCCTGCCGAACCTCTACGAGGCAACGCGCGACTTCGACGGCTTCATCGACCCCGTCAAGGCGGTCAAGCTGCTCTGGCGACTGAAGCTGCGCGGCACCGAGACGGGGCGGATCTTCCTCTTCGGCGTCAAGCCGAAGTTCCGCACCCGAGAGCTCTACGGCCTGCCGTTCCTCCTCCTGCACGAGCTCTATTTAGCAGCCAAGAAGCGGCGCTACAAATGGTGCGAGGAGTCCTGGGTGCTGGAGAACAACGCCCGCCTCAACACGCTGATGCCTTACTGGGACGCCTACGTCTACAAGCGCTACCGCATCTACGAGAAAGCGCTCTAGTTGCACGTCCTCGTAACCGGCGCCAGCGGCTTCGTCGGCTCGCACGTGGCGGAGCGCCTGGCGGCCGACGGCCATACGCTGCGCCTCCTGCTGCGGCGGTCGAGCAAGCTCGATTTCCTCGCCGGCCTCGCGTTCGAGCGCGCCGACGGCGACCTGCGCGATCGCGACGCCTTGGCGCGGGCGACGGCCGGCGTGGACACCGTCGTCCACCTCGGTGGCCTCACGGCGGCGCTGACGGAGGCGGAGTATCAGGCGGTGAACGCCGTGGGGACCGCCGCCCTCGTATGGGCGGCGCGCAGCGCCGGCGTCCGCCGCTTCGTCTATGTGTCGAGTCTCGCCGCCCAGGGCCCGAGCCCGGACGGCGACCGCGGCCAGCCGGCGGTGCCGCGGCCGATCAGCTCCTACGGCCGCTCGAAGCTCGGCGGCGAGTACGCGGTCCTCGCCGGCCAAGGCGACATGAGCGTCGCCGTCGTCCGGCCGCCGATCGTATACGGCCCCCGCGACCACGCCCTGATGCCTTTCTACCGCCTCGCGAAGCTCGGCGTCCTGCCGCTCTACGGTTCCGGCAGGCACGAGCTCTCGACGGTCCACGCCCGGGACGCGGCGGCGGCGATCGCCCAGGCGGCCCTGGCCGAAGGCCCGAACGGCAGCATCTACACGATCGCCGACGGCGCGCCGCATACCTGGCGCGACCTGGTCGAGGCCTTCGGCTTGGCGCTCGGCCGGCGACCGCGCCTGCTGAGCACGCCGCCCTTCCTCTATAGCGTCGCCGGCTTTGGTGCCGGCCTCGCAGCGAAGCTGGCGCGGCGGCCGCTGCCGCTGAGCCCGGAGGAGGTCGAGAGCATGCGCCAGCCCTACTGGGTCTGCGACTACGAGCGGATCGAGGCGGAGCTCGGCTGGCAGCCGACCCTCGACCTGGTCGCCGGCATGGCGCAGACGCTGGCCTGGTACCGGGAGCATAAGTGGCTCTGAGGCTACAATATCGGAGGCAAAGGTTCAGGGAGGCGACATGATGGCAGGACAGACTTTCAAGATCGTCGAGCTGGTCGGGACATCGACGGCAGGCGTCTCGGAGGCGATTCAGGCGGCGGTGGGCCGCGCCGGCGAGACGCTGCAGGGACTCTCCTGGTTCGAGGTGCAGCAGATCCGGGGCCGGATCGAGGGCGACCGGGTGGCCGAGTACCAGGTCGACCTCAAGGTCGGCTTCCGGCTGATGGCGGCGGACGAGCTCCGGCACGACTGAGAGGGCCATCTGCATGTCGATAGTCGTCGTTGGCTCTGTCGCGTTCGACACGGTGCAGACGCCTTTTGGCCGCGCCGAGGCGATCGTCGGCGGCTCGGCGACCTACTTTTCGCTGGCGGCGTCGCAGTTCACGGCGGTCAACGTCGTGGCGGTGGTCGGCGAGGACTTCGGCGAGCGCGAGCTGGCGGTCTTCGGCGGCAAGCAGATCGACCTCGGCGGCCTCGAGCGGGCGCCGGGGAAGACGTTCCGCTGGGGCGGCGAGTACAGCTACGACCTCAACAGCCGCGAGACGCTGTTCACGGAGCTCAACGTCTTCGAGACCTTCCAGCCGAAGCTGCCGCCGAGCTACCGTCAGACGGACATCCTCTTCCTCGGCAACATCCATCCGAGCATCCAGCTCCAGGTCCTTGAGCAGGTGGAGTCGCGCCGCCTGGTCGCGATCGACACGATGAACCTCTGGATCGAGACGACGCCGGCCGAGCTGCGCGCCGTCCTGAAGCGGGTCGACATCGTCCTGATCAACGACAGCGAGGCCCGCGAGCTGGCGAGGGAGTTCAACCTGATGAGGGCGGCGCGGGCGATCCAGGCGATGGGGCCGCGGCTGCTGGTCATCAAGCGGGGCGAGAACGGCGTCCTCCTCTTCAACGAGGAGCACGTCTTCGTGGCGCCGGCCTACCCGCTGGAGACGGTCTTCGACCCGACGGGCGCCGGCGACACCTTCGCGGGCGGCTTCCTCGGCTACCTGGCGCAGGGGCAGGCGCTGGACGACGAGGGCCTGCGGCGGGCGATCGTCTTCGGCAGCGCTCTCGGCTCGTTCTGCGTCGAGGACTTCGGGACGCGGCGGCTGGAGAAGCTGACCCGCGACGAGGTCGTCGACCGCTACCGCCGCTTCAAGCGCCTCACCCACTTCGAGGATATCGAGCCGGGAGAGTAGGCGGCGGCCGGCGGGGAGCGCAGCGCGAGGCGGTGCTGACGTGAGCGCCTGACATCACGGTGCGGCAACCATTTCGACGCAGGGACACGCCTCCACCCCCGGCACCGTTGCATCAGTCGGCTTCATCGTCCTCAAGCCACCAAGGATGCTGGCCACATGCTCGCGAACGCCGCGGAGCACGTCCATCTGGGCGTCAACTTCTACGAGCACTGAGGTCAGAGTTTTCGTCAGTCGTCCGCGGATGTCGCCGCAGACGCCGTCATGGACGACTTCCAGGATGGGGGCCACCTCTGCCAAGGGAACGCCCAGCTGCCTCAACCCTCCCGCCAGGCGCAGCATGGCGACGTGCTGGTCCGTGTACGCCCGGTAGCCATTTTCCTGACGCGGCGGTCGAGGTAGGATTCCTCTCCTTTCGTAGAAGCGAATCGTGTCCGTGGTCAGGCCGCTGACGGACGAGGCTTTTTGAATGTTCAGGGTCGGGCCTCCTAGTTGACATTGGAGCTACTCCAATCTTTAGCATACTGGAAACGGATAGCGAAAGGCTAAAACACCATGCCAATTGAAATCGGGAGAGACGAAGTCCAGAGGCTTGTTCATGAGGGCTCTCAGCTAGCGGACGTTCGCCCGGAAGCTGAGTTCGGCAACGAGCACATATCCGGGGCGATCCATCTGCCTTTGAAGGCGTTAGAGGCATCCATGGGATCAGAACTGAAACGAGACGCCCCCTTAATCGTGTACTGAGCAGACAATCAGTGAGACATGAGTCCGCGAGCCGCGTTGCGGCTGGAAACGCTCGGCTTTGAACACATTTTCGACTACACGGCAGGCTTAGCCGACTGGACGGCTAATGGCCTTCCGACCGTAGGTCGCTTCGCGCAGATTGCGAAAGTCAAGGAGGTTCTCCGCAGCGATGTGCCAACTTGCAGGTTGGCCGAGCGCGTGCGAGACGTGGCCTCTCGAGTTGAGTCCTCCGGCCACAACCAGTGCGTGGTGACGAGCGAAGAGGGCATCGTGCTGGGTCGTTTACGGGGAGCCGCTCTCAAGGCTGATGCCGAAGCCTCCGTTGAGACCGTGATGGAGGAAGGTCCTACGACAATCCGCCCAGATATCCCGCTTGGCGAGTACGTAACCCACATGCGCGACCGAGGCGTGGGCAGCGTTCTCGTAACGAAATCCACGGGCCAGCTCATGGGCGTCCTCTACCGGTGCGCTCGTTGAACCGGCGGCGGCAAGCTCGGCAGGAGAAGGTCTGATAGCCAGCGAAGTGCGGCTCTTCCTCTTCGTCGTTGCTATCGAAAGGCAGTGGGGACAGGCCATGAGCAGCTCCTCGTCTCGATTCAGACGATGCTACCCTGCCCGGGCTCTGAGTTCTGACAGAACCGACCAGGATAGGTCCCGCGACTGCTTCCCATCCGGGGAGTCCTGAGTTTTGACAGAATCCGGAACTTGAACCCACTCTTGGCTCTTGGATAAGCAGGCCATTCTTGTCGAAAACTCAGCAGGTATCGAAACTCTCGAACTCAGCGTCCGAGACGTAACGACCTCCAATGAGCCATTCGCCTATTCGTAGCTTTCCAAGTGTGAATCCTGCCGACCACGGTACATTGCGATCCTTCATAAAGATCTGCGTCGCGAGGTTCATTTCAGAATCGATAACCGTCGCAAAGGGAACAACTGTGCCGAAGTCTACGGGTTGCTCCCCTACAATGAAGCCCCTTCCTTCGGAACCACTGGCGGACCGAATCTCCCATAGGACGTCATCATCGTTCCCTCCTATGTGGTCTCTGACTAGTAGCAGTCTGACGGCGATAACAGGACGTTCGGATTTACAAGGCTTATGTACTACCAGAATTTGTCCACGGTCGTTCACTGACAGGGCGGTAAATCGACCCGGTTCCGGATCGCACGCTGCTAGAAGCAACGCGAGCAGGAACAATGCAAACAGCAGCAAGCGTACTTCAGGTGCTTCGGACATTGGAGCAGGCCGGTTCTTCAACACTCGTCCTCGTCATAGCGGCCTTTATCGAGGTTAGCGTCCCGTTCAAAGACGTTCCAGCAGTATGCGGGCCCAGGAAGCGCGAACCCAATTACCTGATTAATGCCATAGGCGATTGGGAACCCCGGTACAAAAGCCCACTGTACGCTGTGACGTCGTTCATGCTCCAGGAGAGCTTCGCCTATGTCAGACGCAGGCCGTGGGGTTAGATAAGCGCTTCCTAAGGTGATTCCTTCTCGAAACGGAGCAGTAACCCTTTGGATCTTGCGGCTCACGGGGGAGCTTGGCTGAGGCCGTTCATTGGCCGTGCGGTGTGGGCAAGGGCCGGCCGGTCTAAACCAGGTGGGGGGAGATGAAGCGGAAGACGTCGCTGACGTCCAGCATGCGGTACTCGCCGCCGTCGGCCACGGGGACGTGGCGGAAGGCACCGACGGCCATGCGGTTGATCGCGAGGGCGACGCTGTCGTCGGCGTTGAGGAGGACGGGGTCGGCGGTCATGACCTGGCGGCAGGGGACGGCGTTGAGGTCCTCGTTGGGGCCGGCGACCTTGTGGAGGATGTCCCAGCTGGTGAGGATGCCGGCGAGGCGGTCGCCGTCGTGAACGAGGATGCAGCTGGTGTCGGCGTCCTGCATGCGCCGCACGGCGAGGCCGACGGGGTCGGCGACGCCGACGGTGGCCGCGGGACGGCCGGAGAGGGCGGCGAGCGGCTCGCGGATGAAGGCGGGGGAGTCGTCGTCGAGGAGGTCGAGGCCGCCGAGGTCACGGCCGCACTGGGCGCAGATCTCGGCCCCTTCGATGTTGGTAGCGCCGCAGGCGGGGCAGATCATTCGACGACCCAGGTGTCGCCTTCACGGAGGAGCGCTTCGAGGTCGCCGGCGCCCTGGCTGGTGATCGCGCCATCGATCTGCTCGCCGAGGAGGTCGTTGTAGGTGGGGCGCTTGACGGCGCGAATGACGCCGACCGGCACGGGGTAATCCGGGTACTCCATCCGGCTGAGCATGAAGGCGATCGTCGGCTCCTCGAGGGTCTCGTCGTGGACGAGGAGGTCCTTCTCCGTGATGCCGTCCTTGCCGAGCTCGACGACCTCGGGCTTGAGGCCCTTGAGGCGGATGCCCTTGTCCGCCGCCTTGCCGAAGATCATAGGCTCGCCGTTGCGGAGGTAGAGGATGCGGTCGGCGCGCACTTCCTTGGCAGTGAACTCCTCGAAGGCGCCGTCGTTGTAGATGTTGCAGTTCTGATAGATCTCGACGAAGGAGGCGCCCTTGTGCTCGTAGGACTGGCGCAGTGTCTCGACGAGGTGGTGGGGGTCGACGTCGAGGGTGCGGGCGACGAAGGTAGCCTCGGCGCCGAGGGCGAGGGCGAGCGGCCGCAAAGGCCAGTCGATCGCGCCGAGGGGCGATGACTTCGTGACCTTGCCAAAGGGGGAGGCGGGCGAGTACTGGCCCTTGGTGAGGCCGTAGATCTCGTTGTTATGGAGAATGATCTGGAGATCGATGTTGCGCCGCAGCGCGTGGATGATGTGGTTACCGCCGATGCTGAGGGCGTCGCCGTCGCCGGTGACGACCCAGACGCTGAGCTCGGGCCGGGTCGCCTTGAGGCCGGTGGCGATGGTGGGGGCACGGCCGTGGATGCTGTGGAAGCCGTAGGTGTTCATGTAGTACGGCAAACGGCTGGAGCAGCCGATGCCGGAGATGAAGACGACGTTCTCACGCGGGATGCCGAGCTCCGGCATCAGGCGCTGCGTCTGGGCGAGGATCGAGTAGTCGCCGCAGCCGGGGCACCAGCGGACCTCCTGGTCGGAGGTGAAGTCCTTCCGGCTGAGGACCTCGATCT
>Ga0326597_10009176_pt1 | contig 13289 bp, 8 predicted proteins | sample RVTome_12_FD_203789 | JGI IMG/M metagenome (GOLD analysis project Ga0326597, IMG submission 203789) | Soil microbial communities from uranium-contaminated site in the Upper Colorado River Basin, Wyoming, United States - RVT100D185 | ecosystem: Environmental > Terrestrial > Soil > Contaminated >... | reverse complement strand
GCTCGCACCGGGGATGCGAGCGAGCGTCCGCCTGACGGCCGGCGGCCCGCGCGTGCTCGACGCACACGGCGTGCTTCGAGCGGCGGCTCGAGCCGGCGCGTTTGCGGGGCGGGGCTAGAGCCGTGATCGACCGACCGATCCGGTTCATTGCCGACGATGGCCGGCGGGAGCCGCGACACAACCTTGCCGTCGACGAGGCGCTCGCGCGAACGGCCGGCCCGGAGCCGGTGCTTCGGCTGTGGCGCAATGACCGGTGCGTCGTCGTGGGCCGGTTCCAGCTGGCCGACGCCGAGGTGGATCGCGGGGCCGCCGATCGGTTGGGCGTCCCGGTGTTCCGCCGCTTCACCGGCGGCGGGGCCGTCTATCACGATCCCGGAAATCTCAACGTCAGCCTCGTTGCATCGCGCGACGATCCGATCATCGAAGGCCGGTTCGGCGGTGGCCTGCAGCGACTGTATGGCGCCATGCTCGAACCGCTTGCAGCGGCGGTTCGGACGCTCGGGGTTCGCGCCGAGCCGGCCCGCCGCGGGCTCGTTGTCGGTGGGCGAAAGCTCGGCGGGATCGCGGCCTGGGTCGGCGGCCGGAGCGTCCTGCTCCATGCGACCCTGCTCATCGATGCCGACCTCGTGACGCTCGACCGAGTCCTGGCCGGACCCGGGGCTCCGGGGAACCGCCGGTGGCAGCTCACGAAGAGTGAGCGAGCCCCGGTCACGTCGCTGGATCGCGAACTTGGCGGAGGGCAAACCACCGCGCGGAGGCTCATTGGGCTGTCCGACTTTCGCACCGTCGTGGACGGCGCCCTCGTCCAGGCGTTCAAGGCGACGGGCGGCCGGTCAGAGCGCCCGGTCGAAGCGGACGACCTGAGGGCGGCCGAGCTGGCCGTTGCCGCCGACCTGTTCCGGAGCCGCTACCGGCTGTCGATCTGGCACGCGAGCGGCTGAAACGCGGAGAGGAGGTACGCCCCGAGAACACGCCACGAGTGAGCGATTCCGACCCCATCATGGAGGCCAAGCGATGCCCGACAACCAGACGCTACGCGACATGCACTACCAGCTCGTCCGGATACGACTCTTCGAGGAAACCATCCAGAAGGTGTACTTCGAGGGGAAGACGCCGGCCTTCGACATCGCGGCGGGCACCGTCCCCGGCGAGATGCACCTGGCGACCGGCCAGGAGCCGGTCGCGGTGGGCGTCGCCGCCCACCTGCGATCGACCGACGCGGTCACGGCCACGCACCGGCCGCACCACATCGCCCTTGCCCACGGCATGGACATCAAGAAGCTCGCAGCCGAGATCTTCGGAAAGGAGACCGGCCTCGGCCATGGCAAGGGTGGCCACATGCACCTGTTCGATCCGGCGACGAACTTCGGCTGCAGCGGGATCATCGCCGAAGGGATGCCGACGGCCGTCGGTCATGCCCTCGCGTTCAAGAAGCAGGGCAAGGACGACATCGCGGTCTCGTTCTTCGGCGAAGGCGCCGCCAACCAGGGCGCCTTCCACGAGTCGCTCAACCTCGCGGCACTGTGGCAGCTCGGGGTGGTCTTCGTGTGCGAAGACAACGCCTGGGCGATCAGCGTCCCGAAGGACAAGGCGACTTCCATCGCCAACAACAGCGATCGTGCGGCCGCCTACGGGATCCCGGGCGTGCTCGTCCCGGACAACGACCCGGTCGCGATCTACGAGGCAGCCGGTGAAGCCGTCAGCCGCGCCCGGCGCGGCGGTGGCCCCTCGCTGATCGAGGTCAAGACGGACCGCCTGTTCGGCCACTTCGAAGGCGACGCCCAGGCCTACCGGACGAAGGAGGAGATGGCGGCGCTCCAGGAACGGGACGCTGTCCGCGCGTTCGAGCGACGGTTGATCGAGTCCACCGACCTGACGTCGAAGGATGCGCAGGAGGCCTGGGATCGAGCCCGGTCGGAGGTCGACGGCGCGATCGACTTCGCCCGCTCGAGTCCATATCCGGAGCCCTCGGCGGCGCTCCATCACGTCTTCGCGTGAGCTGAGAGGAGGTCACTCGATGGCAATCGAAACGAAGCGCCTGCTGACCACGTCGAAGGCGATCTCGGAAGGGATCGCCCAGGAGATGGAGCGCGATCCGAGCGTCTTCGTCATGGGCGAGGACATCGGCACGTATGGGGGAATCTTCGGGGCGACCGAGGGCTTGCTCACCAAGTTCGGACCCGAGCGCGTGATGGACACGCCGATCTCGGAGACGGCGTTCATCGGGGCGGCGGTCGGCGCCGCGATCTCGGGCATGCGGCCGATCGCCGAACTGATGTTCGTGGACTTCTTCGGCGTCTGCATGGACCAGATCTACAACCATATGGCCAAGATCCATTACGAGTCCGGCGGGAACGTCAAGGTCCCGGTCGTCGTGACGACCGCGATCGGCGGCGGCTACGGCGATGGCGCCCAGCACTCCCAGACGCTCTACGGGATGTTCGCCCACCTGCCCGGCATGAAGATCGTCGTGCCCTCCACCCCATACGACGCGAAGGGCCTGATGATCTCGGCGATCCGGGACGACAACCCGGTCGTCTACATGTTCCACAAGGGGATCATGGGGCTCGGCTGGATGACCCCGAATCCGCGTGCGACGGCCCATGTCCCCGAAGCGCCGTACACGGTCCCCATCGGCAAGGCAGACGTGAAGCGCCAGGGCCGCGATCTCACGATCGTGACCGCCTCCCTCATGGTCCACCGCGCGCTCGATGCGGCCGACACCCTGGCGGCGGAAGGCATCGAAGCCGAAGTCCTCGACCTGCGCTCGATCGTCCCACTCGACCGCGAGGCGATCCTCGAATCCGTCGGGAAGACGCATCGGCTCCTCGTGGTGGACGAGGACTACCGCAGCTTCGGCATGAGCGGCGAAGTCATCACGACCGTGATCGAGGGGGCCTTCGACCACCTCGACGCGCCGCCCGTCCGCCTGGCCTACCCGGATGTACCCATCCCATACAGTCGACCCCTCGAGGATTTCTGCCTGCCAAGCCGCGACAAGATCGCGGCCGCGGCACGGCAACTCATGGGCCGCTAGGCCCAGCCCACCGCGAGCCGTCTGGCTCGGGAGCTATCGGGTGGCGCCTCGCCGGTCCGACATCCGGCGGCGCCACCTCTTGCCCGGACCCGGCGGCGACGGAAAGGAGCGCCTGATGCGCCACGACATCCTCGCGCCGAGAATCTCTGATTCCTCGGATGAAGGCGTCCTCGTTACCTGGTTCGTCGAGCCGGGAGCACGGGTCCGCGAGGGTGACCTCGTAGCCGAGGTACAGGTCGAGAAGACCAGCGCGGAGGTCCGGGCGTCCGCGGGTGGAATGGTCGCCGAGCTCCTCGTCGGAACCGGCGCCGTGATCGTCCAGGGACAGCCGATCGCGACGCTCGACACCATGGAAGCAGCTGCCGGACCCATCCAGACGCCGTCGACATCAGCGTCGGCGACCGCGGGGGCCACCGCGGGGGCGGCAGTGTCCAGTGCGGCCGTTGCCGCAGCTCCGGCCGGCCGGCCGGTGACGGCATCACCGGCCGCGCGGCGACTCGCCGGCGAGCTTGGCGTCGAGCTCGCGTCGATTGCCGGAACGGGACCGGCCGGGCGAATCGTCGAATCAGACATACGGGCGGCTGCAGGCGAAGCGCCCCGGGCCGGACTCGTGGCGCTCACCCGGATGCGCCGGACGATCGCGGACCGGATGCGGCGCGGGCTGCTCGAGGCGGCCCAGCTGACGATCACCGCTGAGGCCGACGTTACCGCCCTCACCGGCGAGCTGGCCGCGTCGGGCGCCCGCTCGGGGCAGCGCGCCACCTACACCGCGGCGATCGTGCGGGCCTCCGCGCTGGCGCTTCGCGACCACCCTCGCGCCGGCGCGACGTGGACTGATGAGGGCCTTCGGTTGCCCGAGCGGATCGACATCGGCGTTGCCGTCGCGCTCGACGACGGGCTCGTCGTCCCGGTCGTGCGAAACGCCGCCGCCAAGAGCCTCCAACAGCTGGACGCCGAGATCGCCGAACTGGCCGGGCGAGCGCGGGCGGCTCGGCTGACCGAGGATGAAACGCGGGGCGGAGTGTTCTCGGTGACCAACCTGGGCGGCTACCGAATCGACGCGTTCACCCCGCTCCTCGACCCGCCTCAGGCCGCGATCCTGGGCCTCGGTCGTGCTCGGCCGCGACCGGCAGTCGTCGACGGGACGATCGCTGTGAGAACCCTCGTCGTGCTCAGTCTCACGTTCGATCACCGGGTCCTTGACGGCGCCCCTGCTGCCGCGTTTCTCGACGCAGTCATCACCGCGCTAGAAGATCCTGGCCGGCTCTTCTGAAGCGGTCCGTCAGCCCGCGGCGAACTGCCCGGCACGAAGCATTACCCTTGCTGCCAGCGCATCCGGCGCAGACCTGATGGAGGACTCTTCGCGTGCCATCGCACCGTGTCCTGATCCTGGGCGGCGGGTTCGGCGGGATCGCCGCCGCTGTCGCCCTTCGAGAGCAACTCGATCCAGCCGACGAGATCGTCCTCGTCGAGCGCCGGACGACCTTCGTCATGGGGTTGCGCAAGAACTGGGCCATCCTCGACGCGAACGCCCTCGCAGCGGGCGAACGGCCGCTGTCGCTCCTGGTCGATCGCGGAATCCGGGTCGTGACCGGGGCGGTCGGGCACATCCACCCGGCCGAGCGGGCCGTGGAGGTCGATGAAGTCCGTTGGGACGCCGACGCGCTCATCATCGCGCTTGGTGCCGAGCGGGATCCGGACCGGGTCCCGGGCTTTCGTGAACGCGCCATCGACGTATACGACCCGACGGCGAGCGACCGCGCACGCGATGCGATCGCGGCCTTCACCCGAGGGCGGCTGGTCATCGGTATCTTCGGCGCGCCGTACCCGTGTCCGCCGGCGCCGTTCGAACTGGCGATGCTCCTCAACGAACGACTTGGCAGCCGGGGGATCGAAGGCGCCATCCAGGTCTTCAGCCCGCTGCCGCTCAGTCTTCCAATTCTCGGCCAGGCTGGATGCGGCTCGTTCGAGTCCCGCCTGGAGGAGACTGGCATTGCCTTCCTGCGCGAGCATGCCGCCACGGCCGTCGAAGATGGCTCGGTCGTCTTCGGCGATTCCAGGCGACCGTTCGACCTGCTCCTGGGGGTGCCGCCACATCGGGTCCCGCAGGTCGTCGCGGACTCCGGGCTGACCGGTGGAGCACCCTGGGTCAGGGTCGACCCTCGGACGCTCGAGACCAGCCACCCCGGCGTCTACGCCGTCGGCGACGTGACCGCCATTCCCCTCGGCAATGGCCAGATGCTGCCGAAGGCCGGCGCATTCGCCCAGGCCCAGGGCGAGGTGGTCGCCGCCCGGATCTCGGCGCGTCTCCGCGGCGCTGAGCCGACCTCCACGTTCGCCGGCGATGGTGCGTGCTTTCTCGAGACCGGCGGCGGGATGGCTGCGATGGTCACCGGCGGCTTTCTCGCCGAACCGCCGGCCGTTCGGCTGACCGACCCGTCACCCGAGTACTTCGCGGCGAAGCAGGCGTTCGAGCGGGACCGGCTGGCGGCCTGGTTCGGCCGCTGACCGAGGTCCTTTCTGGAACAGGCCTACGTGGCCATGACACGTACGCCGCGCTCCGGTCCCGCTCAGGTCGGTCGTGGGACGACGATGGCCGTGCCGGTGCTGTCGCCGTCCGGATCGTGGTTTGCCGTCGCCGAATAGGTCGACGCCGCGAGGGTCACGTTCGATACGGTGAAGGTGACGGTCGCGACCGACGCCTTCGGGAGCTTGGTCTTCTGCACCGTGCACGCGCCCGACGACGTCGTGGTGCACGACACGGTCCCGGAAGCGCCGCCGCTCCAGAAGCCCGTCACGACGGCGCCCGCAACGACGGATTCAGCGGCGTTGTGGATTCGGATCGTGACCCGCGCGGTCCAGTTCTTGCCCGCCGAGCTCGTGGCCCGATCGAGATCGCCGACGTGGATCGGGTTCGACGGAGGAGCCGCCAGGACGGTGATCGAGACCGTCGCCGGTGCGCTGGCGCCAGTCGCGTCGAGGACTCGATAGGTGAACGAATCAGGTCCGCTGTAGCCGACCGTGGGCGTGTAGACAAGGGTCGCAGTATCGGCATTCGGCACGCCGGCGGTACACGGCTGACTCGTCATCGATCCGACTCCCCCGTGAGTCGGCAGGTCCACGACCTGGAACGACAACTCGCACGTGTCCGGATCTGTGCCCCGGAGTGAGACCGTGACCGGGTTGGACACGGTCGTCGAGGCCGAGCGCGACTCGGCCGTGGGCGGATCGTCGACCGCGAGGACGGTGATCGACACCAGCGCCGAATCACTGCCACCCGCACCGTCCGAGACCGTGTACTCGAAGGCGTCGACGCCGCCGAAGCCGGCCGCAGGCGTGTATTGGATGGCGGTTCCGGACGGGTCCAGGATCGCCGCGCCGGCTACGGGCGACCCGACGCTCGTCACGAACAGGCTGTCGCCGTCCTGGTCGCTGTCGTTGGCGAGCACCGGGATCGATACGGCGGTGTCCTCGTTCGTCGTCGCCGAGTCGTCGGTCGCCACGGGCGGATGGTTGGTGGGGGGCACGATCCCGAAGACCGCGTCATCGGCGTCGATCACGCCGCACCCGAAGTACGTCGGATAGCGAGGGTCGCTCGTTGGGATCGGCGTCGAGTTCACGCCGAACCCCGGGTCGGCGCCTGCGCAGATGCGTGAACGGACGTCATCGAGCAGGCCTGGCGAGCCGCTGTCGACGATCCCCGCGGACAGCAGGAGCGCGACCGTACCGGCCAGGTGCGGCGACGCCATCGAAGTGCCGCTCAACGCGTCGTACCCCCAGGGCTGGCAGAACATGCAGCTGCCAATCGGGACCGGCGAGAACACCGCGTCGCCGGGCGAGGCGAAGTCGACCTCGGGGCCGGTGCACGAGTACCCGGTCAGCGCGTCGTTCGGGTTGGTGAACGTCGTGGACAGCACCTCCGGATAGGCTCCGGGATAGGCAACCGGGCAACCGAAGAAGAGCTCCTGCCAGTCGAGCGGGTTGACGTTGCCCGACGCGGCGGCCATGAGCAGACCCTGGGCGCCGGCGTTCGAGACGGCGGTCGCCAGGGCCGTCGAGACCTCATGGGTCCCCAGGCTCATGTTGACGACGTCGATGTTGTTGTCGAGCGCCCATTGGAGCGCGAGGATCAGGTTCGAGACGTCGCCCTCACCGTTGGCATCGAGGATCTTGAGCGCGAACAGGTCCACCGCCGGAGCGACCCCGGAGACGAGGTAGCCGTTCTTCTCGGCGGCGAGGATCCCGGCGACGTGCGTCCCGTGGCCGTTGTCGTCGTACGGATCCGCGTCGTTGTTCACGAAGTCGAACCCACCGGCGTAGTTGCCGAGGAATTCGGGGTCGACCACATACGGCGTGTCGTCGGGGTCGTCGTGGATGTAGTCGATGCCGGTGTCGATCACCGCCACTCGGATGCCGGCTCCTGCGACCCCGGCGGCATGGACGGCGGGCACGCCGATGCGGCTGACGCCCCACGCGTTGTCGTACTCGAGATCGCCGGTCTGCGCGGCCTCGACCGGGGCCGGCTCGATCGCGGTCAGGGTGACGTCCAGCTCGACGTTCCGTACGCCCGGGTCGGCCGCAAGGCGCGCCATCTCGACTCGAGGGAGCTCGGCGGCGATGCCGTTGACCAGCGCGAGGCGGCGAAGGGCCTTGCCACCGCGACGCTCGATCGCCTGCTCGGCAGCGCGATCGGGTCTGGCGTCGAAGGTGACGATGACATCGACGAGCGCTGGATCGCCCGCGCCATCGGGTCCAACCGCCTCTTCCGCCAGGACCGGACCCGCAGGGGCGACCAGCGCGGCGAGCAGCAGGCAGATCGACAGCAGGCTCGAAGTTCGGCGAATCGCGCCGCCGCCTGACGGGTGGACGGTGGTCATCCGGGCGCTCCTCTCAGGGCGTCGGACGGCGACGCGTCAACGACGCAGCGCCACGCTACGCCCAGCCCGGGCCGGCTTCAAGAGGCTTGTCGCGGATGTGCACCACCATTGCGTGCGCGCCGGGCGCCTGGAGCCGTTGCACCGGGCGTCGGGGCCGGTGAGGCGCGTGCGCGACCGGGAGTCACTCCCGGTCGACCGCCAGGAACGTTGCCCCGGCACGGCGCATGGCGCGCGCCGCTGGCTCGGCACCGAGCCGGTCGAAGATCGCCAACGCCCGCGCGCGAGGCGCCTCCCAACCGGTCGGCAGCGCCTCGGCGAGGGCGAGCAGCGATCGTGCCTCCTCGAACGGAACCTCCAGCCGGCGAAATCCACGGGCAGCCCGTCGGAGCCGCCGCGCCGCGTGGTCCGCGTCGCCCTCGGCCAGCGCGACGAGGCCGGCAACTCGATCGGTCATCGGCTCGAGGAGTGCATTGCCGGAGACGGTCCGACCAGCGGTGGGCAGGAATATCCGCGCCGAATCCCAGTCGCCCTGAGCAGACAGCGCCTCGAGGAGGGCGAACGCGTGCTGCGGACCGTAGCCGCGGCCCTCGAGCGCCTTGTCCTGTGAGATGGCCCGCGCCGTCGCGGGCTGGCCGGTGAGCGTGGCAAGCCTGGCCTGCCAGGCGCTCGCGCTGTCCCGATCCGCCAAGGGGTCGCCCAGCAGACTTGCCGTCTCCGCCGCCTCATCCGGGCGTCCGAGCAGGGTCAGGGTTGCGGCGCCGATCGCCGGCCCGTCCCGCACGAACTGGCACTCCGTCGCTGGTTCGTTACGGAACGCTTCGACGTGTTCATCCAGGGGCCCCAGGAGCTCGTTCCAGCGGCCAAGGTAGAACAGGGACACGAGGATCGGCCAGAGCGTGTGCATCACCTGGTGAGGTCCGTTCGCTCCTGCGGCACCGAGCAATTGCCGGCAGCGCCGGCCGAGCTCGAGGCCTTGCCGGAAGTCGGCACGGACGTTGATAAGGTGGACGGCGAGCTTGCGGATCGCGTCCGACTGATCGAGGCGCGAGTGTTCGGGCCGAAGCTCCGCGACCTGCCGGCTGGCGAGCTCGAGCATTTCGTCGTATTTCCCGGCCAGGCCGTACAGCATCCCGAGCGCCTGGCTGGCAGCCGCGGCGAGCTCGTCCTGCCCGGCCCCGCGAGCGAAGCCGAGGGCTTGTTCGACTCCGGCGATCCGTTCGCCGATTGGACGTGGGTCGGCCCGCGTTCCCTGGCCCATAGGCTCGCTGCCCCGGTAGAGCCGGGCACACGTTCCCCGAACGAGTGACAGCCACGCGCGATCCGTGTCGTCCTGGGCGAACGCCATCCCCTCATCGACCAGCTGTTCCGCCTCGGTCGCATCCGGGTTGACTCGAAAAGCTCCCGGGTTCCAGGCCATCATCCAGGCGAGCCGACGGCACAGCCGGGCGCGATCGGCTGGACGGCCAGGGTGCGCGCGCGCAATGGCCAGGGCCTCGCGATAGCGCAGCGCCGCGGCGTCGCCATGGAATTCTTCCTCTCGATCGCGGGCAAGGGCTTCCAGCGAGGCCAGTTGCTCGTCAGGTCCACCCGCGATCGCGCGCGCCCGCTCGTGCAGCTCGATGGCCCGGTCCATGACGAAGCGTCGGCGCGCGGCATCGCCCGCCCGCAGACTGTACACGAACGCTTTCGCGCGAATGGACGCTCGGTCGATCCCGTCGGCGGGAGCCAGCTCGGGAAGATTCGCCGACCATGATGTCCAGTAGTGGTGCGCCAGCTGGTCGACGACCTCGTCGATGCGGTCGCCCGCCAGCGCTTCTAGCCACGATCCCATGCCTGCATGCGCCCGAGCGCGGCGCGCTGGTGCCAGCGACGCGTACGCCACGTCGGACAGGAGGGCGTGACGGAACGCGAATTCCGCCTGCCCCTGGAGACTCGAGACCGTTCGACGGACGATGAACCCTTTGCGTTCGAGCGCCGAGAGTCGCGCGGCGACGCGACCCTCGGCGATGGCAGCGAGGATCGGCCCTTCCCAGAAGACCCGACCGGCCACGGATGCCTCCTGCAGGACGCGCCGTTCTCCGATCGGCAGGGCGTCCAACCTGGCGCCGAGCAGCGACTGGAGAGTATCGGGCAGGGTCGTCGAACCGCCGGAACGCAGGTGATGGATCAGCTGCTCCAGGTAGAACGGGTTGCCCTCCGCCCGAGCGAGCAGATCGGCGCGCACACCCGACTCGAGCTCGCCATGCGCGACGAGGCTATCGACCAGTGCCTCGCTGTGCGCGGGTCCGAGCGGCCGGATGGCGATGGTGGACACCTCGCCGCCCAGTCCGAACGATGGGCGAAGCTCGTGGAGTTCCGGTCGCGCTGTGAGGACGATCACGAGCGGTCCACGCGCCCGGCGCGCCACGTGCTCGACGATGTCGAGCAACTCGGGGCGTGCCCAGTGCCCATCCTCTATCAGGAACAGGGCCGGGGCTGCGGTGGCACAGGCGCTCGCAAAGACCGGCCAGGCGAGACCCAGGCGGTCGGCGACCTCATTCGGCGGCAGCCGGTCGAACGGGTTGGCCGCGAGCGAGATTCCGGCCGTCGTGGCGAGGGCGAAGGTGGTCGGGTCGACGTCGCCTGGATCGACCGCGCCGAGGAGGCGAGTGAGCCCAAGGCGGAGGCGCACCTCCGCCTCGTCGGCCGTGTCGCCGCTGCTGATGCCACAGGCCTCGCGGAGGATGTCGCTGAGCGCGCCGAACGTGGCTCCACGGGCGCCCGACAGGCACCGCCCGCGGAGGATCTTCGCGTCGGGCCAGCGTCCGGCGACGGTCGCCAACAGTTCCCTGGCGAGCCGGCTCTTGCCGACGCCCGCGAGCCCGCTGAGCTCAACCAGCCGCGGCTGACCGCTTGCGATGGCCTCCCCGACGAGGCCCAGGACGACCGCAAGCTCCGGGTCGCGACCGATGAGCGGTGCCTCGATCGACAACGGCCCGAACGCGGGCCGCTCCTCGGCGAGGAGTGCCCTGGCCACGATCGGCTTGGCTTCGGTGGCAACGGTGATCAGGTCCGAGTACCGGAAGGCGGCGCCCGCGGAGCGAAGGGTCCGCTCGGCGGTGAGCGTGGTCCCCGGCACGGCGGCGGCTCGCAGCGCCGCCGCCTGGGCGAGGACATCTCCGGTGATCCGCTCGAACGACCATGCGCCGCCGGCCGCTGCGATCACCTCGCCCGTCGAGACACCAACCCGGCTCGAACCGGGACGACGAGCGGCGATCTCCAGCGCGGCATTGAGCGCACGGGCGGCGTCATCCTCATGGGCCGTCGGCACGCCGTAGACGGCGATGAGCTCGCCGCCGGCTCCCACATCTGTCATCCCGCCCCAGGACGCGGCGATCCGCTGGGCGTCGGTCGTCCAGGCCTCCGCATTGCGTCGAGGGAACCTCGGACCAGCCATCGCCACGGCGGCCGACAGAACGGTCACGAGTCGGCGCTCCTCGACCATGGCAGGGTCTGGGATGGACGGGCGTGACGAAGGCGTGCCCGGCTGTCCCGGCGTGTCCGCCTCGGCTGGGAATCGGCCCGACGCGATCTCGTCAACGAGTCCGCGGAGCGCCGGCTCGGGCTCGACGCCAAGCTCGTCGCGCAGACGCGCCGCGAACTGGCCGTAGCGTGTCAGGGCACGGTAACGGGCGCCAGCGAGGGCAAGCACGCGGACCAGGATGCGGTGGGCCTCCTCGTGCAGTGGATCGCTGGCAACGAGTCGATCGAGAACCTCCGCCGCGGCGTCGTACTGACCCTCCGTCTCGAGCGCCGCCGCTTCGTCCAGGAGCAGATCGTTGAATCGCCCTCGGAGGCGTTCGCGCGGGTCATCGGTCCAGGGCTCGAAGCGGTCCTCTGGAAGGAGCTCACCTCGGTACAGGCCGAGCGCCTCCGACCGTGGTCCTGCTCGGGCGGCCTCCTCGAACGCATGAACGTCCACCCATAACGCCGGTGCGTCCAGGACGACGAGCCCGCCGTGGATCCGGATGTGCTCGGCCCCGATCGCCTGGCGGGCGAAATGGATCGCCTTGCGCAGGTTGCCGGCGGCGGCATCCGCATCCAGGGTGGGCCATAGCGCGTCCATCACCTGGTCCCGGTGGAGGCGGTGCCGCCGGGCGAGGGCGAGGAGCTTGACCAATGCCCGAGCCCGGTTGCGCCGCCACGCCGCGTCAGGAACCGGGCGTCCATCGAGGTCCACGCCGAACCCGCCAAGGACCGAGACGCGGATCTCGTGGGCCATCCCGCCGCCACCTCCGAAGTCATTCTCGCGCACGCCGGCTCCGCGGAACAGCCCGGGAACGATCGGGGAACACGGGGTTCGTAGCGTCCGGGGTGACGCGGCCAGGTCGCCGCCAGCTGGAAGGGAGCAACTCGGAGATGCACAGGAACAACGGATTGCGGACCAGGCTCGCCAGGGCGACCGTGGCCGGGGCGGTAGCCGCGACGATCGTCGCGGGATCCGTCGCCGGGCACCCGCACGTCGTGCCAAACCCAAGTCACGATCAGCTCCTGGCCAACGGCCAGAACCACCCCGGGTTCCAGGCGATCGACGCCGACGGGATCCGACTCTCGTGCGCCGGCGTCCTCGAGCCCGCCAATGCCGGTCCCGCTGGGTTCGGGCTCGAGACGGCCCATCACGGCCCCGATGCGGGCACACCGGGCAAGGCGGACGGCTGCTACGCGACCGCCGGCAATCCCCAGGACGGCAACCCGGCCATCGACTGAGGCGGATGGGAAGGAGAGGAACCATGGCAATCGCGATGACCAACGTACTGGCGACGACCGACGAGGTGGCGGGGCGTCTGGGCGGGCGAGGCCTCAGGATCCTGGACGTGGACGAGGACACCGACGCGTTCGCGCGCGGCCACATCGAGGGCGCGCTTGGCATCCACTGGAAGAACGACCTGCAGGATCCGTTGCGGCGGGACTTCATCGGGCCGATCGCGTTTGCGGCCCTGATGGATCGGCTCGGGATCGGCAACGAGACCGAGGTCATCCTGTACGGCGGCACCAACAACTGGTTCGCGGCGTATGCCTACTGGTATTTTCCGCTACTACGGCCACCAGCCGGTCCGGTTGATGGATGGCGGCCGCAAGAAGTGGGAGCTGGAACAGCGGCAGCTCACGACGACCGTGACTGCCCCGAGCCCGACCCGCGGCTATCGCGTGGCTGCGCAGGACGAGGCCATCCGTGCGATGCGGACCTATGTGGAGCGCACGGTGCTCGACAAGCCCGGGTTCGGGCTCGTCGACGTGCGCTCGCCCGAGGAATACCGCGGCGAGCTGCTCGCCCCGCCGCACCTGCCGCAGGAACAGGCGCAACGCCCGGGCCACATCCCGGGCGCTCGCAACAT
>Ga0326597_10009175_pt1 | contig 13289 bp, 11 predicted proteins | sample RVTome_12_FD_203789 | JGI IMG/M metagenome (GOLD analysis project Ga0326597, IMG submission 203789) | Soil microbial communities from uranium-contaminated site in the Upper Colorado River Basin, Wyoming, United States - RVT100D185 | ecosystem: Environmental > Terrestrial > Soil > Contaminated >... | reverse complement strand
TATCGCGAGGTCACCCTGCTCGGCCAGAACGTCAACAGCTACGGCCACGACCTCGCCCCCGAACCGCGCTTCGCCCACGTCGACGCGGAACGCTGGGCCGGCCGCCGGCTCGACCTCCACGGCCGGCCGGACCTCGCCGAGCTGATCCGCGCCATCGATGGCCTCCGAACCGCGGATGGCGCCCCGGCGATCCCGCGCCTGCGCTTCGTGACGAGCCACCCGTGGGACCTGTCGGACCGACTCATCGACGCGCTCGCCGCGTGTCCGTCGGTGTGCGAGCACCTCCACCTGCCGGTCCAGTCCGGCGACGACGCGGTGCTCCGCCGGATGGGCCGACAGTACACGATCGAGCACTACCTCGAGCGGCTCGACCGGATCCGGGAGGCGGTGCCGGACATCGCGATCTCGACCGACGTGATCGTCGGCTTCTGCGGTGAGACGGAGGCCCAGTTCGAGGCCACCCTGCGGCTGCTCGAGACGGTCCGCTACGACCAGGTCTTCGCCGCCGCGTACTCCGAGCGCCCGGGCACGCCGGCGTCGCGGCTCGCCGACGACGTCCCGGCGGCGGACAAGCGCCGTCGCCTGAACGCGCTCCTCGCGACGCAGGAATCGATCGGGCTCGAGCGCAACCGGGCCTGGTTGGACCGAACCGTGGAGGTGCTCGTCGACGCGGTCGCGCCGCCTCGGACCCACGGGCACGACCGAGGCGACGACGAGCAGGCGGCCGACACCGGGGCGGCCGACACCAACGGGGCGGCGCGGCTGTCCGGCCGGTCCCGCCAGAACAAGCTCGTCCATCTGACCGGGCCGACGACGCTCGTCGGCCGCCTCGTGTCGGTTCGGGTCGAGCACGCCGGCCCGTACGCGCTCCGCGGAGTGAAACCTCGGACCGATGGCGTCGCGGGGCTCCGCCTCGGACCTCGGTGAGCGTGTGACGACCCGGCGCTGAGGGTGCCAGATCTCCCCCCGCTCCTCGTCATCGCCGGTGCGACGGCGACCGGCAAGACCGGACTCGCCGTCCGGCTCGCGGACGAGTTGTGGGGGAGGGGAGTGGGCGCGGAGATCATCTCGGCCGACTCCCGCCAGGTCTACCGTGGCCTCGACATCGGGACGGCCAAGGTCGGCCGCCAGGACCGGGCCCGAATCCCGCATCACGGGCTCGACCTCGTCGACCCCGACGCACCGTTCTCGGTCGCGGATTTCGTCGACCACGCGTCCGCCTCGCTGGCGGGGATCGCCGGTCGCGGCGGTCTCGCCATCCTCGTCGGCGGGACAGGGCTCTACCTGCGGGCCATCGCGCGGGGGCTCGACACGGAGGCGCTGCCATCGGACGCGGCGGTCCGTGCCCGGGTCGAGGACGAGCTCGGCGCGCACGGCATCGCCGCGGCCGGCGCTCGCCTTGCGACCCTCGCCCCCGGCATCGCGGCGCGGACGGACCTGCGCAACCCGCGCCGGGTTGCCCGGGCGCTCGAGATCGCGGAGCTGCGGGGCGACGCGCCGCTCCCCGCGCCGCGCGGCTACGACGGACCGGTGGCCTGGATCGGGTTGACCGTCGAACCGGCCACCCAACGGCGCTGGATCGCCGAGCGGGCTCGCGCCCAGTTCGAGGCCGGCCTCATCGACGAGGCGCGCGCGCTGCGGGAGCGCTTCGACCCGTCCCTCCCGGCCTTCAGCGCGATCGGCTACGGGGAGGCGTGGGCCGTCCTCGACGGCCGGCTCACAAGGGAGGCAGCGATCGCCGCGGACGCGGCACGGAACGTCGCCTTCGCGAAGCGACAGCGAACGTGGTTTCGCGCGGAGCCCGGCGTCGAGTGGCTCGACGTCACGGACTCGGATCCCCTCCCGGGTGCGCGCACGGCGGCGGACCGACTGCTCGGGCGGGCCTGAGCGGCCCGGACGCCGCGGGTCTCAGGCGGCGACGGGCGCCTCGGCGTCGGTCTGGCGGGCGGACTTGCGGCGACGGCGTCGCGCGCGCTCGCGCTCCCGCTCGCGTTCCCGGACGATCCGCTCGTCGTGGAACAGCGCGAGCGACAGGCGCGCCCGCGCCTCGTGCTGCCCGGGCAGGAACTCGAGGCCGCAGACGATGCTTGTGCCGCTCAGGCGGCGCGATCGGATGGCCGCGTCAAGCCGCACCTCGCCGTCCTCGAGGTCGATGACGAGAACCTGGTGGACCATGCCGGACACGATGCCGGCCATCTCGACCCGGGCGCCGGTCAGCGACACGTCGGTCACGTGGCAGGGCAGGCCGCCGAGGCGGCCGTCGAACGCGGTCTCGAAGCGGAACGCCGCGCGCCGCTCGGCCGCGAAACGCATCGAGCGGATCCGCCCGATCGCGAGCACGAGGAGCACGACATTGAGCGACAGCCAGCCAAACGTGGCGTGGGCGGCCCACGGCACCTCGTAGCGAGTCGGCGTCGCACCCATCAGGGTCGCCGTGTACCAGGCAGCACCGACGATGCTGAGGAAGGCGACCGCGCGGAGCAGGATCGGCGTGTGGATCGGCCGGCGATCCGTGCCCGTCCGGCCCTTCGGCGTGACCCGGAACGCGGAGCGCCGGCGGGTCAGGAGCGTCGTCGTCGCGAGCAGGTTCGGAGCCATGCGGACGAGCTCGAACATGACCGACAGGATCGGCCGATGCGCACCCCGGCTGAGCACCCGCAGGGCGAGCTGCTGGAGCAGGAACGTCGTCCCGAAGGCGGCGATGAAGATCGCCGGCTCGGCCCGGATGGGAACGGCTCCCGTGGTCACGACGGCGATCGGCAGGAGCAGGTAGCCGAGCGATCGCCAGGCGTCGAACCAGCCGAGCAGCGTCGCCGCGTAGGCGAGCCGCTGGCGGATCGTGAGGCCGGACACGAAGAGCGGGTTCTCGACCCGCAGGACCTGCATCGCGCCGGTACCCCAGCGCAGCCGCTGGAGCTGGTACGTCTCGGCGTCGCTGGCCGCCAGACCGCGGGCGAGGACCTCGTTGTGGTAGACCGTCTTCCAGCCGCGGCGATGGAAGCGGATCGTCGTGTGGATGTCCTCGGTGATCGTGTCGGTCGCGACGCCGCCGACCTCGCGCAGCGCGGCCACCCGCACGACGGCTCCGGTGCCGCACCAGAACGCGCCGGCCCAGCGGTTCTTGCCCGGCTGGAGGACGCGGTAGAAGAGCGTCTGCTCGTGGAAGCGCTGCTCGTCGGCGCCCGTGCCGGTCGTGGCGCCGGTGCCGGCCGATCGATCGTCGGACGCCTCGTGCTCGAACGAATCGGTGTTGTAGAACTCCTGCGGCGTCTGGACGAGGGCGACCCGCGGGTCGTCGAAGTAGCCGAGCGTCCGGACGAGGAAGTCCGGCTCGGCTACGTGGTCGGCGTCGAGGACCGCGATGAACTCCGCGTCGATGAGGCCAAGGGCGTGGTTGAGGTTGCCGGCCTTGGCGTGCTCGTGGGTCGGCCGGGTCAGGTAGCGCGCTCCGAGGGCGGCGGCCAGCTCGGCAACCTCGGGTCGGTCGCCGTCGTCGAGCACCCAGGTCTCGTGCCGCAGGCGGAGCGCAACGGCGGCGGCGACCGTCGGCGTCAGGACCTCGAGTCCTTCGTTGTAGGTCGGCAGGAGGACCGCGATCCGCGCCCTCGTCCGGGTGACGTCGTGGCTCTCCGGTCGGCGGTCGACGTCCCACAGCGAAAACGTGAACAGGGCGAGGCCCAGGGCGGCGTGGATCTCGAGCACGACGAGCGCGGCGGACAGCCACGGCATGGCCGGGTCGATCGTCCAGCCGACGCGCCAGGTGAGGTAGCCCGCCGTGACCGCCAGCGCGATGAGCGCGACCGCGCGGATCGACCAGCGCCGGACGGCCGACTCGGGGACCGGGAGGTCGCGCCCGGGCAGGGACGGACGCAGCCAGCCCGCGCTGGGAAGCGGGCTCGAGGCTCGGACACGGAGGGACGGACCGGGGTGGTGCTGCACGGCACCTCACAGGGTCGGTGCCTGCACGCGCCACGGCCATAGGTCAACGGTTCGGGGTCCCGCAGCCGGAAGGCCCATCGGCGTCTAGACTCCCCGGATGGCCCGATCCACCCTCATCGATCTCGCGGCGCCCGTCGAGAAGGTCTTCCTCGTCGCCGTCGACACCGGCTCAGACGCCGGCTGGTCGGCGGAGGACTCGCTCGCCGAGCTCGCCAGCCTCGCCGCGACGGCCGGCGCCGAGGTGGTCGGCGCGGAGTGGCAGAACCGCCGCCACATCGATCCGAACTGGTACATCGGCAAGGGCAAGGCGGAGGAGCTCAGCCACGCCCGGAGCGAGACCGGGTTCGAGGTGCTCATCGCCGACGACGAGCTGTCGCCCGCGCAGCAGAAGGCGCTCGAGGGCCTGCTCAACGTCAAGGTCATCGACCGCAGCCGGCTGATCCTCGACATCTTCGCCCAGCACGCGCAGACCCACGAGGGTCGGCTCCAGGTGGAGCTCGCCCAGCTCGAGTACCAGCTGCCGCGGCTGACCCGGCTGTGGACCCACCTGTCGCGCACCGCCGGCGGGATCGGGACCCGCGGCCCCGGCGAGTCCCAGCTCGAGACGGACCGGCGGATCATTCGCGAGCGGATCAAGAAGATGAAGGAACGGGTCGAGGCCGTCCGCCAGCAGCGGGCGACCGCCGCGCGCGGGCGTGACCGGCGGCTCAAGCCAACCGTCGGGATCGTCGGCTACACGAACGCCGGCAAGTCGACCCTGCTCAACGCGCTGGTCGGATCCGAGGTGGCGCGCGCGGAGGACAAGCTGTTCGCGACGCTCGACCCAACGTCGCGCCAGGTTCGACTCGGCGACGGCCAGACGGCGATCGTGACCGACACGGTGGGCTTCATCCACAAGCTGCCGCACCAGCTCGTCGACGCGTTTCGGGCGACGCTCGAGGAGGTGAACCGGGCGGACGTCCTCGTCGAGGTCGTCGATGCCGCCGATCCCCACTTCACCGAGCACCGGGTGACCGTCCAGACCGTGCTCGACGAGCTCGGGGCGGGCGACAAGCCGCGACTCGTCGCGTTCAACAAGGTCGATCTGCTCGAGGCTGGGGCCCGCGACGGGAACACGCCGGCACCGGCCATCGCGGGCTCCGTCTTCGTGAGCGCGCTGACCGGCTATGGCATGGATACGCTCCGGGCGGAGATTGCCGCCCTCCTCGCCTCGCTCTGGGAGGACGTCGACGTGGCCATTCCATACGCCGCGGGCGAGTTGCTCGCGCGCGTGCGCGAACGCGGGACCGTCGAGCTCGAGTACCGCGAGCGCGACGTGCGGGTCCACGGGCGGATCGCCCCGTCCCTCGCGGGGGAGCTGCGGGCCGTTGCCGCGTCGGCCGTCGTCGCCGCGTCGGACTAGATCGCGGGCGGGCAATCCGTGACCGCGCACCTGCGGGTCGGGGGTCGGGGAAGCCTGGTCGACGGGTCCGTCGTGACCTGGTCCGTGGCCGAAGGGGGCCGCGGCCGGCGCTGGCGCGAGGTCCGCGTCCGGGGCACGGCGGTCATCAGCTCGCTCCTGCTCGAGACCGACTCCGATGGACGGTTCAGCCACACCGAGCTGAGCACCGCGGCCGGCCTCCTGACCCTCCATCCCGAGGGCGACGGGACGATCCACGGGAACACCGTCGGCGCGGACGGGATCGGCCATGTCGTCGGCCTGCCATGGGACCGGAACGGACTCCTGCTCGTCGAAGGCTCGGTGATCGCTTCGGTCGCCGGGATCGATCGCCTCCGGGCCGGGATTGCCGTCGGTGGGGCGGCGGAGGTCGCGGCGATCATCGTCGGGCTCGACCTCGCCCTGACCGACGGACCGGTCACGGTCGCACGGTCCGCGGCGGGCGCCTGGCGCATCGGCGACGGGCCGGCGCTCGCCCTCGACGAGCGCGGGCTGCCGGTCCTCGGGGACGGGTCCGACTGGGCCCTCGAGTGATCCGTCCGGCGACCGCCTGGACCGCCCTGCGCGACAGCTGTTGGCGGGCTGTGGATAACCCCTCCAGAAACCGCTCGCTGGCGGCGAAAGTCGTGGATAACCCCCTATCGGCCGCCGACGCGCACCGGATACAGTAGGTCTTGCCCGAAGGGGCCCTGGACCGAAAGCGGAGCCGCAGGTGCTTGCATCAGCGGAGCCGACTACGGACCGGCGGTTCCTTCGGGCGTTTCGTTGTCCGGCGCCGGTCCAACGGCCGCCGAACCGCCACCCGGCGGACCGATCGGTCGTGGATGAGCTGTGGACAACGGCCCCGCAAAAGCACCCCGATCCGCGAAACTCGTGGATAACCCTCTATCGGGCGCCATCGCCGCGCGGATAGAGTAGGTCTTGCCCGAAGGGGCCCTGGAGCGACAACGGAGCCGCAGGTGCTTGCATCAGCGGAGCCGAGGTCGAACCGGCGGTTCCTTCGGGCGTTTCGTTGTCCGCCGGGAGGCCACCGCCCGTGCCCTTCGCGCCGCGCGACGACCCGGAGCTGCAGCCGGACGCGATCCGAGCGGCGCGGGAGCTGATCCACCGGGCCTTCGTCGCCTCACCTCAGTTCGTTCACGACGGCCTGTCCGAGCGGGCCGGCCGGCCGGTCATCGTCAAGGTCGAGACCGTCAACCCGATCGGCGCGTTCAAGGGTCGGGGCTGCTGGCTCGCCACGAGCGGCCTGGCAGGGGAGGGGAGGGTCGGGCCCGGGCGCCCCCTCGTCGTCGCCTCGACCGGCAACTTCGGCCAGGGCGTCGCCTTCGCCGGCCGGGCGGCCGGTGTGCCGGTCGTCGTGTTCGCCGACACGCACGCGAATCCAACCAAGCTCGGGCGGATCCGGCGCTTCGGCGCGACGGTGATCCAGGTGGGGGAGGACTTCGACGAGGCGCGCGCCGCGTCGGAACGGTACGCGCGGGAGCACGACGCCCACCTGCTCGTCGACGGGGCCGACCCGCGCATCGCGGCCGGGGCCGGGACGCTTGGCGTCGAGGTGACCGACGCCGTGGCGGCCGGCGACCTGCCGCCGATCGGTGCGGCCTACGTCCCCGTCGGCAACGGCGCGCTCATCGTCGGCGTCGGCGCGTGGCTGCGCGACGCCGCGCCCGACGCGCGCGTCGTCGGCGTCCAGTCCGATGCCGCGTCGTCGATGACCCTGTCGTGGCGGGCCGGTGCAGTCGTCGAGACCCCGCGGGCCGACACGTTCGCCGACGGGATCGCGACGCGCGTCCCGGTCCCGGAGGCGCTCGCGATGATGGTCGGCCGGGTCGACGCGATGACCCTCGTGTCCGAGTCCGCGCTGCGCGACGCCCAGGCGGAGCTGCGTGCCGCGCTCGGGATCACGGTCGAGGGTGCCGCGGCCGCCTCGTGGGCCGCCGCGCTCGACGATCGCGAGGCGGACCCGGAGCGCGCGGCGCTCGTCATCGTGACCGGGAGCAACGTCGCCGACTGACCGGGGGTCGAGCGGCCCGCTACCATGGCGCAGGGCACGATTGGTCGCTTGACTCGGGCGCATGGCGCCGGGGGAGCCGAGATGAACCAGACGAGCGCCTAGGTGCCGACGACCGTCGGCCGAGGCAGGCGCATCCTCGTCGTCGAGGGTGACGCCGAACGGGAAGCTGCGTTGAGGCCGGTCCTCGAGGCGATCGGCTACGCGGTCACGTTCGCCGCCACGATCGATGCGGCCATCGAGGCCGCCCGAACCGCTCCGCCGCACCTGGTCCTCGGCAGCCCACTCCTAGGGCCTGATGAACGGCAGGAACTCCGCCGGCGGATCCGCCTTGACCCGACCCTCCGCGACATCCCGGTCGGCTTCCTCTCGACCTGAGGACGCGCCGAGGTCGCAGCGGGTCCATGCCGCGTAGTAGCATGTAGTAGTATGCGACAATGCTGACGGTCCACGACGCAGCTCGGATGAGCGGGAGGAATCCCGAGACCGTCCGGCGCTGGATCCGCGAGGGCAAGCTGAGGTCTCGGAAGTTCGGGACGCAGCACATGATCGATGAGGATGACCTCGACGCGTATCTCAAGGAGCTCGGGGTCGCGCCCGTGCCGCCGGCCGATGGGTCCCGTCTGGATCCCGCAGACGCGATCCGACAGGCGAGGGCGGATCGACCGCTCCACATCAGGGAGGCCCTGGCGCCCTACGTTTCATCGCGTGAGGCCCCGGCGGCCACGCCGGTGGCTGACGACTGGCTGCCGGCGATCGTCGGCCGGATCGTTCGGCTCGTCGACCCGGCACGGATCGTCCTGTTCGGCTCCCGGGCCACAGGGCACCCGCGCCCCGACAGCGACTACGACCTCCTCGTCGTACTCGACGACGTGGGGCATCGTCGGGAGACACGCATCGCCATCGCGCACGCCCTCGCAGACCTGCCGATCTCCAAGGACGTGATCGTCGCGACCCGGGCGGAGACCGAGGATCGAGCGCACCCCGTCGGCGTCGTCCGCTGGGCGTTGGATGAGGGCAGGACCGTCTATGAGCGACCCTGATACGGCCGCTGCGCGCCTCTGGATGTCCTTGGCCATCGGCGACCTCGAAGCGGCCCAGACGATGCTCGAGGCCGGCACTGCGGCTGCCGTCCGCATCGCAGCCCAGCACGCCCAGCAAGCCGCCGAGAAGGCGATGAAGGCGGCAATCGCCACTGCTGGACCTGAACCGACCCGAACCCACGACCTGATCGCCCTCGCGCGCCGCGTGCCGGACGACGTGGGAATAGCGCAGCTCGGCGTTGACCTTGACCGGCTCTCCGCGGCCCTCGCCGCCGGTCGCTACCCCGATCCGGCCGATCCGCCGTACACGACAGACGAGGCGGCGGTCCTCGTGCACGCCGCGCGCTCAATCACGGACGCCGTCCGCGTATACGTGCGGACCCAGGGGATCGATCCGAACGACGCACAGGGTCGCTGAGCGAGCGCCAGCATCGTAGGAGGGCACTTCCGATAAGGTAAGTTATGTCTGGATCAACCCGCCTGCGCGACGATCGCTGATTGGACCCAACGCCGCATTGGCGAGTCGACGCCGCAACTCCTCGACCGAGCCGCGTACCCAAACCTCTCCGCTTTCGGTGATGTGCAGCATGCCGTTGCTGGCATGCGACAAATCATCAAGGACGTGGGCGACGTCGGTGGCCTCGATCTCCGCGAATCGTCCGTCCCGGCTCACCTCCGTGGCCAGCATGGCCGCCGTCCGTGGGGTGTTCTTCATTCTCGTTTGGATGGCATCGAGGGCGTCGAGAACGGCAACTCGAAGTTCTGCATGGATCCAAGCAGGCGTACTGAGGAGGTTCGTGACCGCAGTAGCCACATCTGGTGGAGTGAAACTCGTCGAGACGATGTCCAAGATCTCATTGGCATTGATACGACGGGCTTCCGCCATCTCCACCGCGCTGGCGAGCTGGTCGATCGTCCAGCATGACACTCGGGCTGTCTTTGCGCGTCGAGCGGCTTGAGCATCTTCGCCGCGACTTCCACCGGGATATGCCGGCGCGACCAAGAGGCAACCCGGTGCTTCGTGCGAGTCCGCGTGCTCGCGTAGTCCCGCGAAATCTATGGCGCCAAGCGAGGGCACGGATTTCGAGGACTTGGCCTCAATCGTGAAAGCCGGCCCCTTTGATGTTGCCGCGTAGTGGGCGATGCCATCCGGTTGGTCCGCTCCCGAGATCTGACTCGTGACGAACCCGAGGGCACGACAGGCTGCGACAGCGGCGACTTCAAGGTCACGTTCGTCACTCGCGGCCTGCCTCAAGGCACGCCCTATCGAGCGGAGGGAGTACAAGTTCGAGCGGGCGAGGCTACGTAGCAGCTGATCTCGCCGTGTGAGGAGCACTGCTATGTCTCCAGGGTGAACGCCATAGTCCCGGAGGTAGACCTCGAGCAGCGCCTCCGCTGTGGCCAGCAGTTGGAGGACACGCCGGCTATGGAAGTTATCCCAATACTCCTGAACGAGATCGTGGTCCTCATTGAGGATGAATTCGCTCGCTCCTGGCGCGAATCTCACGAGCGGCCCAGTCTCACCAAATGGTTCCGTTCGGTACCTATACGGACGAGGCGCGGGTGGGTCGGCGTAAAGGGACTCGATAAGCTGGTTGATTGTCTCCGGGTCTGGGCCCGGCTCAACTAGAGTCCATGCATCGTACGTTGTGCCTAGGTAGGTGCTGTTGATCAATGAGTCGGCAAGGGGGCGCTCGATCAGGCGTGGCGCAGCATATGACCTTACTCCCTCCTTCTTGCGCTTCTCACCTTCGGCCTGTTCCTCAAGGAAACCCTCGTAGCGATCACGAGCTTGGTTGAAGAGTTGTCGCAGCAGTTCGTGAAGGTCCGACCGAGCCTCACTCTGTTCAACGTCATCTCGCGGGGCCTTGAGGTATTGATCGAGGTCGTCGGCATCGACGACAGCATGGAGGTTGTAGAACGTCGTAAACGAGAGGGGCGTAGCTCCGAACAGAGGGTCATCTTCATTGATAAGGCGGTTTCGAACGCGAATGAAGAAGCCGTGGCTTCTACCGAGGTCGCTGCTCTTGCCGTAGTAGAGCGTTTGATCCGATACCCGAATTGTCCCTCGTATGCCGCTCGGGAACCTATTTGACACTAGGGCGTCAGCAGTGCGATGCCACCCGCCACCGGTCTTCTCTTCCAGACTTGTCAATCGCGCTTCGTCGAGATCCGCGACCTCGAAGGTCACAGCCCAATTCGCTTGCAGCTCCTTGGCGCTCTCGACCAAAGTACCATTGAGGCGCAGCTGAAAATCAGGAGCAAGCGGCATCGCCGTCGAAAGCACCCAGTGCAGCCTGCCTGCACGAATCTCGGCAGCCTTCGGTGTCGGTTCTTCTATGATCACTAGAGTCCAACTCCTCCACCCTTTCGCTATGGCGAGATCGACCCCTGTCCCTTCGAATACCTTCGAGGTCGCTGCGTCTGACTGCAAGACAGAGATCCCGGGGATGGCGAGCAGTTTCAATGGAATGGGAGCGGACGTGCCATCCGGTCTCGACGCTGCCTCGAATTGTGCGAAGTTCAGCGTCACACCGTGTATTTGGTTATCTCGCTTACTGATGTAGGTAACTTGGCGGCCGAGCGCATAAGTAGCGAGTTTCCCGATCCCGAACTTCCCGATCTGCGTCCGACGATATCGAGTGGCCCACGACTCGTCACGTTTCCTACTCTGCCCGACGTGCCATAGGTCGGACATTTCTTGAATGCTGAGCCCCGCACCGTTGTCCAGTACGATGACGGCACCCGGCCCGCCTGGCTGAAACTGCGGCACGTGAATGCGACATTCTGTCGCATCAGCATCCCAAGCGTTGACGACAAGTTCCTCGATAGCCTTTAGTGGAGATGCGTACAGTTGGTCGGACAGGAGCCGAACCACCTCGTATCGCACTTCGACGGTAGCATCGGCAGCCGGCTTCCCGACGCTCGTTAGAGCATCTGCAACAGGATGATCACTCACAATCCGACCTCTTGAAGGCTAAGACCCACTCGCGATCGATACTCGCACCGTTGTGCCTTGCGTACGACATGTGCCGGTTCACCGCCCCGTAAGACCCAGCCTCGCGCAATTCGAGTGTCGGCCCGGCGAGCGCTTCCAAGAGCATGGACGTATCCAGCTCGGATCCGTTCCAGGAACTATGCCCAACCACAGTCACTACCCATCCACCTGGACGAACTATCCGGGCTGCGCGGGCAAAGAATCGCTTCATTCCCACGGTGTAGTGGTGGAATGCGTCAGCCCGCTCCCGGTTGCTCGTCCGCATCGCCATTTCAAGGTTAAGGACAGGCTGTGCCGGGAGTCGCCCGCGGGTGTGCGATTCCCGTTGCCCAACCTTGGAACGACCGAGATACTTGCCCTTTAGGGCGAGACGATCCGTGTGAGTCCTAGTTAGGTTGAGCCAATACATCTCGAGCGTATGCCGTCGGTAGTAGTCTACCGCGCCATGGTAAGGTGGCGACGTGATGATGGAGTCAACGATGGGGTACCTTGAGCGAATGGTCGTTGCGTCTGCCTGGAAAATCTGAGCATCAACCGGTTGCTTGGCGGTTTGCCAGTATTCCCCCATCCCCTGGATGGCCGCCCGCGCCCTTCGCTCGAAAATGGCGAACACATCGATGACGCGGCCTTTGGCGGCGCGTGCACGCATGTATGAAGTTACCTCCAGCCCTGAGACGGGCACCGGATCGGCGTTCGAGCTTAGGCGTATCGCAGATGCGAAGCACGCTAGAAAGAACAGGCGCGCGGGCCGCCCCAAATCGGCGGAAAGGATGGCTGTGCGAATACGGCCGAGATCGATCGCCGCATATCGCTGGAACCAGTGACCAAAGTTTGGAATCTGCGGAATGTCGAGATCGAGACTGTCTCGTGCATACGTCTCGACGTCTACGTCCTGAAATCTGAGCGCAGCCAAGTCCGCTCGCTCACGACGATGTGGAGCGATGGCGCATAGTATTCGATCGAGTCCTGCGGACAGCGTGGCTGGGTCAACGGGTGTCGTCTTTGCACGGGTTACCAGAACGGACAACGGGTCTACGTCTGACGCAACAACCGTGCGGCCCGCAAGAATCGCCTCCACGGCGATGGTGCCGCTCCCTGCGAACGGGTCGGCGATTCTCTCGCCCGGTAGGCTATAGCGACGAACCATCGCTCGCGCCGCCGGAGGAAAGGTCTTCGCCGGAAACCGGAAGAGCTGGTGGGTATATGCAGGAAGTGTGCGGTCGGCGGCCGTGATCTCCGAATCCCACAGCACTTTATCGGGCATTGTGTGAAACCCGCGATTCGACTTCTGAGGTGCTCGAACGCGAACCCGCGAACTCGACCCGGCTCAGGAGGAGGTCTCGCGTAGACCCAACCGTCCGGTAGACGTAGCAGCCGCGGAGGCCAAGCATCAGAAGGACCCGATACGTGCTCTTCACAAACGAAGTGAAATCGCCTGTGGTGACACCTCGGCTGACAACGCGGTCGAAGGATTCCTGCGGGTGGCCCACCCATTCCCCGTCAATCGGGCGGTAGACAAGGTCGGGGCCGAAGATCACGCCGACGTAGTCCATCTCGAAGCCCTGTGCGGGGTGTAGACGTAGCCGACCTAGTCGAGCGAACGACGAATGGTCACCCATTCATTGGAACCGGTCCGCGAGTCTGAGACGAAGGGGCGGTCCCTTGTCGACCCGTACGACGCCCGCCTCAGCGAGGACGACGGTCACCCAACGCGACGTCTGTGTCGATGTGCAGTCCTTGAGGTGCTCATCCAAGGTGTCAATGTCGCCGGTCGCGACATATGTTCCGTCGGCCAGGACCCAGCCCGTGCGCTTACGCAGGAAGGGGACGATGCCCTCGAGGCAGTTCCAGTCGAGAGCC
>Ga0326597_10009174_pt1 | contig 13290 bp, 4 predicted proteins | sample RVTome_12_FD_203789 | JGI IMG/M metagenome (GOLD analysis project Ga0326597, IMG submission 203789) | Soil microbial communities from uranium-contaminated site in the Upper Colorado River Basin, Wyoming, United States - RVT100D185 | ecosystem: Environmental > Terrestrial > Soil > Contaminated >... | reverse complement strand
CTGGTCCCCGAAATCGTTGATCGGAGATTTGAAATTAGCGGCCTGCTCCACACTCTGAAGCACGGGATCGAGCAAAGCCGTTCCTATTGCGGTCTGATCGGCGGCCGTCAGTGCTCCACTCTCAGACAAGCGCAGCACCGTCGGCCCCTCCACGACGGAGCCGTTGTCGGTACGGGTGCTCCAGCAGATCGCATAGGAGTAATCCGGACCAACGAAGTATTCGGCAAGTATGGTGGGAAGTAGCTGTGAGACGCGTTTCCCCGGCCACTTGATCTTGCCGCCCCGTGCATTCTGGACAAGTGCGGGCAGATTTGCGGGAGGCTCCGCGCTCGGGTCCTTGACCTCCCAGATGCGTTTTAGCAGCTCAAAAGCATCCTCCTCCGAAACGGCCCGAGTCATTTCCCCACCAAGCGCATCATCAAGCGCTTGTTCGATTTGAGTTCGACGATCGAGAGACTCCAGGCGGCCGGCGAGCGCGGAGGCCTTCGCGAGCGTCTCGGAGAACCCCGTAACCAATCCGTCGGCGCCGGACCAGGACGTGTGCAGTTCTCCGGAGTCAGTCACGTCGAGTGTCAAGTCGCAAGGCGACGCGGCAATGAGGGCCTTCGTATGATTGCGCAATTCGGCGATTGCTTCCGGGGCCAGGGACGCTGGGAAGTTATCGGCACTCGCGTCAAGGCCCCAGCTTGCCACACAACCGACCGTGATCGACGTCGGCCCGTCCGCAGCCGCGGCGATAATCGGCGGCTTGGAAATGGAAAGCGCCGGTGTCACGGCGCGTCGGGCGCGCCAGAATTCCGCCACCGGACCGAGGAAGTTTGAGCGCGTCGCGGCCGCAACCTTGGCATCGTCGGCAAGTCGCGCCAAGTCAGCGTTTGTCGCAGAAGTCAAGATTTCGCTGCCGCCGGAGCTTACCTGCACGTATCTTTCGACCAGGGCCCAATAAGGTGGCTTGGCGATCTCGATCCGGCGGGCCAGCGCCGCAGGGGGCACGTCCCGATCGAGCCAATCGTCCTCGATCCAAATCGGCAAGCGCGCGTTCGGATCGGTTCGCGCGGCATCGGGCTGGGAAGCCCACGGAGCCGCGCGCGCTATTTTCCATGTGTCCGCCGGCGCTTCCAACTCAAAGAACGGCGATTCGCCCGCCCGGCGAATCCAGTGATCCTCCGGAAGCTGTGCGCTGAGGTGTCCAAGCAGCTCACAGTTCCATGCCAGCGCCTCGGCCGAAACTTGCCACGCCGAATCCAACTCGTACGAGAGAGTGTTACGGTTCCACGCGGCGACGAACTGCTTTTGTAACAGGCCGGGCAAGCTCACCGCGATTTCGACCTCCCCACCCAGCAAGTCAACGCCGGCTTTCTCCGGCGTCGTGGGCCGAACTTCGCCTTCGGACAGTCCGGAGGCGATCTCTTGTCCGATTGAATCAGCGAGCGCGTGAAGGGAATCGGCCTGTCGCCTTCTAAACTCGGCCCCGATGGCGTCGGCCAAAGCAACCGCACTTCCCTCGGCATCGAGTACGGTCGTATTTCCATCTGCGATTCGCAGGGCCATCGTGACTGTCGCCAGTGGAATTTCCTCGAAGTCACCTCCTGGGGCCAGCACCACCTGGGCTTCGACCTTCTCAGAAACAATGGAATCGGCGGTTTCGGCCAGTTCCCACTCCGGTGCGGTGCTGACGCGGGCGAAGACATGGTCGCCGTTGATAAGCTTGCGCTCCGGGCGCTCGGCGAGAGAATCGGTGAAGAATTGGGCGAGTGAAATGGTCTGCGTCGATTGCAGCAACGTGCCGAGCTCCGCCGTTGCTTCCGTTATCCTGGGAATTTGATCCAACGGTACGCGCCATATCCGGTCGCGATCGTCATAGCTCAACTCGATCTTGCGTATCGGATTGCGCAGACCGGGAATCCGGCATTCGATGTTCGGCTGATCGGATGGACTCTCCGGTGAAAACGACACGAGTCGCTCCACCGGCAGCGAAATGGGCAGCGCGTCCCTTAGCGCAGTTGCGACGTCGGAGAGCGCAACTCTTGCCCCGGGAAGGTCTTCCGGCTCAGTGCCGGCTTCGATGGGCTGCGAATCTATTCCCGGCGTGTCCTCTACTACGGGCGCGTCGTGCTTTCCGTTTCGGCCGTTGGCAGGACTCTTACCGGGCTGATCTTCGGGTCCACCGTCGGGCGTCTCTTCGTCGTGTGAGCCCGGGCCGCCGGCCGGTTCCTGATCACTACCGTTCCCCGGCCCCGAATTGCTCGTCACGGTCTGTCCGTCATCGCGCGGCTTCAGCAGCACGCCGGCGCCGACCAGCGCGGCCAACCCAACCACACCGATAACGACCGGAACGCCGAGTCCCCGCTTGCCGGTCTGGGCCGCGGACAGCGCGGCGTTCAGGGCCTCTTCCCAACCGGACGCCATCTCGAACGAGAACTTCTCTATGTTCCAATCGGCCCGAATAGAGTGCGGCTCGACCCTCTTTCGCCTGACCTCGAAGTTGACGGCCTGCTCCGGGCGTTCGATCTGCCGGGGTGAGAGCGCCAACTTGGCCTTTGCGGGTACGGCCTTCATTCTGGCGGTCAAGTCGGCCGCTATGACGTCCCTCGACTTCTTCTGTTCTTCGACGACAATCTTGCGCAACGCTTCTTCAGCGGGCTTGAGATTCCGGTCGTAGCTGATCTCGCCGATTCGCGCGCAATCGATCGCCAACTCCATCAAGGTCTGAGGCTTTGCGTCGGATGCGAAACGGAGCTTCAGGAGCCCCTCGAGCGCGAGCCTTTCCGGTATGTCATACGTAGGCTGCGGAGCGGCGCGCACCTCGAATGCCAGGTGCGGCCGGTACGCTTTGAGCTCCGCAGAGCCCTCCAGCATAACCTTCCCGACCTCTTTGCGACAAGTTCTCGCGATGATGTCCAGCGCTTTTTTGGAGAATCCCTTCGCGTCAACGTGTTCCCATTGGAGTGATTCCGGGTTCCAAGCAACTTCCGTGTCGATACGTCCGTTTTCCGCAACGCTCGAATCGCACAACGTGATGGATGCGGCCACGCGCTCGGCGTCGGAAACCGCGCCGGTTTGCAGCTTCGCCTTCGGAAACAGACCTTTTCGCAGCGGAACGACCAGGTCATTCAGCCTCGCGGACCGCAGGCCGGCGACCGCACCCGCCAGGTACTCCACAATACCGTTCTCGAGGGCGTTACCGTCGTCGATGATGCGCGGACTCTCCCGCTCAACTTCGAAGGAAATCGCGCTCTTGAATCCGTCTCCGCCGGCCTCAGGTCCATCGAGATCGAGTCGGGCTGCCAACTGCGCAGTCCCTTTGGAAAAATCGTCCGGGGATGCCAGGCTGACCTCGTTAATCGTCACCGCGACGCGCTTCGGCGAGAGCAAACTGCCCAAGTGTTCGGCAACCGCGGCTTCAACGAATCCCTGAGTTTTTTCCTGCACGCGGGCCGCGAGCGCCTCCCGCAGCCTTTGGCGGCTTGCATCGCGCTCGCGCGTACACGCTTCTTGCAGTCGTTCGGCCTCGCGCTGGATTTCTTCGGGCCAACGATCCAGTCTGGGTGGGGCATCGAGGATTTGGAGTGCGCGTGTCCACTCCTTTTGCGCCGCCGCGTCCCTGGCTTCCTGAAGCCAGGCGGTCGCCTGGAGCTTCTCCTGTTCTATCCGCCTGCGCTCCAGCTCAATCGCCTCGAGGTGTTGCTCAATCTGTGACTGAAGCTGCGATTCGGTGCTGCGGACTTGCTCCGGCCAGTGCTCGAGAACCGGCTTACCGGCCAAGAGGTCGGCGGCCCGCGCCCACTCATTCGCCTCGGCGGCCTGCCCGAGCCTGACTATCCACGCATTTGCTATTTCGTAGTCCCGTTGCTTCTTCCGCTCGAAGCGAACACGATCAACCAGCAGGACTTCTTCGTCGCGCAGATCATCCGGCCAGAAGGTGAGCTTCGGCTTTTCCGCGATAACTCGCTCGGCGGCTTCCCACTCCTCGCCGTCGGCCGCGTTGCGAAGTCGGTCAATCCACGCCAGCGCGGCTTGACCGTCAGCTTCAGCCTGCGCCTTCCGCTTTTCTTCCTCACGATGCGCCGCCAGCCGCGTCTCGAAGTCCTTGATGCGGGTTTCAATACCCTCCGGCCAATGTGTCAGACTCGGACGGTCTGACAGCAGTAATTCGAGCCCCTCCCAGTCGTCACCGTTGAGGGCCGTTTCAAGCTCTGCCACCCATGCTTCGGCTTTCTGGAAATCGGCAAGACGTTCGCGTTTGAGGCGTTCGGCCTCCTCGCGTTCCCTTGCCGCAATGCGTTCGAGTTCCTCCTCAACTTCCTGGATTCGCAGGTTTGCCAACTCAACGAGCTCGGCATGGCGTGCGTGCAGGTCGACCGGCACCGAATCGTCCAAGAGTACGGCCGCCAGATCCGCTTTGGATTGGTCCAGCATCTTCTTTGCGGCGCCCGGGTCGGTCTTCTGGGATTGCTGTAGGGATGCGTCCACGTCGTTCAGGGTGCGCGCGACTGCCTCGAATCGCTCGAGCGTGGCGTTGGCCTTGGCCGAATCATCGCTCAACGCCCTTGGAAGTCCGGAAATGGCCAGAAAGCGGTCGAGCGGCGCGCGAGCCGCGCGCCAGTTCTCGCCTGCCAACAGGTTGGCCACGCTGTCCGCGAGGACGTGAGCTTGCGCTTCGTGAATGAACTTCCCGGCCTCCGCACGCAAATCGGCCGTCGCTAGTTCACTTGCGGCGATCGCCTCAGCCTCCTGCCGCTCCAGCGCCCAGTTGACTTGATTCGGAGGCGCCTCGTGCACACGCTTGACAAGCGCGCGAAGCCGGCGGCCGAGCATCTCACCTGGATCTATGGGTTTAACGTGTGCGCGGAGTGCCTTGACGACGTCCGCGGCGGAGGGACGGTCCCGCGGGAGCCGGGAGAGCATCTTCGCCACGAGCTCGCACCAGACCTTGACTGCCGCGTCCGCGGATTCGCGAAGGTCTTTCCGGCGCGCCCCGTTATATATCAAACCGGCCATGAGCTCCGACGAGGCGACGAGCCGGTGGGCTTCCGGATCGACAAATAGGTAGGGATGGCGATGCTCGGCAAAGAGGTGAAGCACGAAGCCTGCGGAGATAACATCCGACCCGGGCTCGAACGTGCCCAGTTGGCCCGTGTCATACTTCTCGGGATCGACAAATGCGCAGATGCGATCGTCTCGATCGTACTCATCGGCGGCGAGCACTTCCCACGCCGCGCTTCCGCGCATCTCGGAAGGTGCGTCGGCTGCCGTACCGACCGCGAGATCGAGGTAGGCCTCGGAGCCCAGCGCCGCACAGATGGCCGGGGCGAAGCCGAAATCCGTCACTTTGTCGATCCCGTCCGAGGAGGTTAGAATGACCGCAGGACAGATGCCGCCGTGGGCGGACGCATGCCCGCCTTGAGCGTCGTGGGCTACGTTCAGGGCCTCGAAGATTGCCGACGCCAATCGGAGAATTTCTCCCGCTTCGGCGCCCTGCACCTCCTGGTCGAAAAGGCCGCCGCCGGACGCTTTGACGACGGCCGCCTCGTGTTCGACAAAGAAGGCCCTGTCGTCTTGCTGAAGCCCGCCGATCAGTTGCAGGACGTGCGGGGACTTGGCGGCGAGGGCCCTTTGCGCTTCAACCGCGGCGGCCAAGCCTCGCTCCAACGCGGACGAGGCGGCGGCGCTGAGGTCGGCTGGCTTTATGATGACGCGGCGATGAATTTCTGCCATTCGCAGATTACTCTCGGTTGTTTCGTGCCGAGTATCGTGTCATTCGCCCGGACGATCCAATAAGGTATAATCGCCGGGCCGTTCAGGGCGCATGGACGCTATACGGGATAGAGTCGACATAATGATGCATGCGCCTTATATTATCCACAAACATGCGGAATAGGGCGAGTCGGCCGGGACAAAACGGTTGATCGTGGCCGGCCCGCCCGCTGGTTGTGTGGGAATACGCCCAGATCCGCCGCCAACAGGGTAAACTACATGGGTGTACAGGAAATCCCCAGTTCCAAGGACTCTTCCGCTTCGGGTGTAATGTCCCGTCTGTTCGAGCCGTTAAACGCAGCCCTGCTCAATGTTGAGGAATCGGAACGGTATCGGCTTCTGGCTTCTTTCCTTTCCGGACTTGCCGAGCAAAGCAAAGGGAAGGGCGACGGGCGCAAGAGCGCGCCGGGCGGTCAGGTCGACACGCTCGTCAAACAGGTCCAGGCCCTGACGCGCGAGAAAGCCGCAGTTGAGGACGACCTGCGCACGACGCAGGCGGACCTGTCCGACTCTCGCAAACAGCTCGAAGGGAAGCAGGCCAAAGTCACCGAGCTTCAACAGATTATTGCCGACCAGAGCGCCCGGCTCAAGACCGCCGAACGGGAGACGGAGCAATTGGGGGCGCAATTGCTAGCCAAGAATACCGATCTCCACAAGGCGGAGGTTCACGCGGAAGCCATGCAGGTCAAGGCCCAGCGGGCGGAACTCGCCTTAAGCGATCACTCCAGAGTCGACACCCTCGAGGAAGGCAAGCGCGAGCTGATTATGCAGATTGACGAGCTGCGCGCTCAAACGGAACAACTTCGTGCCGACAAGGACGCCGAGATCGAAAAACTGAAGACCGAGCTGCGCTCGACGGAATCTTCGGCTTCGGAGGGCGGCGACCGCCTGCTCGAAGAGCTTTGGCAGCGCCTGGCGGCCACAAAGCCGCCCCTTGCGGAGGGCCACGTCCAGCCCAACAAGCAGGCGGCCCTGCGGCTGGTGGACGCCTTCAGTGAGCTCGTGCGCTTCGTGGACGATTTCGACAAGAGCATGCGCGTTTTTCTAAACCGTTACTGTCAGTATCATCCCTCGGTGAAGGTGCCCTGGGAGGCGTATGCGAAGGGAGACGACCTTACGGAGTTCGCCCGCCGGACGGTGGCCGCTCTGGGGGGAAGGCCCGTCGGACCGCTCAAGATGCGGCTCCGCCTGCTCTACTCCTGGACGTATGCCGCGATGGTGGGTTGCGACAGCGCGATGGAGTCGCTGGCGTCGGAGTTGCAGTCGCACATGATGGGGCCGGTCGGCGCCGGCTCGGATCCCAACCGCAAGATCCGCGACTACGTGAAGGATGACGGGCCGGAACGGTTTAACCAATACATTAAGGAACTTCGCAGTCTCCGTCTTGCGGAGACCTACGGACGCGGATAAGTATTCACAGAAAAGGGAATCTGGATATGAAAAAGCAGGCGGTTCCACGCTCCGAGGCGTTTGGGGGCAGTTCACTCGGCCGGGTCTTGGTGTTGATGTTCGGCGCGGCGGCGCTCTTGCCCGGTTGCGCCCGCAGTTTGACTATAACGCAGCAGGACTACATCAACACACAGATGCACGTGGATCGCAGCCCGGAGTATAGAACGGGCCAGCCGCTCGAGGTGAACGTCGTCTGCGTGTATCCCTCGGACCTGGGCAAGCCCGTAAACGCGCCCCTGGCGCCGGACAATAACCTCACGTCGGATGTATGGTACAGACGCCGCCCCCAGAGCGGAAGCATCGCCGGTGCGGGCACGTTCGACCTTCCCGCCAAGCAGATATATCTTCTGACCGACAGCAAAGACGCTTATGGGAAAGTGGTCGGACCGCGGCTGCGAGGGGGGAAGCAGGATGGTAAGTCGACGGTTAAGATATCGGGCATTGATTTTCGGGAGAAAGGCAAGTTCAAGGTAACCGGGTCGCTGTTCGATGCCCGCGCGGTCCTCTACGTGTTTCCGAAGTTCATCGGAACGGATGGCGACGTCTTGAAGGCGGCTCCGGCAAAGTTTCATCCGCCGGGTGATTATCGCCGCGACCTTTACGTCGAGATCGGCGTGGAGGACCGAGGCGGAAGGGAAATTCAATACATTAACAATACGACGGATCGCAAGTTGGGCAGATAGGACACTGGCCGATTCATCGCGGCAGATTCGCAGTGGTGCTTCGCAAAGTCCGATGCCGTGCACCGCGCGGACACCTAACCCGGCCGGCCGCCAGCGCCGCTCATGAACACGGGCCGCGACCGCGACCCCCTGTCGTACGCAGTGGAGAACAATTCGGATGAGTTTTTGGACGGAAATCCATTGGTCCGAGGGAATGTTCCTTCGTCCACACCACCTCCAGGTGGCACAGCGCTGGATGGAAACGGTGGTGGGTGCGGGCTTCGAGGCGGTGCGCCCGTTCGGATGGGGCTTTCTCAATCTGCGCGTCGCCCCGGAGCCGCTCGAGAACTTCACGCTGCGCTTGGACAGTTGCACGGCACGCCTGAAGGACGGCACGTGGCTCCAGATTCCCGAGAACACGCAGGTCGCCCCGTTGAACTTCCAGAGTGCGTTGGATGACGCCGGCGGGGTCGTCAAAATCCATTTGGGGGTCCCCCAGATGCAGACCGTGCGCGCCAATGCGATTTCACTGGAGCAGCCGGATGCCTCGGACGGGTCCCCGCGCTTCGAGCCGCACCCGATAATGCGGCGTGACGAGAACACCGGAGAGAATCCGCAGATGGTGTACGTGCGGCGCATGCGCGCGCAGTTGTTCGTAGAAGGGGAGGACATGACCGGGTACGAGACGGTGAAAGTTTGTACCGTCAGAAAGACCGATCGACCCGGTGCGATTCCGGAACTGGAGGCAACCGGGGCCGGCCCTCTGCTCGCGATTCAAGCGGACAAATCGCTCAGCGGCATGATATCTTCGTTGGCGGACCAGGTTGAAGCCAAGGGAGAAGTCCTGGCACGTGAGGCCCGCGAGCACAAGATGGCGTTCACGGACGGGGTTCCATCCAACACCGAGCACCTCCTGAAGCTTCACGCGCTCAACGAGATGCGCGCGTGGCTCACGGGGGTTTTGCAGAGCCCTCTGCTGCACCCCTATGACGTTTTCACGCTGATGTGCGGACTGGTGGGCTCTCTTTCCGTTTATCACGACGATCTGGTGCCGCTGGGAATACCGACGTACGACCACGACAACCCGGGCGAATCGCTGGACGTGATGCGGCGGCGCATTATCGTCCTGTTAGAGGCGGTTCGAGCCCTGAATTACGTTTCGCGGCCTTTCGTCCGCAAGAAAGACCGCGCCAACCACGACGGACTGGAAGTCGAGCTCGATCGCCCCTGGATCGATGACAACCTGGAGATGTACGTCGGTCTTACCTCTGACGAAATGGACATCGACGAGTTGGAGAAGTACATCTACGGCAAGCTCAATCTCAAACTGGCGGCCCCGACTCGGGCGCCGAGGATCGCCAACATTGCTGTACGCGGTCTGCGCTTGCAGATAAAATCGGTTCCATCGGGCACTCTCCCGCGCCGACCGGGACTGCACTATTTCAAGGTCGACAAGACCATCGGCCCGGACAGGACGGACTACTGGCGTGAGTGCGAGCAGGAGCGCGGGATTCGCATGGGTATTCCTGAAGGCCAGTTGACGGCTATCGAAAAGTTCAAACCCACACTTTACGTGGCGTTGAGGTAACTTTGATGACCGATACGACGGAACGGCCGACGCTTCGGCTCACCGAGGCGTGCTGGCCGGTGTTTGAGTTTATGACCAACTTCACGCGGCAGGTGAAATACGGGACGGTCCCGGAGCCCGACAAGCTGCGCTACGAGGCCCTTTCGGCCCTGCGCGACGCCGAAGACCTCGCCCGCAACGACCCCGTGACGGAGCGCCTGTGGGAGGACCGCGTGAAGGCAATGATGGTCTATGCCATCGATTACAAGATGCTCAACACCGACTGGGAGGGGCGCGGGTACTGGTACGACAATCCGTTCGAGACGGATCCGATGATCCTGAATCACGCGGAGACCCTCGGGGGCGAGGACTTCTTCCAGGCGTGCGACGAGCTTCAGCGAGAATACGAGTTGGCGGAGCGCCGCGACCGCCGGGACAAGTATGAGCTGGCCGAGCAGCTCGGCCTGTATTTCACGTGCCTTCGCCTGGGATTCCAGGGGCAGTTTCACGACCGCCCGCAGGAACTGGCCGATTACACGCGGCGTCTTTTTGCGAGGCTGCCGGCCTATGCCACGACGCGCGGGCGCGAGATGTTCCCCGAGGTCTACAAGCACAACCAGGAGGCGAAAGCCAATTACAACCTCGGGCTGAGCATGACCGTCGTGCTGGTGACGTTCGCGCTGATAGTCGGAGCGTGGCTGCTTTCCTCGCGGCTGGCGTGGCATTCCGCGGTCAAGGAAATCAGGGAAACGGCGGCCGGGTGGAAGTCGGGCGCCCCGGTGGCCGATGGCGAACAAACGCAAGAGGCGGAGCGGACCAACTAAGGCCGGCGGCGAATCGCGAACGCTTCGCTACGTGCGCGGGAGATATTCGGTATGAAAAAACTGGTCAAAATGTTCAAGGGTCTGCCGCCGGAAGTGCGCACGATACTCGCCATGGCGGGGCTGGCTTCGCCGATCGGGGCGGTCTATTTTATCCAGCGTTTCTTCCCCAAAGTTTCGACCTTCACGATCATTCTGTGCGTTCTCGGCGTTGTGGTAGTCCTGGGTCTTCTCGCATTATTGATTACCAAGCTCTTCGGCCGCGGCGGAAAGAAACGCTCAAAGAAGCTGGAGTCGGAGCTGACCGGCGATGACGCCCAGGGCCGCGTGTCGGTCGACGTCCGCGCCCAGATCAAGGCCAACAACGATAAGTTCACTACGGCCGTCCGTGAAATGCGGCGCACCTTTCAGACCAGCGTATACGATCTTCCCTGGTACATCGTCATGGGCGACTCGGGATGCGGCAAGACGCGCCTGATCAACAACGGCGGTTTAACGTTTGCGGCCGGCAAACCGGAAGGCTATCAGTTGGGCACGCTCAACTACAACTGGTGGTTCACGGAAGACGCGGTGTTCATTGACATGGCCGGCCGGCTCTGCAACCCCCAGGAGGACGCGGACTACCGCGAATGGCAGGGCTTTCTGGACACGGTGGCCCGCGGGCGAAAGGGTTTTCCCGTCAACGGCGCCGTCGTGTGCATATCCGCGGACCATTTGCTGCAAGACTCGCCGGAGAAGCACGAGGCGGACGCGAACACCGCCCTGGAGCGCCTCCGCGACGTTCAAAACAAGCTCGGCGTGACGTTCGCGACGTACCTGGTGATCACGAAGTGCGACAAGATCCTGGGATTCATGCACTTCTTCGACCGCGCCGAACGCGACATAACCGTCAAGAACCAGATCTTCGGGTTCTCCAAGCCGGGCCAGTTCAATGAACTTTACAATCCGGAAAAGTTCGGAGATCATTTCGACGAGCTTTACGGGCGGCTCAACGAGCTGCGCGTGCGCCGCCTGAACGACGACGCCAACGAAGTCGACCTCGGCTTCGCCTACAGCTTCCCCGAGGAGTTCAGGGAGCTGCGCGACCCGCTTCAGACTTATCTGCGCACGCTGTTTCCCCCCATCAAGAATCCACGCGGCATCAAGAACCTGATATTCCGCGGCGTATACTTCACAAGCGCCACACAAGAGGGCGCCATCATTCTCAAACATCTTCGCGAGCGCCTCGGGGCGGAGGCGGCCGACCAGCTCCCCACCCTCGACAGCCTGTATCCGGAGAAACGGCCGCTGTTCGTCAAGGAGCTCTTCTTCAAGAAGATGTTTCCGGAGCACGGCCTGGTGTTTCGCAACGAAAAGGACGTGGTCCGTAACCGCAAGCTCGCGAAGGTGCTGAAGTTCGGAAGCACCGCGCTGGCCATCGTGCTGGTCGTCCTGGTGGCGTGGAGCTATGTCAAGCTGGACGAACTCATTGCCAAACCGCGCGACCATGCGTCCAGCGCGCCGGCCGCCGTAGCCGAGCCGGCCGCGGCGCTGCGCGCCGCCTCTCAACTCGGCACCGACATCGATTCATTGCAGCAGAACCGACTTCCGATCCTCATACTCTCGCTCGGGATAGGGGCGAGCGAGCCCATCACACACCTTCGAGCCATACGCGCCAGGCTTTTCGAGCAGGCCGTTATCGCGCCTACGCTTCAAGACGTAGACACCGCCCTGCGCCACGGCATCGGCGTCCTCCAGCAACGAGGCGCGTACGGCCTCGACGACGCCGCGGACAAATACCTGAAGGCGCTTACAGAGTACGTCGCGTGGTTCGGGTGCTCCGCGGACGACGCCTTATCCGCACACCTAAGCTACGACAGCTTCAAGACCATGTGTGCCGTCGTGAGTGATCCGGAGTCCCTCACCGCGATGTACCGGGACCCTTTCCGGATTGAGGCGAACAGCTACTTCGAAACCGTACACGCCATGCCGATTTGGAGGAACCCGGCGGTTTTGTTGACCGAGGGCCGCAATCCCGAGGAAACCATTCACTTGGCGATGCGCCACGCGCATGGATACATGAAGGACCGATACGCGAACCTGAACGAGCAATCCGGCTTTGAGGCGATCCGGGAGTGGATGCGGGTCCGTCGCCACTGCCAGATAATCAAGGACAGTTACGAGCGCATGGTCCTCACCGACACGGGCGAGCTCGAAACGACGGAGCAGGTGGCGCAGTTTTCGAGTGCGTTTCTGTCGAGCTTTCAGGAATTCAAGACCTCACTCGGCTCCGTGGGTTGGAAGCAGGGTGAAGTGGGCCCCTTGGAACAGATTCCGCCGCTTAGGGACGCCATTCTCGAACAGCGCAAGTATTGGCTTGATTTCGACCAATCCCTGCGCGATGCGTATGTGCGCTGCGGGTCACACAGCGCGGAAGATGCGGGTGCGCTGATGGGCCCCCTTGCGGCGGATAGCACGCGTCTTCAACTCAAGGGATTGGACCATACTCTCTGGGAGAACCTTCAGGAATTGGGCCTCACCTCCTATCCCTTCAAGCCAGAATACTACGACGACCCGGCGAAATTCAAGACCGTGGTGGACGAAGTACACGTTGCGTTCGGACACATAATAAGGCTGGTCGTGGCGGGACCGGGCGGGGCGGCCTTCATCGGCCGGGATCAGCCCGGTGGCGAATCCAAAATCCCGACGCCTCCGGTGCTGCGCACCGGGCCTGATAGAATAGTGCTCACCAACGATGCGGATCACGTCGACGACGTTCTAGACAAGATACGGGAGCAACTACCCAGTTCCCAATCGGACGGCGACGCCGCGGAAGGCACCATGGGCGGCTGGATCGAGGCGATTTGGGGCCAGATCGAACACGAAGGAGCGGAGCCGCCCGCCGTTGCCGAGACCCTCGACGCGGAAAAATGGCACCGTGATTCCCTGGTGGCCCTTTCGGAAGACATGGGCCTGGTCATTCGCAGACATGAGGGGCGCAAGATTCTGGACGGCATCCTGCGGAAGCTCGAGTCCGAGGAGCTTGGCCATTGGG
>Ga0326597_10009173_pt1 | contig 13292 bp, 15 predicted proteins | sample RVTome_12_FD_203789 | JGI IMG/M metagenome (GOLD analysis project Ga0326597, IMG submission 203789) | Soil microbial communities from uranium-contaminated site in the Upper Colorado River Basin, Wyoming, United States - RVT100D185 | ecosystem: Environmental > Terrestrial > Soil > Contaminated >... | reverse complement strand
CGACGACTGTGGATTATAAGACGCGTAAAAAAGCTCAATCAGCTCACTCGTCTGTAACGGCAATAGTCGTAAGCCTAATCTCCTCAAGCCTACCGCCACCTGCTCCACTCGCTGAAACAACTGCGACCGGTTATGCAAAAACTCCGCGTCCGACATCGCGTGCGCTCCCGCCGCCGCTTTGGCTCCGGTTAAGATTCTTGCCAACCACCCTTTCTTCTGATTTTGCGCCACCGCGAATGGCACCACCACGTAAAAAGTCTTCGTCATAATATTACTGCTCTTCACCAACTCCTCCACGAAGTTTATATACTCCCCCATTTGCAGGCGCAACAATTCATTCGGTTGCTTCACTCGCCTCTCCTCCACCATCGACAAATAAGGCGTGATGTCCGCCTTGCGCGACGTCACCACGATCTGCACCGGAAAATCTAATGAATTCAAAAAATCTTGATAAGCGTAAATTAGCGCGTTCTGCTCATCTTCACCCTTCAAAGCGAAATTAACACTCGACACCATTAAAACCGCCCGCATCGTGCCATTATTCATGACCGCCACTCCATCGCGAATCTCCACCACCGGCAGCAATTCCTGCGATGGTTTTCCCTTCGGCTTACCCGCCTGCATGTCCTCCACCATTAATTAATAATAGCACGTAACTATCATCCTCTCTTCTCCTCCTGCTCCAACGGATCGTCCACGTCCTCTCCCACCACATTCCCTTCCGTCTCCACTTGCGCCCGCCAGGCCTCCAAGCCGGACTTCCGCGATTCATTCAGCCACTCCTCTTCTTGCCAGTCCCGCTGTATCTCTTTCCCTAATTTTATCCCCTTTTGGTTGGCCGTCCGCCGCCACACAAATAAAGACCCACGGAAATAAAACTGAATGATATTAGTCATCACCGCGAACAAAGTCTTTCCGTGCCACCGGAAGTGAGCGAACAACGCGGATACTCCCAGCACCGGAATCGCTATGGTTAAAAATAAAGACAAGTCCGAGCGCAAAAATACCGGAATCAATAATAAAACTCCCACCACGTAAACCAAAAACTGCTTCAGCGTCAAAGGGCCGATTATCTTATCTTCTATATCCACAAACTGCGGCACCTGAAATCTCATGCCTTTATCATACCAAAAATAAAAAAACCCTACTTTGCTGCCCCCCAATCCATGAGCAAAGTAGGTTTTGAACAATTTTGAGTTAATCAGTCCTATGCAAAACTACGTTTTTTGACCTGAATAAATCAGGAATAATGATCTCTATACTGTTCCGGGAAATCCTAGTGACAGACAAAGAGAACCCAGAAGACATTCCGGAGTTACTTTCGCGGTCAAAATCTAAACCGACTGGATAACGCCAAGAGTACTTGTATAACACCTCCTGTTTGCCATCCTTTGTTACAACAGCAACATTGCCAGGCTTGAATTCATAAGTACAAGTTTGCCCATCCGTCCATTTGCCAATAAAAAAGGCGTCATCCACCGTACGACGATTAACGGGGTTGTCGACTAACTTTTCAAGAGCCGCCGCCACATTGCCTCGTGTAATAACCACCAATGTGGCAATACCCAAAATCACCACCGCGAAGCCGACCAGAGCCAATGTCAACCAAACCGGAAAACTGGTCGTTAAGCTTTGCTTTTGCTTACAGTACGGGCACCTAACCTTATCGGGCCTACCCTTGATTTTCATCAGCTTCTTGCACACCGAACAACGTCTCTTCCATGAAACGACTTCCGCGACCGGGGTCGCAACAATCGTCGCCATGGCAATCTCCTAAAATTAGGGGTTTATTTGCAGAGTACTAAGAAAGTACTAAAACTAGAGAACCAACAAGGCTCTCAAGCTATTTCATACCAACAAGTATTACTACACCACAAACACAATTTTGTCAATCTAACCTGACAAATCCAGCGTATTGGGCATATCCGGCCGCGGCGGCGTCTTCTTTATCTTCTGCCCGAAGCGCTTCGGCGCTGCCGGCCCCTGGCCTATGTTAAGCCCTAAATCATCTTCGGCATGGGTGGGCGCAAACAACTCTTTCTCTATATCTGCTGCTATTCGCTGTGCCACTTGAGTGTTTACTCCTAATTGTCTCGTAATCTCCGGCGCTAAATCCTGCGGCGCAATCTCTTTCAAGACCACTTGTAACACCAAAAACGCCACTTGTGCTGTTTGCTCCTCCGGTACCCGCATTTCCTTAGTCAACCCTCGTATATAAGCGCCCGTTCTTGGGCTAAAAACCAATCTCCTTATATCGACTGGCGCCGTCAACGCCTGCCGCAAGTAATGCAGCCGCTTTTCCTCATCAACTGTCTTTATCGTCGAGTGTATAGGGATAGAAAAAATAGGGTCCATCATATCATCTTAACTTCACTTCTTTTTGTCCTCTCGCCTCTGCAGCATGTTCTGGACTTTATTAATAAAATCCATTTTCTCTCTTAGCTCTAAATTGCCATTATCCGATATAGCATTCGTAAAAGCTGCAAAATCTCCACCCGACCACCGGCCAGCCGAAGAAACTTTATCAATATTACTTATTAACTGCCGCAAATTATTCTTGTTGCCCGTACCCTTCGCGTAAGCCGCTAATTGCTTAGCATTAAACCCTGACGTCGCCGCGTCGTTTCTAAATCCTCCACTACTGGCAAAGCTTTCAAAATCACTTCCCAGCTTCGTGGAGTTATCAAGTTGTGCTTGTGACGTAACGCCCTTTTGATCCAATTCTGTCTTAAGGGTTACCTTTCTAATAATCTCCTGTTCCCCACCCTCGTTCCCTACGTCCTGGGCCAACTGTTTCGCATCATCAAATTCGTTAATCGTAGACAACCCCATTGCTTTTGCTTGTTCATACAGATCAGCTTTTTTCCGATCATCGGCGCTCATTCCCATTGTTCCCATAGGGCGACCAGCGCCTTTATCTGCGGCAGTTTTGACTGCCATAAATCCACCCATGCCCTCAATTTCCTTCACCATCTGCGCCTTATTATTAAAACTGCTCCACCCGCCCTGTGTAGTAACTCCGTCATTGACCATCACCGCGCTGTTTACAGCCGCCAATCCTCCCGCTTCTTTAACGCTTTTAGCCATCTTATTAGCCGCAAAAGAGTTCTCTAGAGCCTGCGGTTGGGCTATTTGACTCAAATCCCGACCTTCAGTAATCAAAGATTTAGTCTTGCTGTCCCTAGTCATCCATTCGCCCGCGGATTGGCCTAAACTCTTCCCACCTTTATCCCCAACTCCTAGTCTATCCATCCACTTAGCAACTGCCGGATTATTTTGTTTAATGCTCTTTCCTATCGCGCCCGCAAATCCTTTAGCCTGATATCCAGCCTGCTTCGCGCCAAATTTTCCTGCTGCCAAACCAGCTTTTCCTGTTAACCTACCCGGCATCAATGCCCTTCCCCCCTTGGTAGCCGTATCGGTCAAAACTTTTCCTCCCACTGCCCCTGCCGTCTTAAGCGCCGCCACTGTTCCTAATCCCAACACTGCCGCTGCTGCCATAGAATTAAATAGCGATTGCACAAAGCCACCTTGAACATCACCCGACGGTGGCTGAAACATTGTAAATATTATCAGTAGCAAAAACAGCAGTGGTCCTAAGGCGACGTATTTAAAAAATGTCTGCCACCACTTTTTAGCCAAACCTGCCGTCGCCGGAAATAGCATTAAAACATATGGCAATGGCGCGAATATCAAAAGTAGAGTCAAGATCACATACCGAATAAACATGGCTACTACAAGTACCAGCATCCCAACCCCGATAACTAAAATCATAAACAGAGACATCAGAATATAAAGTATCTCATTCGGTTCATCAACGAACCTATATTCACCTCTCAGGGCTATCATGTTAAATCCTCCACTAACAGGAATTAGCTGCATTGTTTCAGTAAACACCCTTGATGCCCGCAAAAAATTGTAGCTCATCGTCGAAAAGTTTTCTCCATCCGCTAAAACATTGACCAAAATCGCCATCAATAGCCTGGACGCGTCTATAATCACGCCAGCAATTACCAGGCTAAAATTAACCAGCAGCGCCGCTAGTAATAGCCTTGGCAGCGCTCGTCCCACGCTAAAATTCGGGAAAAACGGCTTTAAAACCATCATCGTGGCCATGGCCAGTAGAGCTATTAAGAAACCAATATTAGTTAACGATAATACAAAATTAAACGCCGGCTGAATCTTTGGTAAATTGCTCGGTCCAATCGGAGAATTAGTTAGAATTTCTCCCACAACGTGATTAAGCATACTAGCTAAAATCCCCGTCAAACTACCTGATACTGCAGTTATGTACCACGCTACTAGCGACGCTATGGCTGCCAAGAACCAATCCCTAACAGATGCATGAGCTTCCGATAGAGCACTCAAAACTCCTTGATAAGTATCCAGCGTGGCACCTTCTAAGAGTGATCCTGCTATAGCACCTGGTATCCCGCCAACTACTGCGCCAATCGCCGTTAACCAGCCCTCCACTTCCCCCTCTTTCACCGTCAACCCGCCGACTACTTCAGATGAACAGAAAATATACTCACCTACTACCCAATCTCTCGGCGCTATATGTTGCCACCCATCTGGCGTATCAACAGTTAAATTGTCTCCCTCTGTAACTAGCGCTAAACACCCATTTAAGAGCAAAGTATCCCTACTCTCTTCTACCAACTGTGGCGTCGGCAATGAATCAATTCCCTGCTTCGCCGCCCTCGCTTGGGCCATCGGCATGAACAAAAATAGTGCCAATAAAACGCTGCTAATAAAAACCCTCTTCATAAGCTCGCGATATTTACCTGCTTAAGCATATCGTCCAACGAAACACAAAAACCACACAAAGCCGACGGCTTTTCTTCAACCACATCTTGTATTCCCGCCACGCTTGCCTCTTGTTGTCGATCAACCGGCCAGTTATAAACACTAGCCAAAAGCGTTGCGTTGTCAGTTGGCTGATAAAAACCAGCTATGCCAGCCGCCCTAATTACTTCCAAATGAGGTTCTAAATCATCAATCCTATCCGCCGCCAATAAAACTCCCATCTGATCCCCTCTTCCCCCTCTAATCATCTGACCCACCGCGTCCCTAAAAGCTATTGCCGTGGCTGCGTAACGGCTATGTAATTGGCTTAAAGCCGGTGGCACCGCCTGATTATGCAAAAAATCAGCGTTATGAGCCGCCTTATCCCCTATTTTTTGCAATGCCGCCTTTTGTTCCTCTTTATTCTCCAGCGCCAACGCTGCCGCTACTTCCGAACCATTTACGCGTTGTAACGATCTGTTCACCGCCGCTTTATACTCCTCCTCCGTCATAATCGGATCTTCCTTGCCAGACGCCGTCTTTAAAGTACCAGCGCCATGCGCTGCCAAAAACTGCTGCACCTTTTCTGGGTTCATTAAAGCTATATCACCCGATTCTTTTACATAAAGCTCTGTAAACCATCCCAACGAAGACTCTTCGCTATTTTCCTCTTCCGATATTTCTTCACTCACAAAAACCTCCTTCGGCAAAAAGCTGCCGTTCTTTGTTGCCGTGTGCCAACCCACTAATAAACCCATTACTCCCAAAAAACCCACCAAACCTAATAAATATCTCATGGCAATCGTGGATTACTAAAAGTCGTTCTCAACGTCTCTTTATATCGCGCGTCTATAGTAGCAATAATTATCTGATACTCTGGCTGCAGCTCTAGTAATGCCCGCAAACCCACAAAACTTCCTACTCTATCTATGCTATCCCCGTCTGCCACTCGCTCTATCGCCGGCAAAACTGCCGTAAAATAGGCCATTACCGCCTGATGAGCGTCTTGTTGTGACGTCGGCGGCGTAGTTGTTTCCAAATCAAACAGCGCCCCTTGTGTATTTATAACCAACTGCTCCATTCCGTCATAATACTCCTCAATCAAGTCTTGCTGCATACTTTGCAAAGCCGGCTCGCTGAAATAATCCTGCAATAGGCTTAATAAAAAATTAAAATAAGCCCGTTTGCCAATTGGCGTATCCGGAAAATCCGAAGCCGGTGATGACGACGCTGCTGGCGGCAAGTTTGGATCCGGGTCCTGTGCCTGCAAAACAATACCCCTCACCTGCCCCGATATATCAGGCAAAGCGGTCGGCACTGTTTGACTGTTAATAAAGTCAATTAAATCTTCAGTTGTGGCATTCTCTCCATATTGAGCCAAAAACCTCTCTGTATAATTGACTCCCGGCAATCCAAATTCATCCGGTGCAAGCCCCGGCTGTATTAAAGTTGTTAAATCTTGCCTTGGTCCCGCCGCTCCCAAATCAATCCCATTCCCCAAAACACTAGTCTCCCCCAACTTATCTTCCAGTTCAGCGCTTAGCTCCAAGCTAGCGCCAGTTCCCCCACTCCCCGGCAAAGTAAACCCGTCCGGCAGCAAGTCATTAGGCCCGGCTATTGTCGGATTATGCCTGGCCGCTACTTCCGCTCCATCACTAAAACCATCACCATCTGTATCTGGGTTGTTTGGATCGCTTCCCCACAAGGCCTCTTCCGTATTTGATAGCCCATCATTATCACTGTCGCCCGTTCCCGAGGCAATCTGCTGACCCCCGCCTTGAGCCGCCTCAGGCAAACCTTGCCCAGTTGCTTCGCCCGCCGTAGTCTCCGACGAAGGCTGGGAACTCAACCGACCCACCACGACCGCCACTGTTCCCCCTAATACGCCCACAATCAAAACCACTAAAATCCCAATTATCACCTGTCTAGGCATACCAAAAATTATACCATATACACCGTCAACCTCCTCCACTCCTCCACCGTCAATTCCTCCGGTCTTTGTTCTCGCTTTAAACCAACTTTGTCTAAAATTTTATCAACTGCCTTTCTCTTTAAACCAAAAGCTTTACTCATCTGCCCGCCTATTTGCTTTCTTTTGCCTTGAAAAAGCGGCCGCGCTATCGCCATCACTCTTTCATTCTCCTCATAAAGCGCCTCCACTCTTTCTAAAGGCACAATCAAGCTCAACTGGCTCTCTACCTTAGGCTCTGGCCAAAAACAACTCGCCGGCACCTGCAGCAATCTTTCTGCTCTTCCCCACAACTCCACTGCCAAGGTTAATAGGGATCTATCTTTAGTTTCTAAGCTCATTCTCTCCCCTACTTCTTTCTGTGTTAGCAGCACTACTCTTTCCGGCGCCGGTTTAAGTTGCGTCATCCGCCGAATAATCCAACCAGACATATGATACGGAATATTTCCAACCAGTTGATAACCTTCATCCCGCTCCCACCTTACTTCCTTCATATCCTTATTAATAACCTCCAAATTCACTCTCTCCTTTGCCGCCAACGCCTTGGGTAATACCCGCGCCAAGTCCCCATCCTTCTCGATCGCCCTAACATTATAATTACTAGCCACTAAAGCTTGTGTCATTGTGCCCACGCCCGCCCCTAGTTCAGTGACATTATTCGGCCCCCCCTCCATCGCTAGTAAAATAGCCTCGATCACCTCTTGACATACCAAAAAATTCTGGCTTTTATCTTCATTTGGCGACAAGTTATACCCAGCCAAAAAAGCCTGTAGTGATTCAATATTTGCTAAATCAGGCCGCATATCACTAGTTTACAAAATATAAAGTATAAAATGTCAAGATTGACTCCCTCTCTCCCTCCTCTAAACTACCACCTTATCGTCCAGACCATATAGGCGTAAAAACAAACAAGAAAACAAAACTTGATTTCTCAAATAGAATGTGAGCGAACGAAAGATTATATAGTGGGGACCACATTCTTAAAAAGGATCAGAGCTTGTCTCTTGAACCTCCAAAAATTGCCCGTTACGCTGCCCATACTGGGCTTATCGGCCTTATGGCCGCTGCCGCCTTTCAAGGCGATTCTGGGCTAGGTAAAAATACCGTCTTCTATTCCCTCTTCTCTGGTGAAGAGGTTGTTGAAGGTCCCCTCGATCCCTCGGCTTATGCCGCTACCAATGATACCCCCGGCATCGGCGGTACTCGCCTAGCTGCCGCCGCCACCGATGGCTTTGATTTAATTACTTTAGATAGCGTTGAGGTCACCCAGCAGCCGGTGACCTTAATTAATGACAACGTTATCGTCGCTCCCCTTAACCCCCTACAAGCCGATCCTAACGCCGCCCCTGCCCCAGCAGCCGCTCGCCAAACTGGTATCTATGAAGTAGAAGAAGGTGACACCATCAGCCAGTTAGCCGAACGCTTCAATATTAGTGAGGACACCATCTTAAGCGCCAACGGTCTTAATCGCGGCCAATCCCTCAAGGTCGGTGACAAATTAACCATCCTCTCTACCTCTGGGGTTATGCATACCGTTGAATCTGGCGACAGTCTCTTCGCTTTAAGTTTAAAATATGATGTTGAAGTCAAAGACATTACGGAAGCCAATGGCTTGTCTGAAGACTCCATCCTTTCTCTGGGCAATAAACTAGTTGTTCCTGGCGGTACCCTGCCCGCTACCATCACCCCTGAAAGTCCCACTCGCTTTGCCACCGGCCCTACTCCCGAACCAGTCAACGTTACTGGCGTCACTGGCCTTATTCGGCCGGTCGCCGGCTACGTCTCCCAACACTTTGGCCGCTGGGGTCATTCCGGTACCGATATCGCTGGCAATGCTGGTCAAACTATCCACGCCGCTCATGCTGGCACCGTCACCACCGCCGGCTGGTTTGGCGGCTACGGTCTCCACACTAAAATCAAAGGCGACAACGGCATCGAGACTCTCTATGGCCACGCCAGCACTATTTATGTCAAAGCTGGCCAGCACGTCAACAAAGGTGACGCTATCGCCAAAGTCGGCTCCACCGGCCGCTCTACCGGCTACCATCTCCACTTCGAAGTCATCAAAAACGGTGCCCGCATCAACCCCTGCAACGTCATCAGCTGTTAAAACATTGACTAAATGTCATTTTAACCCTACGCTATCAACACAAAAGAAAAAGGACCGAACACGTGCCGTATGGACGAATACCACACTTGGTATGAGGTCTCCTAGGGGCTACAAGCTAGGATAGGTCTTTCTGCCTCACCCGAAAGGGTGGGGAAGTTTTTTATAAGGCTTCCAGTATGTCCTTCCGCTTCAATTTCTGGACCATCTTTTTTGCCCACTCGTTACCCTCATCAGCATCTCGGACTAAGCCACAAATAGTATCCACTAAACGGATAAAAGCGTTGTTTTCTTCTTTGCGAACACTACGGACTTGGGTCGGAATTTTCACTGATGGGCGAAGTTGGCGTTTGAGTTTGGGCTGCTCGGCATCGCTTAGAGGATCAACGTAGATGATGGCTCGGTCCCCTCGTTTTTGCCGCAAGGATTTAGCAATAGCATCAGCCGTGTGGACCAGATAATCCTTGCTGTCCTGATAGGTAGCGAAAAATACTCTGTCGTGTAAATCATCTAGCCCAGCAATTCCTTCAATATATTTTTTGCGGGCTTCGGGACGTGCCTTTTTCCATTTGGTGTTGCCTTTCTTGCTCTCCTGCTCAATAACTTCAATCTCTTTCATCAGCTTTTCCCGCTCGGCTTCGGTAGTAAGGACGCTGACAGCAAAAAATCTGCCAGCCGTGTCTTGTCCTGTTTCGTCCACATAGCAGTACAGCTTTCGCTTAATTTTTGTCATATCGCATAGTACTACTTTACCCCCAATCTGGACTACAAACATTGACAGTATAGTATAAATAGTGTAGTATGTAATAGTTCTTTACATCCCTTGCTTGAACCAACCGTAACGGTTCTTTAGCCCCGTTGTTCCGGGTAGGAACAGATCTTTCGAGCACACAGCTTAAGAAAGGACGACTGTCATGAAGTATGGCACCATCAACCTCGGTCAGATCGAAGCTGCTATCAACAAGCTCGGTGGCCAGGACGTTTTCGAACGCCTGCTCACCTGCAACTCCGTCAACGTCACGTTCAGTGATGGCAATGCGGAAGTGGTGGCTCGTGATCCGATCACGTCCGTCTGGAAGACCATCACCATCGGATCTGCTTTTGACGAAGAAATCGTCAATTGCGCGCGTAAACTTTTGAACCTTCCCGACGGGGCAAAGGTGGACAGGCAAGAGCACGCCGCGCTCTTATTTTCGCTTACGTTCAAGGAACGTGGCATAAACGTCGGCACTTGGGCCGCCGATATAATGAAGCAGGACGCGTTCACTGTAAGTCCGTCAGTGCAGCAGGTTTCGCTGGCAAACTTATCAGTTCGGGAGATGGGCTTTACGGGGCCAACGCGATTCGACACAATCTGCCAGTGGATAAAGGAACACGGTGAGTTGTGTCAGGCCGAGGACGGTCCGCAGTTGCGTCTCCAGTACGAGGGCCAGCCGCTCGGTGAGTGGATTCGCGTGGCGATTAAACCCATCCGCGACTCTGCCGGCGATCTGGACGTCTTCTACGTGGGGCACAATAACGGAGGTCTGTGGCTCCGCATCGATGACGTCAGGCCAGGCATTCTCTGGCATCCCGACTGCCGTTTCGTCGTCCGTGTCCTTTAAGCCTGCCTGTCCGGCAGGCAGGCAGCCCTCGGACACTTAGTGTCCTTGAACTTGCTTGCCCTGCCGAAGCCTTTGGCGAAGGCGGGTCGTCTTTGTCCCTTCGAGCCCTTTGCGTTTTCTACGCATCGGGCTCATTTTTTTAAACAGCATGGAGTATAATTAAACCCATGTCCCGCCACTGGTTGCCTTTACTATGCCTGCGCCTCGGTCTCGGTCTGGTTTTCCTCTGGATTGGTTTTGACATGATCAGAAGCCCCAACAACTGGATCGGTTTCCTACCCCCTGCTCTTCCCTTTAATATTTCTCAAGATCTAGCTTTAAAATTATCCAGTTTTCTCGACATTATTTTAGGCGCGCTTATTATCCTTGGACCTTTTAGAAAAATCACCTCTGCCCTCGCCAGTCTGCACTTAATTAGCATAATTATCTTCAATGGCCTCGACGCCGTTATCATTCGTGATGTTGGCCTGCTTGGAGCCAGTTTAGCTCTCTTTTTCTGGCCGACCAGCAAACACTCCCGCAAAACCTGGTTCTGAAATATTTTCTCCCCCTTACGAAGGGGGAGTCCCGGCATCTGCCGGGGAGGGGGTCTTCATCGCCCCACTCACCTTTCTCTCAATAAACTGACTTACCACCACCGCACCCAGCAAAAACACCGCGTAAGTTATCAATATTTTCGGCCCGCTAAAACTTCGCGGCAGCGCCGTCGCCACCACCAAAACACTTAACCAAGAAGTCATCGAAATCGCTCCTAAGGCAAAGGCCAGCTTGCGCGTCTTACTCCTATTCCCCTGCCCTTTTCCGGCAAACATATCAATCAGCTTGGGTGAGATTACTAAATTCAAAATCGCTCCATTAACAATAATCACGCCTACCATTATCATCTTCGCCAAAAACTTGCCCGACTGATTCAGTTCCTCCATTTGTGGCAAATACAGCGCCAAACCCGAAATTACCAAAAACGCTAATGCCAGCCAAATAACTTGGGACAACATACCCAATATCTCTGATTCCTCCAGTGATATCTTCCAGTCTTGCAAAAATCTGAAGAACAAATAATCCGAGATCATCGCTCCGCCCACTCCCAGGGACACGCCTATTAAGTGCCAAACCACAAACACTGTCTTGTGTTCTCCCAGCCACGGTACTATCGCCTGCCACAAACCCATAAACGATGCCAAAAATATTATTGTCGACAAAGCCGCCGACAATAAACACCAGGAACAATACTCCCGCAAATTAAATATCTGAATAAATGTTAGATAAACTGAAAACAAAAAAGCTCCTGTTGATAGCGTTAGCAAAGCGTAAGACATAAACGCTCCCCGCGCCTCTGGCTGCCAAAACAAAACTAAATAAGCTGCCAAAATTAGGCCATAATAAGCTATTCCTAGCCATTCCACCGGTATCCCAAAAAACTTTGAAAACTGACTGTGTACTACCGTCTCGCAATTAGCGTGCATCGGGCAAACCATTGGCGCCTGCTGCGTCTTTTTATGTCGCCACACATACGTCGCCACGCTCAAGCCCGCCCCCGCCGCTGCCACAATCACCAATTGCAATACTGCGTCTAATACCATGTCTTTTATTTTAAACTATTTTTAGAATTTTAACTTGAATAAATCCCGCGCGTTCTTCCAAAACACTAAATCTTTCTCTTCTTCTCCCATCTCCAACTGCTCCACTGCCGCCACATACTCCTTTTGCTTATAAAGCGGAAAATCTGTGCCAAATAGGCATTTATTAAAGTTTCCGGCAAAATCCAAAAAAATATTCATCTTCTGTTTAAAAATATCAATCCCTTCTTGTTTTATAGCCTTATACTCGGGAAAAAACCCCGACATATCCGCGTAAACATTCTTATTCTTCTCCATTACCACCGCGCAATCCGTCAGCCAAGGATTGCCCATATGCGCCATCACTATCCGCAAATCCGGATACTGGTGCGCTACCTGATCAATTTCCAGCGGTCTCACCTGTTTTAAAATCCCGCGCGATCCGGCCAGTAATACTCCCGTGTGATACACCACGGTTACCCCCTCTTCCTGACAATATTCATATATCAGTCTTAACCTCTCGTCATTCGGGTAATAATCCTCATAACCCGGGTAAAGTTTTATTCCCACAATCTTGCCTTCTTCTAAATATTGCCTTAATTTAGCCAGTTGCTGCTCGATGCCTTTTGCCAAGCAAACGCTGCCGATTACCCTTAATCGCTCCTCGCCCTGTCTGCATTCTTCTATTAAATCTTCTGTCTTTTGTAAATTTCCAAAGAAATCAGCCGCTATTACTAATGCGTAATCTATTCCCCCCTCGTCCATTCCCGCCAGCAGATCTTCCACTGTGGCTGATCCCAGATGCGTATGCGCGTCAATTATCATTAACACTAGAGTAGCATAAACCCGTTTTTACTTGCCCTATTCACGCTCATCGCCTAATATTAACCCTACAAAATGTTCTTTAAATCACTCTTTCCCTGGTTTTTGCTCAGCTTAACAGCTATCAGTTACTTCCTAACAAACAGCAAAACCAGGGATTTATTTTGCTCTGCGGAATAAGCTCCTCCGTAGGCCGCATTCGAACCTTTTTCCAAACGTAGCCTGGAGCGGCAGCGAAAGGCGAAGAAGGGAGCGGGTAGCGGGAATCGAACCCGCCTCCACGGCTTGGAAAGCCATTATAATAGCCACTATACGATACCCGCTTAATGTGGCTTTATCTTGCCCTCTACTCCCCCACCGCGTCAATAAAGCGTCTCAAATCCGCGCCAATCGCCTGCAGCGGCGCTCTCCCTGCTTCCTGCTCTGACTGGGCTAAATACCAAAAAGCT
>Ga0326597_10009172_pt1 | contig 13293 bp, 13 predicted proteins | sample RVTome_12_FD_203789 | JGI IMG/M metagenome (GOLD analysis project Ga0326597, IMG submission 203789) | Soil microbial communities from uranium-contaminated site in the Upper Colorado River Basin, Wyoming, United States - RVT100D185 | ecosystem: Environmental > Terrestrial > Soil > Contaminated >... | reverse complement strand
GGATTGATGGATGAATGGATAGTTGGAGAAGGTTATTCTTCTCCCCCGCACGACAGTTATCCAACTATCATCATCCAATTATTCTGTCAAGAAGCTCGGCAGACTGGCCGGAAGCCTCACACAGGCAATCCGATCTTGATAGTGTCCAGAATTATGTCTATCTTGCCATGGCATGGAATAGGGAGATTGTAATGAGCACAACGACATTGCCTGTCTCGGAAGCAAAACAACGGTTTACCGATCTCGTGAGAACCACAGAGGAATCGTTCGATCGCTATGTCATTACAAGGAATGGCAAGGAAGCAGCATTGCTCATGAGTGCGGAGGAGTATGCCGGCCTGCTTGAAACGCTGGATATTCTGAGCAACCGCAAGGAGGTAAAGGCTCTGGCGCGAGGAATTGCGGATGCGCGGCGGAACAGAACGACACCTCTTGAAAAGTATCTGGCGCGCAAGCCCAGACCTCCGGGGCGGAAAAGCTCATAGTGAGAGTTGACCTAACCGATCGGACCACGAAGGATCTTGACAGGCTTGAGCATGGACAACCAAGGTTATGGGTTCGCATTATTACAAAGATCAAGGGCCTTGCGATTGATCCTAAAATGGGGAAGCCTCTGGTTGGGCCGCTAAAGGGAAAATGGTCTTTGCGGGTCGGAGAATACCGGGTTATCTATGAAATCCGAGGAAACAGTGTTATCGTCCTGACCGTCAATCATCGAAGGGAGGTGTACAGGTAGTACGCCTTGCGGGCAGTCTTCCGTTAACCCAATTATGCCCCACCTATGAAAAAGCTCTACCTTTCTCAGACCGATAAGAAAATCGCCGGCGTGTGTGGCGGGCTCGCAGAGTACATGGAAGTTGATTCAACGATCGTGCGACTTGTGGTGGTCCTTCTTGCCATCATCACCGGAATAGTCCCATTTGTAGTCGCCTATCTTGTGGCATGGTGGATCATGCCTGTGAAAACAAGCTAGTACCATTTCAACTTGCGTAGTCTACCCCCTTGGAATACAGCCCTTGCGCGAGGATAGGTTCCCACCGCGTCTCTCCTTACTTGAGCAGTAGCATCCTCTTCACCTGACTGAACGAATTGCTCCGGTCGGAGATGCTTGCCATCTCAATGCGGTAAAAATACACGCCGCTCGCAACCGCCAGCCCGGCATTGTTCCTGGAATCCCATTCGATTGAGCGGTACCCTGCTTCCTGAACTTCACTCACTAGTGTCCGGACGCCTTCACCGAGGATGTTGAACACTTTCAGAGTCACCTTGCTTTCGGATGGCAAATCGTACTTGATAACTGTCTTCGGGTTGAACGGGTTGGGGAAGTTCTGGTGCAGGGCAAAAACTGCCGGGACCTCACCCGAAGACACAGGTGTCATCAATAACTTTACCCCAAGAAACTCCGTCTCCGTCAACGTCACGGTACCTGTCCCCTCAAGCAAATAGGTCCTCTGGCTTCCATCGGGATGTGTGATAACGAGGGAGGACCTTCCGGTTTGCTCCACGACGTTCCAATGAATGGTAATTGGAAACTCCGCGCTCGAAAGCATGATGGGAAACGTCTGCACACCGGGCTGTTTGTCGGACACCGTTTCCACAGTCCGCTGACTCCTGAACCGGGCATCGAAGCTCCCCTGAGGTGGAACCGGCGGCAGCTCGTATCGTTCGAGGTCGATATCTTGTTTTGCTGTCGAGAAGAGAAGTGTTCTCTTTTTCCCGTCTGCATCGACAAACCTCAGGCTATTCATTTCACTGGTGTCCGCTAGAACCTCCCTCAAATCTTTCTTCTTCTCTTTCACTACGAGATGACCGGCAGCACGCAGTGAACTAGCGTTGAACACGATCTGTCCCGCCTGACTTACCTTCACCCAGTATCCACCACCCGGCTCGATTGTGCCGGCAGGGAAATATCCAGCGCCGCTCGCGTACCCAAAAAATGAACTCACGATCGTCAGTGGTGGCACCGGCTCCACCGCTGAGGTGGGGAACGGATACGACAACGACCCGATCATATTCCAGTTTGCACCGACATCAACCGTGTCGTAGCCAAGAGCAACCCCGGACATCTGAACTGTATCTGCCGGTCCAAACTTGATCCAGTACCCGGTACCGTTCTCGAGCGTATCTCTCACACTGTATCCTGAGGGAGTGAACGCAAAAGCCGGTGAGATGCCCGAAGGAAAGAGAGCAGCCTTGGAGTAGTCCTGAACAACAGCCGGCACGGAGAGCATGGTCCACTGTGGCCCAACCTCAAAGGCAATGCTTAGACTGACACCGGAAAGCGTGCGCAGGCCCGGAATGTATCCTTCCTCTGCCGTTATCCCACCTCCGCTCATCGTTGCAACAGCCGGCTGACCGATTGATGCTTGCAGCGTGAGTCCACCGGCGGTTGATTTGCCTCCGCCGTTATCGACTACCTTCCAGGGGTGGATGATGGATTGACCGTACAGTACGTTGGCTGCTGCGATCAGTAGTGCCGCTGTTTTACATATTTTGCTTTTCATGGTTTTACCCCTTATAAAATTTGTTTAATGGTTTCAGGTTTCACCTTCTCCTCTAAGAGGCTGTTCAAAAAGTCTTCTTGATGTCATTGCGAATCCGCCACGGCGGATGAAGCAATCTCAACCCCTTCCTATTACACAAACTGAGGGATTGCTTCGTCCCCCGCTGAAGCAGGATCCTCGCAATGACCAATTCCTTTCTTTTAGGACAGCTTCGATGGGCGTGAGGGTCACTTCAACTCCCCAAGCGACGTATTCTCTTTCGCCTGTATTTGCTTGGCAAGCGACTTCACCATCGCCTTCAACTCTTCAATTTCCTTTTGCTGTTCCTTGATTGCTTGAACTAACAGCGCTTCGACACCAACTTTCTCAAGCCATTTATATCCATCACTACTTGGTTTAACCCATTCCGGGATGACTTTTTCTACCTCTTGGGCGATGAACCCCATGTATCTCCCATCCATGTTCGCTTGTTTCGAGGGGTCTTTCCACTCAAAAGTTACAGGGCGGAGCTGTTCAACCTTTTCAAGCGCACCTGTGAGAGTGGTGACATTCTTCTTCAGTCTTTCATCTGAAACGGAGCTCCAGACGCCGCCCGGGTTACCAGCAGTGCCATTGACGTGCAATAGAGCTGCAGGAGTCGTCGTCCCGATGCCGACATTGCCTCCCCCCGGAGCAAGCCAAGTTTCGCCGCCAGCATTGTGCACCCTAAGCAAGGATTGACCAAGGTCGTTATAGAAGCCAAGGCTATTTTTACCCCCTTCAAACAGAGACACTACATCCATCTGATTTCCCGGTGCTCCCAGCCGAATTCCACTATTATTGGTTGACTCAACGATGTGTAACTTCCTGCCCGGGCTCGTCGTCCCGATGCCGACGTTGCCTCCAGCTGCTTGCAAGTAGAGATCTGTACTAATATTTCCGCCCGCTTGTAAATTAACACCAGCTGATCCGAAGGGCTGAAAACCTACAGCAAAGGTTGGTTGACCAGGCAATTCTGGGCGGTTGATCTGGAGGTTACCACCTTGGACGACGAGTTTCCCAGCAGTTGGATTTGTCGTTCCGATGCCGACGTTGCCAGTCGAAAACGTTTGAAGTAATAACCCGCCGCTAGTTTGTGCGTCAATGAATAAGGGGTTGTTACCATTTGAACCAATTGCGCGAATTCCACGATATTCGAATCCAATTCCGTGCGTAAGATTTTGAGGATAAAGTTGGAGAATATCGCCAGGAAGGTTATCTGCATTAACGACTGTCAATCTGGTTCCGGGGCTTGTCGTCCCGATGCCGACGTTGCCACTCACATAATTAATGTTACTACCATTGATAGTCCAAGGGGCGAGTGAAGATGGTGCACTCGTGAGTGCTGAGCGTGGTGAAAACTCAGGATCGCTGTCCTTAGTTGTACCCAGATACAACTGCTGGGCAAAGCTAACGCCCGTGAACGGTGTGGTGTTACCGAGAACAACGCTGAATGTTCCTTTTGAGACAGGAACACTACTCTGCGTCTCAGTCCATGCTGGCGTTCCTCCCGTTAGAACTGTGTAGAGCTTGAAGGTGAGATCGTAATTTCCATCAGCGATTGGTGTGCCGGACGATGTGGTTAACAATCCCTGATATGAAATTGTCTGTGGCACTTGTGCGTAAGCGAGTGTGCTTACGACGAATACACAAACTGCGAGAATTATAAGAACGTGTTTCATAATGACTCTCCATGAGATAGTTAATTGATCCAATAGTTATTTAAGATACTTCGTTTCAAGTTTCATGTTTCAAGGTTTTTGATCTCTCCTTTCATTCCTCCCCTCTACGATCGCCGAAACTACCACCGTCTAGAGTGATTTTCTTTGCCTTCAACGACTCCGGTCTCGCTTCGGCTGTGATTACGACATTACCGGCTATCGTTCCACCCGTTGCACCATCCACGGTCCCAACTCGAAGAGAATACGGTACGCTGGATAATGCCGAGCGTGGCGCCATCTCCGCACCGCCGTCAATCGCGAGTGCCAGGTACAACTGCTGGTCGAAGGAGATACCGAACGGTGTGATGGAGCCGAGTCTAACACTGAATGTGCCGTTCTGAACAGGCACACTGGTATGGGTCTCAGTCCAGAGGGCGGTTCCTCCGGTTGGCATCTGGTACAGACTGAATGTGAGGTTGAATGATCCTTCCAACGGGACGCCGGAAGCATCCGTGAGTAGTCCCTGGTGGGAAAGCACGTTGGGGATTTGTGCCACTGCAGTAAGTGGAAACAGATTTACGAGAAGCACGGCGAAAACAAGAAGATGTGTCTTCATGGTAAGCCCCTTGATGAATGGTGTGCGAAAGGCGATTGTTGTCCTGAGCAAAAGATGGAAAAGCAAAGCGCTCAGGTCGGAAAGGCAAAAGAGAGAAGAACATTGCGCTTGATATGACCTACCACTCCGAAGGTCGACGGCTCATTCGACCGTTAGAGTCATAGACCTTCGGAAGAGCGCCTACTGAAAGTAAGAAGTAAGAGCACAGTAATGAAATCTGGAAGGATTGTCAAGTCCGAAATTCGGCTCACGAAAGTCTTTCTTGAGTGATTGCCGAATTCAGGACCCCAGTTTCCTCGTTTCGATAAAGTTACCGGCTTGCAATCGGTAGAAGTAGACTCCGCTTGCCAAACCTGCGGGGTTCCCTTGCGTGAGTAAGTTCCGTGCGATAACTCCTCGCTATTGTTTCTCGATACAACCGAAAATACCCACAGACTTATTTGAGACGGCACTAATTTCCTCGCAACCACCTACTCCTCATCAATCACCATCGTCTCTAACAGGTTTTCCGGCAGTCCGGCGATGAACCGTGAAGGCTTCGAGAGAACCATGCCGGAATCTCTATCATACACGTTGATAGGGTACGTGATAAACAAGTTCTCTTTTGCGCGCGTACAGGCGACGTACATGAGCCGGCGTTCTTCTTCCATCGCTTCTTCGCTTAGCGCTGCCCGTGTGTTCGGAAAGCGGCCGTCAAGTGCGTAAAGAACGAACACACTGTGCCACTCCAACCCCTTGGCACTGTGGATGGTTGAGAGCACGAGCTTCTCATCGTCTGTTCCCGGAGCGGTGATGTCGGAGACGCTCTCCGTGGCGGGTTCAAGGGTGATGTCTGAAAGCAGCGTGCCGACCGAGCGATATCGTTCGGTAATCTGCTGGAACATCTCAAGGTCCTTCTTCCGCTTGTTGTGGTCGTCGTAGCGTCTCGTAAAAATGGGATGATAGTAATTGAGGAGCTGTTGCACCTTGTCGGCGGGGGTGATATGGTCAGGTGCAACCTGTCTCAAGGCATCGAACAGGTCACGTACCTTCCCCGGATACGCATTAAAGCTTGCCCAGAAAGCGGGGAGGTTTCCCGAAGATCCTCCGGTTTGAGTGTTGACTCTGCGGGCGAGAATATCCTCAATAACTTTCTCCGCAGTCCGTGGCCCGACTCCTTCAACAAGAAGCAGAATCCTGTTCCACGCCACTGCATCCCTCGGGTTCTCCAGCACTCGCAAATACGCCACAAGGTCTTTGATGTGAGCGGTCTCAATAAACTTGAACCCGCCGAACTTGACAAACGGGATGTTCGCTTTGTTTAACTCTATCTCAAGGTCGAACGAGAGATACCCCGAACGGAACAGCACAGCGATGTCGCCGAGAGGGATTCCCTCCTCACGCAATTCAAGAACTTTCTGAACGACAAACTTGGACTGGAGGTTTTCCTCCTGGGCAACCACAATGCTCGGCAGATTACCACCGGTCTTGTGCGTGTAGAGCTCTTTCTGGAATTTATGCCGCGGCATGACAAGTCAACCCGGAGTGGGAGCAGACGGTGATCCACCCTTAAGCGCGTTGTGGACGGCTCGAATATAGTCCGGCGTTGTGCCACAGCATCCGCCAATAATACTGGCGCCACCCTGCTGCCACTTGCGTGCTTGAATCGCGTACTCATCCTCCGTTATGTCGTGCGTGAACTCCCACCCGTGACGTTCGTCCTCCGGCAAACCAACGTTGCCGTACACGGCGACCGGGAGGCTGGTAAGAGATTTGAGATTACCGACCACAGAGTTCAGATGGCGGGGAGAAACGCAGTTCACAGAGAAAGCCGCCGGACGCAGCTCGGAGATCGTCCTCACAGCTTCACGTAGGGACTCACCACTGAGGAGATTTTCATCCTTACCGCAGATGAAGCTGACTACGACGTCTTTTCCCGTTTCCTGTGCTGCCTTGCATGCTGCGTATGCCTCGCGGATGGTGTTCATTGTCTCCAGCAGGATAAAATCCACGCCACCGTTTGCCAGTCGTTCTGCCAGCTCGCGGTGCTCTTCCCGAAGTTCCTTGTCTGGAGGGACGAGATCAGGACGGTAACAGTCTTCCAGAGGGGCTATTGAACCTGCTACGTAGACTTGTTTGTCGGGAAATGCTTCCCGCGCAGTGCGCGCAAGTTCAAGAGCGTTCGCAGTCAGTTGGGCGGAACGATCGGGTAAGTTCGCCCGACGCATCGTACGCCTTGTTGTACGGAATGTGTTGGTGGTGATGATGTCGGCTCCCGCGTCAATGTAATCCTTGTGGATCTGGAGGACGATCTCAGGATGGACCATCAGGGAGTTGGCGGACCAGAGCGGGAGCCCAGTGTCAACATCCCTTCGCTGAAGTTCCGTTCCCATCGCGCCATCGAGGATGAGAGGAGATCGATGTCGCAGTGCCTGCTGCAGTGTCGTTGGCATGAGGAGAAATCTCGTGTAACACCAAGGTAAAGAAAAGCTGGACGGTTGTCAAAAGATGGTGTTGTGAGTACGTGAGATACTGTGCAACGAACGCAGGATGTCGATCATGCCCTCCGTGTCGAGGCCGCAGTATGTTTCCAGGTCCGTTCGCACTCTCTCCCTTTCAGACGGGTCAACTTCTCCAAACGTAACGCGGAGAAACTCCAGACTGGCCGTTCCTCCATCGGCGATCGTCAACCCAGAGTAACTCTTGCCTGTCAACACTGGCAGCACACTCTTGATCGAAGCAGTCCCCTCCTGGTCTGGGTGGTAGTAGGCAAATGACCGGAATGGAATAATAAGATCTGCAATGCGGGGCTTGGTCAGCTCAAACCATTCCTTGTACTCAGGGTAGTCTCTGCTCATCTCGCTGAGGACACGCTTCTCGAACGACGCATTGAACGTTAGTATCGTTCCATGTGAATGGAGAAGGTCTTTGAGGCGATTCAATATCTCCGGCCGGGCGTCCATCGGCCCGTCGGCAAGATAGGAGTGATGAACAGGATCGGCATCCAGTGAGTCCAGAATATGGAGGGAGAATTGAAAGGGGATCTGCTGGTGTGGCCGGGCATTGTCAATGAGTGGAATGGCGGTGGAGAACGTTTCAAAATCCAGAAAGTAGAGCGGGTACGTCAGCGACTCAAGGAAGTTCTTGATGGCTTCTCGATTGCTATGGGGTTGCCCGGAACGCACAGCGCTCACCTGGATTCTCTGTGAGTCTGTCAGAGAGATATCATCCGGGATATCTGCGAGGCTGAGAATTCCCTTGCTGATGAGCTCGAACGGCTTTTTCCTTCCTCGATAGAGTTCGGTGACGTTGTTCCTTGGGAGGAAACGCCAGCATACATGGATCAAAGGGCAGCCTCGTGGCGTGTTGCAGTGAGGGCCTATCATGATCGCAGGCGCGGAGGGTTGTCGGATGACAGCGGCCATCGTGCCCAGCGTTGGCGCTATCTCGTTCACAAGAGTCGAGACTTGTTCGGTTACGTCTTCCTTCCTGAAGAGTTTCCGGGCTTCGATTTCTCCTTGTCGCACATATCCGTTGTTCAAGTGCATAAGAAAACATCTCCTGATGCTGATGCCGGCTCCGTCACACACATGCTTCTGAAGAGCGATATCGTGATGGTGATGTTTCTTGACGCTTGTTGTACTCTTCACCTCTATCAAATCCCATGTGCTCTCCGGCGCCGGAACAAGAATGTCTGAACGTGCATAAGCACCGCGGTACTGAAACGCCGCCTCAAAGAGGGGCCTTCGAAATCCGGCGGCCTCCCGGGATGCACTGAGCGTCGTGTTGAAGTCCACGATACCTTTTGCGACTTCAATGCCGTCGGGGAAGAGCTTCTTGGCATATTCTCCCACAAGCTGCCCTTGCCGAAGGGTGGCAAGAGTCGCTTGATCGGGTTGTGGGAAAGCTTCGTTGTTGTTGTAGTGATACCACAGCAGCTTGTGGCACTGGAGGCCGTCGATGTATTTTGTTTTCGAGATGGTCGGCATAGACAGACGAAGGAACTCGGAGCAAGGTACGACCATTGCCTCATTTTTCCAATTGCGTTCAATGAACTTGATGTAGGGGTATAGCATGCCCGCCCGGGCCGGATCTGTTCGGGCGGGTTACGCCCCCACTGTTTCCTTGACCGGTTCCCGATGGAGCCTTTAGCGCGCAACAAAAACGGGGTCGCCAAATATGGATCCGTTGTTGCCATTGGGCGAAGTGTCAAGTACATTTCCGTTCAGCTTCCAGTAACCCATAAGTCCTGCTTCCCCACCGGTCAATTCCGTGTTCATCCTGGACCGTATCTGTGCTCGCGTTCGTGCGACATTCCAGATGCGAACCTCATCAATGATCCCTCTGAAGAAATTGGGTCCCGCACCGGAGTACGATCCGATACGAACATCCTCGCTCTGCGGAGAGGTGGAGAGGTTTCCCGATGCCGGCCTCGAAGTATCGGCTGATCCGTCAATGAAGATCGTTTGATGAGATCCATCATACACAACTGCAACATGATACCACCTGTGCGTCAACAACGAAGTCCTGCTGAAGAAAGCTCCTACCCCCGAAACATCAATTGCGTACATGTCAACCCGAAGCCTTCCGTCAGGTTGGGATGCGAGCGCGTAGTCATTCTGGTTGCCTGATGCAATGATCGAAGCATTCTGAAAATTGTCTGAATAGATCCACGCTTCAATCGTGATCTGATTTGTGAAGTTCGTCAGTGAACTACTTTCCGGCAGATCGACATAGTCGTCGACGCCGTCAAATTGTAGCGCTCTGTTGCTTTTGTGGCCAACGTTCTTCTCGAGTGAAACGCTTTGTATATCAGGTGCAAGAACGCGCGTATCGTTCTCACAACCAATCAGCAGTACGGACAGTGTGAGTCCCGGCAGGAGAATTCCGCGGATGACTCTCTTTGTTTTGTTCATTGTACCTCCTTTGTAATGATATGAAGACGATGTTTGAACTGTCGATGCAATATACGTTCGGAGCAGAACAAGGCAGGTATCATCGCGTGATACTTTGTAGCTATGAGTCTTTCTCTCACGAGACTGTCTGGTTGACTGAATGCCACACAGTCGGTATCTTGGATTGTCTTATGAGGGATTATCGCAATGAACGAGATAAGCGCGAAGTTCAAACGACAGATCGAGATACTCGGGATTGCTACGCACAATATTGACGCACTCGGCACCGAGGATCTCGCCCGAAGAAATGGCGTTGAGCGCCTGACTATAAAGCGTGACCTCCAGGAACTGAGAAAGCATGGGATTGACATACACTCCGAGGGGAAACGAGGGGTACGGCTGGCTCGCAGAGTCGGGGAGGAGAGGTTTCGGAGGGCTGTCAGCTCCTACCTGGCTTTGAGCAGCGTCGGGAACCCAATCGACAAGGCAAGTTCGGCGCTTGTGAAGAAGCTGGGCGAATCCGCGCTTGCAATCGTGGTGAGGTTGCAAGGCTGCATCGAGTCTTCAAGGCAGGCGCGAATCCTCTATGCCTCAGAGCGGCGGCGGGAACCTGTGGAGTTCGTTGTGAATCCGTTGAAGATGTTCAGGGCCGGAGGTCTCTGGCGTCTGCTTGCTGTCCATGACAACACGTTGAAACAGTTCTTGCTGACAAAGATCTCGAGCGTTGCCTCGACGGGAGAAATGTTCAATCCTGTTCCAGATGACCGGATCGACGAGATGTTCCGGCATTCATTTCAGAGCTGGACCGGAACAGAGCAACACAGGGTCCGGCTCAAGGTTTCACCAGAGTGGGCGCGCCGGCTCCGGTCGAGAATCCTGATTGGATTTGAGCGTGTCTCGCAGCACTCCGATGGAGGTGAAATTGTGGAGGGAACCGTCAACTCACTGGACGAACTTGCAGCGTGGATTGTGACGCAAAGTCCGGGCGTGGAAGTTCTGTCCCCCGCGGCGCTTCGTTCAAGAGTGGTTGCCCTTGCACGAGCTTGCCTTACGTTGCATGAGAAGACGCCATGATACCCGACGGCGAGACGAACTGCTTGTATCTTGCCGATACTCTGTCAAAGAAACACCCATCCTTCTTCAAGCAGTTTCAGCAGGCACTGTACCGTTGCGGGATTACGCCGCGGATCTTACCGAACACAAAAGACATCTGGGCCGTGGACTACATGCCCGTTCAAGTCAGCAAAGACCGGTTCGTTCAATTCACATACAATCCCGATTATCTGCGCAATGACCCCGAAGGACGAGCGACAATCTCCGATGTTGACAGCATTTGCAAAGCGATCGGACTGAAGCCGACCAAGTCGAGCATCCTTGTTGATGGGGGGAATGTGGTGCGAACCGCAAACAAAGTAATCATGTGCGACAAGGTCTTCAAGGAGAATGATGGCATCGGCAGGCTGGAACTCACCAGACGGCTTGAGAATCTCTTTCAGGTTGACGAGATCATCTTCATACCGACGCATCCGCTGGATACATTCGGCCATGCAGACGGCGTGGTGAGGTTCCTTGATGACGACACCGTGTTGGTCAACGACTTCGATGAGAAGAAAGAAGACGACCCGTTTCCGCTTCAGTTGCGTTCAACACTGCGCAGGCAAGGACTTGAGTATATCGAGGTTCCCTCCAACCCCTACAGCAATACAGAAGATGATGACGCGAGCGGTGAATACCTGAACTTCCTCCAGATGAAGGGAGTGATTGTCCTGCCAGAGTATGGAATGGATGAAGATGGCAAAGTGGTGAAGTTGTTTGAAGAGCTATTACAAGGACACACGATCGCAACGGTGAAGAGCAATGTAATCGCGAAGGAGGGCGGGGTGTTGAATTGTGTGACGTGGAAGGTGCAAACCGGCGCGGGAGTCCTTTCGCTGCGATGTTGAATGAGGAGCATGAGCCCTCATCAGTCTTCCAAACCAAGAATCCAGGCGACCCTCGGCCAAGCACGGGATCCTCGACCCAGACTTGCCGCTTGCCTTTCCTTCGGTTTGTACACGATGACATTGTTACAGCTTGAGCCATTCAGCCCCCAAGCATCCGTCTGACGTGTGCACACTATTACAACTTCCTTCGCTACGGCCCTCGGAACCAGGATGTCTCGAACGAACTCTTTCATCAGCGTTGCACTGTACAGGTTTACTAAGTCCTTCGGTGCTGAAGCAGAATGATATGGGATGAGTTCAAGCGTCGCAATCTTCTTGGAAAGCACTCTTGTTGCATCCAAGTAGGAAACGTTCTTGCGCTTACAGAATGCTTCAATGATGTCCTTTAACTTCCTTTTCCAGTATTCGCCACCGGGGGTCCAGAGAAACCGTGGATCGAAGAAAAGAAAGGGACACTCCAATGACTCAGAGGATTGACGGAGGTTCTTGCGCAACGCATCGCGGAATTCCTGATGTTGATTCTCCTGAACATATTCGATTGGACCAAACCCCGGGTTAAGCATGAGAATAAAAACCTTCGCTTGCCTCAGGTCTCCTATGAATGGCTGTGGAATGAGTCCCAAGTGTAGTTTGTGTTTGGTGAAGAATTCGCTGCCTCCTTCCCCATGCACGACAGACAAAAATTCCTCATAGGATGTGCAGGTGTAATGCCTTTGAGGCTCAATAACCTCCTTGTCCTCACGTGTGATGTATGGTGAACTGTTTGAATCGAATGATTTCCAGTATTCGATAAGGCCAGCCATGTTGACCTCCCTTCCAGGATAGTTGAATGCGCTCGACTCCTTACAAGAGTCAACTGTGCCGACAACTGCTCCCTTTGAGGACCCTTCCACAATAGCCACAGTACTTCTCCTTCGGTAGACGGGAACGAATCGTCTCGGCGTATTTTGCGTAGCCCTTTTTTAGCTCTTCACCGCAAACGCGGCAGTAGTTGTCTTTCAGGTTCCGATACTTTTCACAGTCTGGACACATATGACTCCCTATTTATTCAATAGTTGCTCTGAAAGGCCTTCGGTCCTGTCGATTGCCTTGAACTTTCTGATGAAATGTTGACTTTCATCGCAACCTCCGGGCTTCATCGATGAACTCATCCAACATCTCATAGACCTCTCGAAGGGTTTGATGCTTGTCAGAAATGTCGTCCTTGAGTATGTCCCAACCCTTATCTATCAAGGTCACTGAACGGAACCTTCCTTCTTTGTTCGGTTTCACTTCAAAATCGAGTTTTCCAGAACTCTTGATCTTCTCGGCAATTCCCTTTAGAAGTTTATTTCGTGATTCACTATCCTTCTTATGGTGGACAAAGAGTTTCAGCTGCCCAGCCTGCCACTGCAGACCCATTTGTACCCCTTCACCTTTCTTCTTAGGTCTTGGGATAGTGTACAGGTCAAGGATGCCATTCCCGTGACTGTTGCCAATGTCGAGCGGCCCCTTACCTTCTCCGTCTTTGCCCAACTCCTCACGGAACCGAAGATCTTGTAATTGCGAAGTAATCAATCCGTGTCGGTATCTTTCAAATATCCCCTTGAGCTTGATGTCGTCCAAGGCGTCAACAATATCTTGCCCGATGCTCTCGGTCCCTTTTTCCACGAAATATGATCTTAGCACACCAAGGTC
>Ga0326597_10009171_pt1 | contig 13294 bp, 10 predicted proteins | sample RVTome_12_FD_203789 | JGI IMG/M metagenome (GOLD analysis project Ga0326597, IMG submission 203789) | Soil microbial communities from uranium-contaminated site in the Upper Colorado River Basin, Wyoming, United States - RVT100D185 | ecosystem: Environmental > Terrestrial > Soil > Contaminated >... | reverse complement strand
GCACCAGGCGTCCGCCCAGGATGACGTCCACCGGCGGTCCCATCTCGCCGCCCAGTACCTCGCCCGACACGACGCAGGTCTTCAGCGGGTAGGATCGGGACTGTTCGGCGACCACGGCACGGTCCAACGTCTCGAGGCAGCGCTCCGAGTCCTGGATCAGTTCCTTCTTGCAGCTCTTGCAGCAGAAACGGATCAGGCGGTTCTGGAACACGAAGTCAACTGGCTTCCCCATCTCACCCAGGGCCTCGCCCGAGACCGGGCATTTCTCGAGCGGGTAGAGGGGGAGCTGCTGCTCGACGATCTTCCGGTCGACGGCGGCCACGTAGTCCTGTGGCGCCGCCTCGAACTTCCTGGCACTCTCGGAACTCGAGAAACGGAATTCCCTGCCCTCGTGGCGCACGATCACTTGCTGCTCCGGCGGACCGAGCGGCTCGCCGGACACAGGATCAACGGAGAGCGGGTACAGATCGAGGGAGGAGGCTGCGCTGGCGTCCGATCCGCGTGTTTCGGAGGAGTGGTCATGGGGCTTCGCGCCGTGCTCCTGTGCGAAGCAGGGTGTGGCCGTGCCGAGCGCGCTGGCCAGAGCGGCCGCGAGGATTGTGCGGTACATCTGTGGTCCTTTCCGATGCCGGGAGACTTCCGAGATACACTGAATCCAGAGTGCCGTTGGCCCGATGGTCGGGCCCGAATCGCGTAGCGAGCGCGCGGGTGGCCTCTCGATCCCGCCGGCACCGTCGCCGGGTCCACGCAGAGAGCAAAGCGTGTACCAGATTCACCGTTGCCGGGTCGGGGTCATCGGCTCGTTACGCCGCATGGAGCGGGTCAGACTTGATCTGGCGTTCATGACCGCTTCGGTAGGGCCACACCCGGAACATGCTTTCTCTGTCAAAACGGCAGCAGTCATCGGAGGATCCAGACTGGATGCAGAGGAAGCCGGCCAGATCCTGGCGCCAGGACCGGATGGATCTGCAGATTCTGATCAGTCGATGCGAGGTCCAGTGCCTTTGGGTCCCAGGTGACTCGACTTCCAGATGCACCTGCGGCAGGGCGGGAATCGCGTCAGGGGACTGGCCTTCTCCCTTCAACAGGCGCCGACTACCCTGGCACCGTCCAGGAATCCGCGCACCAGCGCGAGTCGCAGCATCGATTGGTCTAGATTCACCCCGGACCTGGTGCGCCTCCAGGCGCGCCTGGATCAACGCACGCGCCGCGTCCAGGAGATCGAGGAACGACATGCGGCCGGCCGAGTACCCGCTGAGCGCGATCTGGTAGGCCGAGTCGCTCTCCGGCAGGACGATCTGCAGGATAGGAGGTCCAAAACATGACTTCCTCCCAGCTGAGTCGAGGCGAGGCGTGTCGCTGCCGGTCGAGCAGTGGGCAGGGATGGAAGCCACTGGGGTCAGCCGTCGGAAGGAGCGAGGACGGGAGGTGGTCAGGTCCGCGAGCAGCGGGCCAGGGCGTGGGTCTGCAGAGCGCTGGAGAGACGCGGGGTTCCAGCGAGGCCGCGTGGGCAGCCGGGCTTTGGACGGGTGGGGAGCGGGTGTGGAAGCTGGAACGGTTCTCCAGGTGGAGCACAGATCGTCCGGGGGAGCCGCCTTCAACGAGGCGGATCCCCACCGAGCGCCCTCGCCGAAGGGCTCTGACGTGGTCGCTCGTCTGGCTGCTCCCGGGAAGCTCGGCAATGCGCTCGAGGGCGTCTGAGTCATCCGGGACGCCGCGGACAAGCGGCCCGGGGCCATCAACCCTCCCGCCGCAGCCCATACTTCTTGATCTTGTTGTACACCGTCACGCGATCGATCTGCAGGATCTTGGCCGTCTGCGTGATGTTCCAGTCCGTGCGGCGCAGCACCTCGCCGATGTGCCGCCTCTCGATGCTGTCGAGCGAATCTCCGCCCGCCGGGGATGCGCCCCGCTCTGAACGCAGCGGCAGGTCGTCCGGGCGGATGGCCGGCGGAGTCCCCACCACCATGGCGCGCTCGATCGCGTTCGACAACTCGCGCACGTTGCCCGGCCAGTCATGCTCGCACAACAGCTTCATCGCCTCCGCGCAGATGCTGTTGATCCGCTTGTCCATCTGCTGCGCAAAGCGATGCAGAAAGTGCTCGGCCAGCAGCGGAATGTCGCTCCTGCGGTCACGCAGCGGCGGCGCGACGATCGTGAACACGTTGACCCGGTAGAAGAAATCCTCGCGAAAGCGACCGTCGCGCACCGCGATCTGCAGGTCCTCGTTGGTGGCGCAGATCACGCGAAAGTCGGCATGCACCGGGTCGCCCCCGCCCACCCGGGTGAACTCCCGCGTCTCCAGCACCCGCAGCAGCTCCACCTGCATTCTCGACGGAACCGCTCCCACCTCGTCCAGGAACAGCGTGCCGCCGTCGGCCATCTCGATCTTGCCCTTGCGCCGATGCGTCGCGCCGGTAAACGCTCCCTTCTCGTGCCCGAACAGCTCGCTCTCCAGCAGCGTCTCGGGGATGGCCCCGCAGTTGACCGCGACGATCGGTAGGTAGCGCCGGCGGCTGTTCGCGTGAATGGCGCGCGCGATCAACTCCTTGCCCGTCCCGCTCTCGCCCATGATCAACACCGTCGCGTCGGTCGGCGCCACGTGATGCACCAGCTCCATCACCTTGCGGATCGCCGGGCTCTCCCCCACGATCGTGTCCACCGAAACCAGCTCGTCGATCGTCTGCCGCAGCTGCACGTTCTCGGCCCGCAGGCGCTTCTGCTCGAGCGCGCGCTGGATCAGGTGACTCAGCTCGTCCGGATCCACCGGCTTGGTGATGTAGTCGAAGGCGCCGTCCTTGAGCGCGCGCACCGCGCTGTCCACCGACGCGAACGCCGTGATCATGATCGTCGACATCTCCGGGTACGCCTCGTGGAAGCGGCGCTGCAGCTCCAGCCCGTCCATGCCCGGCATGCGGATATCCACCACCGCCACGTCGAATCCCTGCTCCCCGATGATCTTCAGCGCCTCGGCCGCGTGCTCGGCCGCCCGCACCTGCAGCCCGTCCTTTTTCAGCCAATGGCTCAGCGAATCGCGCACGCTGAACTCGTCGTCCACGATCAGCACGCTCCCTCGCTCGGTTCTCATGCCCCACCCCCGTTCCCGGCGCGCGCCTCGTCCAGACGTGCCCGCCGCTCCTCCTGCGCGGCCGGCGCATCCGGCGCATCCGGCGCCCCTTCGCCCTCGCGCTTCTCCGGCGCCGGCAGGGACCGTGGCAATCTGAGCCGGAACGAGGCCCCGAGCCCCGGCCTGCTCTGCACCTCGATGGTCCCGCTGTGCCGGTTGACGATGCCGTAGACCACCGCAAGCCCCAGTCCCACCCCGCTCCCCTGGCCCTTGGTCGAATAGAACGGTTCGAAGATGTGCGGCAGCACCTCGGGCGCGATCCCCACGCCCGTGTCGGCGATCTCGATCTCCACGTGATCCGCGTCGCCCGTCAGTTTCACGCTCAGCATCGGGTCGGGCGAACTGGACGCCTGCATCGACTCGATGGCGTTCATCATCAGCGCCAGGAACGCCTGTTCGATCTGCCCGGGGTCGGCCGTGATCACGCTGTCGCCCTCGAGCGGGCGGCATTCCACCCGGACGCCATGGATCTCCAGGTGATGCCGCACCAGCATCATGCTGCGGTCGACGATCTCGTTGATGTCCGCCCGCTGCATGTCGGCGCCCTTGCGCCGGGCGAAAGTGAGCAGGTTGTGCACGATCGCCCCGCACCGGCCGCTTTCCCTGTCGATCAGCGTCAGATAGCGGTAGATCTCCTCGCGCGCCTGCTCGTTCATCGGGTGGTCGGCCAGTTCGCGCTTGACCAGCCGCGCATACGTCAGGATGCCGCTGATCGGGTTGTTCAGCTCGTGCGCCACCGTGGCCGAAAGCTTGCCCAGCGACGCCATCGTCTCCATGTGCAGCACCTCACGCTGCGCCTGCTGAAGCTCCACCGTCTTGGCCGCCGCCCTTTGCTCGAGCGTCTGCGACCACTGCGTGATGTCCTCGCGCGCCTCCCGCAGGTCGGACACCATCCGGTTGAAGGCCTCACCCAGCCGCTCCAGCTCGTGCGCCCCTTTCACGTCGATCCGCGTGTCAAGGTCGCCCGACGCGATGCGCGCGGTCCCCGCGTGGATCGCCGCGACCGGCCTCTGCACCACGCGCCGCACGAACCACGCCGCCAACGACCCGATCACCACGATCAGCACCAGCGTCGTCCACATCAGCCTCGCCCGGGCGCTGGCAATCGCCTCGTCGAAGGGTTCCATCGACATCTCCACGTCGAGCACGCCGAGCACCCGCTGATCCTCGGGATGGAAGTGACAGGCCGCCGCCACGCATGAAGGCTGATTCTCGATCACCGTCAGGCGACTGAGCACGTCGTGCCCGTTCGAGGAGCGCAGCCGCGCCTGGCGCTCCAGCAACGCTCCGTCCTTCTCCTCCCCGCTCTCGTGACAGCTCATGCACACTTCCGACTTGATCGCCAGCGTGCGACCCAGCTCGCTCCGGTCGGCCGAGCGCACGATGGCGCCGGTCTTGTCATACACCCTGATGGCGGCGATCTCCGGCGTTCCGGCGAGCCTCATGATCGTCGCCTGCACCTCGGAAGGACGGTTCTGCAGCATCCCGTTATGCGTGGCGCCCTTCACCAGCTCGCTGCAGCGTTCGATCTCTCTCGCCACGAGCCGCGTGAAGTCCTCCTTCGACGAGCGAAACCCCATCAGCGCGTGCACCGCCAGCACCAGCCCGATCGTGAGGCACAGCGGCACGACCAGACGGACCTCGAGGGAACGGCGAAACGCCGCCAGTCTTGGACTCATGCGCACGCTCCTGATTCCGGAGCACGGTGGCCGTTCCCAGCATAGCATGGCGCGTTGAAGAGCCGAACGCGCGCGTTGAGAGAATCAACACCACAGCCCCAAAAGCCCCACCACCGGCCGGGTCACGGCCCTTCTACGGCCTTTCTGCGATTGGTTCCTGTTTTGCAGGCACTCCCAGGCCGTCCCCTCGCCCCAGACCCGGGCGGCGTCCGGGTCTGGCCGGTGTACCCGCTCGAGCAGCCGGTCTCGGCTGCGGAGGCTGACGATGTTCGCGGTCGCGGTGCCACTGCCTCTTCATGCCGGCGGACAGACCTGCGTCTGGATGGATGCAGGCATCCTCGCGTACCGTCTTTGCGACCGGGCTTTCGACTGCGAGAACTGTCCGCTCGACGCGGCTCTCCGCGGCGCCCGCACGACCTCGAGCCGCGGCGCTCGTTCCCTGCCCCCACCCCGTATTCCGGCCACCACCTTTCCAGACGATCGGTTCTATTCAACGACCCACACCTGGGTCCAACGGACGGGCGAGCACTCACGGCGCGTGCGCGTCGGGCTCGACGCGTTCGCCGCGCCCCTCATCCGCCGGCCATGGAGTTTGCTCAAGATGGCCGAGTCGATCGACGTGGAGGTCGAAGAGCCCCTGGCGGCGCTTCAACTGGACGAAGGCCGTCTGGTCATCGGTTCGCCGGTGCACGGGCGCGTCGGCTGCTGGAATCCCGCTCTCGCCGGGAGCCCCTGGTTGCTCGTCTCCGACTCCTATGGAGCCGGGTGGCTGGTCGAACTGACCGTGCCCGCGCGGGCCGCTCTCGCCGGGCTGCTGCAAGGCGAACAGGCTCGCCGGCAGGCCCGGTTCGACGCGCGCCGGTATCGGCGTCGCCTGGCGTACGAGCTGCTTTCCAGCGCGGACGAAGGCGATCTGCCCGGGTGGTCGGAAAGCGGGTCGGACCTGAGCGGCCTCCTGGGCCCAGCGCGGTTCCTCTCCATCGTCCGGGAACTCATTCACTGAGGTAGGCGTAGAGAAACACAACGCCGGCGTTGTGCTTCTCTACATAAAGTGCTGCGAGTTCCATTGCGCCCGCGCCGCCGTATCATCGTAAACGATTTAGATTACTGATGTTATGAGCCATGCAAGTTCGGGGGACGCGCTGGTCCGCAGCTTGCATGAAAGGGGGGCAGGAGACCGAATTGAAAGGATCTCCGGGAGGCAGCCATGATCGAAGCCACGACTCAGCACGGATGGCAGGCAAGAAAATGCATCGCTCCGGCGGCCTTTGCGCTGGCCGCCGCCGTCGCCCTGCCGATCCTCGCGGTGCTCGCCTTTCTGGCCCGCCCCGTCCTCCTCGTCCTGCTCGGGCTGCTGCTCGCCGCCGCGTTCGTTCGGGCGACCTTCCACGAACACGTTCGCGCCCGGTGGGTCCGCCGCCGAGTGGCCAGCCACGTCTACCGCGGTGTGCACATGGTCGGCGGCGTCGCGCTCGATCCCGGTCACTGCTGGGCCCGGGTCGAGCCCAATGATCAAGTGGTCGTCGGCGCCGACGACTTCGTGCAGACCGTGCTCGGTCCGATCGACCAGGTCGAACTGCCCGCGGTCGGTGCACGCGTCGATCGCGGGCAGAAGCTCTTCAGCCTCCGGCGCGGCGGTCGCCGCATCGAGCTGCCCGCGCCGGTCTCCGGCACCATCTTGGGCGTCAACGACGCCCTGCGGGCGCAGCCCGAGCTGATCAACGCCCATCCCTTCCAGAGAGGCTGGATCGTGGTCATCCGCGGCGAACACCTCCCGGAGGAGCGCCGGCACCTGCTCATCGGCCGCGGCGCACGGCGCTGGTTCCATCAGGAAGTCGATTTCCTCTTCCGCCTGCTGCCCGCGGGCGACGGCGACGATCTCTATCGCCGGATCGATGATCTGGCCTGGAGCGTGCTCCACCGTTCGCTCTGCGCCCGCCGCGTCGCGTAACCGGCCCTTCCCTCTTCATGCCCCTCCGCGTGGAGGCACTCCGATGAACGTCCCGGCACCTTCCAGCGCTTGCGCCTCACAGGCGAGCCCGAGCCGCCGTGACTTCTTCAAGCTCGCCGCCGTCGCGCTCGGGTCCGCCGCGACCGCCGCGACCGCCGCGACCGCCGGCGCCGCCTCGGGCAAGGGCCGCGGCCCGCGGCTCGAGGAAGACCGTTGCGGCGTGCTCGTCGACCTGACCCTCTGCGTCGGCTGCCGTCGTTGCGAGTGGGCCTGCAACCGGGCCAACGACAACCCTCACGGCTCGCTGCGCGATTACGACGACCAATCCGTGTTCGAGCAGGCCCGCCGCCCCGGACCGCGCCAGTTCACCGTCGTCAACCGCGCCCGCGGCCGGGAGGACGGCAAGAGCGTCCACGTCAAGATCCAGTGCAACCACTGCGAGAGGCCCGCCTGCGTCTCGGCCTGCCTGGTCGGCGCGATGCGGAAGGATCCGCGCGGCCCGGTCTTCTACGACGCCTCCAGGTGCATCGGGTGCCGCTACTGCATGGTGGCGTGCCCCTTCGAGCGCCTGGCCTACGAGTTCGACGAGAAGCTCACCCCGCGGGTCAGGAAGTGCGACATGTGCCGCGAGCGCACCCGCCTCGGACGGCGCCCGGCGTGCGTCGAGATGTGCCCCGTCGAGGCACTCACCTTCGGCCGGCGACAACGACTCCTCGAACTCGCGCACGATCGCATCCGTCGCCATCCCGATCGTTATGTCGACCACGTCTATGGGGAGAGCGAAGTCGGCGGCACCTCCTGGCTCTATCTCTCCAGCCGGCCCTTCGATCAGCTCGGCTTCAAGACGCTCGGGCCGAAGAGTCCGGCGGAGACCACCGAGGCCATTCAGCACGGCATCTTCGCCGGATTCGCCGCGCCCCTCGGGCTGGCCGCCGTGCTCACCGCCTTCCACCACTTGACGCGCGGGAGTGCAAAGCCGTGAGAACCGACGCGCACACCTCCGCCGGCGCCGAGCCGCGCTTCATCACCCCGGGCATGAAGGTCGTTCTCGCGATCGCGCTGCTCGGCTGGGTCGTCTGGGGCTACCGCATGGCTTTCGGGCTCGGCGCCACCACGAATCTCTCCAACGCCTACCCGTGGGGAATCTGGATCGCCGTCGACGTCGCGTGCGGCGTGGCGCTGGCGGCCGGCGGATTCACCACCGCCTTTCTCGCCCACCTGCTCCACCGCGAGCGTTACCACGCGCTGGTCCGCCCGGCCCTGCTCACCGCCATGATCGGATACACCTTCGTCGCCCTCGGCGTGATGACCGACCTGGGCCGCTTCTGGGCCATGTGGCACGTCATGCTGCCCCCCTTCTGGCAGCCCAACTCGGTGCTCTTCGAGGTGGCCGTCTGCGTGATGTGCTACCTCACCGTCCTCTACATCGAGTTCGTGCCGGTCGTGTGCGAACGCTTCGCCGGCAAGGTCAGGCTGCCTGGGCGGCTCGGCGTCCTCGACCGCCCGATCGACCGCCTGCTGCGGATGCTCGATTCGTCGCTCGACCGCGTCATCACCGTCTTCGTCGTCCTGGGCATCCTGCTCAGTTGCATGCACCAGTCGTCACTGGGCACCCTCATGGTCATCAGCGCCGACAAGCTCCACCCGCTGTGGCAGACCCCCTTGCTCCCCCTCATGTTCCTGCTCACCGCCTTCGGCGTCGGCTATCCGATGGTGATCTTCGAGTCGCTCATCGCCTCGCGCTCCCTCGGGCTCGAGCCCGAGCGCGGGCCGCTGTCCAGCCTCGCCCGGTTCACCCCGATCATCCTGTGCGTCTACCTGGGGGTCAAGGGCTTCGACCTGGTCCATCGCGGGGTCATCGGCCTGCTCCTCGACGGCTCGTTCAAGAGCTTCTGGTTCCTGTTCGAACTGGCGATCGGCGCCATTCTCCCGATCATCATCTTCGCCACTCCGCGCCTGCGGCGCAGCATGGGCTGGCTCTTTGCCGGCGCCACCATGGTCATCCTCGGCGTCGTCCTCAACCGGCTGAACGTCTTCCTGATCTGCTACACTCCGCTCGAATCGGGCGCCGGCTACACGCCTTCGTTCGGCGAGTTCGCGGTCACCTTCGGCTTCGTCGCCACCATCGTCGCGCTCTACCGCTTCGTTGTGCTGAACTTCCCCGTGATCGAGGGGCTCGAGCAGCAGAAGGCCCAGACCGCCTCCTCGCGCCCGACCGGCGTGGACGGCCGGTTCTCAGCTCCTCGCCGGCCCGCGCCGCGGCACGTCGAGCCGCTTCATCCCGCCGCCCGCCCGAGCCCAACCGGCGCCGCTTCACCGTGCGAGCCGCCCTACGCCTGCTGACCGGAGTCGATGCCATGTGCAAGCTCACGCTCGGTCTGCTCCTCACCCTTCTCGCGGTCGACCTCGGGTTGACGGCCGGCGCGCCCGAGCAGGCGAGGTCGCACCGGCCGCGTCCCGCCGCCGGGCTTCGAGACCCGGGGCCCGACGTGGTGCTCATCGACGAGCTGGCCAACCTCTACGGCCCCGTCGTCTTCGATCACGGCGGACACGTGAGCATGTGCGAGTTCGGCGGGCGCTGCGACAACTGCCACCATGGATCCACCGCCGGCCGCGAGATCTCCGCCTGCAGGACCTGCCACGGGCGGGACGACACGGAAATCAGGGAGCAGCCGAGCTTGAAGGGCGCCTATCACCGCCAGTGCCTCGGTTGCCACCGCGCATGGAGCCACGAAAACGCCTGCGGGTTCTGTCACGTGGAAGCCGCCGCCGGCGTCGATCGCTCGCGCCGGGAGGTCGACCGCCTGGTCTTCGCCTCGTCGGCGCACCTGCGCCTCTTGCCGACCTTCACCTACCGGACCACCCGGCCGGGCGCGCCCGTCGTCACCTTTCATCACGCCGACCACAGCGAGCTGTTCGGATTGAGCTGCATCGACTGCCACGACGGCGCGTCCTGCGACGAATGCCACGGGCCCGCGCCCGACCCTCCCGTCGCCAGCCGCGAGGACCTCTGCTTCAAGTGCCACGCCGGCCACAGGTGCATCGCTTGCCACGACGTCGCGCCCCGCGGGCGTTTCGAACACACCACGGCGACCGGATGGAACCTCGGTCCAGGGCACCAGGACCTCAGTTGCAGCAAGTGCCACGGCGATGCCGCGACGTTCTCCAGCCCCTCCTCCGACAAGTGCAGATCCTGCCACCGCGGCGGATCGAGCAGGCCGTTCGACCACGCCATCACCGGCGTTCCCATGCTCGGCAGCCACGCCTTCTTCGACTGCGTGCAGTGCCACCATGGCGGCGGCTCCGAGGCGGCCGCCTCGTGCGACCGCTGTCACGGCGACCGCGGCTACCCGCGGTTCCTCCCCGGGTTTCAAGACATCAGCTCGAGCCTGCTCGGGCCGGGGACCCCGGACGATGGCGCGCTCGAACGCGGCTCGCAGGTCGAAGGCAAGTGACCTCGTGAAGCCCCGGATCCCTCGCCAGCTCGACGATCGTCCGCCAGGCGCCAGCGCGGCGCCACCCTTCGACTCCTCACTCAAGCCTCCGGTCGGCTGAGCTGTTTCGACGGGCGCCGAGCTCGCCAGGCGAACAACAGCAGGACCGGCGCGTATTCGGCCAGCCGGAGCCACGGATTCTCCTCCCAGACCCCGGTGAGGTCGTAGCGCGGCAGCACGTGGTAGGAGAGCAGCACCGAGGCGCAAAACACCAGCAGGGCCGGGGAGAAGTAGAGGGCCAGGAGCGGCACGAACCAGAGCAGGTACCAGGGATGCACCGTCGGAGTCAGCAGCAGGAAGAGGAAGAGCGCCAGCGCGGCCTTCTGTTCGAGCGGAACCGGCCTGCGCCACAGCGCAAGAACGCAGACCGCCAGTACGGCCAGGAGCGAAAGCCGCGCGAGCGCGTTGGCGGAAAGCGGCAGCTCGCCGAGCCGCAGGAGGCCGTCCCGAACCAGCGGAAAGAGCAGCGCGTTGTGTTCCCAGCGCTGCACGTAGTCGGTCAGGCCGCCGAGCGCCGGGCCCGAGAGCCAGAACGGCAGATAGCCGAGCAGCACGACCCCGGTGAAGACCAGGAGTTGCTTCGGCCAGTCCCGGCGGACCAGCAGGAACGGCAGCAGCACGGGGGCGTACGGTTTCGCCAGCGTGGCCAGGCCGAGTGCGAGCACCGCGAGGAGCGCCCGCCCGCGGGCGGCCGCAAGCAGCGCGAGCAGGGTGCCAAGGATCGCGAGCGCGTCGAGGTGGGCGCCGCCGGCGATCTCGAGAACGACCAGCGGGGACCAGCCCCAGACCACCGAGCGGCGCGGGTCGAGGCCGCGCGCTCGCAACAGGGCGGCGAGCGCCCACCAGACGGCCAGATCGAAGGCCAGCATCAGCAGGCGCATGCAGAGCGGAGTCGGGGAGAGCCAGGCGCCGAGCGCGAAAGCGGCCTGGCAGATCGGCGGATAGGCGGCGCGGATCTGCTGGTGCGTGACCTTCGGCCAGATCTGATCGTCCCTGAGGAAGGCGAGCGCGGGGTCACCGGGCGCATGCAGATAGGGGTTCTCCCCGGCCAGCACCACCTGCCCCTCCCAGATGTAGCGGTAGTGATCGTCCGAGAGAGCTTGCTCGGGAATCAACAGCACCAATCGGGCCAGCAGGCCGACCGCCAGCAGGGTCGGCCAGCGGCCGCGCCCCCGAAACGCCAGGAAGCAGGCGACGGAGTACGGGATGAACGCCAGCAGCACCAGCAGAAGCGTGGTGCCGACTTCGGCGCGCAGGGACGGGAAACTCGAGAGCGGGACGAGACAGGCCAGCAGCCAGAGTCCCGAGAGGATCAAGTCTCTGCCGGGCCGGAGTCCGCCTGCTCGTCAGGGCTCGAGCCGGACGATTCCTGCTGTTCGTCCTCGGCCGGGCTCTTCCCCAGGCGGGACCAGTCGGGTTCGCGCTTTTCGAGGAAGGCGCGCACACCTTCCTTGAACTCGTCCGTTTCCCGCATGCGGGCGTTGTATTCGACGGCTGCCTTCAGCGCGCGCTCGATTTCCATCCCGGGCAGGGTCTCGAGCAGTTCCTTGGTCATCTGGATCGATCGCGGCGCGTTCAGGGCGATCCGGGCCGCGATCTTGCGGCAGCGATCGAGCAGTTCATCGGCCGGAACGACATCGGACACGAGCCCCATTTCGAAGGCCTCGTCCGCCGGGAGCTGGCGCCCGGTGAGCACCAGGTCGCGCAGTTGCTTCTCGTTCACCAGACCGCGCATGTAGACCAGCACCACGGCCGGCACGTAGCCGGCGCAGACCTCCGGATAGCCGAATCGCGCCTGCCCGGTGGCCAGGGTGAAATCGCACAAGGTGGCCAGTCCGCAACCGCTGGCCAGCGCCGGTCCGTTGACCGCGGCGATGGTGACCTTCTCGAACGAGCGCAGCCTGCGGAACAGCCGGGCCAGCAGGTCCGCGTCGGCCAGGCGTTCCTCGAACGAGCCGCTGGCCTGGGCCTCCGCCTCACGGAGATCCAAGCCCGAGCAGAACGCGCTGCCCGCGCCGGTGAGGATCACGGCCCGGATCTGCTCGTCGTCGAGGGCCAGATCGAGGGCCGTGTGCAGGCCGGAGATCAAGGCCTCGCTCAGCGCATTGCGGCGCTCCGGCCGGTTCAGGGTGATCACCGCCACGGGGGGATCCGCGGAGTAGATCACGACCGGTTCCTCCACCTGTGACGGAGGGGGCGGAGGGGCCTCGGAAGCTGGCTCTCTGGCGTCGGACACGCCTTCCGGCTGGTCACTCATGGATAGGCTCCTCGCGGATTATGCCGTCAGCTCCTCCCAAAGCCAGCATCCGATGCTCCAGCCCGGTGGATCGTCTACCAACTGGACGCCTACCGGTCCCCGTTATCGGTTTCCGTCCCGATAGCCCTCGCCCACCTCCGCCGCGGTGGCCTCGGACGCCAGATTCCGGGCCTGTCGGATCAGCCCGGCCACCACCTTGCCGGGCAGGACGAAAGGATAGCCGCCGGTCGACATCATGCCGAAGTACTCGTCCGAGCCCTCCCGTACGCCCGACTCGAGCGTGGTCAGCACCCCGACCACGGCTCCGTCCATGGTGTAGACGGGGAGTCCGCGGGAGCGAATCGACCCGTCCAGCATCAGCGCCTTGCGAGGCTTGCTGATCTTTCCGCTGACGAGCGCCGTGCGGAGATAGGGCGCGAAGTCGTACCCCTTTTCGAGCCGAGCCACCGCCGCCACCTTCTGGCCCACCTCGGCCTGAGCCAGATTGTCGAAGTCGGCCACCGCGATCTCGCGTCCCCCGAGGTCCTTCACGAGGATGAATGCCAGGTTGACCTTCCGGTCGGTGGCCACGAGTTCGGCCTCGTACTCCTTCTCCTCGCGATCGAAGACGACCTTGATCTCCTGGAGGCTGCGTCTCACCTGGTATCTGTCGGTGGCCTCGCCGGCCGATCGAAAGGACTCGAACGAGAGCATGATCAGTCCATCCCGGCCGACCACCACTCCCAGGATCTCGTCCCGCGATTCCTGATCCTGCCCCTGACCGCCCAGGTTGAACTCGGTCTTGAT
>Ga0326597_10009170_pt1 | contig 13294 bp, 12 predicted proteins | sample RVTome_12_FD_203789 | JGI IMG/M metagenome (GOLD analysis project Ga0326597, IMG submission 203789) | Soil microbial communities from uranium-contaminated site in the Upper Colorado River Basin, Wyoming, United States - RVT100D185 | ecosystem: Environmental > Terrestrial > Soil > Contaminated >... | reverse complement strand
CGCCGTTCATCCTGCTGTTTGCCGTCTACGTCATCGCCCACGGCCACGACAGCCCGGGCGGCGGCTTTCAGGGCGGCGTGCTGCTGGCCGCCGGCGTCATCCTCGTCAAGCTGGTGCGCGGCCGCCCGGGCGGGTGGGACATCGGGCCGCGCGCCGCCCTCGCCCTCGCCTGCGTCGGCGTCGCGCTGTTTGCCGGCATCGGCCTGGTGCCGCTCTTCTTCGGCGGCCGCTATCTCGATTACGACGCGCCGCCGTGGTTGAGCGACCCGGTCGCCCAACGCGCGCTCGGGACGCTCGGCATCGAGATTGGCGTCGCGCTCGCCGTGACGGGCGTCATGCTCCTGATCTTCGACGTGCTCTCGGCCTGGGGGGGTGAGGGGGAAGCATGATCACCGGCGCCGCTCCGGCGCACATCCACTACTGGCTCTCGGGCGCCCTCCTGCTGATCGGCCTCTACGGCATGCTGGTGCCGTCGAATCTGGTCCGCAAGCTCATGGGGATGAACATTCTCCAGACGGCCGTCATCGTCTTCTTCATCTCGCTCGCCGCGAAGACGGATGGGCGCCTCCCGCTCACGGCCTCCGGCGGCCAGCCGCCCGCCGCACTGGACTATATCAACCCGCTGCCGCACGCGCTGATGCTGACGGCCATCGTCGTCGGCGTGGGGACGACCGGCGTCGCCCTCGCGTTGATCATCAGGATTCAGCGCGCCTTCGGGACGCTCGATGAACGGGAGCTGCTCGCGAAGTTGAGCGAATGATCGAGCACCTGCCCATTCTGGTCGTGGTCGTCCCGCTGGCGGCCGCGGCCGTCGTGCCGCTGGTCGGGCTGCGCTCGACCCGGGCGGCGCGCGGCGTCATGCTCGCGGCGCTCGCCGCCGCCGCGGCCCTCGCCGTGGCGGCGCTCCGCCAGGCGCTTGCCGAGGGCGCGCTGCATTACCAGCTCGGCGGGTGGCCGCCGCCTTGGGGCATCGAGTACGTCGTCGATCCGCTGGCCGGCGGGATGGCCGTCCTCGTGGCGGTGTTCGGCCTGATCGTGGCGGTGTACACCGGCCCCTTTCTCGTCGGCATGCCGCCGCTCGGCGCCGGCGGCTTCTGCGCCGTCTACCTGCTGCTCGTGACCGGCCTGCTCGGGATCGTCGTGACCGGCGACCTGTTCAATCTGTACGTCTTTCTGGAGATCTCGTCCCTATCCGCTTACGCGCTGCTGGCGCTGGGGGGAAAGCGCAGCCTGGTCGCCAGCTTCCGCTACCTGGTGCTCGGCACGATCGCGGGGTCGTTCTATCTGCTCGGGATCGGCTACCTCTATGCGATCACTGGAACGCTGAACATGGCGGACGCGGCGGCGCGGCTGCCGGCGGTCGCCGCGTCGCCCGCCTTCACCGTCGCCGTCGCGCTGATCGTGATCGGACTGACGATCAAGCTGGCGCTCTTCCCGCTTCACGGCTGGCTGCCGGACGCGTATACCTACGCGCCGACGCCGGTGACCGGGTTCATCGCCGCCGTCATGACGAAGGTGAGCGCGTACGCGCTGCTTCGGATCTTCTTCTTCGTCCTGCCGGGGGGCGGCGTCGCCGACGATGCCCTCAGGCTCCTGGGGTGGGCGGCGGCCGCGGCGGCGCTGGCCGGCTCGGCCATGGCGCTCGCCCAGACCGACGTGCGCCGGATGCTGGCGTACTCCAGCGTGGGGCAGATCGGATACATCGTGCTGGGGATCTCGATCGGCACGCCGCTCGCGCTGACGGGCGCGCTCCTCCACGTCCTCAATCATGCGGTGACGAAGGCGTGTCTGTTCCTGTCGGCCGGCGGCATCCTCTTCCGGACACGCGTTGCCGACGTCGCGAATTATCGCGGCATCGCCCGGCGGCTTCCGATCAGCATGGCCGCGTTCACGGTCGCCGCCGCCTCCATCGTCGGGCTGCCGCCGACGGCCGGCTTCTTCAGCAAGTGGTACCTGCTGGCGGCGGTGCTCGAGCGCGGTGCCTGGCCGTTCGCGCTGGCGCTGGTCGGCAGCTCGCTGCTGAGCGCGGTGTACCTGTTCCGCGTCGTCGAGCGATCCTACCTGGGCGACGCGCCGGAGGCGGCGGTGGCGTCGGAGGCGTCCGAAGGGGCGCCGCTGGAGCTTCCACTTGGTATGCTCGTCCCGATCGTCCTGCTGGCTGCCGGCGTCCTCCTGCTCGGGGTGCTGAGCCACGCGGTCGTGTCCCAGGTCATCGCTTTCGCGCTGCCGGTCGACGGCGGGCGGTGAACGAGAACAGGTTGCGACACCGTGCTCACGCCGTCTGAACGCCCGCTCGCCGCCGTCCTGGTTTCGCTCGTGGCCGCGCTCCTGATTGCCGCTTCGGGGCGCCGGCCCAACCTGCGGGAGACATGGACGTTCCTCGCGGCCATCATCAAGCTGGCGCTCGTCGCGTCGTTGCTGCCGGGCGTCCTGGCCGGCGACGTCGTGGAGTCGGCGCCGCTCACGCTCGTGCCCGGCCTGGCACTCCACCTGCGCGCGGATGCCTTGGGGCTGCTCTTCGCGCTCGTCGCGTCCACGCTCTGGCTGCTGACCTCGCTCTACTCGGTCGGCTACATGCGCGCGGCCGGGTACGAGCATCAGACGAGCTACTTCGCCAGCTTCGCCGTCTGCGTGTCGGCGACGATTGGGATCGCGTTTGCCGCAAACCTGATCACGTTCTTCATCTTTTACGAGATCTTGACGGTCGCCACCTACCCGCTCGTCGTGCATTTCAGGACCGACGAAGCGCTCGCGGCAGGCCGGAAATACCTGGTCTACACGCTCGCGGCCGGTCAAGCGCTGCTCGTGGCCGTCATCTGGGCGCAAACGATCGCGCCCGGCGCGTCGTTCCAGCCCGGCGGGTTTCTCGCCGGCCAGGCGTCGGCGCCGGCGCTCGCCTTGCTCTTCCTGCTCTTCATCGTCGGCGTCGGCGTGAAGGCGGGCATCATGCCGCTGCACGGCTGGCTGCCCGCCGCGATGGTCGCGCCGACGCCGGTCAGCGCGCTCCTCCACGCCGTCGCGGTCGTCAAGGCCGGCGCCTTCGGCTCCCTGCGCATCGTCGGCTACGTGTTCGGGGTCGACCTGCTGGCCGAGCTGGGCGCCGGTCAAGTACTCGCCGTCGCCGCCTCGGCGACCATCATCATCGCGTCGCTCCGCGCCCTCGGCGAGGGCCACCTGAAGCGGCGGCTCGCCTATTCCACCATCGCCCAGCTCTCGTATATCGTGCTCGGCGCGGCTCTGGGATCTGCAGCGGCTCTGGCGGGCGCCATGTTTCACATCGCGGCGCACGGCGCCATGAAGATCACGATGTTCTTCTGCGCCGGTGCCATCTACACGAAGGCGCATGTCGAGCGGATCGCCGACCTGGGCGGAATTGGGCGCCGGATGCCGATCACGATGGGCGCGTTCGCGATCTGCGCGTTCGGCCTGGCGGGCATTCCCCCCGCCGTCGGTTTCGTCAGCAAGTGGAATCTCGGCGTCGGCGCGCTCGACGCGGGGCACGCCCCCTTTCTCGCGGTCCTCGTGGCCAGCGGGCTCCTGAACATCGGCTACTTCTTTCCAATCGTGCACGCCGCCTTCTTTGGCGGCCGGCAGCCGCCGGCGTTCGACGACAACGGACCCGCGCTGACGCTGCCGCTCGTCGTGACGGCGCTCCTGGCCGTCGTGCTCGGCGTCTACCCCGATGCCGGGCTGAGCCTGTACGAGCTCGCCTGGCAGGCGGCCCGGAGCGTCGTGGCCGCCGGATCGGGAGGCGCCCCGTGAAGAGCGTGAAGGTATGGTGGGGACTCGCCGGCGCCGCCGCCCTGGCCAGCGGCGCGGCGAAGATCGCGTATCACGACGCCGCGCACGCCCGCTTCTGGTGGCACGAGGTGCCGGCATTCGACCTCGTCTATGGGTTTGCGGGCTGCCTGGCCATCATCGTCCTGTCGAAGGCGCTCGGCAAGCTCTGGCTCCAGCGGCCGGAGGGCTACTACGACGAGGATGGGCGGTGACCGTTCATCCTGGCTTCGTGCTCATCGGCGCCGCTCCCGTCGTGGCGCTGCTGCCGGCACGCGCCCGGCAGGTGGCGCTGCTGACGGCGTCGCTCGGGGCCCTGCTCGCGGCGGCGGGGCTTCCCGTCGATGCCGGACCGTGGGTCCAGCAGGTCGCCGGCTTTCGGCTGGAGCTCCTCCGCGCCGACGCGCTCGGGCGGCTCTTCGCGCTGATCTTCACCGTCGTCACCGTGATCGGCGTCGTCTTCGCGCTGCACGTGCGGCGGGCCACCGAGCATGCCGCCGTCCTCCTGTACGCGGGCGGCGCGGTCGGCGTCGCCCTCGCCGGCGACTGGATTACGGCGTTCGTGTTCTGGGAGCTGATGGGGCTCGCGTCGCTCGCGGTGCTGTGGCACGGGGGCGAGCGGGCGGGGCCGGCGGGGCTCCGCTTCCTCTTCATTCACGCGCTGGGCGCCTCGTTGTTCTTCGCGGGCCTCGTGCTCCACGTAGCCGGCGGCGGCGACACGTCGCTCGCGGCATGGGCCGCGACGTGGCGCGCCGGCTGGTCGCTGCCCGCCGCGCTGATCCTCGCCGGCGTTGCGATCAACGCCGCCATTCCGCCGCTCCACCCCTGGCTGACCGACGCGTATCCCGAAGCCTCGGCGACCGGCACGGTCTTCCTGAGCGCCTTCACGACGAAGACGGCGGTCTACCTGCTCATTCGGGCGTTCGCGGGCTCGGAGCTCCTGCTCTGGGCCGGCGTCGCGATGGCGCTGTACGGTGTCGTGTACGCCGTGCTGGAGAACGATATCCGGCGCCTGCTGGCCTATCACATCGTGAGCCAGGTCGGCTACATGGTGGCCGGCGTCGGCATGGGCACCGCCATGTCGCTCGACGGCTCGGCCGCGCACGCCTTCTGCCACATCCTGTATAAGGCGCTGCTGCTCATGGGCGCCGGCGCCGTGCTCGAGGCGACCGGACGGCGGAAGCTCACCGAGCTCGGCGGCCTGGCCGCGCGGATGCCGGCGGTCACGGCGCTCTACATGATCGGGGCGTTCTCGATCTCGGGCGTGCCGTTGTTCAACGGGTTCGTCAGCAAGTCGGTCATCATTTCCGCCGCCGCCGACGGCGGGTGGCCGGTTGCCGAGCTCCTGCTGACGCTGGCCAGCGTGGGCACCTTCCTGCACACCGGCCTGAAGCTGCCGTTCTTCACGTTCTTCGGACCGGATCGCGGCATCGTTCCCTCGCCGCTCCCGCGCAACATGATCGTGGGAATGGCGTTGGCGGCGCTGCTTTGCTTCGGATTGGGCATCATGCCGGGGTGGCTGTACGCGCGGCTGCCGTTCCAGCCGTTCGAGTACCACCCGTACACCGTGGACCATGTCGCCGCGTCGCTCCAACTGCTGCTGGGGACGGGAGGAGCCTTCTGGCTGTTGCGGAGCAAGCTGAGTGGCGAGCCGACCGTCAGCCTCGACACCGACTGGGTCTACAGGCGGCCGCTGCGCGTGGCGCTGAGAACGGTCGTGCGAGGGGCGGCTGCCGCCGGCGAGGCCGCGCGCGCAGTGGGCCCGCCGTTCTCGATCTGGCTGGCCCGGATCGCGAGGATGCCCGCGTCCGGCGGGGCCCCGGATCTGGATGCCTACCGCGCGCCCGTGGGCGTCACCGTCCTCTGGGTGCTCGCGCTGTTCATCCTTCTGGCGCTGTACGGGTCGTTGTCGTAGTCGTCCCGCTTCCGAGGCGGCGGGCCTCGAGACGGCCGCGGGTTCGTGGCGTGACGCTTCAGGGCTTCGGCGTTGTAATATCCTTCACGATGAAGACCAGCTCGCCGGGTCGAATGAGACCGAGCTCGCGGCGGGCGACTTCTTCGATGGCCGAGGGGTCCTCACGGAGCCGGCGCGCCTCCTCGCGCAACCGCGCGTTGTCGGCCCGTTGATTGGCGATCGTGGCGGCCAACTGGTCGGACTCGCGCCGCGCGCGCAGCATGGCGAGGAATCCGCGATCGCCCACGAGGGCATCAACGACGATGATCACGGCGACGAAGAGCAGCAGCACATGCACGATCAAGCGGGTCCGCCCGCCGTGCTTCGTGTGAGGGTGCCGGCGCGTCGCCCGGGGTCGGATCGCTTTAGCCACGCGCAGAGACAGTACAACAGCCTGGACCGGGAGTACAAGGGCGATCGGCGGTATAGTTGAGGTAGGCCTCCCCGCCGTCGACGCTCCGCCGCGCTTCACCTCATCATCCGCCGATGACTGACATCGTTCTCATCCTGACGACGCTGCCCAACGACGATCGCGGCGAGGCGCTCGCGCGTGCCCTCGTCGAGGAGCGCCTGGCCGCCTGCGTCAACGTTCTCGCGCCGATGACATCGTTCTACCGGTGGCAAGGGGCCGTCGATCAAGACATCGAGCGTCAGGTCGTGATCAAGACGACCCGCGACCGTGTGGCGGCGGTTCAGCTGCGGATTACCGACCTGCATGCCTACGAACTGCCGGAGTTCCTCGTGCTGCCTGTGATCGACGGGAGCACGGCGTACCTCGAATGGGTCAGAGCGCAGGTGTTGGAGGTCAGCGAGGCGTAGCCGCCGCTCCCGCCGGGCGAGCTGCCCCGGCGGTCACGCCGGGCCGGGCGTGTCGACGCCGCCGCGCCGGTATCGCAGGTACTCGACCACCATCGGCAGGATCGACACGGCGATGATGCCCATCGCGACGAGCGAGAAGTTCTCCTTGACGATGGGGACGTTGCCGAAGGCATAGCCGGCCCCGACGCAGATTCCCACCCACGCGCCCGCGCCCGCCACGTTGTAGAAGGCGAACTGCGGATACGACATCTCGGCGGCGCCCGCCACGAACGGGACGAAGGTGCGCACGATTGGCATGAACCGGCCGAGGACGATCGCCTTGCCGCCGTGACGTTCGAAGAAGTCGTGCGCCTTGGCCAGGTAGGCCGGGTTGACCCATCGCCGCCATCGCCGGTCGGTGTTCGCCAGGTGGATCACCCGGGTGCCCACCGTGCGACCGACCGCATAGTTCACGGCATCGCCGGCAATGGCCGCCGCCAGCAGCAGCACGACCCCGACGCGGACATCGAGCGCTCCGGCCGCGGCCAGTGCGCCGGTCGCGAACAGCAGCGAGTCGCCGGGCAGGAACGGCGTGACGATCAGGCCCGTTTCGGCGAAGACGATCACGAACAGGATGGCGTAGATCCACGGGCCGTAGGCCGCCATCAGCTGCAGCAGGGAGGCGTCGACGTGGAGCAGCAGGTCGATCCACTCGGTCACGGTGAGTCCCTTCTACGCCCGCTCGAGCGCCTGGGCTAGGTCCTCTCGCAGGTCGTCGATGTCCTCGACGCCCACCGAGACGCGGATCAGACCGTCGGTGATGCCGAGCGCGGCGCGGCGCTCAGCCGGGACCGCCGCGTGGGTCATCGTGGCCGGATGCGAGATCAACGTTTCAACGCCGCCGAGGCTTTCGGCCAGCGCCATGAGGCGGACCGAGTTCAGCACACGGCGGGCCGCCTCGAGCGACCCGAGGTCGAAGGCCAGCATGCCGCCAAAGCCGCGCATCTGCCGCGCCGCGAGGTCGTGCTGCGGATGCGAGGCCAGACCCGGGTAGTGGACCTGTTTCACCTTGGGATGGCCCGCGAGGTACTCCGCGAGCGCCAGCCCGTTGGCGCTGTGCTGCCGCATGCGGAGCGGCAGCGTCTTGGTCCCGCGAAGCACGAGCCACGAGTCGAACGGGCTCAGAATGGCTCCGGCGGCGTTCTGGACGAACTTCAGCCACTCGATGTCGTCGTCGCGCGTCGCCACCACGATCCCGCCGATGCTGTCGCTGTGCCCGTTGAGATACTTCGTCGTGCTGTGCGTGACGAGATCGGCGCCGAGCTCGATCGGGCGCTGGATGCAGGGGCTGGCGAAGGTATTGTCGGCGACGAGCCGTACGCCGTGCCGGTGCGCGAGCTCGGCCGCCCGGCCGAGATCGGTCAGCCGCATGACGGGGTTGCTCGGCGTCTCGACGAAGAGCAGGCGCGTGGCGGCGGTGAAGGCGCGCTCCACGGCATCGAGGCGCGCCGTGTCGACGTAGCTGAACGACAGCTGGTACCGGGTCAGCACCTGCTCGAACAGCCGAAAGGTGCCGCCGTACACATTGTCCGACACGACGACGTGGTCGCCGCTCGTGAGCCGAGAGGCGATCGCGTTGATGGCCGCCATGCCGGACGCGAACGCAAAGGCCGCTCGACCGCCCTCGATCGCCGCCAGGTTCCCTTCGAGCGCGGCGCGCGTCGGGTTCTGGGTGCGCCCGTATTCGTACCCCTTGTGTTTGCCCAGCTCGTCCTGAACGTAGGTGGACGTCTGATAGATCGGCGTGATGATGGCGCCGGTGGACGGGTCGGGCTCCTGGCCGGCGTGCACGCAGACCGTGCTGAATCGGGCGTTCGTCCTGAGCTTCACGATCCGCCTACGATACTCTGTTAATATCGCCGAAGTCCACGTGACATGGCCCGATATCGCCTCGAGTACTCCGCGGCGCGGCGGCCGGCGGCGGCCGACCGCCGTCTCGGCATGAGGCACGCGCTCGTCGAGACCTTGCCGGGCCGCGCGATCGTCGCCGGCCTTGCCGTGCGGCTCGCCGTCCTCCTCCTGCGATCCGCGGGCGGCGGAACGGGGCTGCTCGTGGGCGTCCTCGACACCACCGCCTCGATCGCGATCGCGGCTGGCGGCGGCTACTTCCTGCTGCGCGGGCTCGCCCACGTGAAGCGGCGGGTGCTGTGGCGGGTCCGCCGCAAGCTGATCATCTCGTACATCTTCATCGGCTTCATCCCGGCCATCCTGATTGCCGCGTTCTTTCTGCTCGGCGGCCTGCTGCTGTTCTCGAACTTCAGCTCGTATCTGGTGCAGACGCGGCTGCGCGCACTGGCCGACCGGGCCGAAGCGATCGCCAGCACGACGGCGCTCGAGATCCAGCGTGCCGACGGACGCGACGTCGCGGGGATCGTGGCGCAGCGGGAATCCGCCGCGGCGCGCGAATTCCGCGGCGCGTCGTTCGCGGTGGTCCCGCTGCACCGCCCGTGCGCCGCCGCCTCGCCGGGCGCCATCGCTGCCGGCCAGGATCCGCCCGGATCGGCTCGCATCGCCATCGCCGGACCGTGGGCGCACCTGGAGCCGCCCGCCAGCCTGCCGCCGTGGGTCGGGTGCGGCGGGTTCAAGGGGCTGCTCGTCTACGGCCAGCCGGTCGACGCGTCCGGTCGGACGGGCGGAGGCACGCAGCTCCTCGTGCGCGCCGTGGCGTATCCCGAGTCGGCGAGCCCCGCGTACGCCGTCGTCGTCGATCTGCTCGTGAACGCCGAAGTCCGGCGCGCGTTCCGCGAGGAGACCGGCGTCGAGCTGACCAGCGTGAGCGCGGTGAGCGCCGGCGCGCCGGTGCTCATCGGACCGGCCGGCGATGGCGCCGGGGCCGGTGCGCTGGCCATGAGCTCGCTGAGCCTGCTCGAGTACACCGACTGGCCGACCGGCAGCTCGGAGCCGGCGGTCGCCTTCATGCAGCTCAGCATCGGCGAGATCTACGCGAAAATCTCCGCCGCGCAGGGGGCGATTGGCGACCGCAGCTTCGGCCAGGGGCTGCTGCTCGTGCTGGTCGTCATCGGCGTCCTCTTTCTCATCATCGAGGCCTTGGCGCTCCTGGCGGGCCTGGCGCTGGCCAAGTCGATCACCGGGTCGGTGCACGCGCTCTTCGCGGGCACCGAGCGTCTGCGCCAGGGCGATTTCACGCACAAGATCGACATCCCGGCCCGGGACCAGCTCGGCGAGCTGGCCGAATCGTTCAACTCGATGACCGCCAGCATCGAGGACCTGCTCCGGCAGGCGGCCGAGAAGAGGCGGCTCGAGGAGGAGCTGCGAATCGCGCGCGAGATCCAGATGTCGCTCCTGCCGCAGGGTCCGCTGGTCATGCCGGGCCTCTCGATGAACGCCATCTGCGTCCCGGCGCGCGAGGTCGGCGGCGATTATTACGATTTCTTTCCGCTCGGCGGGCACCGGCTTGGCGTGCTGATTGCGGATGTATCGGGCAAGGGGACGTCGGCGGCGCTGTACATGGCCGAGCTGAAGGGCCTGGTCCTCTCGCTCAGCGAGATTCACACGTCGCCGCGCGACCTCTTGATCAGCGCCAACCGCATCATCGCCGCGAACCTCGACGCGCGCAGCTTCATCACCATGACCTACGCCGTAATCGACCTCAAAGCGCGCTCCATGACCTACGCGCGGGCCGGGCACACGCCACTGATGTACCTGCCGGGGCCCTCCGGGGGGGCGCCGAGGTCCGTCCGGGTCCTGGCGCCCGACGGCCTCGTCCTCGGCCTCAAGATCGACGACGGCGAGATGTTCGAGCGCCTGCTGCGGGAAGAGACGATTCCGCTCCGCGAAGGCGACGTCTACCTCTTCTTCACCGACGGGATCAGCGAAGCCATGAACGCCGGCGACGACTGCTTCGGCGAACAGCGGCTGGGCCGGCTCATCGAAGAGTACGCCGATCTGCCGTCCGACCTGCTTCGCGACCGGGTGCTCGGCGAGATTGCATCGTTTGTCGGCGATGCGCCTCAGCACGACGACATGACGATGATTCTCCTCAAGATCGAGGATCTCGGCGCCGTCGCGGCGCTCGCCGAAGACGAGCCGGCCGAGGTCGCCCGGCGCGGCGCCTAGCACCATGGTGGATTTGGTCGTCATCTTCCGGACGCAGTCCGACGTGGAAGCGAGCATCGTGCGCGGCCTGCTCGAGGCCCACGGCGTCCGGTCCGCCGCCTCCTCCGCCGTCACGCACTCGGTGTTCCCGCTCACGGTGAACGAGCTCGGCGAGGTTCGGATCTCGGTGCACCGCGAGGACGCGGAGGAAGCGCAGCGGATCATCGAGAGCCACCGCACCGAGCTGTCGAACGGCCGCGTGATCCGGCTCCGCGACGAGTTCGACCTGCTGCAGCAGGCGATCGAGTACCGCTTCCGCGATCGCGGCCTGCTCGAGCACGCGATGACGCACGCCTCGCGCGCCAACGAAGACGTCAGCGGCGGCGTGTCCGACAACGAGTCGCTCGAGTTCCTCGGCGACGCCGTGCTTGGATTCGTCGTTGCCGATCTGCTGTTCCGGGAGTTCCCCGAGTACGACGAAGGACAGAAGTCGAAGATCAAGGCGGCGCTCGTCTCCACCGCGACGCTGGCGCGCCAGGCCGAGCGGCTCGCGCTCGGCGATCACCTCCTGCTCGGGCGCGGCGAGGAAAAGACCGGGGGCCGCCGCAAGCAGGCGCTGCTCGCCGACGGGTACGAGGCGCTGATCGCGGCCATCTACCTCGACGGGGGCGTGGAACAGGTGTGGGCCTTCATCGCGCGCGAATTCGAGCCGCTCCTGGCCGACGCCCGGCGGCACGGCGTCGCCGGCCAGGACTACAAATCGGCGCTGCAGGAGCATCTGCAGTCGCGCGACCAGCCGCTGCCCGAGTACCGGCTCGCCGGCTCCATCGGCCCCGACCACCGCAAGCAGTTCCAGGTGGAAGTCGTGCTGCGGGGCGAGGCGGTGGCCGAAGGCACCGGGCCCAGCAAGAAGGAAGCGGAGCAGGAAGCCGCGCGGCTGGCGCTCGACCGGCTGCGGGGCGAACCGTGACTCGGAGGGGGCCGGCGGTCAGTCGATTTCGATGATGCCCCAGCCCTTTTTGTCTTCGTCGCCCGTGGCCGGCCCGGCGGCCGCCATGGCCAGGGCCGGTTCAGCGTGCGGCAAGCGCGGCAGCGCGTAATGATGAACCTCGCGCGCCAGATCGTCCTCGGTCGGCGCCGTCGTGCGGCAGTGCAGGCGCACCCAGACCCGCAGGAGCGGGTCGGTGAAGCTGTAGCGCTTCTGCCGTGAGGACACCAGATCCACGTCTTCCAGCCACGACAGGTAGTCTTTGGTCGACCCGGGGGTCCGGTGCAGCCGCAGTGAGATCTCCGTCAGGGTGAGCCCTTCCTCTTCGGCCAGGATGTCGAGAATGGCCTTCAGGGCGCCGTAGCCGCGGGCCCGGTGCAGGCGCAGCTCGTAGCAGAAGTTGCAGGCCCTGGACAGACGCCCCTCCGGCGCCAACAGGGCCACCAGGGCGCTGATCACGTCGCTGCCGCCGCGGTCGTTCATCGCGGCCAGCTCGTCGGCGATGGCCCGGACGTACGCCGGCCGGCCGTCGGCAATCGCCTGGACCGTCCGGGCGATGTACTCGGCCTCGTGCGCGTCGCCCGACGAGGGGTGGCGGGCCGCCAGATCGAGCACGTCGAGTGTGTCCTCGGTCGTGAGGGGCGGCAGGTGTATCACTTCGAAACGCGCCGAGCGGTCGCGGAGCAGCCGGAGCGCCCGCGCGGTGTACCGGCTCGTGAGCACGAAGCGACTGCCGCTGAGCGCCAGGCTGTTCACGAGGTCCTGCAGCACGCGGCGAAGCCCCGGAAAGCTCTCGAACGTGCGGAACTCGAGGAACTCGTCGAGCAGGAAGGTGGCCGGCTCGCTGCTGCTGGCGCGCGCCCGGTTGAAGAACGCGAGCGTCTGGTCGAAGGCGGCGCGGGCGTCCGCCGCCGACGTGTCGCCGATCGGGAAGGGCGACGCGCCCGTGACCGCTTGCAGGAACCGCTCGGGTGTCGTCGCCGTCCGCTCGACGTCGATGTGCTGCACGGCGGTGCGGCCGATGCGCTCCTTGAGCTGGTAGAGGAGCGTCGTCCGTCCGCTGCCGCACCCGCCGAGCAGGACCGGGATGCGGGAGGGGGACGCATCGAGGGCCGCGCCGATGCGTCGGATGAGCGCGGAGCGGGGCGTCAGCATGCGCGTCCCTCGTGGATTGGCGGCCGCGGGCCGCGGATCAGGCGCGCCGACAGGAGCGCGGCGACGTTCGACGCGCGGCGCGGTGCTCGATGGGTTCGCTTCGCGATGGCCATGACGTCTGCTTGCTGGGGTCGATGTCGGCCGTTCGACGCGCGCCGACGGAAGGATAGAACTTAAAAAGCGACGCGCGAGTTGTCAACTGAAAACAGAATTTTTTTTCACTTGACTCGAACGCCGCAAGCGAGTTCCCGCTCGTTGGACGCGATCGAGTGCGTGATCGCATCGATGTCGGGCGCCGGCGCGCGATCATCGGGTAGAATCTCTGGTGCGATATGAACCTAGCAGTCTTGGGCGCGCAGTGGGGCGACGAAGGCAAAGGCAAGATCGTCGATCTCCTCACCCACCGCTTCGACATCGTGGCGCGATACCAGGGTGGCCACAACGCCGGCCACACCGTGTACGTCAATGGGACGAAGTTCGTGCTCCGCCTGATCCCGTCCGGCATC
>Ga0326597_10009169_pt1 | contig 13295 bp, 16 predicted proteins | sample RVTome_12_FD_203789 | JGI IMG/M metagenome (GOLD analysis project Ga0326597, IMG submission 203789) | Soil microbial communities from uranium-contaminated site in the Upper Colorado River Basin, Wyoming, United States - RVT100D185 | ecosystem: Environmental > Terrestrial > Soil > Contaminated >... | reverse complement strand
CCTCATCAATCATCTGCATAACGGACCCCTGGCTTATGGCGCCATTAACCTGTTGAAAAACAATGAATATCTATAGCACATCCCAAAATTATACCTAAAGTATATAAATTGTATAATTTGCATAATTATTCTATGCTTGACCACAGGACAACCAACGGGAACATCGCCATGCGCCATACCAAAACTGCACGACAGAAAACCGGCCTCGACCATACTGTGCAAGGCCTGCCCCGTTTTTCAGCAAGCTCTTTGGCCACCCGCAGCGCCCAGATTACCCGTGAGGTCATGAAACGCGGCGCCTCGGTCATTACCAAACATGATGAACCGACCATGGTGCTGATGTCCATAGAACGTTACCTGCAACTTGAGCGGGCCGCCGGACAGAATCTCGACCTGCTCACACAGCAGTTTGACCAGCTGTACACCGGAATGCAGAAACCCGGGGTCGCACGCAAAACCATCAAGGCTCTGGATTTATAAGGTTTGTTGAGTGCCCGCCTGTATCGTCGTGCTTGCCGGGGTCAACGGCGCCGGTAAAAGCAGCGTCGCCGGAAACGCCATCCTCAAAAACGGCGGCCGGTTTTTCAATCCCGACGATATGGCCGGGCAGATACGGCAGAACGATCCGGCCTGCCCGCCTGCCGAAGCGAACGGCCTGGCCTGGGGACTGGGTCGCCGCGGACTGGAACGCGCCCTGGCCGAGGGCGGGTTCTTTGCATTCGAAACCACCCTCGGTGGCAATACCATTACCGCCCTGTTGCTTGACGGCGCCGGACAACAGGCTGAAATCCATCTATCCTATATCGGACTTGATTCAGTGGAACGTCACATCGAACGCGTCAGCAAGCGGGTCGCAGCAGGCGGCCATGACATACCCGAAGACACGATCCGGGAACGTTACCGGACCAGCCGTGAAAATCTGATTAAACTGATCCCGCATCTATCCAGCCTGCGCGTTTACGATAACAGCGCGGAGACGAAATCCAGACCGAAACCCGTCCTGCTGCTCCACATGGACAAGGGTACTATCAAAAACCATGCGCCACTGGAACGCATCCCGGTGTGGGCAAAACCGTTGCTGACAGCGGCGTTCAGGACCAATGAAACCCGGAGCGGACGAAGGAAGAAATAATTAGTAACTACATAGTCGGAGTGATTAAAATTAAATCACTTCGGCCCCTTTTCCGTATTGACACATGTGTTATTGCAAGACCTGACCCCGAATATCCTCCCGACCCCGAATATCCTCCAAGACCTGACCCCGAATATCAGACTCCCCCATGGTTTCACTGCAGCTATAGCCCCAGCCTTCATGTCTGCTGACAAATTGCCTGGCCTGGTTCTCACAAAAACCCTCCGTGTGTTCAGAGGTCCACAACACCTCGGCGCCTTCTCCCTTGTCATAATGCACTTCGCACGGCACCAGACCGTCACCTGTATAGACCACCGAGATATTCCGCTCGGAATCACCCATAGTGCAGACGAATTCTGTATCCGCGAAAACCCCCGCGCTGAAAAGTAATATCGCACACAAAACTTTCACCCGTTTCATCTCAACCTCCTTTCCCCAGATTATCGCCCCTGTAACTTTACTACTACGGTAAAATAATCCAAGTGTTGTTGAAAACCCCGGAAAATATTATCGAATTAGGGTCAGATCTTGCAACTTGAGTCAAGGATCAAGACCTGACCCTATTTTGTTACTCTGGCAGTAAATTTCACGCCTAATGCCCGGGCCACTTTTATTACCGTATCAAACCGTGGCTTTGCACCCGGCGCAAGTGCCTTGTACAAACTCTCCCGACCCAGACCGCTATCTACCGCCACCTGCGCCATACCACGGGCACGCGCCACATCCCGCAGGGCCGTGAGTAAAAGGTCGGAATCCCCGGTTTCCAGTACGGCCGTCAAATACTCGGCAATGGCCCTGTCATCCGTAAGATAACGCGCCGCATCAAACGGCAATACCTTGATTTTCTTCTTGACGGTACGTTTCTTCATCAGTCCAGTTCCAGCTCGCTTAACATCTCTTGGACACGTTTGATATCGCGTTTCTGACTCGATTTGGTCCCACCCGCCAACATAACAATGATGGTATTGATTCGGCGAGTAAAATACAGTCTGTATCCGGGACCGACATCAACACGCATCTCGGATATGTTCCCACCAACCGGTTTCCAGTCACCCAGATTACCCTGTTCAGCCTGTCGCAAGCGGGCGGCGATCCGTACCTGGACACGCACGTCCGCAAGCCGATCAAGCCAGTCCTGGAATATTTCGGTCTGGCGGACTATATACACAGAGAAATCAATTGTATCCGAATGGATACTTTTGTAAAGGGGCGATAGCTGAAATCTGAACAGACTCATTATAAAAAATATTCATTAAGGCGAATCTACCTTCCGATAGCACCTGCCACCATCCCCCATTCAGGGTATGCCCTTGGCTATCTCAAGGTGATCTGATGTTAATCATAATATATCTTCATTTTTCATTGATCGAATATAGATAATTATCTATAATTATTATATGGACGAACTGAAGCCAGTGGAATGGCTGGGAACATCAAGGACTGATATACGCACCTTTCCGGACAAAGTAAGGCAGCTGTTCGGAACCGAATTAATGGCGTTGCAGGCGGGTTACAATCCGGCGGACTGGAAGCCTATCCCAGACATCGTAATTTACACAGCCAACTTTGCGGATGCGATTTATGGGCTGCACGCATTCCGCAAAAAGTCACAGAAAACGTCCAGACGGGACATCGAACTCGCTAGATCCAGGCTGAAACTAATCAAGAGATAATACATGTCAGGCAAAACAGTACAGAATATCTTCGAACAACTCGGTTTTGAAAAGCCCGAGGCGGCGAACATGAAAGTCCGTGCAGAGTTGCTGCTGGAGATACGGGAACACCTGCGCAAATCGGGTCTGAAGCAAAAAGAAGCCGCAACGCTGCTGGAGATCAATCAACCCGAAGTGAGCGCGCTGATGAACGGCATGATGTATAAATTCAGCATCGATGCGCTGGTTAATATGCTTGCCAAGCTGGGACGTGAAGTAAAGATCACATCGCGCCGGAGAAGAGCAGCCTGACTAACCGTGGTTTGTCCACTACTGTCTCCAATTATGCCTTCAGCGAGTAAGCTTGTATAGTCTATGCAAAAATGACTCCGACCCCTTTATTTGTAGCACAGAATAATGCATATCAGCTATCTCGTAGATAGACCGGAACTTGCCGAGCAACTCATCCCCGGGTTGCTCGAACATTGGCGATATGTATTTCCACACCACACATTTGCTGATCGCGTTGCGAAGTTTCAAACACACCAGAATTACGAGGATTTACCGATTGCGTGGATAGCTCACGATGGAGATACAGCACTCGGAACGGCGGCACTACGTACGCACGACCTGGAAGGCCGGGAGGATCTTGGCCCATGGCTTGGTGGAGTTTATGTACAACCCCAATATCGCAGGCAAGGTACAGCCTCTGCCCTATGCCGCACCGTGGAAATCAAAGCTGCTGCCATGGGAATCACGCGCTTGTACCTGTTCACACACGGGCATGGGAAACTTTATGAGAGTCTAGGCTGGGAGTACCTGGAACCAACGGACTGGCATGGACATGCCTGTACTATAATGTCCAAAATACCCAAATTATCTTGAATAAGTGCGATAGCAAAAAAAATTTAAAGGGGTTGGAGGCAACTGGGAACAATTTACATTTGTCTCCGACCCCTTTAATTCTTTAATTCTTGTCAGGAAGTTCTTACACCTTTTGGTTTTACAGTCCGCCCCTTCTTGATCACATCACGCAATACATCGTTTATCCTGGTCTGGTAACCAGGGCCCTGCGACTGGAAAAATTCCAGAACGTCCCGGTCAAGACGAACCGTCGTCGCGATTTTTGTCGGGTTTTTCTGTGGGCCGCGTCCGCGGAGCAGGCGCGGCGGACCCAGCATCGCCTCGGTCCACGGCGGGTTGTCGCGATCGCGAGGTTTAACGGAAGTATTCTTCGGCCGTTTCAATATAGTAGCGCGCTTCATAAGGTTCTGCCCTGCGTAGGGAAATGTAATGATCGTCATCGCCGCGTTCGGTGTGTACCAGAACCACGACTACTCCACGGAGAACTCCGAAGGTCACCCAGCGGCCTTCGCCATAGTCCTCGCGGATATCCTCACGGGTGATCGTGAAGTTATCCCAGATTGCGTCTGCGCCTTTGAAATCCAGTCCATGGCGCCGGATATTGCCCAGACGCTTCCTTTCGTCCCAGGTCGGCATAAGTTAATTGTACATACAAAATACTATGCCGCAAGTACTTTTATCAAACAGGCAGACAGGTGTTTACGCCCTCAATTACTTGCTGTGGTCTATCCCTGTTAAAGGTTAAGCAGCGGCCCTGTTATCTTCCAGTCGTCTTATGCTCGACGCATCCCTGGCGGGTGATGCCCCAAAGAACCTGGAATATTCCCGGTTAAACTGCGAAGCGCTTTCATAACCCACTTTAAATGCTGATCCCGATACGGAAAGACCGTTAAAAGCCAACAGTTTTCTTGCCTCGAGCAGTCTTAATTGCTTCTGGAACTGGATCGGGCTGAGGCCGGTTATTTTTTTAAACTGGCGGTGAAAGGTTGTCACACCCATACCGGATTCTTCCGCGATACGCTTTATCTCAATCGCTTTGATGTAATTCCCCCTGATCCACTGGATAGCGTGATGGATTTTCGTGGCACTGCCCCCCACAAAGCAGAGTTGCCGCAATCGCCAGCCTTGCGGCCCGGTCAGGACCCGGTAGAGTATTTCACGCTCATAGACCGGCGCGAGGGCCGGGATGTCCTGCGGCGTCTTCAACAGGCGCAGCAGCCGCAGCCAGGCATCAATGAACTCCGGCGGGGCGGGACAGGCTGCAAACCGGTTACCGGCCCTCCCATCGTGAATATCGTCAGGAATATCTCTTAACAAGATTTATCAGGGACAGACCACGATTGATAGGACTTTAAACGCGAAACCGTGGTCTATCCCATATTTACTTCGCTGGAGTGACTTATGTGCCTTATTGAGCAAGTTTAGAACTTATTACTCTGTTAAGGCTAACGCCTTCCTCAGCTGCTTTTACCGCCAACTGACGATGTACCTCGGGAGGAACTCTCACCATAAATTTACCACTGTATTTCTTTGTTGTTATCGCCTGAGGTACTGGTTCTCCGGTATGAGTAAGATCTTTCACACACTTTCTGACAGTAGAACGAATTCCCTTCAAGGCCTCCTCAGGACTTGCCGCCAGCCAACTTAAACCAGGGAATTCCGCGCATAGACCAATAAACTCATTGTCCTCGTCCGACCACATAACCCGGTAGGTATATTTATCTGCTTCTCGTAGCATGTCTATCCTCCAACTGCTCAATCGCAAGTAATACTTGCCTTACTTGATAGGCTTTCGCTTTGCCCTTGTGGCCCTGAATATTCACTCTCGGATTTCCAGGCCAGGGTGTTTTGTATATACAGTGACTGGTCCCGTCCTGCCGTGGGGGTCCAAAGTAATGTTCACAAACTTTCTTTAGTTCGTTGAAGCGTACCCCGTTGGGATTCCGCCTCATTGATTCAAGAATTTTCGCTACACCAGACACCTTGTAATAGTAGCACTATTGATACTGTCAATCAAATTCATTGGGCACATAACGACCAGGTTGTGATCACTCATGGACAGACCACGATTTTCCTATGTTTACTCATCCAATAATCGCCTGTTAAGCAGTGTTTGCACATCGCGCCGGCCATCAACGATTAGATATATGTATACGGTATTTTTGATGATACGGTAGATAATCCGGTAAGGTTTAAAAAACAATTCCCGGTAATCACGGATCCCGAGCGATGACAGTTCCTGCGGATAGACGCCACGTTCAGGAAATTCCGACAGACTGTTAATCTTTTCTTCAATCTTCCCGAGCACATACTCAGCGGCAGCAGGCGAATCGTTCTGTGTGATATATGTATCAAGTTCTTCGAGATCACGCGCGGCGCTGTTGGTGAGCGAGATCTTATAAGGCATCAGGATTTTACCCTGTTTTTACGTATGCGCTTTATGGCATCTCTGGCAGGCTGTACTTTACCTGCTTCAATTTGTTGGTTACCCAATGCAAGAATTTTCAGTAAGGCCAGTGTTTCCTGGGTCTGCTGGTAGCTTTGCACGTCCTGTATCACGGCCGTGGCCTCACCGTTTTGAGTAATCACCAACGGTTCGCGTTGTTCGCTTAGTTGACGTATGAGTTCGGATGCGTGGGCTTTAAGGTAACTTATAGGTTTGATATGGGAGAGTTTCATGGGCACATTCCAGAATAATTAATTAGACCAGAATATAGACTGAATTAAGGTCTATATCAAGACCTAAGTACTCCATAAAATTCTAATACGGCATCCTGCCAACTGGATTCCGGCCATTCCCTGGCCGGAATGACGGTTATTTCTAGAAGTAATTGCCTACGTTAATGATTGTCTTACTGGATTCCCGCCCCCCGCTTTCGCGGGGGCAAGTTCCGAAAGCCGGGAATGACGGATTGAGACAACTCCTCACTCCTCTCCTCTTACTAACTTTTATACCCCCACTCCCTCCACCCCCCCTGCAACAGTGGGAAATACAACCCTAGTTTAATCGTTCTATCGTCCATAGCCTGCACCAAGGCAGCGTATTTGTGCATCTGTCCGGCATAGCGTTCCTGCTCGCGGTCGAGGAAGGACTCCATGTCCGCGCCTTCATGCCGGCTGGTCTTGTAGTCCACGATCCAGCGTACACCTTCGGCGTCGATGAAGGTCCGGTCGATAATGACGTTCACCACATGGTTCTGATACAGGCCGCTGATGGCGTACTCGCTGCGGGGTTCAGCGTGGTCCTTCGCCAGGATCCAGCGGCCGCGGTCGTCGGACAGCATTTTTAGCAGCGCGGCCTCGACTTGTGCACCGGCCTGTTTGAGTTCCGGTTCCGGCACGCACGCCTGTCGCAACATCAGGACAAACTGGTCACGGTTCGCTTGTATCTTTTGCTCATTCCAGTTGTCTATCCCCTCTTTCGCGATCCACTGGATGCAGCGATGGACGACGGAACCGATATGACGGATGGTCTCACCGGCCCACTGGAACTCAACTGCCTGTATGTTCTGATCAACATCAGATACAGGTAACGGTCTTTGCACTGCTATCGGCGGTGGCGGCAAAGACCAGTCCAGGGTCAGACGCCGAATGGCTGTATCGGTAGCGCTTGCTGCATCACCGGTCCCTGCCCCGCTCGCTTTACCCATCGCGTTCTCATAGGCTTCGTGCAGCGTGGGCCACAGATGCGACAACAATGAACGCGCATCCGCCTTGCATACCAGTTCGCCTCCTTTTTCCATTTTCATCTGCGCGCTGCCGGACAGGTGCAGGGTCTTTTTCGCGCGGGTGGCCGCCACGTACAACAGCCGTGCTTGCTCATGACGGTCCTTGCTGGACTCGACCTCGCGGATATAGTCATAGATCGGCGATTGTTTCTCGCCGGTCTGTTTGATCGGCGCCAGAAACAGGTCGTGCCCGCCGTCCGCGCGTGTCCGCAACATCCACTTCAATAGTTCTGATGAGGTATTGCGCGACCACCGGCCGAGTCCCGGCAGGATGACGTGATCGAACTCAAGGCCCTTGGCCTTGTGTATGGTCATGACCTGCACGCTGTCCTCCGCCGCCACGTTGTCCGGCGCGGCATAAAGACCGGCGGTCTCCTCCTCCAGCAGTTGCAGGTCGGCAATATCACCGCCTTCATCCAGTGTCTCCAGCAGATCGAGAAAGGTAACCACGTCCTGCAAGTCGCTGTCACTCAGGAGTGTAGCCGGGGCGCCCAGCCTGCACCATAAGGCTTCAATACCGGCGCGCACGCTGCGGCGCTGTTTCTGCGCCAGAAACTCAGCGAACACCGAGGTCACACGTTCAAGACGGGCGCGGGACTCCTTTGTTAGTCTTTGAAGTACCGCATCATCCCGGCAGGATTCCCATATCGTCCGGTGCCGATCATCGCCGGCGATATTCAACAGGTCCTTGAGTTCGAGACCACACCAGGGCGCGCGCAATACGCTGAGCCAGGCGATGCGATCCGCCGGATGCAGCCAGGCACGGGTCAGGGCGAGCAGGTCCTGGATCGCAGGCCTGGCGCTGAGCGATTCGATCTCGATGGCGCGGTAGGCCACCTTGGCCTCTCGCAATGCCGGGAGGATGTCGACAAGGTGATTGCGGCTGCGGACCAGGATGGCGATCTTGTCTCCCGGGTGATCACGTCTGAGGGTACGGATCACCTCGCCGATCTTCGCCGCCTCCTGTCCACCCGCATTGTTGAAAAACGGATAGACCCGGACGTGGTCCGCTGTGACATTATTAATGACGGCGGTGGAGGGATGAAACCCGACCGCGCCAGTGGTGAGGTCGTCGGCGCCGGCCAGGATCCCGGCAAAGCCGCGGTTCACCCAGTCCACGATGCCCTGCTCCGAGCGGAAGTTGGCCGTCAACACCAGCGGCTGCAGCACCACCTGGCCGAGCCGTTGCTGATGGAAGGTGCGGATGAAATTCGCCACCTCCGCCTCGCGGAAGCGGTAGATGGACTGCATCGGGTCGCCGACCAGGAACAGGCTGTGGCCGTCCATGCCGGACCAGCCCGCAGTCAGGCGTTCCAGCAGTTCCAACTGGTTGACCGAGGTGTCCTGGAATTCATCCACCAGCAGGTGTTTGATACGGTAATCGAGGTGCAGGGCGAGATCGGTCGGCGCCTCCTCCGTGACCAGCGCGGTCACCGCCGCCTGGGAGATGCCGGTGAAGTCCATGCGGTTCTGTTCCCGGAACAATAACTGCAGCTGGGCCGCCGACAGGCCTAGCAGGCGGCTCAAGGCATTGATGACATCCCACTCTTCGTCGGTAAACTGCGGCGGCGGCAGTTGCTGTATCACTGAGAGGGCCTGCTCGAGTCCGGCGACGTCCCGCAACTGGGTGACCAGACCCTTCATGGCCTCTTTCATCTCTGTGCGCAGGGCGCTCTCGAGTTTGTTTCCGGCGGGCGACGGGAAGCCGCATTTTACGTCCAGCCGTATACGCCAGGTCCCGCCCTTGGTCAGCAACAGGTCCGCGATGCCACGCCACGACGGCAGATCACCGGCACCGGTGCCGGGCAGGGCGGCGATCTCACGGCAGGCCGCCACGGCGCTGGTGCTGTCCATCGCGGCAAGGTTGGCGCCGGCATAACGCAGCAACCTGCAGAGTTCTGCCTCGAGGTCTGCCGGGAACAGCACGATTACCGCGGCAAGTTTTTCTTCAGCGAGATGAATGAGCGAGTTTTCGAGATCCCGGCGTTCATGGGCGGCAAGCACATAGCGCAGCCACTGGTCGCGCTTAGGCAGCATCTCCGCCAGCAGGTCCCTGAGGCGCGGCAGGTCGTTGTCGAGGTGCACCAGCAGTCTCGCGATCGAGTCCGACCACTCAGCCCCGCTTTCCAGTTCCAGCAGGGTTGCTGTTGCGGCCTGCTCATACAAGGGCGCGGGGTCTTCCACGACCTCGGGTTGGCCGCCGAGTCCCGATACCACCGGCATCTGCCGGACCAGCCAGCCGCATAATGAGTCAATGGTCTGGATGCGCACGCGTCCGGGGTTGTCGGTCAGGTCCCAGCCGAGTTCCGCCGCGTGTCTGAGCGCCGTGCCGGCGAGACTGATCGTCAACTGATCGTGCGGGTTGTCGGCCGTGGCGGCGGCGCGGGCAAGTTGCAGTGCCTCCAGTACCCTGCCCTGCATCTCCGCTGCCGCCTTGCGGGTGAAGGTGATGGCGACGATCTCCTCCGGCGCGTCGACCAGGGACAATAGTTTGAGGTAACGCTGGATCAAAAGACCGGTCTTGCCGGACCCGGCCGGGGCCTGGACGATGAACGACTGCCCGGGCTGGATGGCCTGGAGGCGTTGGGGTTGATCAGGGATAGGTGTTGACGTTTTCATTTTATTCAACGGCGCTTATTCGATCTGGATCCCGGATAACCGCTAACGCGGTTTCCGGGATGACGACATTTTCTAACAATCGGCCCGAGGGCGGGCCTCCTACAGGTATTCCTGAACATCCCTGTAGGAGCGGTACTCTCGCCGCGATGGTTCGGGCCGGGTGCGGCCCTCCTACACGTATCACCAACCATCCCGGTAGGAGCGGCGCCCTCGCCGCGATGGTTCGGCCCGAGGGCGGGCCTCCTACATTAATCTTCATATTCATCTACCAGATTTGTAGTCCTAAGTTCATGTATGCGGCAGAGGGTGTGGAGGTCGCAGTAGCGGCAGGTCTGGGTGTTCTTCGGGTCGACGATTGCCCTACCATCCTGGAACTCGCGTGCCAGGCGTTGCAGTACGGTCTTCCATTCCTCCAGCCTGGCATCCCAGTTGGGTGCCTTCGTCTGTTTGTCGACAGCGGCGTCTACATCCGGCAACAGTCCGTCGTCAGCTGCGAGGCCGGCAAAGCCGTATTCACCTTGTTTCAATCCTGCATAGGCGATCGCGACTATCTCGCCGTCGCTGCTGACGGCGTATAACGGCAGTTGCGGGTCGTCGGGACGTTCGCCGTCCCATCCCCGGATACTCACCTGCCCGGTCTTGTAATCAAGGATGATCAGGCGGCCGTCTTCGATCTCATCGATGCGGTCGATGCGCATGTTCACCTTGAGGCCGTCCAGGTTGACGGTGTGCCGCTGCTCCAGCGCCTTGACCGTGAACGGCGGGCGTTGCCGTTCCAGCGCCAGCCAGTTCTGCGCCATGCTGGTGAGCCGCCGGGTTTCGAGTTCCGTAAAGCGCGCGGTGAAGGACTCGGGCTGCTGGTGCGCCTGCCGGCGCAACACACCGTCTACGGCACCGGATATCATCTGTTCCCATTCCGCCTCCGGCAGCCGTTGCAGGTTTTCCGAGGTCTTGATCTCTTGCCAAAGCGCCTGCATCACACGGTGGGCGAGTTGCCCGCGCACGGCCGGGTCGAGACCGATATTAATGCCGGCCAGTCCCTCCGCATAAAGGCGGTGGCGGGCGAAGGACCGGAACGCACAGGCGGCCTGGTCCTTGAAGATGCCGGACCCACCCGAGGCCTGGTCAGCGGCGGTGACGGGCGGCGCGGTGTTGTCGATCACAGTTTCGATATCAGCGGATCGCAAGATCATCTCCGGATAATCCTCCGCCGCTTCGATGGTTAGCGCCTCTACGCCGGTAAACTCATTGGGTATCAGCGGGCTGGGCCGGCATTCGCGGTCACCATCCAGTGCCGGGTAGCTGAAGACAAGCTCACGGGCGGAGGCAGTCAGGCCGGCGGTGATCGCAAGACTCCCCGCCCGGCAGACCTCGGCCGAGGAACCGGGCAACCCTGCCTCACGCTGTAATGATAAGGGTATAAACGGATTGGGCTCAGCCGCCGGCGGCCACACCTGGTCGTGCATGCCAGTCACCCACAGGTAATCAAACTGCATGGCCCCGGCGCCCGGCAGGCCGGATATCTGGATCGGGGTCTCGGCGGACTCCGGCTGAAACCGCGTGCGCACCAGAATATCCGACAAAAATTTAAGGGCGGCATCGTAGCGGCAGGGTCCGGCGACGTTGCCGAGTGAGGCCAGGGTCCGCAATGCCTCCTGCCAGGCATCCAGCACCTGGAACTCATTGCTGGTAAGCTGCCGGTCGCCCGGCCAGCCGAACTGTTTCAACCACGCGGAAAACGTCTCCGCCCACTGCCGGGTGGTCTGCTGCCTGGGTGTGTCGCGGAAACTGCGTGTGAAGTCCTTAAGCAGATTGATAAACCCCGGACATTTGCCCGCTGCACCGCCGTGTGATTCCACATACCGGATCAGGTTGGCGAGATGCCATTCATATTCGCCGGTCTTGCGCAGTTCCGCATCCAGTCCTGCCCGGCCCGCCGCTTCCGTACCGGCACCCCGGATAAACGGGCTGCGCAGCAGCACACCGAACTGGTTGGCCGTTTGTGTCTCGCGGCCGAGGCCGAGGACCTGCATCGCCGCATGCACGAGGGGATAATCGGACAGCGGACGGCCGAGCGCGATGCTGTAATGCCGCTCCGCGATCTCCTCCGCGCTGGTGAGCCGTTCCGGATGCAATACCTGATCGAAGACGGTCTCGACTTGCTGCCGCACCGATTGCAGACCGGGGACGATGATGCCGATGGCGGCATCCGGTTCACGGTTAAGGACCTGCCGCGCCCACAAGGCCGCCGAACGGACCTCGGTACGGACATCGTTGGCACGGACATAACGCACTGACTGGTTGCGAGCCTCGGGTCCAACCGTCACCACCTCGTGGCCGCGTTCCCGCAGTGCATCGACCAGTTGTTGCTGCTGGGGGGTCAGCGCATCAAAACCGCACAAGGCAATCTTGGTGTCCACCACAGCGGACGGCGCATTAGCCAGCCGATCAATAACCCCTGCCGTATCGATCCAGCCGTGTTTGTCCAACTGCACACTGTAGATATCCACCCATGTCTTGAACGCGCGCACGTCCGGGTTCAGGTACACCGCTTGCGGGAACACCGGGATAGCCCAGGACCTGCAGAGTTCATAGGCTTGTATGGCCTGGTCGATGATCGGGTTGACCTGGAGGATGTCCGCACTGTAGGACGATGACTGGATGATGTCCTGCCACAGGCAGCGCTGCTGCGCAGCGTTGATCAGCATCAAGCCGGACGGCCGCGCTAATTGCAGTGATTCCCAGCAGCGTGTGACCCAGGCCTGCCAGGGCAACACATCGGGCGATTCCCAGGCCGTTTTGCCGTTTTCGATCATGTCAGCGGCATAAGCGTGGCGGATGCGCCGCGCCAGGCGGCTGCCGGCAGTGACCAGGGTGTAGCCCTGTGCAATCAATTCCCTGGTGCGGTTGTTCATTATGTAATGGTCATGGAGATCATGCAGGACACATTATATATGTCATTCAATCCGAAACTACCGGCATCGCCTGTGGGTATGAACGCCGGTTTTTCGCGGCGGGGGCGCCGCTCCTACAGGGATGTTCCGGTTAACTGTAGAAGGCCCGCCCTCGGGCCGAATAATCGCGGCGAGGCGCCGCTCCTACAGGGATGTTCCGGTTAACTGTAGAAGGCCCGCCCTCGGGCCGAACAGTCGCGGCGAGGCGCCGCTCCTACAGGGATGTTACAGTTAATTGTAGGAGGCCCGCCCTCGGGCCGAACAGGCGCGGGGGCCTACACTGAGCGAAGACGATGAAGCGCGCTCCTACTGGTTCTTCGGCACCGGGATTTTGTCCGCCAGCTGC